>ENA-OQJH01000118-OQJH01000118.1-human-gut-metagenome-genome-assembly--contig:-NODE-118-length-45464-cov-2.613759_pt1 | contig 45464 bp, 52 predicted proteins | sample MGYA00242597_ERZ504763 | MGnify/ENA primary metagenome ERZ504763 (study PRJEB26092, sample SAMD00036359) | human gut metagenome | host: Homo sapiens | study: EMG produced TPA metagenomics assembly of... | reverse complement strand
TGCAAAGTGAAAAGCAAAATCACGGCTAAAGCGCGGTCGGATAACAGGATATCGTTTTTTACCGGTTTCCACAGGATTTATGCCTTCATGCCACCATCAAAACGCAAAATCAAATAATCCAGATCAAAACGGATTCCCAAACCGTATGCTACAGCTATCTGTTTATAAAACTCGTTAAATTTGAATAAACCACCTTCCTGTCCGGAGTCATCACGAATAGTCCAGATATTACCGGCATCCACAAAAGCCGCTCCATTCAATTTCCAAAACAAATGAGTACGATATTCTATATTCAAGTCCAATTTAATATCACCAGCCTGATTGATAAAGTCCATTCTCCCATCCTCACTACCTTTATAAACACCAGGCCCCAAAGAACGCACAGACCACCCACGTACACTGTTCGCGCCACCGGAAAAATATCTCTTTTCAAAAGGAAGCATTTTGGAGTTACCATACGGATAGCCACCCCCACTCCTATATGAAACACAAATGAGTTACGCGGATCTATCATGAAATTCTTTGCAAAATCAAAATCTGCTTTCACATATTGAGCAAAAGGAATATTTGCCAGCACATAATCTTCTCCATCTTTCGGATTAGGGTGAACCAATTTGGAAGCAACATATAGTAAATTACCAGCCTCTTCAATATTGGCACGAATAGAATAGGAATTTTTAGTAGGTGTACGCATCATGGCGTTTCCTGCACTGTTATAGGTAAAGCTGTACCCTGTACGCACAACAAGCTGATTTTCATAACTGGCTTTCAAAGCTGAATTCCTCAGACTCATGCTGTCCAAATATTCCTGAAAAGCCGATGACTTTCTAGGCATATATACATAATTGACATCTACCAAATCCAAACGGTGTTGCATACGTTTCCTGTCAGTCCATTTATAACTCCATGAAGCAGAAGCCAGTGTACGCGAGAATTCCGGACGAACTTGCGATGTGAACTTTAAGCCGACCTCTGAAGTAGCTCTAATTTTCTTTTTAAAATTCGATGATAGAAAAGGAAACATGAACTGAGGGAAATTCAAGCTGCTTTCTATCCCATACTCCATGTAATTATCATTCACATAATCCTGTGAAGCCACCCCCAATCCCGTAATGGCCTCATAAGCGCCACGTACTTTCATCATAAAAGTTTCGGAACCTTTGAATACATTGCGGTGCTGAAAAGAAACCGAGGCGGCCGCTCCCAAGTCACCAGCCGAATTAGTTCCTTCTACTTCAAACGCCATGGATTTATTTTTGTTCTTTGCCAAAAATACGTACGCGTCCAGTTGCGTACCATTTTCTCCATTCACTTCACGAAAACGAATATTAGAGTATTTCAAGGCACGCAAACGCCCCAGATTGGAATAGGTGTTTTGCACATCCTGTTCACTATACAGTTCTCCCGGACGGATACGATTGAAATCAACCAACACTTGCGGACGGAGAAAAGCCTTTCCCTTGTAATACATACTATATCCTTTGTATCGCAAAGAGTCAAATTCTTCCAAAGTTCCTTCCTGCACCGACATGATTTCATCATCCGCCAGAAAGTTCACCTCCCCCACCTTGTATTGTCTATGCTTCCGCGGCAAATCTTCTTTTCTACGCTGATAAGGAAGTAATCGTAGAGTCAAATCCACCAAATAGGTATTTCTAGCCGTATCCGCCTGATAGACCAAAAAATCCTTGTTGAACTTATAATACCCCTTATTTTGCAATAATTTGGTAATCCGCTGCCGTTCAGTATCCAGCACATTCACATCAAACAACATACCGGGCGCAACAAACTTGGGGCAGAGTCCTGCCGCATGTAGTTACTGATAACCAAATCATCTATATCATACACCACATGACGTACCTATAAGGATGCCCGGCATGAATACGGTAAGCCAATTTTAATTTGTTCTTCTTCGTTTTTTATCCAAGTGCACAGTAGCCCCCATATACCCCATATTACGTACCGCTTTCTCTATTTCCTCCTGGGATTTCAGGGCAACAGATTCATCATAGATTACCGGAGCATCACCAATCTTCCTAAAAAAACGATTAATCCATTTAGTGGAGTCCACGCCTGAGACGCAATAAGTGCGCATAGGTATCTTAACCAAATTAAACCATTTGGCATTAGGATTCTGACGAATATATGAATTGAATAGTGACGGCTTCACCTCTTTCGTCTCAGATACAATCCTGACTCATCCAATAAATATTTATCCTCAGGAATAAATTTACTGACCGAACACGAGGTGCATAGTGCTATAATAAATGTGCATATATATGGGCGTGCGCTTTTCTTCATACAAATCCGTAACCTTCGCAAATTTATCTACAAAGATAGATATTAATTGAAAATATCTTCTTAGCTTTGCTCCAAATATTTGTTATTAAATAGAAATTATCATGCTGAGCAAAAACAAAATAAAATATATCCGTTCGTTGGAACTGAAAAAAAAACGCAAAGAAGAACAAGTTTTTGTGGCCGAAGGACATAAATTGGTAGGCGATTTATTAGGCTACTTCCCCTGCAAGTTACTGATTGCCACTTCCAATTGGCTGAAAATAAACCACCCTGTCACGGCCAACGAAATTATTGAAGTAACACAAGAAGAGTTGTCACGTGCCAGCCTTCAAAAGACCCCCCAAGAGGTATTGGCCGTTTTTGTACAACCTTCTTATGATTTAAATCCGGAAGTTATTAAAAGTTCTCTATGCCTGGCGTTGGACGATGTACAAGATCCCGGAAATCTGGGAACCATTATCCGCTTGGCAGACTGGTTTGGCATTGAGCATATCTTCTGCTCGGCAGGGACAGCAGATGTGTATAATCCCAAACCGTACAGGCAACCATGGGGGCATTGGCTAGAGTAAAAGTTCATTACTGTTCTTTACCACAGCTTATTGAAAGCCTGGCCGATATTCCTGTATACGGCACTTTTTTAAGCGGGAACATTATTTATGCAGAATCCCTATCGGCTCATGGATTGATTGTCATGGGAAACGAAGGAAAAGGAGTAAGTCCTGAAGTAGAGAAGCTGATAAACAAGAAGTTATACATTCCCAATTATCCTCAAGAACGGGAAACCTCCGAATCATTGAATGTGGCAATTGCCACAGCAGTGGTTTGCTCGGAGTTCAGAAGACGTTTATTACCTTAAAATTCATATTTCCATCGGCATATCCAATAATTTCTGAATGAGAAATACTACAGCTCTACCCAAAGCATACATTATAAGCGTACCAGTCTGCTTCCTGCTGTAAACTCCTTTCCCGGCAAATCAAAATCAGCTATATGCCATGCATATACAGGTTGCTCAAGTTCTGTTTCCAGCATGGCACGGTGCAGGAAATCAACAAATTTCTCTCCGGAACAAATATCCAACTCATACATCGGAGAAATAATAATCACTCCGCCTATCCATTGTGTCGCACTAATCTCCTCCTTCAATGGAAAATATGCACGCACTCTATCGCTATCTTCCAACTCCACTACATATTTAGAATAACAGCCATCTGCCGAAACATAAAGATAATGACAAGCAAAACGTCTCATACCCACAAAAAATAATTAATTTCTGCGCTTGATTCTCTGAGGACGATCTGGGTGAGAATGATCTGCCGCATTATTCTCCTTCATCTCACGTGGATTCATACGGACGGGAACATTTTTCCTGATATCCACCGATTGAATCGAATCTGCTTTTTTCTCTGTTACCATCGAATCTGTTCCAACACGCCGTTCCACAGCCAAACTATCCTTTCCGGCAACTGTCATTGTATCTACCGGTTCATGATAACGGGTCAAAGTAATATTATTGATAATCAGTCCCGGCTTATTCGTTGACGAATCACTATCCATATAGTAAATAAATCCGTTCACACTCTTGATGGCAAAAGCAGAATCAGGCTTTATATACAAGGTCTGCACACCAGAACACGTGATATCCTTCACACGTCCCACCACAGAATCATTATCAAACAAAATATTGAACCCCATAGTGGCTCTCCGTTCTCCTTCCGAAAGGAATATATAATCAGCCGACCACAGGAAAGCATCCTTTGCTTTGAAATTACTATCAGCGGGAATCTCAAAAGTCACCTTATTCGCCAACGGAACATCTGTCAGCCAATAAAGTTTACGGTCATACCATACATCCACAGTATCTCCCGGCAACGATACAGCCGGTTTATTCTCACGCAATGCCAGTAACTCCTGCATGTGTTTTTTTTCACTGCGGAAGCGTTCCCCCAGCTTTTTATAGAGGCTGGCAAGTTCCTCTGTGTGACGTGTGTACCATACCATGGACGAATCGAATTCAGCTTCAGTAATATGATGCTTCTCGAAAACATAGTTCTTATATGCTTCCTTTTGATAATTATCAGAATAACTCAGATTATTGCCCATGGAGATACTTAAATGATAATCGTACAAGATATTCTCCATCCTGTCCGGCTGGATAATATCTTCAGGCACTTGCTTGCCACACCCCACCATAAAAGCCGCACCCAGCAGCCACACCCAAGTAATATTCCTGCGACGCATCATTTATTCTTTAATTTCTTCTGCTGACGGGTGAATATTCTTATTCAGATATTTACCGTAAAATAACAACAACGCCACAATACCGCAACTGATGGCGGCATCGGCAAAATTAAATATCGGACTGAAAAATATGAAATGTTCCCCTCCTATTCCCGGTATCCATTCGGGCCAGTTGGTTTCAATAATGGGAAAATAGAACATATCCACCACTTTACCATGTAACCATTCCGAATACCCTTCACCTACCGGAACAAAAGAAGCGATGGTACTATGAGTACTTTCATTAAAAATAACTCCATAGAACACACTGTCTATAATATTACCGATAGCCCCCGCCAAAATTAAAGAGATACATACAATATAACCAGTCTTATAATTCTGTTTCACGATTTTTGCCAGATACCAGATAATCAATCCCACAGCTACAATACGGAAGGTAGTAAGGAATAACTTTCCAAATATTTCCATACCGAAAGCCATGCCGTTATTTTCTGTAAAATAGATATAAAACCAATCTGTTATGCGGATACTCTCATGCCAGTACATATTGGTCTTTACCAATATCTTTATTATCTGGTCGATAATCAGAATTCCAAAGACAATAAGAACAGAGAGCTGCCCCTTGGTGAGTAGTTTCTTCATTTATTAAATTGAAAATTAATTAATGGTTAATGATTAGCGGTTAATACTGTAACATGACAGTGAAACTCATTAACTATTAATCACTAACCATTAACCACTATTTTATTTCTTTCCTTCGTTCTTTGCCTCAATGCTCAGTGTTGCATGAGGTACTGCACGAAGCCTTTCCTTCGGAATCAACTTACCGATTTCACGGCAAATACCATAAGTTTTATTTTCGATACGTATCAGTGCCGCCTGCAATCCTTGGATAACTTCAGCTGACGTGCCGCCAACCGGGTTGTTTCTTCTTTAGACAATGTATTAGCACCTTCTTCCAAAACTTTATAAGTAGGGGAAGTATCGTCCGTATCATTACCGTCCTTATTCATGATACTACTTTTCAGTCTATCATAGTCGCGCTGAGCCAATTCCAGTTTTTCCATGATAATAGCACGGAATTCCTCAAGTTCCGCATCTGAATATCTAGTTTTTTCAGCCATATAACTTAGTTTTAAAAGGTTAATTATTCTTTTACGACACTCACATAAAGTGAGAAATCATCAAAATTTAATTCTGTACCGTTCTTCACTTCATCCACTAATTCCAAGGAGTTAGCAAGAACTTGGTTACAAATATAAGTATTATATTCATTTACCGCATCATCGGTTTGAGGATTTTTAGATAATGCCACTTTTATTTTGTCTGTTATCTCAAAACCACTATTCTTACGGATATTCTGTATACGGTTTACCAACTCACGGGCAACCCCTCACGACGCAGTTCTTCGGTTACGGTAACCTCCAAGCCACAGTCAGTTTGCCTTCATTGGCAACCAGCCATCCCGGAATATCCTCACTGAAGATCTCCACATCCGTTGTTTCGATAACCGTTTCCGCACCATCAAGCATAAAGGTATATTTACCATTTTTCTCCAATTCGGCAATAGCTTCTTGCGACATTCCAGCTACGGCTGCGGCAACAGCTTTCATCTGTTTGCCGAATTTCGGACCCAGTTTTTTAAAGTCACATTTCACCTTTTTCACCAATACGCCTGCAGCTCCGTCTACAAACTTGATTTCTTTCACATTCACTTCGTTCATAATCAAGTCTTTTACGGCTTCGATGTGCATTTTCTGCTCTTCGTCCACCACCGGAACCATGATACACTGCAACGGCTGGCGCACTTTGATATTGACTTTACGGCGCAATGCCAATACCATAGAAGTAACATCCTGAGCCATCTGCATACGCGCTTCCAGTTCTCCGTCTATCAATGCCTCATTACCTTCCGGGAACTTGGCCAAGTGTACAGAAACCACGGTGTCACGACCTGTAACGGCAATCAAATCTGTATACAAACGGTCGGCATAGAACGGAGCGACAGGTGCCATCAGCCTAGCCACTGTTTCAAGACAAGTGTACAATGTCTGATAAGCGGACAGCTTATCCTGTGACATAGCATTACCCCAGAAACGTTTACGGTTCAAGCGCACGTACCAGTTACTCAAATTATCATTTACGAAGTCTGTAATCAGACGTCCTGCCTTGGTCGGTTCGTAATCGTTGTAACAAGCGTCCACGTTCTTCACCAATGAATTCAGAACAGACAGAATCCAACGGTCTATCTCGGGACGTTCATTTACCGGCACTTCTGCTTCCTGATAAGCGAAACCATCCACATTGGCATAAAGTGCAAAGAACGAATAGGTATTATATAAGGTACCGAAGAATTTACGACGAACCTCATCCACCCCATCGGTATCAAATTTCAAGTTATCCCACGGAGAAGAATTGGTAATCATGTACCAACGCAAAGGATCGGAGCCATACTGTTCGATAGCGCCGAACGGATCCACCGCATTGCCCAGACGTTTTGACATTTTGTTTCCGTTCTTATCCAAAACCAAGCCATTAGAGATTACGTTCTTGTAAGCCACACTGTCGAATACCATCGTAGCGATAGCATGTAGCGTAAAGAACCAGCCACGGGTCTGATCCACCCCTTCTGCAATGAAATCCGCAGGATAATAAGTACGGTTGTCCACAATTTCCTTATTTTCGAACGGATAGTGCAACTGCGCGTAAGGCATCGCACCGGAGTCGAACCACACATCAATCAAGTCGGCCTCACGTTTCATCGGCTTGCCGCTTTCAGACACCAAGATGATATCATCCACATACGGACGGTGAAGGTCTATCTTATCATAGTTCTCCCCGTTATATTCGCCCGGAACAAAACCTTTTTCCTTATAAGGATTGGCGGTCATAAATCCGGCAGCTATTGATTTTTCTATTTCATTATACAATTCCTCTACAGAACCGATACAAAGCTCTTCTCCCTCTTCACTGCGCCAGATAGGCAGCGGAGTCCCCCAATAACGAGAACGGCTCAAATTCCAGTCATTCAAGTTTTCCAACCACTTGCCGAAACGGCCTGTCCCGGTAGATTCCGGTTTCCAGTTGATAGTCTTGTTCAGTTCCATCATGCGCTCTTTGGCTGCGGTAGATCGGATGAACCAACTGTCCAGCGGATAGTAGAGCACCGGTTTGTCAGTACGCCAGCAGTGCGGATAATTGTGCACATGCTTTTCTATCTTGAACGCCTTGTTGCCGGCTTTCATCATCATACAGATATAGATATCGAGTGATTCGGCGGCGGCAGCAGCTTTTTCATCGTACTTGCCATCTACAGTAAACTGAGGATCGTAAGCATTCTTCACCCACCGACCCTGATATTCCTTATATTTCTCTACGTCCACACATTCCTTTACGAAAGTCTCGTCCAGTTCGTCCAACAGATAGAATTTACCAGTCAGATCCACCATAGGACGGGTTTCACCCTTCTTGTTTATCATGAACAGAGAAGGAATACCTGCCGCACGTGCTACAAAAGCATCGTCCGCACCGAATGTCGGAGCGATATGTACGATACCCGTACCATCTTCGGTAGTTACATAGTCACCGAGAATGACACGGAATGCCTGACCGGCCGCTTCTTGCCATTTTCCGTTTTCATCTACCGTCACCGGTTTCACCCAAGGAATAAGCTGTTCGTATTCCATGCCTACCAGATCCGGTCCTTTATATTCACCCACTACTTTGAACGGAATCAGTTTGTCACCCGGCTTATAGTCTTCCAAGGCAAGTTCTTCCGCTTTCTTGTTAAAGTGAGTATAGAGCAAGGCTTTTGCCAATACTACAGTCATCTTTTCTCCGGTATATCCGTTGTAAGTCTGCACGGCCACATAGTCTATTTTCGGTCCTACGCACAATGCCGTATTCGAAGGCAATGTCCACGGAGTAGTTGTCCACGCCAGAAAATAAGGAGTTCCCCATTCCGCCATCTCGGGTTTCGGATTCTTCATCTTGAACTGTCCTACCACAGTAATGTCTTTCACATCACGGTAACAGCCCGGCTGGTTCAACTCGTGCGAACTCAATCCTGTTCCGGCAGCCGGAGAGTAAGGCTGGATGGTGTAACCTTTATACAGCAGACCTTTGTTATAAAGCTGCTTCAAAAGCCACCACAACGTTTCAATATAGCGGTTGTCATAAGTGATGTATGGATTCTCCAAGTCCACCCAGTAACCCATCTTATGAGTAAGGTCTGTCCACTCTTTGGTAAACTTCATCACGTCCTTACGGCAAGCCGCGTTGTACTCGGCAACAGAAATGGTCTTTCCGATATCCTCCTTGGTGATATGCAATGCTTTTTCCACACCCAGTTCCACAGGCAGTCCGTGAGTATCCCATCCGGCCTTGCGTTTTACCTGGAACCCTTTCATGGTTTTATAGCGGCAGAAAGTATCTTTAATGGTACGTGCCATCACGTGGTGAATACCCGGCATACCATTAGCCGAGGGAGGTCCTTCGTAAAACACGAAAGAAGGACATCCTTCACGTTCTGTCATACTCTTGGCGAAAACATCGTTTTCATCCCACTTCTTCAGCACATCTTTATTGACCTGTGATAGGTTGAGTTGCGAGTGTTCAGCAAATTTCTTACTCATAATTTTATATCGTTTTCTTGTATTCTCTAACTAAAAGGCAATACCTTCCAAAAATTAAGGTGCAAATTTACAAGAAATTAGATAGATAGAAGTTTTGACGCTTGTTTTTTTAATCAGATAACGGATACTGTTTCAGAATAACTACATAAAACATGGAAAAAGTCCCTGTTTTTATCAAAATTAATAGCAATAAGAACCGGTTCTTATTTATTGCAATCTTTTCCGGTATGCCGAGGTATTTTCCCCCGTCATATTCTTAAAGAAGCGGCTGAAAGTACCCACACTTTCAAAGCCCAAAATCACCGATATTTCTTTGATGCTATGCGAGGTATGCAGCAACAGCCGTTTCGCTTCGGTCACCACTCGTTCTTGTATAATCTTCAAAGGGGAAGGCATACCGTATGCGGCAAATAAATTGGAAAGCGTCTTGGGAGAACGATGCAACAAAGCAGCATATGCCTGTACCTGCTTTTTCTCCTTGAAATGATTGTCCACCAACACATAATAACGCTGGATGATGTCAAAACCTTTTTCATTAACCGGAAAGCCGGACAACTGCTTACGGGCCAGCCGGGTACACAGAATGATGAAACGTTTCAGCAGCAGGCGGAGCATTTCTCCCTGCAGGTTATCCCGCAGAATGTATTCGGTAACCATTCTGTCCACCACCTCGTGCAACAGTTCGGAGTCGGTTATCGGGAGCCGCAGATGCACTATGCCGGAAGTTCCGCTAAACAGCACTCCGCTGCACGACACTTCTTTCTCATGCTTGTAAATGCCGTAAAAATTCTCGTTGAAAAGAAGAGCAAGATACCTGCCCGATACATTCTTGAACTCCGTGCGGTGAAGATTACTCACAGAGATGATTTCATCCTGCTCCATCTCTATTTCCACATGGTCTACTATCAATGTCAGTTTGCCTTCCTGGACCCATATAAACTTATACAGACTACCATTGTCACAGATGACCCTGTCTGTGTGAAACGCTTCAGTCAGTATCATCGTTTCCTGCAAAGATGTATCGTATGCGTAATTCATCATGGCTAAACTGTTTTGTGCATTTCTTTCTGTTGGTTTATACAAAGATAGTGATTTTCACTTATATTAAGCCACCCTATTTTGCATAGTCTAGAAACAATATACACTATTAACCTTCTGATTTACAACACATAGCATATAGCACAATGTAAAGAGAAGGCAAAGTATCAGAAAGAAAAAAGGAATTTTTGCCATCATTTTAGGAAATCTAGCTATGATATAACCCTACAGGGAATTCGGCAACCATTAAAATAAGCGTATCTTTGTACCAAGAGATTTCCTTCTATAATCTAGACGAAAAAGAACACTTGATTCTTTTAACCTGAACTTGGACTTTGATTTTCTCCCAATAAGGATTTCTCTCATAATAAATTCAGATTTTATCCCGCCGGGAGGCAAGATAAGGTCATGCAAAAAAATCTCCCAAAAAAGAAGAGGGTGTCCACCATTGAAACGGACACCCTCTATTATGTGTATAACCTACATTGCCGGAAACCATTTATTTCGCTGTTTCCTCCATCGTGTTTGCAGGTTTCTCAATACCTTCGCTTGTAGCACGTTCCTCCATACGCTGGATACGTGCGTCAAGATCGGGATGAGTAGAGAACAACTGATTCAGCTTGCTGCTTTTCTGTGCTCCTGCCTCTTCTTGCAATTTTTTCAATTTCTGGAATGATAATGCCATCGCCCAAGGATTCTTACCTGCTTTCTTTAGAAACTCGTAACCATAATCATCGGCGGCGCGTTCCTGTTTTTGTGAATAAGTAGCATTAACCAATGCCTCTCCCAAGTCACCCAACTGGGAATCTGTCAGGGCAGCCGCTTTTCCTCCTTGTGATGAAATACCATCTTTCAATGCCGATGTCAGCAATGCGGTACGGAAACCGTTCTTTGAGTCTTTGTGTGCCACATGACCTACCTCATGGCCTATTACTCCCAACAACTCTTCATCTGTCATGATATCCATCAGTGAAGAAAAAACACGCACGCTGCCGTCGGCACAAGCAAACGCGTTTACATCAATCACATAATATACTTTGAAATTCAGCGGCATCCCTTCCACTTCGGTCAACCCTTCAGTCAGTTTTTTCAAACGGACAGTATACGGATCATCGTCCGCACAAACCTGATTATGCTTATCCATCCAGTCAATGTACTCCTTTACATACTCTGTCATCTGCTCATCGGTCAAAGTCACCGCCTTTGCAGCCTTTACGGCTCCCCCACTGCCTTCTTCAAATTAAACTGGGCCATTGCAGGAGTTACCCCGCCAAACATAACAACATGACGGTCACCTTTAATAATGCTTTTTTCATTTTTGTGTGTTTTAGATTAAACGCTTCATTTTATTTTTTTAAGAAATGGTGCAAAAGAACAAATTTTTATTCTATCTACCAATCTTTACAAGAATATTTTTACCACCATCCCGCTTCAAGCACACGCCGGAAAGTGAAAAGCCACCGCGAATACACTTCGCGATGGCCCTTACCCATTTTATATACACCTTTAAACAAAATGATACTCACGCCCTAATTCACTAACCCCTTGCGGGCATGAGCTGATCTTTTTCTTATTTATTTGCGCGGGCTTCTGCAATGTAGCCTAATGCCTCTTTACATTTTGCAGTTACATACGCCCAGTCTTCTGCGGCTACCTTGTCGCCAGGGAACAATTTAGAACCCATACCTACACAGAACACACCTGCCTTAATCCAAGAAGTCAGATTTTCCTGAGTCGGTTCCACACCACCGGTCACCATTAGTTTAGACCAAGGCATCGGAGCCAGCAAACCTTTAACCAATTTTGCTCCCAATACATCACCCGGGAATATTTTGCAAAGATCACAACCTACTTCCTGAGCGAAACCCACCTCGGACACGCTTCCGCATCCCGGAGTATAAGCCACCAAACGACGGTTGCACACTTTAGCGATTTCTGGATTAAACAACGGACCTACCACAAAACAAGCACCTAACTGCAAGTAAAGAGCAGCAGTAGCAGGATCAACGATAGAACTACTCCCATAGCCATTTCAGGACATTCCTTTGCCGCGTATTTCACAACTTCCGCGAATACTTCATGAGCAAAGTCACCACGGTTTGTAAATTCAAATGCACGAACTCCGCCATCATAACAAGCTTTCACCACTTTCTTTGCCACTTCTGCATCTTTATGGTAGAACACAGGAACCATTCCGGTTGAACCAATCTTGTTCAACACTGCTATTTTATCAAAACGAGCCATAATTTCATATTTTAGTTTAAATGAAAGATTGGAACACAAATGATACAAATAAAACATGTATCAAAAATTTGCGTTATTTGCGTCATTCGTGTTCCTATAAAAAACAAATTTAGCGTTGTACACGTCCGCTGGCATCGCCACCGGCCAATGCTTCCACTTCGTCTACAGATACCAAGTTGAAATCACCGTTGATAGTATGCTTCAAAGCAGAAGCGGCAACAGCGAATTCAAGGGCGGCACCTTGATTCGGTTTAGTCAGCAGACCATGAATGATACCTCCGGAGAATGAATCGCCACCACCTACACGGTCAATAATCGGGTTGATGTCATAGCGTTTTGATTCATAAAATTCTTCTCCGTTGTAAATCATAGCCTTCCAACCGTTATGAGTAGCCGAGAATGATTCACGCAAGGTAGACACTACATATTTAAAGCCGAATTCCTTTGCCATAGCCTTAAAGATTCCTTTGTAACCTTCCGCATTGGTTTCACCGGCTTCCACATTCGCTTCCGGTTTGAATCCCAGACAAAGTTCAGCATCTTCTTCGTTACCTATACATACATCTACATACTGCATCAACGGTTTCATGATAGACTGTGCTTTTTCTTTTGTCCACAGTTTCTTGCGGAAATTCAAGTCTACAGACACAGTAACACCATGACGTTTTGCAGCTTCACAAGCCAGCTTGGTCAGTTCAGCAGCTTGTCAGAAATAGCCGGAGTGATACCTGACCAATGGAACCAGTCCGCACCTTCCATGATAGCATCAAAATCGAAATCGCAAGGATCGGCTTCGGCGATAGCCGAGTGGGCACGGTCATAAATTACTTTGCTAGGACGCATGGAAGCTCCTGTTTCCAGATAATAGATACCTACGCGGTCGCCACCACGACTGATGAAATCGGTCTTCACACCATATTTACGCAATGCATTCACAGCAGACTGTCCTATTTCGTGTTTCGGCAATTTGGTTACGAAATAAGCTTCGTGACCGTAGTTCGCGCAGCTCACCGCTACGTTCGCTTCACCACCGCCATAAACAACATCAAATGAATCCGACTGTACAAAACGTGTGTTTCCCGGAGTTGACAATCTCAACATAATTTCACCTAAGGTTACTACTTTTCCCATAATTTCGTGATTTTAAATTGTTATATATTTATTCGTTTAACTTCTAACCCAATTAAATTACTGGTTTACACACTTATAGACGAATCACATCATAACCTTGTACTCAACGGAGCACTCAAATAATTCATCCGTGTGCGTGCACAAAGGTACTATTTATTTTTTAAAACCAAAAATTAGTTATATATTTGTGTCGAAAAAAAATAAATTATTAGTGTGTACGAGCACAATATATATAATAAGGTATGAATAAACTGCCCGAAAGAATCAGAATTAAGGATATCGCCCGCCTGGCAGATGTATCAGTCGGCACAGTGGACCGTGTATTGCATGGCCGCACAGGAGTATCCGAAGCCAGCCGGAAACGGGTGGAAGAAATATTGAAGCAACTGGACTATCAGCCCAATATGTATGCCAGCGCTTTGGCGTCCAACAAAAGTATCTGTTCGTCTGCCTGCTGCCACAGCACAAGGAAGGCGATACTGGACCGATGTGGAGATGGGGATGAAAAGAGCCGTAGAGACTTTTTCTGATTTCCACATCACCCTGTCCGTGGTGTACTATGACCAATATGAATATTCCTCCTTCATCAACGCCGGTGAGGACATACTGAGAAAAGAGCCGGACGGCGTATTGCTTGCCCCCACTATTCCTGAAATGACGGCCAGATTTACCAACAAATTACAAGAACGGGAAATACCTTATATATTTATAGACTCCAATGTGGACAGTCTGAACCCACTGGCATTCTTCGGGCAGAAATCCGATCAAAGCGGATACTTTGCCGCCCGCATGGCCATGATGCTGGGAGAATGTCCCAAGGAAATTGTTATCTTCAGACAAATCAACGAAGGACGCCTGGGATCGAACCAGCAGGAAAACCGTGAAAAAGGATTCAGAAAATATATGCAGGAGCATTTTCCCGACTGCAAGATAGTGGAACTGAATCTCTATGCCAAGCGCCCGGACGAGGACGAGGCACTGATGAACCGCTTCTTCCAGGAGAACCCACAGATTACGTGCGGCATCACGTTCAACTCGAAAGTATACATTGTAGGCGAATATCTCATCGGACACAATATGAAAAATTTCAAACTGATTGGGTACGATTTGTTACGCCGGAACGTCTCTTGTCTGAAAGAGGGTGCTGTAGATTTCCTGATCGCGCAGCAACCTACCGCACAAGGATACAGCGGCGTAGAGAGCCTGTGCAACCACCTGATATTCAAAAAAGAGGTGAAGCAATGTAACTATATGCCTATCACCCTGCTTGCGGTGGAGAATGTGGATTTCTATCTGGACGCACATAAAAAGTAAATCTAATAACTAAAAATAGAAATGGAAACAAAGTATTTGAAAATTAATCCGGCTGATAACGTAGTGGTGGCTATCTCGGATTTAAAAGCAGGCGAAACCATCACGGTAGATGGTCATGTCATCACTTTGAAAGAAGACGTGCCCGCCGGCCATAAGGTGACACTGAAAGATTTCGCCCAGGGCGAGAACATCATCAAGTATGGCTACCCCATCGGCCATGCCCTGACCGCCGTGGAACAAGGACACTGGATTAACGAAAATCAGATAAAGACTAATCTTGCCGGTCTGTTGGATTATACCTACAATCCGGTCAGCGTAGACCTCAATATCCCGAAGAAAGACTTGACGTTCAAAGGATACCGCCGCAAGAACGGTGATGTGGGGATCCGTAACGAGGTATGGATTATCCCTACCGTGGGTTGTGTAAATGGCATCATCGGCCAACTGGCCGAAGCGTTACGCCGCGAAACCAACGGTGAAGGCGTGGACGCCATCATGGCTTTTCCTCACAACTATGGCTGTTCGCAGTTGGGTGATGACCACGAGAATACCAAGAAAATTCTCCGCGACATGATTCTGCATCCCAATGCAGGAGCCGTACTGATTGTCAGTCTGGGTTGCGAGAACAACCAGCCGGATGTTTTCCGCGAGTTTTTGGGTGATTATGACACAGACCGCGTGAAATTTATGGTAACTCAAAAAGTGGGGGATGAATTTGAAGAAGGCATGAAGATTCTGCGTGAGCTGTATGCCAAAGCCAAAGCCGATGTACGCGAGGACGTTCCTCTGTCTGAATTACGTGTAGGTTTGAAATGCGGTGGTTCGGACGGTTTCTCAGGGATCACCGCCAATCCGTTGCTGGGCATGTTCTCTGACTTCCTGATTGCTCAAGGTGGTACTTCGGTACTGACAGAGGTTCCCGAAATGTTTGGTGCGGAAACGATCCTGATGAACCGCTGCCGCACTAAGGAGTTGTTCGAACAGACCGTACATCTGATTAATGATTTTAAGGAATATTTCCTGTCACACGGCGAACCTGTGGGCGAAAATCCGTCACCAGGCAACAAGGCAGGTGGTATCTCCACCTTGGAAGACAAAGCGCTGGGATGTACCCAGAAATGCGGCAAGGCATACGTTGACGGCGTTATGGGCTATGGTGACCGCCTGAAAGTGAAAGGCTGAACCTGCTTTCCGCACCGGGCAACGACTTGGTAGCCGCTACTGCCCTCGCCTCTTGCGGTTGTCACATGGTGCTCTTCACTACCGGCCGCGGTACTCCGTTCGGTACGTTTGTTCCCACCATGAAGATCTCCACCAACTCCACTCTGGCTAAAAACAAACCGGGATGGATTGATTTCAATGCCGGAGTCATCGTAGAAAACGAACCGATGGAAAAGACTTGCGAGCGTTTTATAGACTATATCATCCGGGTTGCCAGCGGAGAACCGGTAAATAATGAGAAGAAGAATTATCGTGAAATCGCTATCTTCAAGACAGGCGTGACACTATAATCCAATCTTATACTCAACTTCCCAATACCCTTACAGCCCTGCCTTTCTTATTACGAAGGTGGGGCTGTGACCTTTTTCTCGCATATATTGTTATAAAACAAGTCTTTTTGTAACTTTGCACCTCATTTTATAAAATACAAATTCATGAACGGTGAAAAATTAACCCCAATAACAAATAAACCAGCTTATGGCACTCAGTCCATTACTGGTATTTCTATGCCTGTATCTGGTGACATCTATCATCGTAGATGATTTTTATAAAATCCCCATCACGGTTGCTTTCATGGCATCTTCGGTTTATGCAGTATGCATCACCAAAGGCTGAGCCTGAACGAGCGCATGCTGCAATATTCCATCGGCGCAGCCAACAAGAACATCATGCTGATGATCTGGATTTTCATCCTGCAGGCGCATTCGCCCAAAGCGCCAAAGATATCGGGGCCATTGACGCGACCGTCAACCTTACGCTTCTCCTGCTACCGGACAATCTGCTGCTGGCAGGCATCTTCCTGGCCGCCTGTTTCATCTCGCTCTCCATCGGAACCTCGGTAGGAACCATCGTGGCATTAGTCCCCGTGGTAGCAGGCATTGCGGATAAAACCGATATGAACCTGGCTTCATGGCGGGTATCGTGGTGGGAGGAGCCTTCTTCGGCGACAACCTTTCGTTCATTTCGGATACTACTATCGCCGCCACCCGCACCCAAGGATGCGCCATGCGTGACAAGTTCCGGGTGAACTTCATGATAGCCCTTCCGGCCGCCTGATGGTTTTCGGCTACTACATCTTCAGGGGAATGGACGTGATGACCACCCATGACATCCAGTCGGTGGAATGGATCAAAGTCCTCCCCTATCTGGTTGTGCTGGGAACCGCCATAGCAGGGATGAATGTAGCACTCGTACTGATACTGGCATCGCCACAACGGGAGTGATCGGCCTGCTCACAGGCAGTATCAGCTGTTCGACTGGCTTGGCTCCATGGGCACAGGAATCACCGGAATGGGCGAACTCATCATCATCACCCTGATGGCAGGCGGTATGCTGGAACTGATCCGCTTTAACGGCGGAGTGGACTATATTATCCAAAAACTGACCAAACATGTCAACAGCAAACGCGGAGCCGAACTTTGCATCGCAGCTTTGGTGAGCATCGCCAATTTCTGTACAGCCAACAATACGATAGCCATCATCACAGTGGGACCATTGGCCAACGACATCGCTACCCGTTACAGGGTGGACAAACGCAAGAGTGCAAGTATCCTGGATACTTTCTCGTGTGTCATCCAGGGTATCATCTTACGGAGCGCAAATGCTGATTGCCGCCAAGCTGGCTTCCCTTTCTCCTCTGAGCATCATCGAATACTTGTATTATCCGGTAGCTATCGGAGTATTTGCTCTGCTGAGCATTTTTTGAGATATCCCAAACGATACTCGTGAAACAAGGGCAGGCGGTTATATTCCGCCACCGACAGCCCGGCTGAATCCATCTGCAACATCCAGACGATGAAGGCGAAAGATATATAATCTTACAGCTGTAAGATATAGCATCTTGCACGTGTAAGATCTATATCTATTCTCCGTAGTTAACGGCGGATACTTAGTGGTCAATAACTCTCAGCAATCCATGTGACGCGTAGTTTTTCTTGGGTGGTCCAATTCCCCTTTCTTCCAGAACCGACATCATACGCGCTGTAGCCGCCTGAGTCCGGACGGGGAAAGCCTCATTGATATAGCGTTTCCACCGAGGTGTAAATTCTATGTTTCTGAAAAGTTCAGCAACAACAGCAATTTTTCCGTCGACGTCGATGTTTCTTTGTATGATGTTTACATCATCTTTCTTTTTCTTCTCTTCTCTATTCTTTTCTTCTCTTATAAAGTTTTGCTTAACGCTTGCTTGTGAACACTCATTAACACATTCATTATCAATATATTGAATCGTATTTTCGGCTATATTTTCATCATCACTTTTTTCAATCGTATTTTTCATTGCATTTTGCACCGTTTTCCTTATTGTTTGCTTCGTCATCCGCTTCTTTATCTGCTGCCACCAGCACAGTAGAAGTGATTACTTTTTCAGCTATTTGCGCAGTCTTTTTCTTGCTGCTTCTTCCGCCTTTGCTACCGGCGGCTGCACGTTGCTCCGAAAGCTTATTCTGATAACCCATCACCTCATCCAGATACAGGCATCGGAAATATCCGTCCTCCGTTATGACGAACAAGTTAAAGTCTTTAATGAGATGCTGCAAATTTTCCACTGTAGCCCCCCATTGTTCAGCCAACAAATCCAACTCGTTAAAATCGTGTTTGTATTCCTGTTGCCTTCGCAGGAACAATATCATTTGAATATATAATCCTATTCCCATGCATTTCATTTCGGCATTCAGCTTCATCATTTGTAATCTGACATCAAGCTGCAATTCAGCCGGATAAACTGTTCGGTGTAATCCATTCCTTTGGTGTGTTAGTATATAAATAGATTACAAAGAAACAAAAAATATCAATAGGGTGTATAGATAATTGCCACCAATTATGACATTATCTTCATTTTTATCTCAAACAAATATAAACAACTAGTATACAAACAATTACACAGCATATTCAATTCAATAAAAAAGTATAATTCTCAAGAAAAGATAAAGTTCTTCTCCCCTGCAATTAATGAATATTTTTTATCGCCAGAATTCGGAGATAAATTCCCAATAAATGATCCTATATTAAAAGACACGATGTATTCGGATAGAGGTAACAGAAGAAGATTTATGAATATTTATTTTGAAAATATGCACAAAAGACTTATCTTTGCACCGCAAATGAACGATTGATATGAACCAATTACAAACTACATACAGCATACATCACCTTACATCGGGAAATACCCCCCTGTGTAATCACTTCATTGTGCATGTACATTGGTTCAGCGGATTTGTTTAGATTTCCACTCACACGTAATTTATTACCAAACTTTCATCCTACCCACACACGTGCCCGATGAAAGATATATTGCATGATGGTTCTCATTCGGTGAGAGCATCGAGTTGTATATGTTTTACTAAAAAAATGATTGCTATGTTTACTATTATATCTATCATGTTTGTTGGTATCGGTATAGGATATGTATTGCGCAACTTACAGTTTTTACAAAAGATAGAAAAGAGTACCTCACTCACTATCTTCCTGCTACTGTTTGTTTTGGGAATCTCCATCGGCTCCAACAGCTTAATCATTAACGATTTAGGTAGATTCGGATGGCAGGCGGCTATATTGGCTACATTAAGCATTTTGGGCAGTATGCTAGCTTCCTTCCTGGTATTTCATCTGTTTTTTAAGAAAGGAGGCAAACAATGAAAGGTAGTTTGGTTGTTGTCGCATTTTTTTGTGCAGGATGTATGATTGGAGCTGTCAATAATTTCCAGTATGACATGCACTCTGTTTCCATGTATGTGCTTTATGCACTGATGTTACAAGTAGGAATCAGCATAGGCAGCAATAAGAAATTGAAAGAACTGATTAAAAGCTTACGGTTGAAAATGCTCCTGGTGCCGATAGCTACCATTACGGGAACCTTGCTTTTCTCGGCACTTGCCAGCCTGCTATTAAGCCAATGGAGTGTATTCGACTGTATGGCGGTGGGTAGCGGCTTTGCCTATTATTCGCTTTCCTCCATCCTGATCACACAGTTCAAGGAACCGTCTATCGGGTTACAACTGGCCACCGAATTGGGAACCATTGCATTACTGGCCAATATTTCCGGGAAATGATGGCCTTACTCGGCGCTCCGCTCATACGGAAATACTTTGGACAGCTGGCCCCTATCTCGGCTGCCGGAGTGAACTCGATGGATGTATTGCTGCCATCCATCACACGCTATTCGGGAAAAGACATGATTCCCTTAGCCATATTCCACGGAATACTGATTGACATGAGCGTTCCTGTTTTCGTATCTTTTTTCTGTAATTTAACGTAAGCCTGAGGATTCGCGCTAAATTACAAAAAAGGAAGCCCCGCTTGCAAATCAAGTGGGCTTCCTTTTTTAATCTATATAAGGCATGAATTATTTCGCAACCTTTTCCAATTTCTTCATGATAGAGAAAATAAACAATGCAGAAAGCAAACAGCATACAATCAATACACTCCATACCATCCACAACTGCATATCACCCCATAAATAACCGATGATAGCCACCAAATAGTTACCGATAGCAGTAGCTACGAACCAAAGTCCCATCATAGCACCTTTATACTTGGGAGGAGCTACTTTGGAAACAAACGAGATACCCATCGGTGACAGGAACAATTCAGCAAAAGTCAATACCAGATAAGTTGAAATCAGCCAGTTGGGTGAGACCAATGCACTTTCGGCAATACCGTTCGCTTCTACTTCTGCAGGAGTAGGCAGACCGAATGAGCCAAACGCCAACAGCATGAAACCTACTGCGGCAATCACCATACCGATACCGATTTTACGCGGAGCTGATGGTTCTTTTCCTTTCTTTGCCAACGAACCGAATACAGCCAGTGATACCGGAGTCAGAGCTACTAGAAGAAGGGATTAAACTGTTGGAAAATCTGAGGAAGAATAGGCAATGTAGGGTCCATAGTACCATAATTGACTCCTAAAACCACAAGAGCCAAGGTAGCAATAACGCCTGAAATCAATTTGCCCTTGCCTGTCTTGGACTGGAACAGTGAGAAACCTGCATAAACGGTTACAATAAGCAGAGCCAGATTCCATACGCTGAAGCCAAGGCGATCCAGACCGGTTACCTCATGTGCCGTGTAGTCACGGGCGAAGAAGGTCATGGTAAGACCGTTCTGATGGAATGCCATCCAGAAGAAAATAACCACAGCGAATACCAGCAACAAAGCGACGATGCGTTCTTTGGTCTGTGCGGGAGTCAGCTCTTCTTCGTGTACATTGGCCGGTTTAGCTGCTTGGAGTTGTAATCGGCATGTTTGAATGTAGAACGGAAAATAACATAAATAGCCATAGAGGCAACCAGTGAGATACAAGCTACACCGAAACCATAATTATAGGCTTCAGACAATTTATCAATATAGGTAGTACAGAAATCGGCCATACTTCCTGTGAAATTCTGTGCGCTCTGCATGGCAGTCAGTGTGGCCTCACCTTCAGCCGTTATCGTACCGTCAAGGAACTGGTGTGCCAAAGAAGGGATCTGGGGTACATAGCTGAAACCTGCTTTGCCCAACACATAGTTGGTCATGGCAGTAGCGGCAGTCGGAGCGAACAGGGCGCCGATGTTGATCGCCATATAGAACAAACTGAAAGCGGTATCACGTTTCGCGCTATACTCGGGGGCATCATACAGATTACCTACCATTACTTGCAGATTTCCCTTGAAAAGTCCGGTTCCCAAAGCAATCAGGGCAAGAGCGCCGAACATGGAATACAATCCGATATTGGTTGCCATCGGGATAGCCAGCAGCACATAACCGGCAAACATGATAACGATACCGGTAGTAACCATCTTGCCATAACCGAATTTATCGGCCAGGATACCTCCGATCAGCGGCATGAAATACACTCCTGCCAGGAAACTGGCAAAGATTGTTGACGTCGTGGCGGCTGTAAAGCCGAATTTCGCTTGCAGGAAGAGAGTGAAAATAGCAAGCATGGTGTAATAACCAAAGCGTTCGCCGGTATTGGCGAGAGCTAATGCGTATAAGCCTTTAGGCTGTCCTTCAAACATAGTTGATAAAGATTTAATTAATAGTTAGTATTCTTTTTTTGCAAAGATATAACTTTTAGTCTATCTGAAAAAAAAAAAGAGCCACAAATGTGACTCTTTTTGGCATATTTATTCGGTGAAAAGGGAACATATCTCTGCTTTCGTTTCTTTTATCAAGTCATCGGGAGCTATTTTTATCTGTAATCCGCGGATACCGGCACTGATATAAATAAATGGAAATGTGATGCAAGTCTCGTGTATATAGGTGGGGAAATGTTTTTTCATGCCGATGGGAGAACATCCTCCCCGGATATATCCTGTCAGGGGAAGCAACTCTTTCATGGGGATCAGGTCGCATTTCTTGTTACCTGAGACTTTTGCCGCCATTTTTAAATCTACCTCGTGCTCGCCGGGTATGACACAGACAAAATATCCAGATTTATCCCCATGAAGCACCAAAGTCTTGAAGACTTGTTCTATGTTCTCGCCCAAACTGGCGGCAACGTGAACGGCGCTGAGGTCATTCTCGTCTACTTCGTATGGAATAAGCTCGTATGCTATCTTGGCTTTATCAAGCAGACGGGCTACGTTGGTTTTAGCTATCTTCTCTTTCATTGCTGGTATGCCGGTTAATTTTCCAATTCTTCTTTTATAAACTTCGGGGTATATCCTTTTTTGCTTTCGGCCACTTCCTCGGGAGTTCCGGCCGCAAGTACCTGTCCTCCGCCCCGTCCGCCTTCGGGACCCATATCGATGATGTAATCCGCCAGTTTGATAACGTCCAGGTTATGTTCGATAACCAGAACGGTATTGCCTTTTTCCACCAGTTTGTTCAGTACATTCATCAGCACACGGATATCTTCGAAATGAAGCCCGGTAGTAGGCTCATCCAGAATATACATCGTTTTTCCGGTATCACGCTTGGACAGTTCCGTAGCCAGTTTCACACGCTGGCTCTCTCCGCCCGACAAGGTGGTGGAGGGCTGTCCCAGTTTAATATATCCCAACCCCACCTCTTGCAGCACTTTGATTTTATTCAGAATCTGAGGCACATTCTCAAAGAACTCTACAGCACGATTGATGGTCATGTCCAGTACATCGGCTATGGATTTACCCTTATAGCGCACTTCCAGCGTCTCGCGGTTATATCGTTTGCCGTGACAAACCTCGCAAGGCACTAGCACATCGGGCAGGAAATTCATTTCGATGGTCTTGTATCCGTTACCACCGCAAGCCTCGCAGCGTCCTCCGGTTACATTGAACGAGAAACGCCCCGGCTTATAGCCACGGATCTTCGCTTCGGGCAGACCGACAAACAGATTCCGGATATCCGAGAATACCCCTGTATAGGTGGCCGGATTGGAACGCGGTGTCCTACCCAGCGGCGACTGGTCCACATTCACCACCTTATCTATATAGTCCAGTCCCTCCACACTGTCATAGGGCAGAGGTTCCTGCAAAGAACGGTAGAAATGCTGTGACAGGATGGGCTGCAAGGTATCGTTTATCAGCGTGGATTTACCACTGCCGGACACCCCTGTGACACAAATGAGTTTTCCCAAAGGAAATTCCACATCCACATTCTTCAGGTTGTTCCCCTTCGCCCCTCTCAGCCATAAGGATTTCCCGTTACCGGGGCGGCGTTCGGCCGGTATCTCTATCTTCATCTGTCCGTTTAAATACTTAGAGGTAAGCGTTCCTGTCTGAAGCATTTGTTTCGGAGTCCCCTGAAACACTACCTCGCCTCCCAGGCGGCCCGCCTTCGGTCCCATATCAACCACATAGTCTGCCGCCAGCATCATATCCTTGTCATGCTCCACCACGATGACAGAGTTACCTGTGTCACGCAACTTCTTCAAAGAGTTGATAAGGCGGAGGTTGTCCCGTTGGTGTAATCCGATACTCGGTTCATCCAGAATATAAAGCACGTTCACCAGCTGGGAGCCGATTTGAGTTGCCAGACGGATGCGCTGGCTCTCGCCTCCCGAAAGGATACCGAGGTGCGGTTCAGTGAAAGATAATCCAGTCCCACATCCAACAAAAACTTAAGACGGGTACGGATCTCCTTCAAAATCTCGGCGGCAATCATGCGCTGCTTGTCTTCCAAAAAAGAATCGACCTGTTGCAACCAGTCATACAGTTCGTTAATATCCATGCTTGCCAGTTCATAAATGTTCTTGTCATGGATACGGAAATGCAACGCCTCCTTGTTCAGACGCGCGCCCTTGCATTCGGGACAAACATCGGTCTTGGCAAACTGTTCCGCCCACTTCTGAGCAGTGGCCGACGCATCTTTCTCCTGCATCATCTGGATGTACTTCACAATCCCTTCATAAGTTACAAAGTAATCGGAAGAGGTATGAATCAAGGTGCTCTTTATCTTGATACGCTCATCCGAGCCATAGAGTATTTCGTCTATCGCATCATCCGGCATATCCTTGACCGGCGTCTTGATCGTAAAATCATATTTTTCAAGCAACGCCTCTATCTGCCAGAAAATCATGGCATTTTTATATTTGCCCAAAGGCACGATGGCTCCTTCGTAAATGGAAAGATTCCTGTCGGGAATCACTTTGTCCACATCAATCAGATTCACATACCCCAGCCCCTTACAACGGGGGCAAGCTCCCTGCGGAGAGTTAAACGAAAAATTATGAGGAGCAGGTTCTTTATAAGACAGTCCGGTAACAGGACACATCAACCGCTTGCTGTAATGGCGCACCTCCCGGGTATCGGCGTCATAAATCATAATCAGCCCCTCACCCTGCTGCATGGCAGTGGCAACGCTCTGTTTCAGCCGTTTGTCATCCTTTTCCGATACGACCAACTTATCTATCACAACTTCTATATCATGATTTTTATAACGGTCCAGCTTCATGCCGTGTACAATCTCGCGCACCTCGCCGTCCACGCGGACACACAGATAACCTTTCTTGCGCACTTGCTCGAAAAGTTCTTTGTAATGTCCCTTACGGGTACGTACCAACGGGGCAAGCATAAATATCTTCTTACCCTGATAATCCCGGTGAATCAGGCCGATGATCTGTTCCTCGGTATATTTCACCATTTTCTCTCCCGAAAGACAAGAATAAGCAACTCCTGCACGGGCATAGAGCAAACGGAGATAATCGTATATCTCTGTCGTAGTCCCCACGGTAGAGCGGGGATTCTTGTTTGTCGTTTTCTGTTCGATGGAAATTACCGGACTGAGTCCTGTAATCTTATCCACATCCGGCCGCTCCAACCCTCCCAGGAAATTACGGGCGTATGCGGAAAAGGTCTCAATGTATCTCCGCTGCCCTTCGGCGAAGATGGTATCGAATGCCAAGGACGATTTACCGCTTCCGCTCAATCCGGTTATCACCGTCAGGCTGTTCCGTGGAATTTCAACATCTATATCTTTCAAGTTATGTACACGGGCACCGTATACATTAATCAGTTCTTTTTCTTCACTCATAGTCTTCTTACTCTGCGTAATCTTTGCAAAATTAATGCTTCCCGACGAAATATTTAATTAAAAAGCCTAATAATATTTTCTATTCTTTCTATATAATGTGAATAAAACAGTTTTTTTTGTACTTTTGCCACTCAGTTTAATCAACACACTGCAAATGAAATTTATTCGAGCATTATATCTTATCGCAGCCTTGTCTGCCAGCAGCACCGGAATGATGGCTCAAACACAGTCTTCCGGCTATTTCCTGCACACCATCACCAAAGGGCAAAGTCTTTATTCCATAGCCAGCATGTATAATGTCACTACCGGTGACATCGTTAAAATGAACCCCGGCAGTGACCAGAAAATTAAAACCGGTGAAACATTGAAGATTCCACAAAAGAACAGCGGAACGGAACAGCAGATGTTCCATACCATCCAGTCGGGTGAAACCTTGTACAAGCTGACACAACGCTATGGAGTAACCGCACAACGCATCTGCCAGGCAAATCCCGGGCTGAGCGCGGAGAATTTCCGTATCGGACAGGTTATCGTAATTCCCGCCAAAGTGACGGACAGCGAGGAGATAATTATGAACGAGGTGAAAGCTGCACAGACTACCAAGCCGGTCACCACTTCCACCCCACTGAAACCCAATTGCAGGGACATGCATAAAGTGGAACGCAAGGAAACCATATTCAGCATCAGCCGCCTGTATGGCATCACAGAAGCCGAACTGATTGCCGCCAATCCTGAACTGCGTACCGAAAAACTGAAAAAAGGAAAGTTCCTTTGTATTCCATATCCTAAGGATACAAAGACCGAAACACCTGTGAATAATACGCCTGCCGTAATTCCCACGGATGACCAGCTGTTTAATGAAAGCAAGAAGGAGGCACGCAAAATATCTACCATCAAAGCTGCCGTAATGCTGCCATTCATGACAGACGGCAAGGGCAACCGTGACGAACAGACACGTATGGTGGAATACTATGAAGGCTTCCTGATGGCAGTAGACAGCTTGAAGGAAAAAGGAGTATCCATCGACCTGTACTCATACGACACCCATAACAATACTTCTTCCATCAAGAACATTCTGGATAGAAGTGAATTGAAGAGCATGGATATTATCTTCGGCCCAGCTTATCCCGACCAGGTGAAACCGGTTGCGGAATTTGCCAAGAAAAACAATATCCGGCTGGTAGTACCTTTTACCTCCAAAGGGAATGAAGTTTTCAACAATCCCGCCATCTATCAGATAAATACTCCCCAATCTTATTTATACTCGGAAGTTTATGAGCATTTTACCCGCAAGTTTACAACCGCCAATGTTATCTTCCTGGATGCAGAAGATGGTGATAAAGACAAAGTGGATTTTATAAAAGGGCTGAAAGAGGAGTTAAAAAACAAACGCATTCCTTTTACCGAATTAAAAGGGGAAAATATTACTCCGGAATCATTGAAAGCCGCGATGAACCATAGTATGGATAATGTATTCATCCCGACTTCCGGCACCAACGTGGCATTGATAAAACTGTTACCACAACTGATTGTGACCTCCCGTGACAATCCCGACTACCGTATGCAGTTATTCGGCTATCCGGAATGGCAGACCTATACCAACGACCATCTGGCCAGTTCTATGAACTGGACACCTATTTCTATGCTTCGTTTTACACAAACAATTTATTTCCGGAAGCCGTTCAGTTCTCATCGGCTTACCGCAAATGGTACAGCAAGGATATGCTCAACTCATTCCCTAAATATGGTATGCTGGGATTCGATACAGGATATTTCTTCCTGAAGGGCCTGTCCCAATACGGCAACAAACTGGAAGACAAACTGGACAAGGTGGCTGTCACCCCTATCCAGACCGGATTTAAATTTGAACGCGTAAACAACTGGGGTGGATTTATCAATCGCAAAGTGTTCTTCGTTCATTTTACCAAGGACTTTGAACTGATTAAACTTGATTTTGAATAATGGAAAAGTATAAGAAATTCGGGCTGCTTGTACTGACATTGCTCTTTGCATTGCCGGCAGCTGCACAGTTGGGTGAAGAACGTCATAATTTTGCCGTCGGCATCAATGGTGGTCTGAACATGAGTTCCGTCAGTTTCAACCCGAAAATCAAACTGAACACCTTGAACACCATGTCTATGGGGGTTACCATGAGATATATGTCCGAGAAATATTTCAAGATGATGTGTGGCGTACAAATGGAAATAAACTATTCACAACGCGGATGGGACGAAAAGATAGAAGACGATTCCGGCAATTCTTACAGCCGTACCATGAATTATCTGGAAATCCCTTTCATGGCACATCTGGCATTCGGCAAGGATGCATTGAACCGGGGAGTGAAGGTCTTTTTCAATGCAGGACCACAAATCGGCTTTTTCCTGGGTGACAACGAAAAGATAAACTGGACTACTTCTACAACAAGACCGGAACACGGTAAAGAGGTAGAGAATAAATTCGATTATGGTATCACAGCCGGCGCCGGTCTGGAAGTAAGTACCGGTATCGGACATTTCCTGCTGGAAGGACGTTACTACATGGGATTGAGCGACTTTTACAAGAATTCGAAAAGAGATTTTTTCGAAAGATCAGCCATTCATTCATAGGCATACGGCTGAGTTATCTGATAGATATTACTAAATAAAAAAAGATTTTATTCTGCAAATAGTCCGCGTTCCACTCTCTCTCATAACAACAAAAGCCTGCAAGATGGATCTTGCAGCTTTTATATCATAATATTCCCTCAGCTTACCTCAAACGGTCGTATGCTTTAACCAATACCTCATCCTTACCAATGGCGCGGATGGCAAGCAATTCAAAATGATGGCAACCAACGGCAGACATACAGTCCATGAAAGAGAAAATGTCATTGACTCTTCTTTCAACATAAAAATAAAAGTGGCCAATGTGGCATAATACCCGATCAACAAAATGGTGCTGAAAATAGTCAGACGAATTTGCAACATGCGTTTTTTAAACAAGAAGATAGTGCCGAAAGCAAGAACCGCAACAACCAGCAAAATCACAAACAAGGCCCATGGAGCATAATCTTTAGTACCATCCGCCATAGTAAGACACAGATTTGTTAAAGCGGAAACACTATAATCACTTCCTATGTATGAACCTACGGGACTACACAGGCAAATAATAATCAAGATGGTAACAACAAGTAAATAAACAGATTGAATGCGTTGTATCATAGTCTCTTTAATTTTAATCATACAACCTATCATTCTAAACGAGTGAAAAACCTGAAAACACAAAGTGAATGGTTATCAGATTCTTCACTGCGTTCAGCATAACAGGGCTAATATAATGTGAGGTGCATCAAAATGTACCACAGATTACTCAGATTGATACAGTTTCCACACGAAATGACTCATGTATCAAAATAGAACGATCTGTGTAATCTGTGGTAAAGACCTTTTGCACAACCCCAAATGAAGAATCACTGTAGTTTCTCTTTTTCTTTAGCAGGATTACGGAAATAAACCTTGCCTTCTTCATATTCCTGAGCAGCGATCAATGTCGGTTTCGGAAGCTTTTCGTAATAACGTGAGATCTCGATCTGCTCTCTATTTTCAAAGACTTCTTCCAGGTTATCGTTGTATGAGGCAAACTCCTGCAATTTCTTTGAAAGATCATTCTTCATCTCAACACTAATCTGGTTGGCGCGTTTGCCAATGATAGCAACAGTTTCATAAATGTTACCTGTGTCTGCACATAAATCCATCATGTCACGGGTAACAGTATTACTTGGAGCGTTTGTCTTTTTGTAATCCATAATTTCTTATTTAGTTTTATTCATTAAATTCTTTTACATACTTATTGGCATCCTTGTAGATGCTCTCCACTTCTTTAGTATACTTGCTGTCAGGAAATTCGTTCTTGAAAGAATAATATTCATCTATCGTCTCACGCATACGCTCTTCTTTCTTTTCCTCCACACTCGCTTTCGCCATATCATATTTAGCACGCAAGACCAAGATAGAAAGATCTTCGCGCATCTTGGTATAAGGATAGTCTTTCAAAGCATTCTGAGCCGTAACGATACAAGACAAATAATTGTTACCGGTAGTACTATAAGTACTGTTTCCTGTATAAGAACCCAAATCATAATACAATTTCGCAGCCAGATAGTCTTTCATCACCAGCTTGTCCTGCAAATCAAAAATCATTTGCTGTGCATCCTGCCGACGGCTACTGGTTGGGAAATATTCCATAAACATCTGCAACTCCTGAATAGCTTTATAGGTGCTCGACTGGTCCAAACGAGGTTCCGGAGTATCCAAGAACAATGCTTTTCCTGAAAAATATCTGGCCTGTTCCGTATAGACCCCACGCGGATAAGTATTATAATAAGTGGTGAAATAATGCGAAGCTGTGATGAAGTCACCCTGATTATAGTAGGTCATACCCAACATATAAAGTGATTCCTCAGCCTTATCCGTTCCCTTCATGATGGTAATCAATTCCTCCAGAATGGTGGCCGCCTTAGTATTCTGCCCTTTGCCAAAGTAACTTTTGGCCGCTTCGTACTTGTATTCGTAGTCCGTGCTTTTTAAAACTTTGTTATACTCTCCACAAGACGTTAGAACCGTACCGGAGACAAGAGCTATAATGATATATTTTTTCATCTTATTCAAATAATTGCGCAAATTTACGCCTTTCCACCGAATAATGCAATATTTCCATGTTTTTAAATGCTAAAAAGTCGACAAGAGTCTATTTTTAGAGATGAATAGATAATATCTAAGGAAATAACTGTATTTTACATCTCATTAAACTAAACATACTATTTATGAATTTTGAATTGATTTCCGAATACCAACCCACCGGCGACCAACCGGAAGCTATCGCCCAGCTAACCGAGGGAGTGCTGGAAGGAGTCCCCGCACAAACTTTATTGGGGGTTACCGGGTCCGGCAAGACTTTCACGATTGCAAATGTAATTAAAAACATCAATAAACCCACCTTGATATTAAGCCATAACAAAACATTGGCGGCCCAGTTATACGGAGAGTTCAAGAGTTTCTTTCCCAACAATGCAGTGGAATACTATGTATCTTATTATGACTATTACCAGCCGGAAGCATACCTGCCGTCCAGCGACACCTATATAGAAAAGGATCTGGCCATTAATGAAGAGATTGACAAATTGCGGCTGGCTGCCACCTCTGCCCTGCTGTCGGGACGGAAGGACGTGGTGGTGGTGTCTTCCGTGTCCTGCATCTACGGTATGGGGAACCCGTCGGATTTCTATAATAATGTAATTGAGATAAAAAAGGCAAACTGCTGGACAGAAATGTATTTTTACGCCGTTTGGTGGACAGCCTGTATGTGCGTAACGATATAGAGCTGAATCGCGGGAATTCCGCGTAAAAGGTGACACGGTAGACATTTACCTGGCATATAGCGACAATCTCCTCCGGGTTATGTTTTGGGACGACGAAATTGATGCCATTGAAGAGATCGACCCTGTTTCGGGAATCCGTCTGGCTACTTTTGATGAATACAAAATTTATCCGGCCAATCTTTTTATGACCACCAAAGAGAGCCAGTTGAGAGCTATTCATCAGATTGAGGACGACTTGACGAAAGAGGTGGCCAAATTCGAGGAGGAAGGAAAAATGTATGAGGCGAAACGACTCTATGAGCGCGTGACATACGATATGGAGATGATTCGCGAACTGGGGCACTGTTCGGGCATAGAAAATTATTCCCGCTACTTTGACGGGCGTAATGCAGGTACCCGTCCTTACTGTCTGCTGGACTTCTTTCCGGATGATTTCCTGATTGTAATAGACGAAAGCCATGTCAGCGTACCGCAAATACGTGCCATGTATGGTGGTGACCGGGCCAGAAAAACCAATTGGTGGAATATGGTTTCCGGATGGAGTCGGCTTTTGACAACCGCCCTCTAAAATTTGAAGAGTTCAAGGAACTGGCCAAGCAAGTGATTTATGTCAGTGCTACACCTGCCGATTATGAATTGGTGGAAAGTGAAGGCATTATCGTTGAACAGGTTATCCGTCCTACCGGACTGCTGGACCCGGTAATTGAAGTACGCCCCAGTCTGAATCAGATTGATGACCTGATGGAAGAGATACAGCAACGCATCGAGAAAGAAGAACGTGTACTGGTGACCACGCTCACCAAACGCATGGCAGAAGAATTGACCGAATATCTGCTGCGCAATGACATCCGCTGCAACTACATCCACAGCGATGTGGACACTTTGGAACGCGTTAAGATTATGGATGAATTACGTCAGGGCGTTTATGATGTACTGGTGGGTGTGAACTTGCTTCGTGAAGGTCTGGACTTGCCCGAAGTGTCTTTGGTCGCCATTCTGGATGCAGACAAAGAAGGGTTCCTCCGTTCCCACCGTTCGCTGACCCAGACAGCAGGACGCGCCGCCCGCAATATCAATGGAAAAGTAATCATGTATGCAGACCGCATGACGGACAGCATGAAAAAAACGATAGACGAAACCAACCGTCGTCGCGAAAAACAGCTGGCATATAACGAAGAGCATGGAATCACCCCCAAACAAATACAGCGTGCGCGTAATGCTGCCTTGTTGGGCAACAACAGCAACGAAGCGGCGGGAACCACTCAAGCTCCAAGGCATATATTGAGCCATCTTCCAATACAATGGCTGCCGACCCGATTGTTCAGTATATGACCAAGCCACAGATGGAGAAAACGATAGAACGTACCCGGAAACTGATGCAGGAAGCTGCCAAGAAGCTGGAATTTATAGAAGCTGCACAGTATAGGGATGAATTGCTGAAACTGGAAGATATGATGAAAGAGAGATGGGGGTAGCTTGTCTCCCGATAAGATAGCACGGATATATCGGTGAGTTCCGGGAAAAGTAGGGTCCCTACTTACCCTACTTTTTTCAGAACCGTACCATTAATTCCATAACAAACTTGTCTTGTTCAGACTCCTTTGCCAAAGAAAGTTTATCATAAAATATTTTCATAATTAAGACGCAAATCCGCTTGAAAAGCCTTTCCAAAGCTTAACGTCACACCTCCAGTCACACGCTGGCGGGAATAATCGGTAATGTAAAGTTTACCATCCTCATCCGCATTACCGTTACTATGATCTCCCATACTGTCATAACGTCCTAAAAATGAAATTTTCTGAAACAGACCTTTCTTGATAAACAAGTCGTAATTGACAAAGGCGTTGAAAGCATGTACATCATCAAATGAGTTTTTCGCATAAGTTTTATAAAGGTATTCGGCTTCTATATGCCAATTATCAAACTCGTAGTAAGTACGATATCATACATATAGATGCTGATTTTATCGGGATGTATTTTCTGGGTACTCAAAGTCAAGTTATAATTTTTCCACGGCATCAATTGAAGCTTAACAGAATAATTCAACGTGTTGTGCCACTCTTTCTGATTGGTGAGTCCGGAGCCGTTGAACAGTCCGCCCTCCAGTTTCAACGGCAGTCCCTCCTTTAAAGAGAAAGCTCCGGTAGCCCCCACATCACGCACATTCCCCACCTGTTTGGCTATGAACGAACGGTTGGCAAAATATTGTTGGTGGGGAGATCGATGAGCGTCTATGGTGAAAGGCACACGCATCTGTCCTAGTGTGACATTCCATGTATCATTGGGGACAAAGCGGGCGTATGCATCCAGCATCTTGATACTTCCCTCATCGGACAAGTCTATTTCAGCTTTATAAGCGATTACCGGAAGAACCTTCCCGTCCAGACTGACACGGGCGTTACGTACTTGGAACCGTTGCATTCCGTTAGTGGTTTGAAGTTCATATTTACCGCGGATCGTTCCATGTACTTCCGGCAAATATTCTTTAGGAATAGTCAGCTGTGCGGAAGCAGTTGCAATACTCAGCATTGTAAAAGCAGACGCTACAAGTGTATTTCTCATTTTTATTAATGTGACTTTCTTTGTTTACGGCTGCAAAGATATAGGTTCGGTATATCTGTAACATTTCATTCATATTACAAATCTGTTTCATTTGATATGGGGAATACATTTTACAGTCACATTCCGTATGCTTCTCATCTGCTGTGAACGCAGTGAATATGACCAAAAGAAATATCGACGTACCGACAGAGTTATTCAATAATACGGGCAGTTTCCACCTTCTCCAGACGTGCACGGAGTTTTCCCATCATGGATTTACGTATCCGGAGCCTCATCAGGCAATCATATCATACGATTGCTCCAAGATGGCAGGCTCATCTTCTTTCACAATGCGCATGATATCATTCATAAAGGATATTCAAAGGATACGGTGATTTCTTCATCCACTGTTCTTTCCACTATATCAGCAGCAGCTATTGCTTCGGCAGCGGCGGCCTTGTAAGCGACAATCAGTCCGCTGGTTCCCAATTTTATACCTCCAAAGTAACGGACTACTATAACAAGGATATCCGTCAACTCATTGGAATTTATTTGCCCCAAAATAGGCTTTCCTGCGGTACCCGAAGGCTCTCCGTTATCATTTGCTCTGAAATCCTTCCTTTCATGCCCCAGCATATAAGCGTAACACACATGCCGGGCATCGTAATATTTCTTCTGATACGCGTCAAGATGCTGCTTTATTTCCTCTATGGTACGTACCGGAATGGCAATAGCTATAAATTTACTCCGTTTCTCCGTATATATGCCTTCGGCAATGTCTGTAATGGTTTTATAAGTATCTTCTTGTATCATGGGTTTCAGAAATCATAAATCTTTAATTATAACTCACAGAATCTGTCTGGCAATCCATGCACACGCCTCAGCATCAGCCAGCGCATGATGGTGATTCTCCAATTCAAAACCAAAAAAACCGGCCACTGTATGTAACTGGTGGTTTCTCAACCCTTTCAGCTTCCGGGAAGCTGATAGGTACAATAAAAGTCATAATCAGGATAATCCATACAATAAGTACGGAACACAGCTTTCAAACATCTCTCATCAAAGGCTTTGTTATGCGCAACTAGCGGAAGCCCCTCTATTTTAGGGGCAACCTGTTCCATACTTCTGAAAAAACAGGAGCATGGGCAGTATCTTCCTGTGTCAATCCATGAATACGGGTGTTCCAATACAAATAGTAATCCGGTTCAGGATGGACGAGGCTGTAGAACCGATCGGCTATCTCACCATTTCTCACAATAACCACACCCACACTACATATGCTGGTACGTTCATTATTTGCCGTCTCGAAGTCTATTGCTGCAAATTATCCATACTTTTTTCGTTACACAGACAAAGGTACGACAAAAAAGCGATATACAAAATTCTTTTTTCCGGTACAATTTCTTATCTTTGAAATCTCAGCAGCAAAATAGACCAATATCTGTGACAATCAGCACTTGTAAAAGCTGAAAGATTAAACCATCTTTGCACTGTTTTTGTTTTTTAACTTAGACTAGATTTATAGTAAGATGAAAAAGATGAAATTCTCTACCTTGTTAATAGCAGCAGGGTTACTTTGTATCTCCGTTCACATAACAGCCCAACCACACTCCCGAAAGAAGGTGGGTATAGTTCTCAGTGGCGGAGGAGCCAAAGGAATGGCACATATAGGTGCTTTAAAGGTCATAGAAAAAGCCGGCATTCCCATAGATTATGTAGTAGGAACCAGCATGGGATCAATCATAGGCGGACTTACTCCATCGGTTATACTCCCGAACAATTAGACAGCATGGTTCGCCGGCAAGACTGGACTTTTCTGCTGAGTGACAAAATACCACGCAGTGAACAAAATATGGCGGAACGGGAGGCCGCTGAAAAGTATGTATTCTCTCTTCCATTCGGAAAAGATGCCAAAACACAAGCCATAGGAGGATTGATAAAGGGACAAAACTTGGCAAACCTGTTCAGCGAGCTGACCGTAGGATATCATGATTCCATCGATTTCAACAAGTTGCCTATTCCCTTCGCCTGTGTTTCCGAGAATATTGTAAATGGCAACGAGGTAAATTTTCACAAAGGTGTATTGGCTACGGCCATGCGGGCCAGTATGGCCATACCGGGAGTATTCACTCCAGTCCGGCTGGACAGTATGGTTCTAGTGGATGGAGGTGTGGTAAATAACTACCCTGTAAATGTTGCGCGTGCCATGGGGGCGGATATTATTATAGGAGTAGACGTACAAAGTGACTTGAAGCCTGCCAACGAACTGAATAGCGCCGGCAGTATTTTGGGGCAGCTCATCAACTTGATGGGATTACAGCTTTATAAAAAGAACCTGGAAGAGACCAATGCTTATATCAAGGTGAATGTGGAAGGATATTCAGCTGCCAGCTTCACACCTAATGCAGTGGATACACTGATCCGCCGGGGAGAAGAAGCGGCACTGGCACAAGAAGGTGCTTTAATGAAGCTGAAGCAGGAACTGGGTCTGGACAGCACCTATATGCCGAAACCTCTTCCCAGCTATCCGTACTCCCCCAGCCGCAAAGTGTATATAAAAGAAATCACTTTCGACGGGCTGGACGAGAAAGACAAGCGATGGCTGTTGAAACGCTGTGATTTAAAGGAGGATTCTGAAATAAGCATCCGCCGCATAGAAGAAGCAACGGCCATATTGTGTTCTAACCTGGAATATTCCAGCGCCACTTATAATCTGCCCGAAGCCCCCGGCGGAGGCTATAATTTACATTTCCTTCTAAGCAAGAAATATGAGAATAAACTAAACGTAGGGATTCGTTTTGATTCGGAAGAAACAGCCAGTCTGCTGATTAATGTCACCAGCAATTTCCGGGGAAAAGTACCCACTACGCTGTCTTTGACAGGACGACTGGGGAAACGTTATGCCGCGCGCATAGATTATGGATTTGAACCGGCTCCTTTGAAGAATATCGGGCTGGCATATATGTTTCAATACAATGATATTAATTTCTATCGTTATGGAGATAAGTCACATAACTCCACTTTCCGCTACCATTTGGGGGAACTGTCATTCTCGGATGTATGGTACAAGAATGTGCGTTTTGCTATCGGATTAAGGTATGAATTGTATGACTATGACAAATTTTTATACCAGGAAGGCAATCAGGGTTTTGACGTAGGAACAGAACACTTCTTCAGTTATTTCGCACAAATGCATTACGAGACTTTCGACAAGGCGTACTTCCCAACCAAAGGCATATCGGCAAGAGCCTCTTATTCGCTTTATACCGACAACTTTACCGGATATGACGGCCATGCCCCTTTTTCAGCCATAAAAGGTTATTGCCAGGGAGTGGTCCCTGTTACACGCAGATTCTCCATACTGCCTGCCATTTACGGCCGATTCCTGATAGGAAAAGATATTCCATATTCCAAACTTAATGCAATGGGTGGAGATGTGCAAGGACGCTTCCTGCAACAACAACTACCGTTTGTGGGAATAAACAATGTGGAATTAATGAGAAATACGCTACTGATAGGAAGCATGAAATTCCGCCAACGGATGGGAAGTGTACATTATCTGACGCTAACGGGAAATTATGCGCTGAGTGCAAGCAAGCTGAGGTATCTGTTGGAACAGGATACCATGTTCGGCTGCGGTATCGGCTACGGTTTGGATAGTATGTTCGGGCCCTTAGAGGCATCACTAAACTATGCAAACCGAGCCAATAAAGTGAGTATGTACGTCAATCTAGGATTTAAGTTTTGATTCCTCGTTGATAACCGCCATCATACCTTCTATCTGAGCCAAAGCCATCATACGGCCATGAAACGAATAGCCCGGGTTGTATCCTTTGCCGGCATCATCCAGCATCATGCGCCCATGATCCACACGCATCGGGACACCCGGACGCTCTTTCTCAAAAATACGGATCAACTCTATCACATGAGCACGCCCTCCCAAATGAGATGCTTCTATAAAATTCCCGTTGGGAAATGCATTGGTACTGCGCAAATGTACAAAATGAGTACGGTGCGCAAACATACGTGCCAACGAAGGTACGTTGTTATGCAATCCGGCACTGAGCGAACCGGCGCAGAATGTCAGCCCGTTATGCGAGTTATCAACGCATGGAGGAGCCAGGTGATATCTTCCTCACTGGTCACAATACGCGGCAAGCCCAATACCTGGAAAGGGGGATCGTCCGGATGAATGCACATATTTATGCCATATTCATCACACACCGGCATGACAGCCTGCAAGAAATAACGTAAGTTTTCACGCAGGGCATCACGGTCTATCCCATCATACAAAGACAAAAGACGGCGGAATATGGCTACCGGATGCCGGTCTCCCTCCTTTATATTACCATTTACAAATCCCTGCGTCTTGACTATAATGGTATCGACCAATTCGTTTTTCTCGGTTTCGGTTATAGTCTTATCCAATTCACGCACCTGTTGTAATTCCGAATCGGTATAGTCTTTCTCCGCCCCTTCACGCTGAAGAATCATACAATCAAAATAAGCGAACCGGATCTTGTCAAAGTACAAAGAACTGGTCCCGTCCTCCCAAGGATGTTCCAAATCGGTACGTATCCAATCAATGACGGGCATGAAATTATAGCATACGGTCTTGATACCCGCTTTACCTAAGTTGGCCAGACTTACTTTGTAGTTTTCTATCAATTGCCCCCGTTCAGGACCGGCATATTTGATAGCTTCACTTACCGGCAGGCTTTCTACCACCGACCAGCGCAATTGGTGAGATTCAATGTAATCTTTTAAACTCTTAATAGCTTCCAAAGTCCATATTTCACCATTAGGTACATCATGAAGGGCGGTCACAATTCCTTCCACCCCGATTTGTCTAAGCATGGGAAGCGTTATCTTATCTTTCCTCCCAAACCATCTCCATGTCTTTTCCATTCGTATTATGTGTTTTAGTCTGTACGACAAAGTCTTTATTAATCTTCTTTGAGCCTTTTTCTATTGATGTATAATCATTGCAGAGCGTGCCGGTACCATAAGTTCAGCACCTGAAACCTGTCCCAGGCCTTTCATGTTTATTTTGCCATCCTTACAGATTACAGTGTATTTACCCGACGGAATGTCCAACTTGACAGGCTCTGCACGGCTGTTCAAAGCTACGATGATATTTTTCCATGAGTCACCATTTGCATTGTCTTTCAAGATAAAGGCAACCACATTCGTATTTTTTACAGGTAAAAACTCCAATTGCCTACGTACCATATCAGCATCCCCCATACGGAAAGCGGGATGTGCTTTACGCATGGCTATTAAACCTTTCACATATTCGAACACATCTTTATGCACGGTCTTATTTTTCCAATCTATCGTATTAATACTGTCGGGACTATTATAAGAATTATGAACTCCCTTCTTGTCACGCATCATCTCATCCCCTGCAAATATAAACGGTACTCCTTGTGAAGTAAAGACAAATGTTTCCGCTAACTTCTGCAAAGCTGCCAGTTCCTCTACCGAAGCATCTGGCATGGTAGCTTTCAGGCGATCGGCAAGACACATGTCATCGTGACAACTTACATAACTTATCATCTGGGTAGGTTGTAACGCCCAAGGTTTCTTACTATAATTCACAGAATCACTTATAACCTGCGGATGTTCGATTGCTCCCACAACTCCAAATTTGATACTCATTTCGTGTCCCGGCTCCCCTACTAGAAAAGCTCCTTTGGTATCATCATCCCAACTACCTCGCAAACCATCACGCATTTCATCTGAGAAAGCGGCGATACGAGGCATCTTTTCCACATTGGCTTTCATTGCCAGTTTGTCTGCTTCTAATTGAGGAGAACTGGCAGCCCATCCTTCACCATACATGAAAATAGACGGATCTATTTTATCAATAGCCGCACGTATCTCATTCATGGTTTCAATATCATGTATCCCCATCAAGTCAAAACGAAAGCCGTCTATGTGATATTCATTAATCCAATATAGAATAGACTCTATCATATATTTACGCATCATGGCGCGGTCGCTTGCCGTTTCATTTCCACATCCCGAACCATTTGCCCATTGTCCGTCCTTCGTCTGGCGATAGAAATAACCGGGAACCGTACGTTCGAAATTGCTTTCGTCTGTATTGAAAGTGTGATTATACACCACATCAAGCACCACCCTGATTCCCGCCTTATGTAAAGCTTGTACCATTTGTTTGAATTCCCTGATACGAACATCGGTTTATAAGGATCTGTAGAATAAGAGCCGTCAGGCACATTGTAATTTTGCGGATCATACCCCCAATTATATTGGGCCTTGTCCAGTTTTGTTTCATCCACCGAGGCATAATCATACGACGGCAATAAATGTACGTGGGTAATTCCCAGTTCTTTCAGATGGTCAATACCTGTCTTCTCGCCTGAAGAACTGATAGTACCCTGCTCTGTCAAAGCCAGGAACTTGCCTTTATTTTGAATTCCAGAAACAGAATCCAAAGAGAAATCGCGATGATGCATTTCATAAACCATAATATCAGCATAATTCTTCAAAGGAGGACGCACATCGTTCTCCCATCCTTCCGGATCTGTAGAACGAAGATCAAGCACAGCTGCCCGTTTACCATTTACCCCTACGGCTTTTGCATAATTCCCGGAGTGTCTCCTAACCATTTCCCGTTCACCTTCACATTAAAGGTATAGAATTTACCCTTCAGGTCCTCTTTTATTGAAATAGTCCAGGTACCATTCTCTCCCACCTCCATCGGAAAAGTATTAGAAGCTGAACCTTCATTACCCGATTCAAATAAAAGGACACGCACCTCTTCCGCTGTAGGAGCCCAAAGTGAAAACTTTGTTTCGGCAGGTGAGTACTCCATTTCAGTCAGCGCATCTTCACGGACAGGATATTCATCAAACGAATTATATTCTTTTTTCACAGACTGACAACTAATAGTAGTAGAAACAATTGATGCCCAAATAACATGTCTCACATTCATAATCTTATCTTTTTATTTTATCAGGATTCTTATTTATAAAATCTTTCCAGCCGGAATATTCTTTAGTCAATGTCGGTCTGCCCATTTGCAAATAATGACAATAAGCAGCCGCCAACCCATCTGTTGCATCCATAAAAGGCAGCATATCACTCTCCGGTATATGTAACATCCTTTTCAACATATCAGCGACCTGTTCCTTGCTGCTTGCCCATTACCGGTTATCGCCATCTTTATCTTCAACGGCGCATATTCTGTTATAGGAATATCACGGCTCAAAGCAGCAGCCATAGCCACCCCCTGTGCCCGCCCTAATTTTAACATCGACTGCACATTTTTCCCAAAAAAGGTGCCTCAATTGCTAATTCATCAGTAAATAGCTTCTATTATACCAACCACCCGTTCAAAAATACGGCGCAGTTTTAAATAATGATCACCATATTTACGAAGATCAATGACCCCCATAGTCATTACCTGCGGTTTAGTACCTACTACTTTCAGCAGACCATACCCCATTATGGTTGTTCCAGGATCTATACCCAGAATGATTTTCTCTTTTACCGGCTGAATCACTTAATTACCTCCATCAAAGTGGGAAAGCCAACCACCTTATCTTTAAATATCTTCATCATTTCCTCATTCAGATGCATCCCCTGCTGAGTATGCCAGCGGTGTAAGGTCGCTGTATCTTCCACCTCCCATTGCAATGAAAAACATTCTGAATCCTGCTCTTTATGACTAAGGATGTGCGTAAGACGGGGATTTTGCAATATTCCCGTTTTTTCCACTTCGGGAATGTAGCTTTCACTAAGCCAAATGACAAAATTACGCGCATCGTCAATACCTGTTTGATAAGTTGTATTATAAATTAACATATTTATAGTCTTTAAGTTAAAAAAGACCTGCTCCGCAGACCTTCATTTTCTCATTAAAAAGTGGAGCATGCGAGACTCGAACTCGCCACCTTTAGACTGCCAGTATGAATTCTGATCTGCGCTTACTATACTGACGAGCAGAAGGTTATCTACCCATTCAAAATCCTCCAAGATTCGTTTTAGTAAAAATCATCTTGATTTTCTATTTTATTTTATTCATTATTTTCCCTGTTCTAACGTCCAAATACTAAAAAGCCGTTCAACTCACTACTATAATTGAACGACCATAAACATTCAAGGGATTTCCTTTTCATACATTAACCAAAATTGTAAGGCATCAGAGAGCACAGACCAGCCAACCACTTTTTGTTGCCAGACTAAAACCTAATGCGTCCATAATACCCTCAATTTCCAATGAAAAGTACACTATAGATTTGCGAGCCATTTTTTCCCGGATTTTGTGTTAAGCCACACCAAAAATCCACCACCTACAACAGCACTTATTGTATATACTAAACTTAACATGTCCATAATCCACTTTATTTTAAAATTGTATTTCCTATTCTAATAAAAATGATGGTAGAGATTCCACCTATAATAACCCTGTATATGTCAAGGGTTATATCTACATCAGGCTTCATGGAAACTATTCCACCTACAACAAGTCCGGCAAATGAAAGTTTTGCTAAATCAAAAAACAACCCGGCAAGTTTTTCCCGTCTTACCTTGTCCTTTTCCTTGACTTCCTTCTTTACTTCCTGTTGTTCACTCCAACTTCCCATTCAAATTAAGATTTATTGCAAATATACGAAAATCAAACAATAAACAATAACATAAACCATTTATTTAACACACTTCACCCTTCGGCAAATTGGCCAGCACCTCATCTATGAAAATTGATCGGTAGTGCGGGCATTCCAGCACTCCCTTTTGCTTCGCTTCCCGATACACTCTGGAAAAGAGCTTTGCTTTCTCCTGGATTGTTGCTGGAATCTCTTCAATGGGCGTAGACAGAAATCGACATCCCCACCCTTTGCATGAAGGTGAAAGCCTACAGTGTTTTTGATTTTTCCACTGACACGAACAGTCATATATGCTTTGAACCATATATAATAAAACTCCAATATTCACATTGCAGCACTAACAATACATTTGCTAATGCTGCAATTATCTTTAATTAATCTTCTAGAACTTTTATCCTATTCCTTATGTTCGTACATATCGATCGCCTTAAAGAATTCATCCTCATAGTTATAAACATCATCAAGGCTTTCAATAACGTGTTTCACATCTTTCTTGTTTTCGTCAATAAACTGAACTACTATACCTAGTCAAGCATAATCTAACATTTTCCAGAATAGTCATATTATAAATCCCCCTTTAATGCACTATCTTTGATTTCTGCTTTAATATTACAATCTTTCAATATCTTTTCAACCTTTTTCCGATCTTCATCAATTGTTCTAGGTCCCATTGTTATTTCTAAATGCTCTAAAACTTCCTGCTTTAATGGAATATAAAGGGCTGTTCTACTCAGCTCCATTCCATTTCTATAAGCAGTACCAAGAGCCAACGGAAAGCTCAAAGGATGATTGCTCATTAAAGCCGGTTCAAACGGTTGTGCATGAATAATGAAACGGCTTTCATTCTGTAATCCCCATTCCCTTTTCTTATAAATGCCAATATTATCATGTTTAAACGCAACTCCTTGATCAAAGCATTTGATAGCTTCTTTATAATATAGCTCAATATTTTGTTCATATTTCACATCAACAAGACCGACTTTATTAATATAAGAACTGACTACAAAATTTTCAAAACAATATTCCCTATTATTATAAAATGATCTATTAACAGTTCCCACATCGTAAGTTTCAAACATATCCTCATCCAAACTTATCCTTACACCTTTATTCCCTTTCCCGTATCGATTCCATAAATCAATATTTTCCATTTCCGACTTAGTCCAACAACTCACAAAAGTATATTTACCTAATTTTATATTCGTATCATAAACCGTTGAGTCATATTTATATTCTGCTTTATCATCCACTTGGTCCAAACGATTAAACTTTATACTTTTGTTCTTAAGAATCATTCTAATGTTTCAATAGAAGTATAATGATGTATTTTCATCTTAGATTTAATTATAAGTTTATCCTATTTTATTTGATTTTTGTAGATTGCATTCTTGGCATAAAATCTAAAGCTCCCCACACTAGTATCACCTACTTCATTATTACATTGTCTAACGTTTTTTCGTATTAAACAATCATCATCCTATTATAATTCTAATAGTTTTTTTCTATTAGTCCAATTAACGACTACAGACTCCGCTTCATCCGATATCAAGTCAAGATATTGTTTCAATTTTTCAATTTTATATCCTGAAGTTGATCATTCACAACCGTCACACGCCTATGTATCTGCTTTTTTAGCATTGTCCTATTTATTAACTGGAAATTCATATTAGAACGTCCAATACTACCACGAAAATAAAATTCAGTAGTACCAGTTACGTAATTAAACAATGTAAATCTATCACTTCTTTTAACAACAGCATTAAATTTTATATCCTTATACCTCTCATCAATAAACCCATTAAACGACAATTCCTTCTTATCAAACCCAGCTGTAAGAAAGTTAACTCACCTGCGTACGGAATCTCTTTTGCAAATCCTTATCCTTATCATCTTGAAATTTTATAAAAGAAGAACTTACCACGGTTGAAATAAAATTAGACACCTCAAGAACCAAATTTGGTACTAATTCTTTTTTCATTGTAGTTTTATAATAATAAATTTTATTGTTTGATTCCGTCTCACGTATAGAATATTGTTCCTTATAATAAGTGAACAGTCTTAAATAAGACTCATCATCACTATCGAAAAAATTATTATAGTAATTTTCACTAATCCAACCACCATCAGTAATAATGTAATAGCCCTCTCTTTCTGTTAGAAAAACAGAAACAAAGCAATCATTTGTGGTAAAGAAAGGCGTAATTATTTCTATGGTCTTTCCATATTTTTTCACTTTCCACAAAGAACTAAATGACGCTATTATAATCTTTATTATATCTTCCATGATTATTCAATATCAAATTGTACATTTTCTAAAGGATCAATATTTTCTTCCATTTTAAAAGGAAGAACACCTGGGGTCGAAATTAAATCAAAATTTTCAAATTTTATATTGGCCTCCTGCATAAAATGCAAAACACACATAGAAATATCTTCCAAAACTTTTGATTGCTTTTCATCCAACAGCACCTTTGTCTTGTAAGCTATCTCCTTTCCATCAGCTACAAACCGATGAAAATGAGGAGTTGGAACTTGTTGTTCCTCTATAGGAATAGGCAAATTGGAATTCCTATGAGAAGGTCCCGTAGAATCATATCTAAAAAAAGGTCTTTCACAAAAAGGAACACAGCGTAAAATGAATTTTAAAATCTTTTTCTTCAGTTTCTTTTTGTTGTATGGTAAAAATTATATCATCTGGTAAGACATCGCTATAAGTAGGAGTATTTTTTTCTTTATAATCCGGTCTGCTATTTTTCTTTTCGTCAAGAACGATTTTGTTATTTAACAAAATTTTCTCTTCATCTATTAAAGAGCAATAGCTTTTATAATTATCTCTAACTTTAATATTGACTTTCATCTTTAGCTTATATAACATTGTGTTTAAAATGGTTCTTATTTAGGAATAACTCTTATAAAATGATATGTAACAGTTCCATATTTTGTTAGAAGATAGTCATTTACATACATTCTTGCTTCAGAATTTAGTTTTTCTTGAGAGTTTGAATTAGACACAAATTCTAGATTCTGTATTTCTCCATTATATTCAAATATAGCTATATATTCTTTCATCATTATCCTATTTTATTTGATTTTTGTAAATTACATTTTTGGCATAATAATTGAAGATTCTCCACTGTAGTCGCACCACCTTTGGAAAAGGGAATAATATGGTCAAGCTGCAGGTTTTCAGTAGAACCGCAATAAACACATTTTCCTCCATCCCTTCTCCAAACTACATCAACGACTTCTTTAGGTATAGGAGGTCGCTTATTTGCTTCCGGAAAGATTTCTCCCTCATCCATTAACTCTTGCAGTGCAGCCTTTTCTAAGTCTTGCTTTCGTTTCTTTGCAAGAAGCTTCTCTTTTATT
>ENA-OQJH01000117-OQJH01000117.1-human-gut-metagenome-genome-assembly--contig:-NODE-117-length-45529-cov-7.669001_pt1 | contig 45529 bp, 55 predicted proteins | sample MGYA00242597_ERZ504763 | MGnify/ENA primary metagenome ERZ504763 (study PRJEB26092, sample SAMD00036359) | human gut metagenome | host: Homo sapiens | study: EMG produced TPA metagenomics assembly of... | reverse complement strand
CTTTATGGACCAGGGTGTGATCGCCGTGGAGGGAACACCGGACGAAGTCTTCGATTCCGAAAATGCCAGAATGCAGGGCTTTTGGGAAATTTCGTGAGAAGTAACGACGTTGCACTTGCCTAAAAAAACAACATGCGTTATACTAGAGCGTGGTTGAAACGTATTTCAAACACGCTCTTTATACGTCTCATTCTGTTTTTGGGGATGAAAAAGAGCGGGGATAAAAGAGAAACCGAATACACATTTTGACAAGAAAAGGAGAATCGTGTCTATGAGCGGAACTGACAGATATGTAAGCCCTCTTTCCGAACGTTATGCAAGCAAGGAGATGCAGTACATCTTCTCCCCGGATATGAAATTCCGTACCTGGAGAAAGTTATGGATTGCGCTGGCTGAGACAGAAAAAGAACTGGGACTTTCTATTACAGATGAGCAGATCGAAGAACTGAAAGCAAATGCCGAGAACATCAACTACGATGTGGCAAAAGAAAGAGAGAAGTCTGCCGTCATGACGTAATGTCCCATGTGTATGCCTACGGCGTACAGTGTCCGAAAGCAAAAGGAATCATCCATCTGGGAGCAACCAGCTGCTACGTAGGCGACAATACCGATATCATTGTCATGAACGAAGCCTTAAAGCTGGTGAAGAAAAAACTGGTGAACGTTATCGCTGAGCTGGCAAATTTGCGGATACCTACAAAGACCAGCCGACCCTTGCCTTCACCCACTTCCAGCCGGCACAGCGACCACCGTCGGAAAACGTGCAACCCTGTGGATGCAGGAGTTCTTAATGGATCTTGAAGATCTCGAGTACGTACAGAGCACCTTAAAGCTGCTCGGCTCCAAAGGAACAACAGGCACACAGGCAAGCTTTTTAGAGCTGTTCGACGGAGATCAGGAGACCATCGACAAGATCGATCCGATGATCGCTGAGAAAATGGGCTTCAAGAACTGCTATCCTGTTTCCGGACAGACGTATTCCAGAAAAGTCGATACGAGAGTATTAAACGTTCTGGCAGGCATTGCGGCAAGCGCAACAAAATTCTCCAACGACATCCGTCTTCTGCAGCACTTAAAAGAAGTTGAGGAGCCGTTCGAGAAAGGACAGATCGGATCTTCCGCCATGGCATACAAGAGAAATCCGATGAGAAGCGAGCGTATCGCATCCCTGTCCCGTTATGTGATCACCGATGCATTAAATCCGGCCATCACCTCTTCTGTACAGTGGTTTGAGAGAACCCTCGATGACTCTGCAAACAAGAGACTTTCCATTCCGGAAGGCTTCCTTGCCATCGACGGTATCCTGGATCTGTGCATGAACGTCGTAGACGGACTTGTGGTTTATCCAAAGGTTATCTTAAAACACATGATGGCAGAGCTTCCGTTTATGGCAACTGAGAATATCATGATGGATGCGGTAAAAGCAGGCGGCGACCGTCAGGAGCTGCATGAGAGAATCCGCGAGCTGTCCATGATCGCCGGAAAACATGTCAAAGAGGAAGGCCGCGACAATGATCTTCTGGATCTGATCGCAGCGGATGAGATGTTCCATCTGACCAAAGAAGAGCTGGAAAAGACGATGGATCCGTCCAAATACACAGGCCGCGCATCCGTACAGGTTGACGCATTCCTGAAGAACGTAGTTAATCCGGTGCTTGAGGCAAACAAAGAGGCACTTGGCATGACTGCAGAAATTAACGTCTGATGCGTTTGATAAACAGAAATAATAAAAAAACAAATTTTATAAGTAATAATAAGTTTTACTTATGAAGAAAACATGGTATACTATGCATGAACGGCCGAAACAAAGAGGCCGCAAGTATACGTTGAATTAGGAGGATGTCACATGATTAAGGCAGTAGTAGGAGCAAACTGGGGAGACGAGGGAAAAGGTAAGATTACCGATATGCTCGCAAAAGAGGCAGACATTATTGTCCGTTTCCAGGGTGGTGCGAATGCAGGCCATACCATTGTAAACAACTATGGAAAGTTTGCACTTCATACCCTTCCATCCGGCGTATTTTACAGCCACACAACAAGCGTAATCGGAAACGGTGTTGCACTCAACATTCCGGTTCTGATCAAAGAGTTAAATGAGATCGTTTCGAAGGGAGTGCCGGCACCGAAGATCAAAATTTCCGACCGTGCACAGATGGTAATGCCGTACCACATCCTGTTCGATCAGTATGAGGAAGAGCGTCTGGGCGGAAAATCCTTTGGTTCCACCAAATCCGGTATCGCTCCGTTCTACTCAGATAAATATGCAAAAATCGGTTTTCAGGTAAACGAGCTGTTCGACGATGAGCACCTGAAAGAGAAACTGAAATCCGTATGCGAGACCAAGAACATTCTGCTCGAGCATCTGTATCACAAACCGCAGTTAAATCCGGATGAGATCTATGCAGAGCTGATGGAATACAAAAAAATGGTTGAGCCATACGTATGCGATACTTCCGCATTCCTGTGGAACGCGATTCAGGAAGGCAAGGAGATCCTGCTTGAGGGTCAGCTTGGTTCCTTAAAAGACCCGGATCACGGAATTTACCCGATGGTAACTTCTTCTTCCACACTGGCCGGCTACGGCGCAGTAGGAGCAGGTGTTCCGCCATATGAAATCAAGAAAATCGTAACCGTATGCAAAGCTTACTCCAGTGCAGTAGGAGCAGGTGCTTTCGTTTCCGAGATCTTCGGCGATGAGGCAGATGAGCTCAGAAGACGCGGCGGAGACGGCGGAGAGTTCGGTGCAACGACAGGACGTCCGAGACGTATGGGATGGCTCGACTGTGTTGCTTCCCGCTACGGCTGCAGAATGCAGGGCACAACCGATGTAGCATTTACCGTACTTGACGTTCTCGGATATCTGGACGAGATTCCGGTTTGTGTAGCATACGAAGTAGACGGAAAAGAAATCCACGATTTCCCGAACACCAGCATTCTTGAGAAAGCAAAACCGGTTCTGAAAACTTCCGGGATGGAAATGCGATATCCGCGGCATCAAGAAATACGAGGATCTGCCGGAGAACTGCAGAAACTACATCGAGTTTGTAGAGAAAGAAATCGGATTCCCGATCACCATGATCTCCAACGGACCGGGAAGAGACGATATCATTTACCGCAATAAATAATTCAGGCGGTTTTTAGAGGATTTTTATGAAAAAAGCAGGACAGCTTCTCGCAGTTCTGACAGCGGCTTCCGTGCTGCTGTCGGGCTGTGAGAAGTTAAAAGATGTGACAACGACATCTGTCTATGTGAGCAAAAATGGTGTTGTGACAGAAGCCATTGTGGAAGATTACAGCAAAGACGATGATTACACGGAAGACGAACTGAAGGTCTTTGTGGAGGATGACATCAAAAAATTCACAGAGGAGCGCGGCGATGCGGATTCCGTGAAGCTGGAAAAATGCCAGATCAAAGAGGACAAGGTGGAGATCCGGATGGAATACGGAGATTACCAGTCCTACGCGGATTATCACGGAGCAGAATTTTTCGCAGGCACGCTGGATGAGGCAGAAGAAGCGGGATATGATTTTTCCGCTTCCTTTGTCGATTCTAAAGGCAATGAGGTTTCAGTCGAAGATGCGGTCAAAGGCGTTAAGCATGTACGCGTGATTGTCTGCGAGGAGCCGCTGGAAATCGTAACGGAAGATCCGGTGCTCTGCGTTTCCGGTACAGCCGTGATCAAAGGAAAAAACACGGTGGATACGGCCGGCGAGTGGACCACAAAGTCCACAGAGAGTGCTTCTGCGTCATCATCAGAGCAGACTAAGACAGAAGAAACAGAGCAGGAATATGAGCAGGACGTTCTTCTTGCCAGTCCTGTTATTGTTGTTTATGGTAAGTAAACAAATAAAATAGAGGAGTAACTAACTATGGAAAAGACAATGGACAAAATTGTGGCAGTAGCAAAATCCAGAGGTTTTGTATATCCGGGTTCCGAAATCTACGGCGGCCTGGCAAATACCTGGGATTACGGCCCGCTCGGTGTTGAGCTGAAAAACAACGTGAAAAAAGCATGGTGGCAGAAATTCGTGATGGAGAGCCCGCACAACGTAGGTGTTGACTGCGCGATCCTGATGAACCCGCAGACATGGGTAGCTTCCGGTCATCTCGGCGGATTTTCCGATCCTCTGATGGACTGTAAAGAGTGCCACGAGCGTTCCGTGCAGACAAGCTGATCGAAGACTTCTGCGAGGAAAAAGGCATTGAAATCGAAGGCGGCAGTGTAGACGCATGGTCCCAGGAAGAGATGAAGAACTTCATCGAGGAGCATCAGATTTCGTGTCCGTCCTGCGGAAAACATAACTTTACCGATATCCGTCAGTTCAACCTGATGTTCAAAACCTTCCAGGGTGTTACAGAGGATGCGAAGAACACCGTATATCTTCGTCCGGAGACTGCACAGGGTATCTTCGTAAACTTCAAAAACGTACAGCGTACTTCCAGAAAGAAAATTCCGTTCGGAATCGGTCAGATCGGTAAATCTTTCCGTAACGAGATTACACCGGGTAACTTCACCTTCCGTACCCGTGAGTTCGAGCAGATGGAGCTGGAGTTCTTCTGCGAGCCTGGCACCGACCTTGACTGGTTCCAGTACTGGAGAGGCTTCTGCATCAACTGGCTGAAGAGCTCGGCATGAAAGACGAAGAGATGCGTGCAAGAGACCATTCTCCGGAAGAGCTGTGCTTCTACAGCAAGGGAACAACCGATATCGAGTTCCTGTTCCCGTTCGGATGGGGCGAGCTGTGGGGAATCGCAGACCGTACCGATTACGACCTGACCCAGCATCAGAATGTATCCGGACAGGATATGACCTATTTCGATCCGGAGAAGAACGAGAAATACATCCCGTATGTTATCGAGCCGTCTCTTGGTGCTGACCGTGTCGTTCTGGCATTCCTGTGCAGCGCTTATGACGAGGAAGTTCTCGACGCAGAGAAGAATGATGTTCGTACTGTGATGCATTTCCATCCGGCACTGGCACCGGTAAAAATCGGTGTGCTTCCGCTTTCCAAGAAGCTGAACGAGGGCGCTGAGAAAGTCTTTGCAGAGCTGTCCAAGAAATACAACTGCGAGTTTGATGACCGTGGAAATATCGGAAAACGGTATCGCCGTCAGGATGAGATCGGTACTCCGTACTGCATCACCTACGACTTCGATTCCGAGACCGATGGTGCTGTTACCGTCCGTGACCGTGACACCATGGAGCAGGAGAGAATTAAAATTGAGGATCTCGATGCTTACTTTGCAGATAAATTTACTTTCTAATCTGGCTTTTTAGTCCGGAAAAGAGTAGAAAAAAGGATTCCCACTCGCGGGAATCCTTTTTTGTATACTTTGTATTACTCAATAATCGTACCTGTTTTTCCCTGGAATCCGGCGAGTGCGGAATCAATGGAAGTGATGACTGCGGTACGGCCGATGCCTTTCTCGAGGAAAGAAACAGCTGCTTCCATCTTCGGCAGCATGGAGTTTTCTCCGAACTGGCCTTCTGCGATGTATTTCTTCGCGTCAGCAACGGTGATGTGCTCCAGCGGTTTTTCGTCCGGGGTACCGTAGTTGATGGAACGTTTTCCACGCTGGTCAGGATCATCAGCATGTCTGCGTTCAGCATTTCTGCCATCAGGCCGCTGGTGAGGTCTTTTTCGATGACTGCGGATGCACCTTTAACTCTTCATTCTGCGGGAGAACCGGGATTCCGCCGCCGCCTGCTGCGATGACAACCTGTCCGGCATCGAGAAGAAGACGGATGGAGTCGATCTCTACGATATCCTGCGGCTTCGGAGCAGCAACGATTCGGCGGTAGCGTCCTCGGTTTTCGTTACGTAGTTTCCTTTTTCTTCCTCTGCGTCAGCCTCCTCTTTGGTAAGCGTACGGCCGATCAGTTTGACCGGATTGTTGAAGGCATCGTCGTACGGATCTACTTCAACCTGTGTAAGAATCGTGGATGTGGTTTTGAAGATTCCTCTGCGGAGAAGCTCAGCACGGATGGCGTTCTGCAGGTCGTAGCCGATGTAGCCTTCGCTCATAGCGGAGCAGACAGACATCGGGGCTGCGCTGTAGTCGGTGTGCATTTTGCCGAATTCATTCATCGCCATGTGGATCATGCCGACCTGCGGCGCATTGCTGTGGGTGATGACAACATCAGCACCGGCAGCAACGAGATCTGCGATTACTTTTGCGGAACGTTTTACGGCTGCTTTCTGTTCCGGCAGCGTCGTTCCAAGAGCTTTGTGTCCCAGTGCAACAACTATTTTTTTTCTTTTCATTGGAAGATACCTCTCTTTGCAGTTCATAGATTTTGATACGAAAAAACCAGGCATCAATATAGAACTATTATAAAGTTTATGGAGGCAAAAATCAAGAAGAAACCGACATTGCGCACATTGAAATGTTTTTCGGACTATGGTATTCTATAAAAGTATCTGAGTCGTAGGGATTTGAAACGTGAAAGGGAGGTCCCGGCATGAAAAACATGCGCACGTTACAAAAACGGATCGCATATCAGCTCCAGCAGGGCAGTCTGGATGCGGAAGTTACAGGAATCACATGCGACAGCAGAAAAGTACAGCCGCAGAACGTGTTTGTCTGCATCCGCGGAAACAGGATGGACGGGCACGTATATGCAGAAGAAGCAGTCGAGAGGGGCGCTGCTGTCCTGGTTGCGGAGCGGGAACTGGAAGGGATTCCGGAAAAGGTAACCGTACTCGTAGTAAAGGACAGCAGAGAAGCACTCGCACAGCTTTCCTGTGCCTGGGAGGATGATCCGGCGCAGCACCTTGTGACAATCGGAGTGACCGGCACGAAGGGAAAGACGACGACTGCATATATGATTTACGAAATCCTGCGAAAAGCAGGGATCCGCGCAGGACTCATCGGAACGATCGAGACGAGGATCGGGGAAAAAAGCATTCCGTCAGAAAATACAACGCCGGAGCCTGTTGTGCTGCAGAAGCTGTTTTCTGAAATGATGCGGGAGGGCTGCACCCATGTTGTGATGGAGGTTTCCTCGCAGGCGGAAAAACAGCACCGGTGTGATGGAATTACGTTTGATTACGGTGTGTTCACCAACATTGGAAACGACCACATCGGCGCCGGGGAGCATGCATCGTTTGCAGAATATCTGTCCTGCAAAAAGAAGCTGCTTCGCACCTGCAGAACCGGAATTGTAAACCGGGATGACAAAAGGTTTCCGGAGATCATAAGGCAGAGCACCTGTCGTCTGGTGACATTCGGATGCAGGGAAAAAGCTGATTTTATGGCAGCAGATGCAGCACTCGATCAGGCGCGGCGTGCTCGGTGTCTCATACCGGGTGCAGGGCGCAGCGGATTTTCCGGTACGGGTAGATCTGCCGGGTCTGTTTTCCGTTTCCAACTCGCTTGCCGCCATTGCGGTCTGCGCGCAGATGGGAATCCCGGAAAAGGCGATGCAGGAGGCACTTTCCGCAGTCCGCGTCCGTGGGCGGTGTGAGGCAGTTCCGGTGTATCCGGAAATGACGCTTCTCATTGACTACGCACACAATGCGATGAGCCTCGAAAGCCTGTTAAAGACACTGCGGAAATACCATCCGAAGCGCCTGATCTGTCTCTTCGGCTGCGGCGGAAACCGCGCGCGGGACCGGAGATTCCAGATGGGAGAGGTGTCGGGGCGTCTGGCGGATCTGACCGTCATCACCTCGGACAATCCGCGGGATGAGGAACCACAGGCGATTCTGGACGATATCCGGACGGGAATCGGGAAAACAGAAGGCGCTTTCGTTGAGATTGCGGACCGTAAGGAGGCGATCCGGTATGTGATCGAAAACCGGCAGCCGGGCGATCTCGTGGTGCTCGCGGGAAAAGGCCACGAAACGTATCAGATCCGGAAGGGGAAACGGTACGAGATGGATGAGCGCGTGCTGATCCGGGAAATACTGGAAGAAAGTAAGGGGAATGTATGAGCAGCGTTTACGCTGATGTAATCGTAGACATCACAAATGAAAAACTGGACCGGACCTTTCAGTACAAGGTTCCGCCGGAACTGACAGGGGAGATCAGTCCGGGAACGGCGGTACAGATTCCGTTTGGAAACGGAAACCGCACGATCACCGGCTATGTGCTTTCCGTCGGAAACGAGCCGAAATATCCGCAGGACCGGATGAAGGCCATCCTCGCGGTACAAAAGGATGCGGCGACTGTAGAGACGAAGCTCATCGCGCTCGCCGCGTGGATGCGTCATACGTACGGATCGACGATGATCCAGGCGTTAAAGACGGTGCTTCCGGTCAAAGTAAAGGCGCGCGGGAAAGAAACCCGCGAAATTGCGCTTCTTGCAGATCCTGCGAGATGTGAGGAGCTGCTGGAAAACTACAGAAAGAAAAATTATAAAGCGAGAATCCGTCTCTTAAACGCGCTGCTGGCCCAGCCGGTTCTTCCAGGGCCGGTTGTGAGCAAGAAACTGAAAATCACGGCAGATACGCTGCACGTGATGGAAGAGCAGGGCGTGTTGGAAATCCGCCGTACGAGCACCTGGAGAAATCCGGTATCTGATGCGGCAGGAAGAACAACTGCGGGAAAACCAAACGAACAGCAGCAGGCCGTGGTGGACGGCATTCGAAAGGAATGGGAAGGGCAGAACCGCCCCTGCCTGATCCGCGGTGTGACGGGAAGCGGCAAAACGCTCGTCTATATGGAGCTGATGGAGCAAGTGCTCTCAGAAGGAAAACAGGTGATCGTGCTGATCCCGGAGATTGCGCTGACGTATCAGAACGTGGAGCGGTTCTGCGCACGGTTTGGAACAAGGGTCACGGTGGTCAACTCGCGGATGACACCGTCCGAGCGCGCCGACCAGATGGAGCGCGCGCGGCGCGGGGAGTCAGTATTATGATCGGTCCGCGTTCCGCACTCTTTGCACCGTTTCCGGATCTGGGGCTGATCGTAATCGATGAGGAGCATGAAACCTCCTATAAAAGTGAAGTGACGCCGCGCTACCATGCAAGGGAGACCGCCGTGCGCCGTGCCGGGCTGGAGCATGCCCATGTGGTGATGGGTTCGGCAACGCCGTCGGTGGATGCTTCTTACGCCTGCGAGACGGGAGCGTACGCGCTGTTCCGGATGGATGCGCGGTACGGAAATGTAGCACTTCCGTCCGTATGGATCGCGGATATGCGGGAAGAATTACAGATGGGAAACCGTTCGATTCTGTCCGGAAAACTGCGGGAAGAGATCGAAAAACGGCTTGAAAAAAAGGAACAGGTTGTACTGTTTCTGAACCGCAGAGGCTATGCGGCTTCGTCTCATGCCGTGCATGCGGCCATGTGATGAAATGCCCGCACTGCGATGTATCACTGACAGCACACAATAACGGAAAGCTCGTCTGCCATTACTGCGGTTATGAAACACCGCAGGTACATGCGTGCCCGTCGTGCGGTTCCCCGTACATCGGCGGCTTCTGTGCCGGCACACAGCAGATCGAGCAGAACGTGAAAAAGCTGTTTCCAAAGGCACGCGTTCTTAGGATGGACGGCGACACGACAAAAACGAAAAACAGTTATGAAGAAATCCTGTCCTCATTTGCGGCGGGGGAGGCCGATATCCTGATTGGAACTCAGATGATCGTAAAAGGCCACGATTTCCCGAATGTCACGCTGGTGGGAGCGCTGGCGGCGGATCTCTCCCTGAATGCAGTCGATTACCGTGCCGGGGAGCGTACGTTCCAGCTGCTGACGCAGGCAGTCGGCCGCGCCGGAAGAGGCGAAAAGCCGGGAATGGCAGTCATTCAGACGTACCATCCGAACATTACAGCATTCAGACGGCGGCAGAGCAGGATTACGGGGCATTTTACGAGAAAGAAATGGACTACCGCCGTCTGATGGGATATCCCCCGGCGGCGGAGCTTCTGGCGATCCACGGAGCCGGGGAGGATGAAGCGCATCTGACGCAGGCGATGGAATACATTCGCAGATATCTCATCCGCATCCGGGGAAACCGCGAAGTCCAGATCATCGGCCCGGCAAGTGAGGCAGTGTCGAAAATCAATGACCTGTACCGCATGGCCGTGTATGTACGCGCGCCGCAGGAAGAGGTGCTGGCAGGGCTGCGGGAAAAACTGGAGCGGTATATCGAGATTAACAAAGGCTTTCGTACCGTTTATTTACAGTTTGACTTCAGCAGAAAGTATTAGTTTTTTCATACTATTTACACATAGATTATTTATAATAGAAGAGCAAAAGAAAGGAAAAGAATTATGGCAATCAGAGAAATCAGAGTCGTAGGCGACCGCGTATTAACGAAAAAATGCAGACCGGTGGAGAAGATGACACTAAGAATCAGCGAGCTGATCGACGACATGTTTGACACCATGTATGAGGCAAACGGTGTCGGCCTTGCCGCACCGCAGGTCGGCATCTTAAAGAGAATCGTAGTCATGGATGTGGATGGAACCCCACATCTTCTGATCAATCCGGAAATCCTGGAGACTTCCGGAAGTCAGACCGGAGCAGAGGGATGCTTAAGCCTTCCGGGAAAATCCGGTACGGTAACCCGTCCGAACTACGTAAAGGTAAGAGCACTGGATCGTGACATGCAGCCGTTTGAACTGGAGGGAACCGAACTTCTTGCCCGCTGCATCTGCCACGAGTGTGATCACCTCGACGGACATATGTATACAGAAAAAGTAGAAGGCGAACTCTGGGACAACACGTACGATGAGTATGAGGAGTACGAGGACGAAGAGTAAGTCTTAAAATAAAGGAGATGACTTCAGATGAAAGTGGTATTTATGGGAACCCCGGATTTCTCCGTGGGAACACTTGAGGCACTCGTGGAGGCCGGTTATGAGATCACAGGCGTTGTGACCCAGCCGGACAAACCGAAGGGCCGTGGAAAACAGATGATGCCGACACCGGTGAAAGAGGCAGCCGAAAAACACGGCCTTCCGGTCTATCAGCGCGCCGCGTGCGGGATGCAGAGGCGATCGAGGAAATCCGGAAAATGGAGCCGGATGTGATCGTTGTCGTTGCCTTTGGCCAGATTATTACAAAAGAGATTCTTGAAATGCCGAAGTATGGATGCATCAACGTACATGCATCCCTGCTTCCGGCCTACCGTGGTGCAGCACCGATCCAGTGGGCGGTGATGAACGGTGATCCGGTAAGCGGTGTTACGATTATGAAAATGGATGAAGGCATTGATACCGGTGAAATGCTTTCGAAAGTGGAGATTCCGCTTGCGTCAGATGAGACCGGCGGCAGTCTTTTTGACAAACTTTCGGCAGCCGGTGCCAAGCTGCTGGTGGAGACGCTTCCTAAAATTGAAAAAGGCGAAATCACACCGGAAAAGCAGCCAAAGGAGAGCACGACAGCGTATGCACGAATGATTAAAAAAGAGGATGGAAGGATCGACTGGACGAAGAGCGCCATCGAGATTGAGCGCCAGATCCGTGCGATGAGTCCGTGGCCGAGCGCGTTTACGAAGGTAAACGGAAAAAATCTCAAAATATGGAATGCGAAGGTCATTGCCATGCTTGGCGGTGATCTGTTCTCAAAAATCCCGGGACAGAATCCGACAAAAAGCGCCGGAAAAGTCTGGGTGGCAGATGAGACCGGAATCCATGTAAAGACCGGAGACGGTATTCTGGTGATTGAAGAGCTGCAGCTCGAAGGAAAAAAACGGATGAAGACAGCAGATTTCCTGCGTGGATATACGATCGAGCCGGGTACAAAACTTGGAGAATAAAGGCACAAAGAAATCTGAAGCTGAGGCGGGGAACTGCACAGAGGTATTGCTGCCGCTGTGCCTGAAAAAAAGGAGAAAATGATATGGGACTTTTTTTATGACAGTACGTATCTGCTGGTAATTCTTGCAGCACTGATTTCTATGGCGGCATCCGCCCGCATGAATACGATATTCAGTAAATATCAGACGGTCCGTTCCTACAGCGGCATGACAGGACGCGATGCGGCGATGCGGATTCTGCGTCAGGCAGGCATCTACGATGTAACCGTCCGTCACGTATCCGGAAAACTGACGGATCACTACGATCCGCGGACAAAGACGGTAAATCTTTCGGATGCTGTTTACGATTCCGCATCGATTGCAGCGATCGGCGTTGCAGCGCATGAGTGCGGACATGCCGTACAGCACAATACAGATTATGTGCCGCTGAAGGTGCGAAGTGCCATTGTACCGGTGGCCAATCTTGGATCCCAGCTGTTCTGGCCGTTATTTCTGATCGGACTGATTTTCAGCCTTCCGATGCTGGTAAAGGCCGGAATCTGGCTTTTTGTGCTGGCGCTGGCCTTCCAGGTAGTAACGCTTCCGGTCGAATTTGATGCATCGAGAAGAGCCTTAAAGATGCTCGGTGCGGATGGTATGATTACAGAGACGGAACACGACGGAGTCAAAAAAGTACTCTGGGCAGCGGCGATGACCTATGTGGCAGCCGTAATCGGTTCCTTGCTGCAGCTGCTCCGGCTGCTGGTTTTATCCGGAGCATTTAGGAGAAACGATGACTGATACAATCAATACAAGAGAGCTGATTATGAACATTCTGCTTGAGATGGACAGGGAGAAAACGCCCTGCCATCTTGCTGTAAGGGACGCCCTCGATAAATACCAGTTCCTGCCGCGGCAGGACCGTGCGTTTATCAAGCGGGTCTGCGAGGGAACCGTGGAATACGGTATCCAGAATGACTACATCATCAATCAGTATTCCAAAATCAAGATCAACAAATGCAAGCCGGTGATTCGTGCGATCTTACGGATGTCGGTGTACCAGATCCGTTTTCTTGACGCAGTACCGGATTCGGCAGTCGTCAATGAGGCGGTGAAACTGGCGGAAAAGAAGCATTTTTACAACTTAAAGGGCTTTGTCAACGGCGTTCTGCGCACGATCGTGCGGGAAAAAGATCATCTGCCGATGCCGAAGGAGAACAATACTACGCAGTATCTTTCCGTGAAATATTCCATGCCGGAATTTCTGGTTGAGGAGTTCGTATCCCAGTACGGAAAAGAAACGGCAGAAACGATGATGGCGGATTTCCTGAAAGAAAAACAGGTGACGATCCGTATCAACCGCTGGAACAATACGATCGAGGAGACGAAGAAAAGTCTGGAAAGCCAGGGGGCAGAGCTGGAAAAAGCGCCGTATCTTGGCGAGGCGTTCTATCTGAAAAACTTTGAGACGATCGCATCACTGAATGCCTTCCAGGAAGGCCGGTTCCAGATTCAGGATGTGAGCTCCATGATGGCGGCGCATCTGGCGGATCCAAAGCCGGGTGACCAGGTGCTGGATCTCTGCGCGGCACCGGGCGGAAAGAGCCTCCATGCAGCAGATAAAATGAGAAATCAGGGATGCGTGGAAGCGCGTGATCTCACTGAATACAAGGTCGATCTGATCCGGGAAAATGTGCAGAGAGCAGGTGTTTCCTGCGTCGTGCCGAAGGTAAAAGATGCGGAACAGCTCGATGCGGAATGGATCGGAAAAGCGGACGTTGTGATTGCGGACCTGCCGTGCACCGGATACGGCGTCATCGGCAGAAAGCCGGATATCAAATATTACGCTTCAAAAGAAAAAGAAGAGGAGCTGGTACGGATTCAGCGGGCAATCCTTGCAAATGCCGCATCGTACGTAAAGCCGGGCGGCACACTGCTGTACAGCACATGTACCGTCAACAGAAAAGAAAACAGCGAGAATGCCGCATGGTTTCTGGAACAGTTCCCGTTTGAAGCAGTCAGTCTGGATGAACTGCTGCCGGATGAGCTGAAAAGCGGAGAAACGGCCAAAGGACAGCTGCAGCTGATCCCGGGGGTACACAAGACAGACGGATTTTTCCTTGCAAAATTCCGGAAAACAGAGGAAGGACGGGCGTAACAGATGGATATTAAATCAATGACCTTAGACGAATTAAAGGACGCCTGCCAGCAGATGGGAGAAAAGCCGTTCCGTGCCAAACAGTTATACGACTGGATGCATCATCGTCTGGCGGGCAGCTACGATGAGATGACGAATCTCTCGCTTGCCTTCCGGGAAAAATTAAAGGAACAGTATCCGCTTACCTGTCTCGAAAAAGTGCAGGTGCAGGAGTCCAAAATCGACGGAACGAGAAAATACCTGTTCCGCCTTAGCGACGGCAACGTGATCGAGAGCGTCTGGATGAAGTACCACCACGGAAATTCCGTCTGCATCTCATCCCAGGTCGGCTGCCGGATGGGCTGCCGCTTCTGCGCGTCCACAATCGGCGGACTCGTGCGGTGCCTGACTCCGTCGGAGATGCTCGACCAGATTTACCGGATTTGGGAGGACACCGGGGAGCGGGTCTCCAATCTGGTTGTCATGGGAACGGGTGAGCCGATGGACAACTACGACAATCTGGTGCGCTTCGTGCGGCTGCTTTCGAGCCAGGAAGGACTCAACATCAGCCAGAGAAACATCACCGTTTCCACCTGCGGAATCGTGCCGAATATGTACAAATTGGCAGATGAGGGACTCCAGATCACCCTGGCACTTTCCCTTCATGCGCCGAACGATGAAAAGCGCCGCGAGCTGATGCCGATTGCCAATAAATATTCCATTGATGAAATTCTCGATGCATGCCGCAATTACTTTGCAAAAACAGGCCGTCGGATTACATTTGAGTACTCTCTCGTTGGCGGGAAAAATGACAGCGAAGCCGATGCAAAAGAGCTTTCCGCGCGGATTTCGGATATCAACTGTCATGTAAATCTGATCCCGGTCAACCCGATCAAAGAGCGCGATTACGTGAAATCAACGAAAAAAGTCGTAGAGAATTTCAAAAATAAACTTGAAAAATACGGAATTAATGTTACTATTAGAAGGGAAATGGGCGCCGATATTGACGGAGCCTGTGGACAGTTAAGAAAAAGTTTTATCGATAAATCAAACGAACAGCCGTAAAAAGCGGCTGTCAATACAGGAGAAAAAAGCATGAAGGTATTTTCTGCAACCGATATCGGACAGAAACGGACGATGAACCAGGATTTTGTGTTTGCCTCCGCCTCTCCGGTCGGAAACCTTCCGAACCTCTTTGTCGTTGCAGAGGCATGGGAGGCCATAATGCGGGTGATTTTGCCTCGCGTTATGGTGTTTCTGTACTGGTGGAATCTGTAAAAAGAGATACGAATTTTAATCCGGTACGGATCATTCGGCATGGAATTGAAGCAGCAAACAGCCAGATTTTTGAGCAGGCAAAACGAGATGTATCCATGGAAGGCATGGGTACAACGATGGTAGTGGCTACCGTGGTCGGCAGCTATGCCTACGTTGCAAACGTAGGAGACAGCAGGCTGTATCTGGCAGCGGATGGCATCTTTGATCAGGTGACGCAGGATCATTCACTAATCGCAGAGATGGTGCGCCTCGGAGAACTTACTCCCGAGCAGGCGCGAAATCACCCGGACAAAAACATTATTACCAGGCAGTAGGCACACAGGATACCGTAAAGATTGATTTCTTTGATATTCAGCTTGAAGAAGGAAATCAACTGGTGATGTGCTCGGATGGCCTTTCCAATATGGTAACAGATGAGGAAATCTTCGAAATCATCTGCCGCGAAGACGGTGAGGACAAGGCAAAACGTTTAATTGATCAAGCAAATGCAAATGGCGGCAGAGACAATATCGCAGTCATTGTCGTTGAACCATTTACAAACGAGGTGAAAGAATGTTAAAAGAGGGCGTTATTTTAGGAGAACGATATGAGATCATAAGCCGGATCGGATCCGGCGGTATGGCTGATGTCTACAAGGCAAAGGATCACAAGCTGAACCGTATGGTTGCTGTCAAGGTATTAAAGCCGGAATTTCGGGAGGATAAAACATTTATCCGCAAATTCCGTACAGAGGCGCAGGCAGCGGCAGGGCTGTCCCATCCCAATATTGTAAACGTGTACGATGTCGGGGAGGACCGCGGCGTTTACTATATCGTCATGGAGCTTGTCGAGGGAATTACTCTGAAGGATTACATTGACCGCAAAGGAAAACTGAGCGTAAAAGAGGCAACCAGCATCGCCATTCAGGTTTCCCTTGGTCTTGAGGCGGCGCACAACCGTAATATTGTACATCGCGATGTCAAACCACAGAATATCATCATTTCCACAGACGGAAAGGTAAAACTTTCTGATTTTGGTATTGCAAAGGCGACTTCTTCCAACACCATCAGCTCCAATGTTATGGGAAGCGTACATTACAGCTCTCCGGAGCAGGTGCGTGGCGGATATTCCGATTACAAGAGTGATATCTATTCTCTCGGAATCACAATGTATGAGATGGTAACAGGCCGTGTGCCATTCGATGGAGACACCACGGTTGCGATTGCGATCAAGCATCTGCAGGAGGAGATTGAATCACCTTCCAAATACACGCCGAACCTTCCGTTTGCATTAGAACAGATTATTCTGAAATGTACGCAGAAGAGTCCGGACCGCCGTTACAACAATATGGCGGAACTGATCGACGATCTGAAGCATTCCCTGATGGAACCGCAGGGAAATTTTGTAAAGGTAACACCGTTAAGCTCCCACGCGGAAACCGTTATGGTATCCGCAGAAGAGTTAAGCCAGATCCGTTCCGGCGCAGCAGCAAAAGCGAATGCGCAGAACACGGAGGAAACGTCCCGCAAGCGTTATAACAAGATTGAAGATGAGGACGACGACGAGAAGTACAGCTACGAAGACGAGGATGAGGACGACGAAGACGAAGAGGATGACCGCGATTCCTACGAGGATGACGAGGAGGACTCCTACTACGACGATGAAGACGACGATGAGAAAGCCGGAAACAAACTCGAGAAAATCATCACCATCGGTGGTTTTGCGATTGCAGCGATCATCATCTGTATGCTGATCTACTTTATCGCACAGGCAGCCGGTATTGTCGGAGGCAAAGGACCGACCGCGGATGCTTCCAGTGCATCCTCCGCAAGCAGCACCTCCGTTACTTCTTCCGAAAGCAAAGACGAAAAAGTAACCGTTCCGGATCTGACCAACAAAACCGAGGCAGATGCCGTCGATCTGGCAAACAGCCTGAACCTTGGTGTAGTCAACGGCGGAACCGAGGCATCGGATGTCATTGAGGCAGGAAAGATCTGCCGCCAGGATCTGAAACCGGGAACGAAAGTCGATAAAAATGCAACGATTACGTATTATGTAAGCTCCGGAAAAGAAACCGTAACCATTCCGACCGGCATTGTTGGAACACAGAAAGACGCTGCAAGTGCTGCACTGACTCAGCTGGACTGCAGGTTTCCACAACAGAGGATTTCAGCGATACCGTTGCAGAAGGCTTGGTTATTTCCGTTGACCCGTCAGAGGGAAGTCAGGTTGCGCCGGAATCTACCGTTACGCTGGTGATCAGCAAGGGATCCAAGGACGCGGAAGAAATTGCAATCCGTGATGTAATCGGCCTGGATGAGGAGACAGCAAAATCAATCCTGAGCGATTTCAATATTATTGTGAAAACAGGAACCAGCAGCAAGGTGGCCGAGGGCGAAGTCATGGAGGTTGACCCGGCAATCGGAACCAAAGTAAAGAAAGGTTCTGACGTTACGATTTATGTCAACAGCCCAAGTGCACAGCCAACAACGCCGGATGAGAATACACCGACCCCGACACCGGCCGAGCCGGGCGCAAATACCGCTACGGATGTTACCTGGTCCTGCAGCCAGACCTTAAGTGCGCCGGATCAGTATCAGGGTGGTATTGCAAAAATTGAGCTGATCCAGGATGATGGAAACGGAAACGAGACCTCCATCACCATCATGGATGGACAGGCCATTACGAGCTGGCCGTATTCTGTCAACACCAACTGGAGTGCTTCATCGTCTGCTTCTTCTACCGGAAGAATCGTCTTCTATGAGATGGATTCGAGCGGAAGTTATCAGGCAATTGCACAGTACCCATCGGTTCCGTTGAGTGAAGGGTGAGTATGACAGGAAAGATTATGAAAGGAATTGCCGGATTCTACTACGTAGACGTAGAAGAATCGGCATTTATGAGTGCAAAGCAAAAGGAATTTTCCGAAAGGAAGGCCAGAAACCGCTCGTCGGAGATCTTGTGGAAATCGAGATTCTGGATGAAGCGGAAAAAACAGGAAATATGACCCGGATTCTGCCGCGAAAAAATGAACTGATCCGTCCGGCAGTGGCCAATATCGATCAGGCGCTTGTGATTTTTGCGCTGGAAAATCGACCCCGAACCTGACGCTTCTGGACCGTTTTCTTGTGATGATGGAACAGCAGAACGTTCCGACGGCAATCTGTTTCAATAAAAGAGATCTTGCGGGGGAAGATTACACAGACCATCTGCGAAGCGTCTATGAGAACTGCGGTTACCGTGTCTTTACGGTGAGTGCAGCGAAAGAGCAGGGCATGCAGGAAGTGGAAGCATACCTGAAAGGGAAAACAACGGTGGTAGCCGGTCCGTCCGGCGTCGGAAAATCTTCGATCACAAACCGGATGCAGAAAGAAATTCAGATGGAGACCGGAGAGATCAGCAAAAAGCTGAAAAAAGGAAAACACACGACGCGCCATTCCCAGATGATCCCGATCGACCATGAGACGTATCTGTGCGATACGCCGGGGTTCAGCTCGCTTTATACAACCGATATGGAAAAAGAGGAGCTGAAAAACTTTTTCCCGGAATTTCATCCGTACGAAGGAAAATGCCGTTTCCTCGGCTGCATCCACGGAAAAGAGCCGGGCTGTGCCGTCAAAGAGGCACTGGAACAGGGAAATATCAGCAAAGAAAGATTTGAAAACTATACCATGTTCTATGAAGAACTGAAAGAACAGGAAAAGAGGAGATACTAGCATGAGCCGAGTATATCAGTTGGCACCTTCTATTTTATCCGCAGACTTCAACCGTCTCGGAGAACAGATCCAAAGGGTAGAGAAAGCAGAGTGCCGGTGGCTTCATATCGATATTATGGATGGAATGTTTGTACCATCCATTTCGTTTGGAATGCCGGTGGTAAAGTCGATCCGAAAAGAAAGCAGTCTGTATTTTGATGTTCATATGATGGTAAAGGACCCGGAGCGGTACGTAGAAGAATTTCAAAGCTGCGGGGCGGATATGATCACGGTTCACGCGGAGGCATGCCGCGATCTGGCAGAAACCGTGAAAAAGATTCATGAAACAGGCGCAGATGCCGGAGTTGCGTAAATCCGGATACGCCGCTTTCTGCGGTTACGGACGTGATGGATCAGGTAGAAATGATTCTGATTATGAGCGTTTATCCTGCTTCGGCGGCCAGAAGTATATCCCGGAGTCGACGGAGAGGATCCGTACGCTCCGCAGAATGCTGGATGAAAAGGGACTGGAGCATGTGCACATTCAGGTCGATGGCGGCATCAACCGCGCGACCATCGATGAAGTCCTTGCGGCAGGTGCCAACATCATCGTGGCAGGCTCTGCTGTATTTGGCAGCAACATCGAGCAGAACGTGCGCGAGCTGCAGGAAAAAATTTCTTCATACAGCAAAAAGGCAGAATAAGATACAAAAAGACAGAAAAAAGAGGCAGGGAAACGTGAGAACATGTATTATTTCGGGAGGGATGATCGAACCGGATTTTGCCTTCCCATATCTTCAGAAACAGCAGTTTGATATTATCCTGCAGCAGACCGGGGACTGGAGTTCTGCTACCATTACCAGATTATGCCGACGTATATTCTGGGAGATTTTGACAGTTTATCTCCGGAGATTTTAAATTATTACAAGGAGAACCATGTCGCACCGATCCGGGAATTTAATCCCATGAAGGACAATACGGACACGGACATCGCATTTCAGCAGGCGATTGTTCTGGGAAGCAGTGAAATCACGATCCTCGGAGCAACAGGGGGAAGACTCGACCATTTCTTAAGTATTGTGCAGAACCTGAAAACGGCATGGGAGAAGAAAATTCCGGCTTACATCGTGGACAGCCGCAATCTGATTACGATTCCGGTGGAAACTTCGTTTGAAATCCGGAAAGAAGAGCAGTTCGGAAAGTACGTTTCGTTCTTCCCGCTGGAAAAGGAAGTCGCATCCATCACCCTGGAGGGCTTCGCTACCCGCTCGACCATCACTGTCTGCCGAATACTTCGGGTGGTCTGTGCGTGAGCAATGAGATCGTCGAGGAGACCGCGCATGTATCGTACGAGGGCGGCATTCTTCTGATGGTACAGTCAAGAGATTAAAATCCATTGAAATCAAAGAGCCCGTGTGCTATAATTTATAGTTGCATTGGGCTCTTTTTGTGCATAAAAAGAACCCGAACAGAAAAAGAAGCGAAAAATAAAAACAAAGGAGATATAGATTACTATGAAATTAGGTATCGTGGGCCTTCCGAACGTCGGAAAAAGTACACTTTTCAATTCCCTGACCAAAGCAGGAGCAGAGAGCGCAAACTATCCGTTCTGTACCATTGACCCGAATGTCGGCATCGTGCCGGTTCCGGACAAGCGTCTGCAGCAGCTCGGAGATTTCTATCAGTCCAAGAAAGTAACACCGGCTGTCATCGAGTTCGTTGACATCGCAGGTCTTGTAAAAGGTGCATCCAAAGGAGAGGACTTGGAAACCAGTTCCTTGCCAATATCCGTGAGGTAGACGCTATCGTTCACGTTGTCAGATGCTTCGAGGATCCGAACGTTATCCACGTAGACGGCAGCATTGATCCGCTCCGTGATATCGAGACCATCGACCTTGAGCTGATCTTCGCCGACCTTGAGGTACTCGAGCGCCGTATTTCCAAAACTGCAAAATCTGCAAGAATGGACAAAGAGGCAGCAAAAGAGCTCGAATTCCAGGAGCGTCTGAAAAAACTGCTCGAGGACGGAAAAGATGCCATCCTGATGGAGCTGCAGAACGAGGACGAGGAGAAATGGATCGCAGAGTACAACCTGCTGACCAGCAAACCGGTCATCTACGCAGCAAACGTAGCAGAGGATGATCTCGCTGACGACGGCGCAAACAACTCCTATGTACAGTCCGTCCGCGAATATGCAAAAGAGCACAACAGCGAAGTGTTCGTCATCTGCGCCGAGATCGAGCAGAAATTTCCGAACTCGAAGAGGATGAGAAAAAAATGTTCCTCGAGGATCTTGGTCTTACCGAGTCCGGCCTGGAAAAACTGATCGCAGCAAGCTACCGTCTGCTCGGCCTCATGAGCTTCCTTACAGCAGGAGAGGATGAGACCCGTGCATGGACCATCAAAGTCGGAACAAAAGCACCGCAGGCAGCCGGAAAAATCCACACCGATTTCGAGCGCGGATTCATCAAAGCCGAGGTTGTCAATTATCAGGATCTGCTCGACTGCGGTTCCTACGCAGGAGCAAGAGAGAAAGGCCTTGTGCGTATGGAAGGAAAAGATTACATTGTCCGCGACGGCGATGTCATCCTGTTCCGTTTCAACGTTTGATAAGTAATAATAAGAGAGAATATAAGTTATGGATATGGAAATTAATTTTCCCAATCTCGGGATCTATCTCGACCATGTGGGAAAAAACATCAGTATTTTCGGATTTTCCATCGCCTATTACGGCATCGTGATCGTAACCGGTATGATGATTGCGATCTGGATTGCCCAAAGAGAGGCAAAGCGGACGGGGCAGAACCCGGAGCAGTACCTCGATCTTGCGATGATCGGCATCGCAGCCGGTATTCTCGGGGCACGGATTTACTACGTTATATTTGCCTGGGACTATTATAAGGATGATCTTTTGAGTATTTTCAACATCCGCCAGGGCGGACTTGCCATCTACGGCGGCATCATCGGTGCCTGCATTGCGGTGGTGATTTACAGCAGAAAGAAGAAACAGAACTTCAGCCTTCTGATGGATACCGCGAGCATGAGCATCGTGTTCGGTCAGATTATGGGACGGTGGGGAAACTTCTTTAACCGTGAGGCATTCGGTGACTACACTAACAACCTGTTTGCGATGCAGCTTCCGGTTTCCGCGGTCCGTGCCAATGAAATCACACAGAAAATGTGGGATCATGTGGTGACGGTAAACGGCGTCGAGTATATTCAGGTGCATCCCACCTTTTTATATGAAAGTTTATGGAATGTGGGTGTCCTGCTTTTTCTTTTCTGGTTTCGGAAAAGAAAAAAATTTAACGGCGAAGTGTTCCTGATGTATCTGATAGGATATGGCCTTGGAAGAATCTGGATCGAGGGACTCCGCACCGACCAGCTTCTGCTTCCGGTGGTGGGACTTCCGGTTTCCCAGCTCCTTTCGGGGTGCCTTGTGGTGGGATGTACCATCCTGGTGGTATGGAAACGAAAAAAATTATCATCCGGTGGGGAGACAGCCCATTCTTAAGGATAAAACCAGTGAAAAAACAGAATAAAAATACAGAAAAGGGGAAAACCGGCAAAAAAGGTTTTCTCTTTTTTGATACAAAATTGGTATAAAAAAGGCGGAAAATGCGCATAAAAATGTTGCATTTTGGGAAAAATCTTAAAAATGAAATAGAAAAAAGACCTTGCTATTTTCCCTGAGTTGATATAGAATAAAAATATAAGTGGTAGAAAGTGGTGAAAAGTGGTGCGTTGTGGAGCGGATGTGGCAGTCCGGCTGCGGCGCGATACATGAAGTGGTGCGTGGGGAGACCGCCATTTCAGGTGATAAGAGGGTTTTCATTATGTTCATGGGAGAGTACAGTCATACGATTGACGCGAAGGGAAGATTGATCATACCGTCCAAGTTCAGAGAACAGCTGGGAGAAGAGTTCGTACTGACGAAGGGATTGGACGGATGCCTTTCCATTTACCCAAACGACGAATGGCTGCCTTTGAAGAGAAGCTGAGAGCCTTACCACTTACAAACAAAAACGCCAGAACTTTTTCCCGTTTCTTTGTAGCAGGTGCTACGTCATGTGAACTGGACAAGCAGGGGAGGATTCTCGTACCGGCAACGCTGCGGGAATTTGCTGGTCTGGAAAAGATGTAGTCCTTACCGGAAATATCAACCGGATTGAAATCTGGAGCAAGGAAAAATGGAACGAAAACAGCAATTATGATGATATGGATGCCATCGCCGAATCAATGGAAGAGATGGGCATTGTGATCTGATCTGTTTCGTTGGGATACAGGAGATGACCATGGAATTTTCGCATACATCAGTATTACTGAAGGAAACCATTGAAAACCTTAAGATAAAACCGGACGGAATCTACGTGGACGGGACGTTGGGAGGCGCTGGACATTCCAGTCATATATGTGAGCGCTTATCTGCCACGGGGAGATTAATAGGCATAGATCAGGACGAAGCTGCGATAGCTGCTGCGGGTAAACGCCTGGAACCATTTCAGAACCAGGTCACGATTATCCGCAGCAATTATTGCGATATGGTTCCGCGTCTTGCCGAAATCGGAGTCACCGGGGTAGACGGAATCCTGCTGGATCTTGGAGTTTCATCCTATCAGTGGATAATGCAGAGCGTGGATTCACATACCGTGAGGATGTTCCGCTGGATATGCGGATGGATCAGAGAAATGCTCTTTCCGCGTACGAAGTCGTGAACGATTACAGTGAAGAGAATCTTTCGCGTATTCTCCATGAATATGGAGAAGAGCGTTTTGCAAGAAAAATTGCACACAATATATGCGTAAGCCGGCAGCAGGCGCCGATTCGAACAACTGGGGAGTTAATCGAAATCATCAAGCGCTCGATTCCGGCAAAAATAAGGGCGACGGGCGGCCATCCGGCCAAGAGAACCTTTCAGGCAATCCGTATCGAAGTGAACCAGGAACTTACCGTTCTGTCGGAGTCACTGGACGGCATGATTGATCTCTTAAATGACGGTGGAAGACTTTGTGTCATCACCTTTCATTCTCTGGAAGACCGTATCGTAAAAAACATTTTCAGAAAAAACGAGCATCCATGTACGTGTCCGCCGGAATTTCCGGTCTGTGTATGCGGAAAGAAGTCCAAGGGAACCGTAGTAACTCGGAAACCGATCTTGCCGGGAGAAGAGGAAATGGAAACAAATCCCCGTTCCAAGAGCGCAAAACTGCGCGTCTTTGAACGAAAGTGTGACGGCTCGGCACGAAGGAGACAGAGAAGTTATGGCCAGACGGCAGATGGAAGGGTAAATTCGACAGATAGAACGAAACGTTATACGCCAGATACGTTTGAGGACGGAAGTGCGGTACGGCGTCTTGCAGCACAGCCGCAGGAAGCACCAAAAGAAGCACGGCCTCTGAAATCGGGTGTGAGCAGCCAGACAAGAAGAAACCGGCACGGGCGACACAGATCAGCGCGGGCTACGCTGTTTTTCTTGCCATTGTCTGCACACTGTGTATCGCGGCGTGTGTTGCGTATGTCAAGTTGCAGACCGTGGTTACCACGCAGGCGGAAGACATTACCAGCAAAGAAAAAGAATTGAGCGATCTGAAGGCGGACAATGACGCCTATTACAATACAACGGTTGCCTCCGAAGATCTTGAGGCAGTCAAAGAAGCAGCACAGAACCGGCTCGGCATGAAATATGCAGATGAGTCCCAGGTAATTTATTTCGATGATTCAGAAAACAGCTATGTGAGACAGTATCAGGATGTTCCGGATGCGAAATAGGTGAAAACGTGAGTAAACAGAAAAAAAATAAAAAACGAAGCGGGGCATTCCGGAGACGGAAGACAAGTGGGCGTATGAGCAGAAAACTGGTAGCACTCTTTTTGGGAGTGATGCTGGTTTTTGTTGCTTTAGCGATTGACATTACGTATGTGAATGCCACAAAGGGAGAAAAATACGAAAGACAGGTTTTAAGCCAGACGCAGCAGTCCTACGACAGCAGGACAATTCCATTCCAGCGGGGAAGTATCACCGACCGGAACGGAACGATTCTGGCAACGAGTGAGAAGGTTTACAACGTTATTCTCGACTGTAAACTTGCCAATACGACGGTAAAAGATGAAGAAAAGAACGATACCCATCCGTACGTCGATCCGACCGTAGCAGCACTGGTTGAATACTTCGGACTCGACGAGACGGATATCCGGGATCGTCTGACCGGCGAAACGACAAAAGAAAGCCAGTACCAGGTTCTCGCCAGAGAGGTCTCGATGGACGCGAAAAAAGCGTTTGAGGCCTATGTGGACGAGTACGCGGACAAAAAGAACAAGGAGCTCGATGAGAACGAGCAGGCGGAAAAAGCATACCGTGCCAACATCCGCGGCGTCTGGTTCGAGGAATCCTACCACAGAACGTATCCGTTAAATTCACTTGCCTGCGATCTGATCGGCTTTACGTATTCAGGAGACACGGCAGACTGGGGAATCGAAGGGTATTATTCCAGTATCTTAAATGGCGTGAATGGCCGCCAGTTCGGCTATTACAACGAAGATGCGGATATGGAACAGACGATCATCGAGCGCAGCCGGGCAAAAACGTGGTTACGACGATTGATGTAAATATTCAGAAGATCATCCGCACGGCGATCGAGAATTACAATGAGCGGATTCATGTCCAGAACGGCGCGGACGAATCGGACACTGAGACGAACCGTCAGACAAAAGCGGCAAAGAATATCGGCGTTGTCGTGATGGATCCGAACAATGGAGAGATTCTTGGTATGGATTCTTCCGACTGGTATGACCTGAACAATCCAAGAGATCTGACACCGTTCTATTCGCAGGAAGAAATTGATGCGATGAACGATAACGAGACAATGGAGGCTTTGAGTGCCATCTGGAAAAACTACTGTATTTCCGATGCATATGAGCCAGGTTCCACGGCAAAACCGATGAACGTGGCGGCGGCATATTCCCTCGATGTAATCGATGATGATACCCTGTTTGACTGTGAGGGGTTTGAGACGATTGCAGCAGATGATCCGCTGCGGAGCTTATCCGGGAACACATGGCGTACAGACACCGGCCGATGTACTGAAAAACTCCTGCAACGCTGGTATGATGCAGATCGGACAGAAGATGGGAGCAGCGGAATTTCTCCGCTATCAGGATATTTTCGGTTTCGGCAGTCTGACAGGAATTGACCTGCCGGGTGAGGCGTACGGCCTGGTTCACACGGAGGATACTATGGGACCGACCGAGCTTGCAACGAGTACATTCGGACAGGGCTATACCGTGACGATGGTACAGCAGGCAGCTGCGTTTTCCTCTCTGATCAACGGAGGCAATTATTACCAGCCGCATGTGATGAAGACGATCACGGACAGCACAGGAGCTGTTGTTGAGAGCAATGAGCCGAATCTGGTGCGTCAGACGGTTTCCGCGGAAATCAGCGATAAAATGAGAAGTTTCCTCCAGGGAGTCGTGACCGATGGAAGCGGCCAGAGTGCAAAGGTTGCCGGTTACACGATGGAGGAAAAACAGGTACTGCACAGAAGTATCCGCGAGGCAATGGAAAATATCTCGTTTCCTTTATCGGATTTGCACCGGTAGAAAACCCGAAAGCTGTTGTTTACGCGATTGTGGACGAGCCGGATGTAGAAAATCAGGCGAACAGTGTGCTGGCACAGGAGATCGTAAAAGAGATCTACACAGAACTGCTGCCGTATTTGAACGTATTCCCGGATGATACGGACGGTGTGACGGGCGAAGGCTCCGAGACCGGAACGGATGATCCAAACGTAGCGGCACCGGTACAGGAAGACGATACGGAAAACAGTGCTGAAAACAGCAATATCGAGAACGGCGGTCTGACAAACGCCGAGCTGGATCTCATCAATGAAGAGTAAAAAAACATAAAAAACAAAAGACATAACCCCATAGCAGTTTCCATATAGTGTTATCATAATGGATTCGGCTATGGGGTATTCTATGCGTAAAAACAAAACGTATCACCGGAAAAAGACGGTTCTTCTGTGGGTACTCTGCATGGGAATGATGGTCGGACTTGCCGGGCGGCTGGTGTATCTGTGTGTGTTCCGGTCCGTCTATTATTCCGAGAAGGCGGATGATCTGCACGAGCGGGAGCGCGGGATCAAGGCGGCGCGCGGCCGGATTCTTGATGCAAACGGGGAAGTTCTCGCGGCAAACCGCACGGTCTGTACGATTTCCGTGATCCACAGCCAGATTGAGGAGCCGGAGGCGGTGATTGCGATGCTGGTAAAAGAGCTTGGAATTTCGGAGGAGACGGCGCGGAAACGCGTGGAGAAGCGGTCTTCAATCGAGCGTGTCAAGACGAATGTGGACAAGGAGACGGGTGATACCATCCGGTCGTACGGATACGCGGGGGTAAAAGTGGATGAGGATTTCAAGCGGTATTACCCCAAAGGGAAGCTGGCGTCGCGCGTTATCGGCTTCACCGGAGGCGATAATCAGGGCATCATCGGACTGGAGGTGGAATATGAGGAAATTTTAAAAGGAATCAACGGAAAAATCCTGACGACAACGGATGCGCGCGGGATTGAGCAGAACGGCATCGGGGAGAGCCGCCAGGAGCCGGTGGCGGGAAGGGACTTAAAGGTCAGCCTGGATGTCAATATCCAGGCGTACTGCCAGCAGGCAGCGGAAAAGGCGATGGCAGAAAAACAGGCGGACAGCGTCTCGATTCTTCTTATGAATCCGCAGAACGGAGAAATCTATGCCTGTGTCAATGTGCCGGAGTTCGACCTCAACGATCCGTTCACGCTGCAGCAGGATACAACGGGACTTTCGGAAAAAGAAATTCAGGATCTGCTGAACCAGATGTGGCGGAATGCCTGCATCAACGATACGTACGAGCCGGGATCTACCTTTAAGATCATCACGATGTCGGCGGGACTTTCGGAGGGCGTTGTGTCGCCGAACGATTCGTTTTTCTGTCCCGGCTACAAAATCGTGGAGGACCGCCGGATCACTGCCACAAGCGGACGGGACACGGAGCCGAAAACTTCGTGCAGGGCGCGCAGAACTCGTGCAACCCGGTGTTCATTGAAGTGGGGCTGCGGCTCGGTGTGGAAAAGTTCTGTGATTACTTCCGGAATTTCGGTCTGATGGAAAAGACGGGGATCGATCTGCCGGGCGAGGCATCGACGATTATGCACAAGGAGGAAAACATCGGAGAGGTTGAGCTTGCGACGATGGCATTCGGCCAGTCCTTCCAGATCACGCCGATCCGCCTGGCGGCGACGGTCTCTGCGCTCGTCAACGGTGGAAAAATGGTGACGCCGCATGTCGCAACGGATGTGCTTGATGAAGAAGGAAATGTCGTAAAGCATCTGAAATTTCCGGAAAAAGAAGGGGTTCTTTCGGAAGAAACTTCCAGGACGGTGCGCGAAATTCTGGAAAGCGTCGTTTCAGAAGGGTCTGGAAAGAATGCGTACCTCGAGGGATATTCCATCGGCGGAAAGACGGCAACCTCGCAGACACTTCCGCGGAGCGCCAACCGCTATATTTCCTCATTCCTCGGCTTCACCCCGGCGGAGCATCCGACGGTGCTGGGGCTTTGCATTATCCGCAATCCGCAGGGCGTCTACTACGGCGGAACGATCTGCGCGCCGGTGATCCGCGATATCTTTTCCAATGTACTTCCGTATCTCGGTATTGGACACAATTCTTAGGAAACCTGAGAATTGTGTCCTTCGCAGCCCTCATTTAAAGTTTGCTTCGCAAAAGGAGGGCTGCTCACACCTGAATCACTTTCTTACGCAGCGAAACAGCAAGTGTTTCACTGCTGAGCGAACCGTAACTTGGATTATAAAAGAAGGTTGCGAAACAGAACAAAAAGCTATATACTGAATAGGCTGGAGAAAATATTTTGACATGCCTGTTCCGTACACAATCCGTACAAAAAGGAAGAGGTGCGTCTATGAAAAGAGAAATGATCCTGCCGGTTCTTCTTTCCTTTGGCATCAGCCTGGCGCTGGGGCCGGTTCTGATCCCGTTTCTGCGAAAAGTCAAAGCGGGGCAGAAGGAGCGGGAAGAGGGTGTGCCGAGCCACCAGAAAAAGCGGGAACCCCGACGATGGGCGGCGTGATGTTTCTGGCGGCGTTTACCGCAGTTTCCCTCCTTTCCGGAAAGAGGGAGCGGAAGTGGTTCCGGTGCTGTTTCTGACGCTTGGTTTTGGCCTGATCGGCTTTCTCGATGACTATCTGAAAGTCGTGCTGCATCGCAGCGACGGGCTGTACCCGAAGCAGAAAATGGCACTGCAGGCAGTGATTACAGCAGTCTTTCTGTGGTATTTGGCGCGTTTTTCCGGAATTTCCCTTCGGATGCGCATTCCGTTCCTTCCAGGCAAAGAGCTGGACGCAGGGATTTTTACGATTCCGTTTCTCGCCTTTGTGATTCTTGGAACGGTCAACGGTGTCAACTTTACCGACGGCCTTGACGGGCTGGCGGCGAGTGTGACGATTTTAAATGCTGTTTTCTTTTCCGTGGCATCAATCGGCCTCGGAAACGGTGTTTCCCCGTCCCCGCTTGCGGTTATCGGGAGTCTGCTGGGGTTTCTGATATTCAATGTATTTCCTGCCCGCGTCTTTATGGGCGATACCGGAAGTCTGGCACTCGGCGGTTTCGTCTCGGGAATGGCGTGTTTCTTACGTCTCCCCTTATTTCTGCCGCTTGTGGGATTCATTTATATGATGGAGATTCTCTCTGTGATCCTGCAGGTGTCATTCTTCAAACTGACGAAGGGAAAACGGATCTTCAAGATGACGCCGATCCATCACCATTTCGAGCTGATGGGCTGGTCGGAGACACAGATTGTGACGGTGTTTGCTACAATCACAGCGATATTATGCCTGATCGCATTGATGGGGCTTTAAAATATGGAGGTAATCAAACATGATTTTCGCAGGAAAAAAAGTACTGGTTTTCGGAACCGGAAAGAGTGGAATTGCAGCGGAGGAGCTGCTGCACAAGAAAGGTGCTTCTGTCGTTCTTTACGATGGAAATGACAAACTCGAAAAAGAAGAAATCTTAAAAAAATTAGAGAGCCGTGACAGCGTGGAAGTTGTCTTAGGCGAGCTCCCGGAGGAGATGCTCGACAGCCTTGATCTTGTCGTTTTAAGCCCGGGCGTTCCGACGGATCTGCCGATTGTCCTTAAAATGAAAGAAAAAGAGATCCCGGTCATCGGTGAAGTGGAGCTGGCGTATCAGGTAAGCCGCGGAAAAGTGCTTGCGATTACCGGTACCAACGGAAAGACTACCACAACATCACTGCTCGGCGAGATCATGAAAGCATATCAGCCGGAAGTAAAAGTGGTCGGAAACATCGGAACCCCGTACACATCCGCAGCACTCGACACGACAGATGATACCGTAACGGTTGCCGAGATCAGCAGCTTCCAGCTGGAAACCATCAAAGAGTTCCATCCGGCGGCAAGTGCGATCACAAACATTACCGAGGATCATCTGAACCGCCATCACACGATGGAAGAGTATATCCGCGTGAAAGAGTGTATCACCGAAAATCAGACGATGGATGATCTCTGTGTGCTGAATTATGAGGACGAAATCCTGCGCCCGTTCGGCGAAAAACTGATGACAGAGAAGAAAGTACAGGTGATGTACTTCTCGAGTCTGCGTGCGTTAAAGGACGGCATCTATTATCAGGACGGCGAAATCCGCATTGCAAAGAACGGCGAGACGGAGCTTCTGACCAGAACCGACGACTTAAAACTGCTCGGCCTACATAATTTTGAAAACGTCATGGTTGCTTCTGCGATGGCACTTCATGCAGGCGTGCCGATGGAAACTGTCCGCAAAGTCATTCAGGAGTTTGCAGGGGTAGAGCACCGCATCGAGTATGTCTGCGAGAAGGACGGCGTGGCATATTACAACGATTCCAAGGGAACGAATCCGGATGCGGCCATCAAAGGCATCCAGGCGATGAACCGCCCGACTCTGCTGATCGGCGGCGGCTACGACAAGCAGTCCACCTACGAAGAGTGGATTCAGGCATTCGATGGAAAGGTACGCTTCCTGGTTTTGATCGGAGATACGAAAGAGAAGATCGCAAAAGCGGCAAGAAGCGTCGGATTCAACGACATTATCATGGCAGACAACTTAAAAGAAGCCGTACAGATCTGCCACGACAAGGCAAATGCAGGGGATGCGGTTCTTCTTTCCCCGGCCTGCGCAAGCTGGGATCAGTTTAAGAGCTACGAGCAGCGCGGTGAGCTGTTTAAGGAGTACGTAAGAGCACTGTAAAAACGTCATATCAGGAAACTATCCCGCATAAGCTGAAAAAGAGCGAACGGCGGGTGTGGCGCGGATGCGGAAGGAAAAAGAGAAAAAAATAGATGGGACGCTGCTGGTGACGGTATGGATTCTGCTTGGCCTTGGCCTTGTGATTCTGTACAGCGCCAGCGCGTATAACGGCCGGTCAGATTCCATGACCCGGCTTATTATTTCAAGAAGCAGCTCTTTGCAAGTGCGCTCGGTGTGATCGGTATGTATGCGGTTGCAAAAATAGATTACCGGCGGCTGTTTGCACTGGCACCGTGGTTTTATGCGGCTTCCCTTGCGCTCTCGACGGCGGTGCTCTTTTTCGGAAGTGAGTACAACGGCTCGAAGCGGTGGTTAAAGCTTGGCCCCTTATCGTTCCAGCCCTCGGAATTTGCCAAGATGGCGGTGATTCTCTTCCTGCCCTGGGTGATGGAGCACACGAAAGGCCGGTCCGACAGTCTCTGGTTTATGACAAAGGCGGTGCTGTGCACCCTGCCGATTGCAGCGCTTGTCGGAAGCAATAACTTAAGTACGGCGATTATTTTGCTCGGAATCTGTGCGTTTCTGATCTTTATTTCACATCCGGCTACCTGCGTTTCTCGGAATCGGAGGCGCCGGCATCGGGTTTATTGCCGTTTTTCTGATGATGGAGAGCTACCGCCTCGAACGCTTGCCATCTGGCGCAACCCGGAGGCGTACGAGAAGGGGTTCCAGACCATTCAGGGACTCTATGCGATCGGCAGCGGGAGAATCTTTGGCTGTGGGCTTGGAAAAGGCCTGCAGAAGCTTGGCTTTGTGCCGGAAGCGCAGAATGATATGATCTTTTCGATTATCTGTGAGGAGGGCGGACTGTTCGGCGCCTGCCTGGTGATCGCCGTGTTTGCGGTGCTGATCTGGCGCTTGATGGTCATTTCGATCCATGCGCGGGATCTTGGCGGAGCACTGATTGCGGGCGGAATTATGGGGCATATTGCGCTTCAGGTGATCCTGAACATCGCGGTTGTGACAAATACGATTCCGAATACCGGCATTACGCTGCCTTTTATCAGTTACGGCGGCACCTCCGTGCTGTTTCTGCTCGGCGAGATGGGGCTTGCCCTGTCGGTCTCGAGGGACACCGATTAAAAAGGCGGAAAAGCGCTGCAGAACGGGAACAAAACGGGAGTGTAATGCATACCGTAAAAAGAGAGGCCGGATGGGAGAGAACAGGTGGGAGTATATCAGATTCTCGGCGGAAGGCGGCTTTGCGGAACGGTAACAGTCCAGGGTTCCAAAAATGCCGTTCTTCCCATGATCGCGGCGGCGGTTCTGACAAAAGAGGAGGTCGTGCTGGAAGGCTGCCCGAAGATTTCCGATGTGGAGGATATGGCGGAGATTGTAAGAAGCTTGGCGGAACAGTCTGGTGGGAGAGGAATGCGCTCCACATGAACTGTGAAAAGATCGAAAAAAGCCGTGTGGAGGGAGCGCTTTCGAAGAGACTGCGCGCCTCTCTTTTGTTTCTGGGAAGTCTTCTTGCAAGGACAGGGGAGGCATACTTTGCAGGGGCCGGCGGCTGCCGGATCGGAAAGCGGCCGACGGACCTGCATCAGAGGGCAATGGAGCTTCTGGGAGCCGAGGTCTTCGAGGAGGACGGCACCATTCGGGCAAAGGCAGATCATCCGAAAGGAGCCGTGCTCTGCTTTCCGAAAAAGAGTGTCGGGGCGACGGAAAATGCGGTTCTTTTTGCTGTCGGAGCGGAAGGTGCAACAAGGCTGGAGCACTGTGCGCGGGAGCCGGAAGTGGTTCATCTCTGCCGGTTTCTTAAGGCCATGGGAGCGGAGATTACCGGCGAGGGGACGGAGCAGATTACCGTTTACGGAAGGCAGGGAAAGAGACTGCTGTCCGGCTGCCGGTATCGTGTTCCGGGTGACCGGATCGCGGCAGGGACGTATCTTCTGATGGGCGCGGCGACGCGGGGGCACCTGACGCTTTCCGGCGCGCCGCTGGACGAAATGGGGGCGGTTCTGTCCCTCTATCAGAAAATAGGTGGACAATATACAAGGAAGAGTGGTACACTGGTAGCAGACAGCAAAAACGTGCAGCATGCTGTTCCGTACGTGGAGACAGAGGAATATCCCGGTTTTCCGACGGATCTGCAGTCGCTGTATCTGGCGGCAGCGATGACGCTGGAAGGAAAGAGCTGTATCTGTGAAAATGTATTTGAGGACCGCTCCGGACGGCAGAGGAGCTGCAGAAAATGGGCGGTACGCTGCAGATCTGCGGAAAATGGCTGACGGCCGAAAAAAGCCGTCTGCACGGTGCAGAAGTTGTTTCCCAGGATCTTCGGGCGGCGCGGCACTCGTATCGGCGGCGCTTGCCGCAGAAGGATTTTCCACAATCCGGCAGACAGAACTGATTGAGCGGGGGTATGAACGGTTTCCAGAAACGCTCCGGGAACTCGGAGCCAAGATTATCGTAGAAAAAGAAATATGAGACAGAAAAAAAACAGAAAAAAGAAGAAAAACAGAAAAATACGGATTCTGACCGGGGTGGTGCTTGGCGTCGGCCTTGCAGGTGCCTTGTTTTTTAATGTGTTCAAAATCCGCAATATCCAGGTGGCGGGGAACACCCGGTATACAAAAGATGAAATCAAAGAGATGGTCGCGGACGACAAGTGGATGAAAAACACGGTGCTTCTTACGACGTTTCATTCGAAGGTTGATATGAGCGATATTCCTTTTATGAACTCCGTGGAGTTTACGTTTGTAAGCTATGACACCATCTGCATCCAGGTAAATGAGAAAAAGTGGTCGGTTATGTCGAGTACGAAGGCCAGAAGGTCTATTTTGACAAGAACGGCATCGTGCTGGAGTGCGTGGACGAGGAGCAGGAAACACCTGCGGAGGGTGAGCCTTCCGACGGAACCGCCTCCGATGGAACGAGTGCGGATGGATCCCTTACGAGTGAGTCGCTTGCATCCGAAAGCGTATCATCCGATGGCACAGCATCCGAAAGCAGTACGTCCGACGGTGCGCTCTCGGCGGATACGATTAAAAGTGCACGTGTGACAACGACAGACTTTCAGCCGACCCTTTCCGATGTTCCGCTTGTAACAGGACTTACGTTTGACTATGTGACCGTGAACAAGCAGCTCCCGGTTGAAAAACCGGCAGTTTTCCGCACCATGCTCGCACTTACGAGAATGACGGAGAAATACAATATCACGCCGGACAGTGTGGAATTTAATGAGAACAGCGAAATTATTCTGCATTACTATGATACCGTGCGGATTCTGCTTGGAACCGATACGGCGTTAGAAGAAAAGATGACGCGCGTAGCAGCAATCCTGCCGAGCCTTTCCGGTCTTTCCGGAGAACTCCATATGGAGGATTACAAGGACGGCGACAGCAGCTTTGTCTTCTCGAAAGATGTATAAGAGGAAAGGAAAGCCGTCAAAAAAACGCAATAATCCTGAATTTTTTATGAAATACGAAAAAAACAGTTGATTATTTTCCGAAGAAATTATATTATATCTTTATGTATGACCATCAGAATATCAGACTATTTTGAGATAGACAGCAGTTCATAATCAAAAGGAGGAAGTTGAAATTGTTAGAGATCATGACAAATGAGGCAGAATCATCTGCAAAGATTATCGTAATCGGTGTAGGTGGTGCAGGAAATAATGCTGTAAATAGAATGGTGGAGGAATCCATCGGCGGCGTTGAATTCGTTGGAATCAACACCGATAAACAGGCGCTGACCCTCTGTAAGGCACCTACCATTCTCCAGATCGGCGAGAAGCTGACCAAGGGACTGGGCGCAGGAGCAAAACCTGAGGTTGGAGAGAAAGCAGCCGAGGAGAGCATCGAAGAGCTCAAACAGATCATGGAAGGCGCTGATATGGTATTCGTCACCTGCGGTATGGGCGGCGGAACCGGAACAGGTGCAGCACCGGTTGTAGCAGGCGTTGCAAAAGAAATGGGCATTCTGACTGTCGGCGTTGTAACAAAACCGTTCAAATTCGAGGCAAGAACCCGTATGAGCAATGCGCTGATGGGAATCGAAAAACTCGAGGAAAACGTAGATACCCTGATCGTGATCCCGAACGACAAACTTCTTGAAATCGTAGACCGCCGGACAACCATGCCGGAGGCATTAAAGAAAGCAGACGAGGTTCTGCAGCAGGCCGTACAGGGCATCACAGACCTGATCAACCTGCCGGCACTCATCAACCTCGACTTCGCAGATGTTCAGACCGTTATGACCGACAAGGGTATCGCCCACATCGGTATCGGCGAGGCAAAGGGCGACGACAAAGCGCTCGAGGCTGTACAGCAGGCTGTTTCCAGTCCGCTGCTTGAGACCACCATCGAGGGTGCAAGCCACGTTATCATCAACATTTCCGGAGATATCTCCTTATGGATGCAAATGATGCTGCAAGTTACGTACAGAATCTGGCTGGAGAGGATGCAAACATCATCTTCGGTGCTATGTATGATGATTCTGTTACCGATACAGCGAAGATCACCGTTATCGCAACAGGCCTCAACGATGCAACGGCGAAACAGGCAAGCGTATCCCGCAAAGAGCCGGCAGATGCAAGAAAGAGCGCATTTTCCAGCAGCAGCTTCTCTGCACAGGCAGCCGCTCCGGTACACACTGCTCCGAAAGCTTCCGCTCCGGTACAGCCGCAGCCACAGGTTCAGGTGCAGCCGCAGGTACAGGCTCAGCAGACCATGACAAGCAATGTTCCGAAAAAGGACATCCAGATCCCGGATTTCTTAAGAACCGCAGATAAGCAAAGAATAATAAGCAAATAACGAATTTACCTCGACACGCCGCAGACCGAAAATGTTGCGGCGTGTCGAAGTTTGTTGATCAAAAAAGAAGGTCATTCTTCCGAAAACGACAAAAAATTCACCCCCTTCCGTCTATAATAGGGTCTGTTAGAAATTCAGACCATGCAAAAGGCGCAGGGGGTGTTTTTTTGCACTATGAGATCTTTCTGGATCTTCTCTTTGCAGAGAATCTTCTGCTGAATTATACTATTCTGCGCCTTTCCTCCTTTCTTCTGAAACGATCTGCCACGCGAAGAAGGAGTTTTGCGGCAGCCGCGCTCGGCGCCGGTTATGCGGTGCTGTATGCCGTGTTTGCACGGTATCTGCCGGGTGCGCTGCTCGCCCTGGTCGGAATCGGAATTACAACAGGGATGGTGAAATCTGGCTGCAGAATCACGACAGTACGGGATCTTGTGGTGGGAATGGCAGGCTATATACTGTCCGGTTTTCTGATCGGCAGTGCATACCGCCTGTTCCGGGAGCTGATGCCGGGAAGGGGAATTTTTCTTTTTCTTCTTTCCGGGAGTGCCGCATATGCGGGAACACTCCTCCTGCTGAAGATCCGAAAGGAGATGCTCCTGGAACACGCCAGGCAGGTTACGGTACAGCTTGTGCAGAATGGGAAATGGAAAAAAGTAAAAGGACTGTACGACACGGGCAATACTTTGCGGGATGCCACAACCAAAAAGCCGGTCTCGGTCGTACCGTACACTGTGATACTCGAATTGTTCCCGGACGAAATGCGGACAGGGATTGCGGCGCTTGCAAGGCACGAGACGGTGCCGGAGCCGGAACGGCTTCTTGCGCTGCAGCCCCGTTACATACCGTTTCGCGGACTGGAAGGCCGGGGCTTTCTGCCGGTGATCCGGATCTCGGAAATGATTCTTGTGACAGAACATACAGCCAGGCACATAAGCGGACCGCTGATTGCGCTTGGCGGAGAAAATAGTTCATCTCCCAGGGGCTATGAAATAATTTTGCATCCAGATCTCATGGAAGGACAGGAGGAATGAAGTATGCTGCAGGCTGCACTGCCAAACGGATTCCGGCTTCGTATGCTGCCGCGGTCCGTGCCGGCTGTATTTCGTCAGACAGGAGAAATTTTTTTATGTCGGGGGCACAGATGTTCTCCCGGCGCCTTTGGAAGGACAGGAGGAGGCCGATGCGATTGCGGGGCTTTCCGATCCGGAAAACGAGACGGCAAGGAGCGAGCTGATCGAACACAACCTGCGTCTCGTCGTCTACATTGCACAGAAATTTGATAATACAGGAGTTGGTGTGGAGGATCTGATTTCGATTGGAACCATCGGCCTCATCAAGGCAATTAACACGTTCAATCCGGAAAAAAAGATCAAGCTTGCCACGTACGCGTCCCGGTGCATTGAGAACGAGATTCTGATGTATCTGCGGAGAAATAACAAGACACGGATGGAGGTCTCGATCGATGAGCCGCTCAATGTAGACTGGGATGGAAATGAGCTTCTTTTGTCGGATATCCTCGGAACGGAGGAGGATGTGATCTATCAGGGGCTCGAGCAGGAGGCGGAACACCGCGTGCTGGGAAGCGCAATCAGCAAGCTCTCTGAGCGGGAGCAGGTGATCGTGAAACTCCGGTTTGGCATCAATATGCCAGAGGGGCGGGAGAAAACGCAGAAAGAAGTCGCGGATCTTCTTGGAATTTCACAGTCGTATATTTCGCGGCTGGAAAAACGGATTATGAAACGGCTGCGGAAAGAGATTGCGCGGTATGAATAGAGCATAAAAATGCCCTGCCCGGAGGAAAAACCATTGTTTTGGTCCCGGGCAGGACATGATTTGCTGCTTGTCTTAAGAAATGATCGTTTTATCGTGTTTCAAAACGGCATACGCTGCAGGCGTGCGGAGCAAGAGAAGCAGAAAAACCGCCGTTTAAAGAAAGTGCTTTACCGCTCCAGAGTTCTTTCGCCGCAACAGACTCCAGTGGCAGTCTGCATCGGCAAGTGTGGAAGAAACCGTCTGCGGTGCATCCGAAAGATTAAAAAGTGCAACGTAGGTTGTTCCGGTTGTGTCATCCTTTGCATACCACACAGCTTCATTGTCTGTACGCGTGATCTGATGCGGACGAACGGACGGAGGCAGCATCGCGAGAATATCCGTGTTCGTAAGAAGTGCCAGTGTATCGTCATCGAGAAGCGTCATTTCGGCACCGAGCATCAGTGGAGAGCCGAAGAGACACCAGAGTGTCATCATCGTTTTCTGCTCATCCGGGGTAAAATACGTATGATGTTCTGTAGCAAAACCTTTTCCGAGTTCGCCAAGCGGCAGCATATCACAGTCCGGATAACAGCCGGCAGAGACGTGGCTCTGCCAGAGCTCGCAATGCTGGAACATATCCTTTAACTGTGCCAGTTGTCCCAGAAATCATCGGTGATGCGCCAGAGATTCGCGTGCTTTTCATAGAACCATGCTTTCTCTATGAGCGCAGGTCCCGGAGACAGAGAGAGGACGATCGGCCGTCCGCATTTTTGGATGGCATTCGAGAGCATCTCGATCTCATGCGCAGCTGCAAACGGATTTTTGTGCATGTTGGTATTACAGATATCATCGCATTTAATGTAATCAACACCCCAGGAAGCGTAGAGCTCCAGCAGGGAATCATAGTAAAGCTGTCCTTCCGGAAGATCGCGTACACCGTACATATCCGGATTCCAGCCGCAGATGACCGTAGGATCGACAACGTGTTCAGCACCAAGAGAACTGTTCTTGATCTTTCCGTGATGATGTGCAGCGATTCGCGGAATACCGCGCATGATGTGAATTCCGAATTTCAGCCCCAGACTGTGTACATAGTCGGCAAGTGGTTTAAAGCCGGAACCGTCTGCAGAAGATGGAAAACGTTCGGGATCCGGCAGCAGACGGGAGTATTCGTCCATTTCCAGTTCAGAGAATGGAATATACTGATACCGGTCGCGCATGGAACCGGCCTTTTTTGCATACCACTGGATATCCACTACAATATACTCCCAGCCATATGCTTTTAAGTGCTTTGCCATATAGTCGGCATTTGCCTTTACCGCAGCCTCGTCCACGGTTGTATCATAGTAATCGTAGCTGTTCCAGCCCATCGGTGGGGTTGGTGCACATGTATTTTTGTTTGTCAGATGCATAAGAAAAAACTCCTTTCTAAAGCAATGCTTGTTTTTTCTGATAAGAAAAGTATAATAAAGGACATAGTGCAAAACAAGAAGACAAACCGGATAAAAGAGGTAATTTTTTGATGGAAGATCTGATCGGAGTATATGGAATCCTGGATCTGGATCACTGGCCGAACGCTCCGTTTTTGCTGCTGGACGGCGGGGTGGAAAAGAGATGGAAGGAACCGTATGCATTTCATAATACAGACCGCGGAACATATTCCGGATGGCTGATGCAGTATACGCTTTCGGGAACAGGATGGTTTGAAAAAAACGGAAAAACGTATGAAATGCGTCCCGGGAGAGGATTTTTGTGTCAGATTCCGGAGAATAGCAGATATTATCTGCATCCGGAATCCGAAGAACCATGGATTTTTCTGTATTTTCATTTTCGTGGAAGTGCAGTGTCCTATGCGGCAGAACGACTGTTTGAAAAAACAGGAGATGTTTTTTATGCGGATGCAGATAGCGAGCCAATTCGGACTGCACTGCAGATGCATCGAAAACTGAAAAACGGTTACCGGTCGGAACCGTATGAATGCGGTGTGTTTTTGTATCAGTTTTTTTGTTCTCTTCTGCGGGAGGTACAGCGTCCGGAGCGGAAGCAGACACATTTTTTTGTTCGGGAAGCGATACGGCAGATGGATACCGACTGCGCATCTGTGCAGGGGATTGAACAGCTGGCAGAACAGAGCCGGGTTTCCTTTGCCCATTTTACGAGATGCTTCCGGGAGGAAACAGGCGTTTCTCCCATGCAGTATCTTCAGGAAGCGAGAATTCGCAAAGCGATGACGCTGCTCTTGAATACCGGAAAGAGTGTGGAAGAGATTGCAGCAGAAACCGGATTTTCCAGTGGAAACTATTTTGGAAAAGTATTCCGTCACCATATGGGAATCTCGCCGTCGGCATACCGGAAAGAACGGCAGAACGGTGCTGTCTGAAGTCTTGGTTTTGTACGAAGATGTACTTGCGGAGAAATTCCGGGAGTATGGAAGAAAAAAGGGAGGAACAAAAAGAAATGGAACGAGAAACATTCCAATCGCGCCTTGGCTTTCTTCTGCTTTCGGCAGGATGTGCATCGGCATCGGAAATGTATGGAAATTTCCGTATATGGTAGGAAACAACGGAGGCGGCATTTTCGTGCTGTTTTACCTGCTGTTCCTTGCCATCATGGGAGTTCCGATTCTGTCGATGGAGCTTGCCATCGGAAGAGGAAGCAAAAAGAGTACCGTGCGCGCGTATGGGGAACTGGAAAAGAAAGGGCAGAAGTGGCATATCCACGGATACGTTGCCTCATCGGAAACTATCTGCTGATGATGTTCTACACCGTCGTTGCAGGCTGGATGCTGTACTATTTCTACAGCTTTTTAATCGGAAAATTCAGCGGCCTGACAGGCGACGCCGTAACCGGAAAATTCAACGAGATGCTTTCATCTCCGTCGATTCTTGTCATTACCATGCTGATTATTACAATTGCAGGCTTTCTGATCTGTTCGGTGGGTCTGCAGAACGGCGTGGAGCGTGTTACAAAGGTGATGATGATCGTGTTGATGGTCATCATGATTTTCCTTGCGGTTTACAGCTTTACGATGCCGGGTGCCAAAGAGGGACTGAAATTCTATCTGGTGCCGGATATGCAGCAGATCGAACAGGTGGGACTGTTCCACATTATCACAAACGCGATGAGCCAGGCATTTTTTACGCTGAGCCTTGGTATCGGCGCGATGCTGATTTTCGGCAGCTACTTAAACGGCGGAAATCCCTGCTCGGCGAGGCAGTCAGCATTGCAGCGCTCGATACGTTTGTAGCGATTACCGCAGGCCTCATCATTTTCCCGGCGTGCTTCTCCTACAACGTACAGCCGGACAGCGGCCCGAAGCTGATCTTTATGACGCTGCCGCACATTTTCACCTCGATGAAGGGCGGACGGATTTTCGGAAGCTTCTTCTTCCTGTTCCTGTTCTTTGCGGCGCTGTCTACCATCATCGCTGTATTTGAGAATATCATGTGCTGTTTTTCTGAGATTTTCGGCGTTTCCAGAAAACAGTCAGCCATCATCAACTGCATTCTGGTGATCTTAGGATCCCTGCCGTGTGCACTCGGCTACAATGTGTGGTCCGGATTCCAGCCGCTCGGCGCAGGAAGCACCGTTCTTGATCTTGAGGACTTTATCGTCAGCAACCTTCTGCTGCCGGTCGGCTCTCTGATTTACCTTCTGTTCTGTACTTCAAAATGGGGCTGGGGCTTCAAAAACTACCAGGCAGAGGCAAATAAGGCGGGGGCCTGAAGTGCCGGACTGGGTACGGTTTATCTTTCTTATATTCTGCCGTTGCTGCTTCTGGTATTAATTGTCCAGGGACTGATCGGATAAGACAGGAACAAAAAGGTCAATATCAGACGAAAAAAAGATAAGAAAAGAACTGGAAAAAAAGCCAGGAATACGAGATAATAAAAGACAAGAGACCAGAACAGGTGCCGGGACCCGGAAGTATCAGGTGTCCCGGCACTTGTCGGATCAGAAAGGATACAGGAGAAAGGGGAACAAAATGGGAAAATTTACACCACTGGATTTCAACAAATATGCAGCACTGGCCCGTCAGGCAGCGGCAGAAGGCTGTGTACTTCTGAAAAACGAAAATGAGGCACTCCCGCTTCGAAAAGGAGACAAAGTGGCTGTTTTCGGAAGAATTGCATTCCACTATTATAAGAGCGGACTTGGCTCCGGCGGTCTTGTCAATACGAAATACGTTGTCGGTATTCTGGATGCCTTAAAAGAAGAAAAAGACATTACACTCGACGAGAATCTTCTTGGAACATACGAAAAATGGATCGAGAAAAATCCGTACGACGAAGGACAGGGCTGGGGCAAGGTGCCGTGGTCCCAAAAAGAGATGGAGCTGACCGACGAGATCGTGGAGAGTGCAAAAGGCGCCGATGCAGCCATCGTTGTTGTAGGCCGTACCGCAGGTGAGGATCAGGACAACAAAAATGAGGCAGGCAGCTATCTCTTAACCGATACTGAAAAAGAGATGGTAGAAAAAGTCAGCAAAGCATTTGCAAGAACAATCGTTGTGCTGAACGTCGGAAACATTATCGACATGAAATGGGTGAAAGAGTGCAATCCGGCAGCTGTTCTCTATGTATGGCAGGGTGGTCAGGAAGGCGGAAACGGTGTTGCCGATGTACTGATGGGAAGAGTCAATCCGTGCGGTAAGCTGACCGACACGATTGCAGAGAATATCGAGGACTATCCGTCCCAAAGCTGCTTCGGCGATCTGACCCGCAATGAGTACAAAGAGGATATCTACGTCGATACCGCTACTTTGAGACCTTTGCAAAAGAGAAAGTATTGTATCCGTTCGGTTTTGGTCTTTCCTATACGACATTTGCCGTGACCGCAGAGGCAGAAGAGAAAGATGTTGACAATGTAACCGTGACGGCAACCGTTGAAAATACCGGCAAAACGGATGGTAAAGAGGTTGTTCAGGTTTATGTAAAAGCTCCGCAGGGTGTTCTTGGAAAACCATCCCGCGCACTCGTCGGTTTTGCAAAGACCGGTGTTCTTGCACCAGGCGCAAAAGAGACGCTGACGATCGATGTGACCAAAGAGAGCTTTGCATCCTACGATGACAGCGGTGCAACCGGCCACAAATCCTGCTACGTACTCGAAGAGGGCAGTTATGAGTTCTACGTCGGAAGCGATGTCAGAAGCGCAGCCTTTGCCGGTGCATACGAGCAGCCGTTCAAAGTGGTTGAGATCCTGACCGAGGCTATGGCTCCGGTAGAAGCATTTGAGCGCATGAAAGCTGTTCCGGGCGAAGACGGAACGTTAAAACCGGGATATGAGGCAGCTCCTCTGCGCACCGTAGATCCGATCGAGCGCATGAAAGAAAACCGCATGGAGCCGATCACCTATACCGGTGACAAAGGCTACAAGCTCGGTGATGTCCTGGATAAGAAAGTAACGATGGAAGAGTTCGTGGCACAGCTTTCCGATGAAGATCTGATCTGCATCTTCCGCGGCGAGGGCATGTGCAGCCCGAAGGTTACTCCGGGAACCGCAGCAGCATTCGGCGGCCTGACACCGGAACTGCAGGAATTCGGTATTCCGGCAGCCTGCTGTACCGACGGCCCGTCCGGACTCCGCTTTGACTGCGGAACGAGAGCCTTCTCCATGCCGAACGGAACCCTGCTTGGCTGTACGTTTGACCTTCCGCTGGTAGAAGATCTGTACGAGATGACAGGACGCGAGATGAGACAGAACCGTGTCGATGCCTTGCTCGGACCTGGTATGAATATTCACAGAAACCCGCTGAACGGCCGTAACTTTGAGTATATCTCCGAGGATCCGTACCTGACCGGATGGATCAGTGCCGTACAGATTCTTGGTATGGAAAAATCCGATGTAACCGGAACCATCAAACATTTCTGTGCAAATAACCAGGAGTCCAACCGACATCATGTGGACGCCGTTGTTTCCGAGCGTGCCCTGCGTGAAATCTATCTGAAGGGATATGAAATCGCAGTCAAAGAAGGCGGCGCAAGATCCATCATGAGCACTTACGGACCGGTCAACGGCATCTGGACTGCAGGAAATTACGATCTTCTGACCACGATTCTGCGCGGCGAGTGGAACTACGACGGCTTCGTTATGACTGACTGGTGGGCAATGTCAAACCGTGAGGGATATGAAGCAACCAAAACAACCCATGCACCGATGGTATCTGCCGGAAACGATGTCTTCATGGTATGCACCGACTGCTCCGATATGGGACAGGACGATGTGAAAGAGGCACTGGAAAACGGCGAGATCACAAGAGGCGACCTGCAGAGAAATGCGATGAATGTCCTGCATTTCATCCTTGGAACTCCAAGCATCTTACGGTTCCTGGACCGCATCAGCGAGGAAGAGAAAGAAGCACAGGAGCAGATGGGCGACAACGATTTCGTTGCAGCAGATCTTGTAACATACGAGGCAGATCCGGCAACGGGAGATGTTGTGATTGACGCATCCGCATGGAACACGAAAAAAGGAAACAGTGAAGTATGCGGTGTTACGATTCTGGCTGACAAGATGGAACGTACGATATCGAAATCGAGATGAAATCCGATCTGGAAGACCTCGCACAGCTGCCGGTAACCGTGTACATCGACAATATCGTAAAACTATGATCAGCATCCGCGGAACAAAAGGTGAGTGGATCAAAGAGACGAGAGACCTTGGCTTCTTCTTCGGCCCGAACCACTACCTGAAGCTGTACTTCGGCGCAAATGGTCTGGAGCTTGGAAAGATCCGCCTGAAGTTAAGAGAAGGCATGGAAGTACTGAGCAAACACGAGGAATAAATAAAAAAAGAAATACAGAGAAAAACCGGAACCCGGGAGCGCTGTTTGAAAGCGGTGCCGGGTTCCGGTTTTTCGTATGAAAGAAGATTTTTATGGAAGAAGCTGTTTTTTAGTGAAGCTCGTCCTCATCCACATCAATCACATTGTCATCGTGCAGGATTTTCTGCTGGTTGATCTCGGTCTGGATGACGTTTTTGATCCGGCGTTTTGCGCGGCCCATGTAGTAGGTGGTGACAAGATCGGAAATGCCGCTGTAGACAAGGCAGATACCGATGAAAATGTTTGTGGTTGCAACGGCATCAAACGGATTGGTACAGATGATGATGCCGAGAACGCTGGTTAAAAGAGCCAGCAGGAACTCAAGCCACCATTTTTCCAGCCCTGTTTTTTTGAGGTTGAACGCCTTCTGAATGCTGAGCAGTCCGTTTGCCAGAAGGATGATACCGATGACAACCGGGATGAATGCGATTACAAGGTCACTTTCAAAGATAACGAAGCAGCCGAACAGAATCAGTACCAGGGCAACGAACAGATCGTAGCGGAAGAAAAACGGCTCGCCGCGCTTGCAATGTAGCGGATCAACGCAACAACGCCGCCAAACAGGAGCAGTGCTCCGGCGATATAACAGATCAGCAAACTCGTTTTTACGGGGTAGACGATCAGCACGATACCTAGTATAATAGAGACAGCGGCTGAAAGCAGGAACTGTTTTTCACATCCTGAAAAAATTGTTTCATAAGGATTCTCCTTTCCACTTGAATGTGGTTTTTCGTTTGCTTTTATAGTAGCTTTTCAAAGCAGAAAAAGCAATGGACAAATTGAAAAAAATGTACGAAGAAATGGAATCGTGAAACGGAAGAAAGAGAGGGTAAAAAAGATGCAGGACGAACAGAAAAAGTTCCAGGAGAAGCTCTCCGAATTGCTGTCATACGCCAGAGACCATGAAAATAAAGTAACGATGAAAGAAGTCAGAGACTTTTTTGAAGACTTTGCACTGGATGAGCAGAAAGTCACCTTTGTCTGCGAATATCTGACGATGGAGCAGGTCGATGTGGCAGATTATGAGCCGGGCGTCGTGCCGGAGGAGACCGAAAAAGAAAAG
>ENA-OQJH01000116-OQJH01000116.1-human-gut-metagenome-genome-assembly--contig:-NODE-116-length-45867-cov-18.739287_pt1 | contig 45867 bp, 58 predicted proteins | sample MGYA00242597_ERZ504763 | MGnify/ENA primary metagenome ERZ504763 (study PRJEB26092, sample SAMD00036359) | human gut metagenome | host: Homo sapiens | study: EMG produced TPA metagenomics assembly of... | reverse complement strand
TATTTGGATAGATCCTTATTTTTACTGCCCGGTTTATCTTTCTCACCCTGACTCTCTATATACTGATGGATTGTTTCAACAGGTGCTATATTTCAAAGATTTCTTTTGTTCTCTCTGACATCTTATCGTCCAGCATCTTTCTGCTATATTTCATAACCAGAATCAAACAAAAACACTGAATGAGAATTATTATCTAAACTCATTATGTACACTCACTTATTGCTTATTTCGACCGTCCAAATTTCAAGAGCATATTGTTCTTTTTTCTATTATAATATATTTATTGTATCAGAACAAGTGTTTTTTCGATTTTTTATGAATTTGAGCAGACATGCTCGAATGTGCAATTCATCCCATCACCTATAGGTGAGGGAATTCTTGCTACGGTTGTTAAAATTCCTATCTTATTCATCTTTTTTCTCCATATACAACAGGCCAGAGTCAAAATTTTTTCTGACTCTGGCCTGTCAATTCTTATATTATAAAAATAAAATATGCATCTTCCCGCGGCTGTCATTTACCACTTCCGAATCTACCCGGTAAATCCTTTTGATCAGCTCCGGAGTGAGTACTTCCTGTGGAGTTCCATATCCTTCCAGCACACCATCTTTCAATACATAAATCTTATCACAGTATGCCGCCGCAATATTCAGGTCATGGATAGCTGATATTACAGTTACGTTAAGTTTCTTTACCAGTTCCATCAGCATGATCTGATGTGTGATATCCAGATGGTTAGTCGGCTCATCAAGGATCAGTGCAGGTGTCTGCTGTGCAAGTGCTCTTGCCAGAATAACCCTCTGCTGCTCTCCACCTGACAGCGTAGAAAATGTGCGATCCGCAAATGCATCCATCTGTACCGTTTTCAGTGCTTCTTCAACAATCCGGTAATCTTTTGCATTATCCCGTTCCAATGCTTTCTTATGAGGTGCACGTCCCATCAACACGACTTCCCGTACGGTAAAATCAAAGTTGTAGTAATTGTGCTGTGCCACAACTGCCATTTTTCTGGCGGAGCTTTTTACGCTCATGGAATGGAGTTCTTCGCCGTCCAGATAAACGGCACCTGCATCTGGCTTCAGGATACGGTAGATGCATTTTAATAATGTAGATTTTCCGCTTCCGTTTGGTCCGATGATCCTACCAGTTCCTTATCCTTTGACTCTATGGAAATTCCCTTCAGTATCTGTCTGGCGTGAAATCCAACCTGAATATCTTCTGTAGTGATCTTCATTACTTACTACCTCCAAATCCATAGGATTTCCGCACAAGCAGATAAATAAAGCACGGAGCACCGATAATGGATACCAACACACCGATCGGCATCTCAGAATTCTTCAGGATCACACGACATGCCACATCACACCAGATCAAGAACGATGCACCAAGCAGTGCACTTAATGGCAATAATCTTCTGTGGTCTGTTCCAAAAAGGATTCTGATCACATGAGGGATCACAAGTCCTACAAAGCCGATCACACCCGCACAATATACTGCAAACCCAATCATTACAGAAGCAACGATCAAATAAAAAGTTCTCAGCCTGTGCAAATCAGTTCCCAGTGTGATCGATACATCATCTCCTAACAGCATCAGATTCAGATTACGATATTGCGTCCAGAAAATAATTACACAGATCAATGTAACAGGAAGCATTACACCTACTCTGCTCCAGCTTGCGCCTGCAAGGCTTCCCATCGTCCACTTCATTACTTCTGTTGCTGCATTTTTGTCATTGGTGATATAGATAACAAAATTGGAAAAAGCAGAACATACCGCACTGACAGCCATTCCGGCAAGGATCAGTTTGGCAGAAGTAGCTTTTCCGCCCATGTTTGCAATGGCAATTACTGCAAAAGAAGTGACCATTGCACCAATAAATGCAGGAACACCAACTGAGTTTCCACCGAGAAATCCACCAACTCCAAGCATGATCGCCAGTGTTGCACCAAGGGATGCACCGGATGAAATACCAAGTACATACGGATCTGCCAGTGGGTTCTGGACAATCGCCTGCATGACTACACCACAGACGGAAAGAGCCATTCCAACTGCCAGAGCCAGCAGGACTCTGGGCAGCCGGATCAGCCACACAACATCGTGAACTGCGCCTTCTGCATAGGCGGACAGGCTTTTGATATGAAACAATTTATATGCAATGACACTGTAAACATCTTTCAGTGACAGATCTGCATTTCCAAAAGTGATTGCTGCAAGAATGGAAAAAATCAAAAATGCCGCAAGCCCGATAAGAACTGCCACATACATAGATGTCCTGAGCACACTGCCTTTTTTTGTCTGTGAAACCTGTTCTTTCACTGTTATGTCCTCAATCAGTCAAGATTCACATCCGGATATAATCCTTTTGCGAAAGTTTCAATACCATCCTGTGTACGTGTTGCACTTGCGTACATTTCACTGAGCATGATCGGATAAACACGACCGTTCTTTACAGCGTCAAGGCTCTGAAGTGCTTCGTCATCCTTGATAACGGCAAGCTGGCTTTCTTTTACAGTTTCCGGATCATCACCTGCATATGGCATGTATACAACAAAAATCACATCAGGGTTTGCTGCAATGATATCTTCTTTTCCTGCTGTAGAAGCATCCGGGTTTGCCAGAGTCGCACCCAGTTGTGTTACCATATCTCCACCAAGGCTCTTTGCACCATAGTTTGTGATATCTTCTCCAAGAGGTTCCAGAACCATTACGCTTGGTTTCTCTTCTACATCTGCTGTTGCTGTAAGAGTTTTATCGATCACTGCCTTTGCATCATCTACGATTGCCTGTGCTTTGTCCTGTACATCAAAAATCTTTCCAAGATTTAAGATGTCTGTAAATTCATTTTCCAGAGTTCTGTCTCCGTCAGGGCGTGTGTTTGTGTTGTAATAAGTGTTGCAGCCTTTGTCGATCCAGTCTGTTACATTTCCGAGATTTTTATCAGAAAACAGGGAGCTCCAGGATAAGATCATGTCTGGCTCCAACATCGTTACAGTCTCAAGGGATGGGGTAAATTCATCAAGATAATTTGTTTTTGAAAATGCATCTTTAAGTTCATCCGGAACTTCATTGTCAAGACCTGCTGTAGCTACCAGGCGGTCTTCCAGACCAAGTGCAAGCATGGTTTCAATGCTTCCCTGATATACAGCAAGAACTTTCTCCGGTGCCTTTTCATAGGTTGTTTCGATTTCATTTCCATCATAATCATAGGTTGTGATGGTCAGAGGATATTCTGTCTTTGTACCTTCTGCGTCTGCTGTCTTATCTGCATCTGCTGAATCCTGTGCGTCTGCATCTTCCTGTGTATCAGAGTCTGCATCTGCTGCCGGCTGATTGTCCTCTTTGATTGTCTCAGAGTCTGCTCTCTCTGCTGCAAAAGCTGCCGGAGCTGCGGAAACTGCCATAGCTGCTGCCATCATAATTGCCATGATTCTTGTGGATAAATACCTGTTTTTCATTTGACCTTCCTCTCTTTCGTATATTGTTTATTTTACCTGTTCGTGTAACCGAAAAGATGGGACTTCAGAAAAAGTAAAATAGAAGTGATAAGAATAACGGATACTTTTTACGGAAGCTCCTTCTTTACGCTGTCAAGCAGGTTTCCTGACTCACAGATCACAGAAAGTTCCCATAAAATAAAAACTGATACAACATCCATGCTTCAGCAGTTCATGAATGTTGTATCAGAAATATTTCCAGATACTCTCTGACAGCCGGATTCCGCCTTCTCACATATTTATACAATGACATATTACAATCCCGCTTTTTTTCTGTATACAGTGGCCGCAACCGTTCAGGCATTTCACCTGATTCCCTCTCATATTACCATACACAAAATCTGCATATGATAATGTTCACTTAACAGCTTATTCAATTACGCTGATACAATTTTAGCACACTGCTTTTATAATTACAACCATATTCGAAACACATCAGAATTCTTTCTTCTCCATAAGCCGGACACCAATCCAAAAAGACCCCATATATACAATTACTGTAAATAATACAACTACGGCCAATACCATTCCCCGGTTCAGTCCATTCAGCCATGCATCGACTGCGTCTGCTGAAAGTCCCATTGTTTTTATCAGAATATAAACTACGGCAAATATAATAGCCCACATGACCATTGCAATATAACGTCCTTTTTCCGCTCCAAAATGTATTACAAGCGGGAGCGATACCGCCAGCATAAGAAGTGCCAGTGGAATGTCTATCAGGCTGCCAATAATAGTCTCACTCAGACACCCCTGAAGTTCTGCCACACCTTTGCAGATTACTCCCGTTATCGTTGCAATTCCCCACGCTACAGCCGTAAGCCCTGCTCCCAGCAGATATTTTTCCGCCACATACTGTTTTCTGGTAACCGGCAAGGTCATAAGAAACGCAAGACCATTATCAAACTCATCATAACTTATAGTCGTAATGGCAAAAATTGCTGTGACAATCGTAAAATATCCTGTAGCAAAACTGACACTCCCGCTTCCTGCCAGATTCAGGATGACTTCCATTACAACAACCAGGATAAAAAACTGTTTCTGCTGTTTCATCAGTTCTATATCCTTTACAAATAATCCCTTCATACCTGTTCCTCCATCATCACTACCAGATCATCAATCTTTCCATTCTCAATTACAACATCCGGATAATTTTCCATATAAAATTGTTTCTGGTTTGTCAGACACCTGTATCCATAAGCTTCTTTCCGGATCTTAATAAGGTATTGCTGATCCAGTTTTTCGTACTCTTCTTCTGAAACTTTAAGAACTGCATAATCTGACAGCAGTACATCTGTATCCTCATGAAGAATAATTTTTCCGGCATGGATCATATAAAAATCGTCACAAAGACTCTCCAGATCTGATGAAATATGCGAACTGATCAGAATAGAACTGCTTTCATTTTCTTCCATATATTCTCTCAGCATGTTCAGCACCTCATCCCTGGCAATCACATCCAGACCAACTGTGGCTCATCCAGAATCAGCAGTTCTGCCTTATGACTTAATGCTGCCAGTACTTTAAACTTTGCTTTCATGCCAGTGGAAAATTCTTTGATTTTCTTGTCTGTGGGCAGATTGAATCTTCTGCACTGCTGCAGGAATTTCTCTCTGTCAAAATCTGGATATATGCTTTTCATAATATTGGCCACGCCCGCTGCTGTCAGATACATACTGAAGCCTGAATCTGCAAAAACAACTCCCAGTTTCTGCTTATCCTCCGGCTTAAGCTCTTCTGCCTTTTTCCCAAAGACCTCTATCTCTCCGCCATCCGGATGAATCAGGCCGAGCAAAGCTTTAAATGTGGTGGATTTCCCGGAACCATTTCTTCCAATAAGTCCTGTAATCATCCCAGGCTGTACTTCCATAGAACAGTCCAGCGAAAAACCTCTGTAATGTTTCTGCAAATGACTGATTTTCAACATGTCTTAGTCCTCCATGATCATTTCAAAAAGATTTCTGATTTCCTCATCGTTCAGTCCACATCTTCTGCCCTTCATGATTGCCTGCTCCAGATCATGTTCTACTTCTTTGAGCTGTTCTTCCCTCATCAGGTTTTTATTTGTGGCTGCAACGTAGGTTCCTTTTCCATGAACAGTGACGGTAAATCCCTCTTCTTCCAGATTGTCGTAGGCTTTCTTCACAGTCAGGGCACTGATCTTCAGTTCCTTTGACAAACTGCGTACTGAAGGTAATACAGTGTCCGGCTGTAACTCTCCTCTGATAATCGCAGACTTAATCTGGTCTATGATCTGTTCATAAATAGGTACCATGGATGAATTATTGATTATTATATGCATATGTTTCTCCTCCATCTGCAAACAGTATATAACAGTACATAACTGTTGTCAACTGTTTTATACTGTTATACATGATATTTATTTGCTTATAATCAAAAATGGATATTCAACCTTATTTCCGGCAATCTTTCACAATCGCTTCTCATAAAATTGAATATCCATATAACCTTAATCTAACTCTGTTTTTTCGAATTAACTTTTAGTGGAAGTCTTATGGTTACAACTGTGCCTTCTTCCAGCTGTGAGCTTATGGTAACCCCATATTTCTCTCCATAAATCATACGAATCCTTTTATTTGTATTTCTGACGCCTATACTCTTTCGCTCTTTATTCAGAACCTCTTTCAAATCTTCCTCACAGATTCCACATCCATTATCCTCTACATAAAAAAGAATATCATTTTCTTCTTCCTCTGCTGAAATCCAGATCTTCCCGGAATCCTGATAATTTTTAAATCCATGCACAATGGCATTCTCTACAAACGGCTGCAGAAATAACTTTGGAACTTCCAGACTTCTTAAATACTCCGGTATATCCATACTCACTTCAAATTGATCCTGATATCTTTTCTGCATAATTCCAATATACCGTTTAAGCCAGTCCAGATCCTCCCACAGCGGAACCAGAACATCACCATTCTGGCTGGTATACTGAAGCATTCTCGACAGATCCAAAAGCATTTTGCTGGCATTTTCCTGTTCTCCTTTAAGGCATACCCAGTTAATGATATTCAGCGAATTATAGAGAAAATGGGGATTCATCTGTATATTTAACGACATGATCTCCGTGTCTCGTTTCTGGATCATCATCTCATATTTCTCATGAACCAACATCTGCAGGTTCTGATTCATTTCATTCAGTTTTTTATAAAAAAAACGCAAACTCATCCCTGTTGTCATATACAATTCTTGCAGTAAAATTACCCTCTCCTGTTTTCTCTATCATGTGCAGCGGTTTATAAACTTTTTTCCCAATCTTTCTGGAAATAAGAACAGCCGTAGTAACAGATAAAATAATTTCTATAGTTACCAGAATCAATATTGCCCTGGTAAGATCTGTAGCAATATTCTTGCTGAAAACATTAACTGGAATCATGGCAAGTGTATACCATCCCGTCACCATACTTTTGGAATAGGTTACGATATATTCCTGATTATTTGCACCGTAGTATTTTACAGTTCCTTTATTCTCCGTAATTCCCATATCAGCTGCAGTTACATTTCGAAACAGCTTTGATTCATTCTCACCGTAAGGACCAACAACACTGCCATCTTCACTCATGATATAATAAAGAATCTGAGAATTTGCCTTTGTATACTTTTTCAGCATATTATTCAGATTATCCTCTGTAAAATTAACCACCAGATACATTTGATCAGTCTTATTTTCCAGATGTTCAATATGTCCTGATTCTACTGCTTAACTGCAGCTTTCTGACAGCCGTAAATACATGCTCATATTCCAGAAAATCTCTCGGCATATCTTCAATTGAAAACATGTCCATATAATTATATGCCGGAATCCACACAAGTTTTCCATTTGCCTCATCTGCTGCTTTCTGTATTTTAGAACCCATAAAGCTATGATTTGGATAATAGTTCTTTTCCTTTTCGCCAAACTGATAATACGGAGTCACAATATGCGTAGAATAAACCGTGTTATTCCACGGCAGATAGTCCAACAAAATTTTTGAAATTTCCTGACTGGCACTTTCAAGCTGCATACTGTCAGACGTATCCAGATTCTGAAATATTTTATAAATTCTCGTATCTACATTTATTTTTAATGAAAATTCCTCAATATAATCCAACTTTTCATCCAGAATATCACTGACATTCTCAGCATTTTGCCACATTTGTTTTTCTGACTGCCTGATCAGTTCCTGTTTTGACAAATGGAAGATAAATAAACCCAAAAGCACAACAGGAATAATGGAAATACAAATAAATGAACTAATCAGCAGAGTTTTAAATTTTGTATATTTTAATTTTTCCATCATCACCCAACTCTTTTGCGAAATTCTTCAGGTGTCATATTATGACGTTTCTTAAATGCCCTGTTAAAATAATTGGGATCCTTATACCCTACTTCCAATGCAATCTTCCTTACCTTATCAGAAGATGTTTTCAAAAGATTCTCTGCTTTCTCCATACGAATATCTGACAGGTATTCAGAAAAGGAAATTCCGAATCTCTGCTTAAATAAAGTACTGAAATACGAAGCATTAAAATGATACAATGCAGCAATCTGCTCCAGGCTGATCTCGTCCTGGTAATGTTCCTCTATATACCGCCTGCTTTCATCCAAAGGATCTGTCTCCTGTGAATCTGCTATTTCCCGGAAAGCGATTATATTTTTTATTAATTCCGCTGACCTTTTTTTCAATTCAGAATACCACTGACTTTCGATCAGACGATTATCCAATGCATTTAATTCTGACAAGTGTTCAGCTTTCAGATAGGGCTCCATATAACGTAAGATTCTGAAAAAAAAGAATACGATTTTTCTTTTAAAAATATCCGGCTGAACACTTTTATGCTCTGACAGAACCTCTGTTATTTTTTCAAAAATTGCTTCGCTTTTTTCCAGATTTCCTTCTTTTATAGAATTCAGAATTGCTTCACTGCCTACAGAATCCTCCTGCTTTTCATCAGACAGATATTTCTCTGCCTGCAAATATCTTTCTTCTTCATAAAAAGAATACTTCATCGCGGCCATAGCCTCTTCATATGCCTTGTTTCCGCAGCTTTCCATATCCGGATACAGAGAGCTGACTGCAAAATAAATTCTGTTTTTCTCAAGTACCAGGATATTTTGAATAAACTCCTCTATCTGAGTGATCTGTTCCTGTTCAATTCTTGATCCTGACAAGGCCAACACAGCCAGCAGATTTTCTGTTCCGTTGACCTGAAATGTAATTGACGATGTATCTATCAGATGTTTTTTTATAAAATACCCTATCTCCCGTTTCATCTCTTCATTAAGAATCAGATGCTGCTTATTGATCCGGATCAACATCAGATAGCCTTCCTGTCTCAGAGGAAACATCTCACTTAAGGGCTCCCATACCTTACGTCGTGTATGGTGGATATACTGATTCAGAAGCCACTCCATATATCCATATGCAGATTCCTTCAATCGTCGTTCCATCTGATCTACTTTTTGTTTTTGAACCTGATCCTGATTTTTTGATTTCTTTATTTTCTTAATGGCACGCTTTAACTCTTCTGCATCTACAGGCTTTAGCAGATAATCACTTGCATGAAACTGTAACGCCTCTCTTGCATAGGAAAAATCTGCATATCCGCTTACAATCACAAATGCAGTTTCTGGATAATCTGTTTTTACTTTTTTTGCAGCTGTAAGCCGTCCATTTCTGCCATACGTATATCGCTGATCACAATCTCACAGGAAATATTATTCATGATCTCCATTGCCTCCTGACCATTTGATGCTTCCCACAGCATATCGTCCGAGCATATTTTTTCAAGAAGCATAATAAGTCCTTCTCTGTGAATTCGCTCATCATCTACTACTAATATATTGTACATTTTATCTCCTGTTCTGTCTGATATATACGTTTTGATTATAGCATAACAGGTGTGCATGAACAATTGCACACCTGTCTTTACAAATTCTATTTTTTTGTTCCGTGATACATCTTATCCAATGCATCGGCATAGTCTTCCTTGGAAAGAATCAGTACCGGTATTTCTGAAACCTTACGCTGTTTTCCATCCGTCTCAAGACTTGCACTGATCACTCCTGCTGCCTGTGTTTTCTGTCCCTCCACATACAGGGTTACCTGTTTCATTTTATGCTGTGTATCCTGAGGGAAAGGATGCTCTGACAGCATCACGCTCTTCTCGCCTCCTGCCAGTTCATCTGGCAAACTGATGTAAAAACCAGCTACCTTATGGGTATTCTGTGGTACTTCTCCCACCATGCATACTGCCTTATTGTCTGAAAATACAGGTTGATAATCCCAGTGATAGAATTGTTTATACTGTACTTTCCATCCATCAGGAACTTCTATCTTCACTTCTGCATTTTTCCATTCTGTGTCTGTTGACTGGCTGATCAGATAACGGAATAAAAAGATTCCACAGTCTGAATTATAAAGTTTAGGCATGATAATTCCATATGGACTAAACAAAATTCTATCCTCTGTCATTGTGCTGCACTCAGCTCCTGCAATATCCGTTTCCTGCACAGCCATTGTCTCTGTAACAAACTCTTTCTCAACAAGAGCTCCTGCCAATACTAATTCCTCTACTTTTCTACATTCTCCCTGTGCACCTGCACCGTACTTACGTACTTCAAAAATAACCTTTATTGCTTCCTCATTATAGTTTTTAATATTAATAACAGTTTTTCCTTTTTCTTCTCTATATTCAATATCAAAAACATAAGCTCCAAGATGTGTTTTCTGAAGTTTATAACCGGAAAGCAGTCCCTGTGGCTTGATGACCAGCGTTTTCTGTGTTCCATCCATCCTGAGACCAAACCACCTGCTCAATACTCCTGCTGAATCCATCGCCCCCTGTCCCTGGCTGCATCTAGTCAGGCATCTTTTCTTATTTGTTGCTCTTGGCCACCAGAAAAGTGAGCCTGTTTCATCCAGACGTTCGTAAAGGAGATTCAGGTTATCAAGCATTTCCTGTCTGGTAAGACTTCCGCCAAGTTTTAAAGTACAGCCTGTTGCAGATGGATTCATGCCAAATGTAATTCACGCATTGTCTGGAATTCCGGATCATAGTTTGTGATATACATAGAACGTGCATATCTATGAAGATTTACATATGGCTCATAATCGAACTCATATAGTCCATACAAAGGTGCCATAACTGTAGCAGTATCCTCACCACCATAATAATTCAGATCATCCTGGATGTAGAAGCGTTCCTCATTCTCACCTAAGTTGTTTCCGCCTGTAATCTGTCTGCCGAATGGTCCACTACCTTCCATCAGTTCTTTCATGTCTGCTTTCATCTGTTCCATAAATCTGTCCACATCTGTCGCATCCCGTTCCAGAAGTTTCAGAATTCTTCTGTAAGATTTCAACGCATAATAACACTGTACATTTGCACAGTAATCATACTTGCGGAATACAATAAGATCGCTGGCGTATCTGCTAGAAATCAGTGCTTTTTCTTTATGTTTATGCTTCATCATTCCATCGTAGATCTCATCAATAGCAGCAACCAGTTCCGGATGATCTCTGAAGAATTTCTCATCTCCTGTCAGCTCCAGATATTTTCCTGCTATTACAAGCAAAGAAATGTAGTAAAACATACTATGATCCGAATACAGGCTATAACGTGGCCGGTTTCTTTCTGCCAGATAAAACATTGCACTTTTTCCTACCTCAGGTACTGCATACATAACACTTACCACATCAGGAGTAATATCAATTCCCCAGAGCCTCGAAAGACTATGGGACGGTGCCCCCTGCCAGTTGGTCAGAAGACTTCCATCTTCTCTGAAAGAAAGACAGTTAAAATTATCAAGAATAAACCGTACCTGCATATCACGGTATTTCTCACCAGCCTCCTGGTTTTCCCGAATATCTGTAGTGATTTTTCCAAATCTTTCTTTCCAGAAATCATCAGTAACATTCAACCATTCCAGCGGTGTATGTTGATACAGTGTTCCAAGGGCAGAATAAATCTCTTCTCTCTTTGGAGTAAGAGCAATTACTGTTGTAAATGTTCTGCTTTCATTTGCTTTTAATTCAAATGGTACATAAATTCTGGGATTATCTCCCTGGCCTTCACATACGGAATCCAGAAGCTGAATTGCTGCACAGGCTTCCGGGTGCCATAATACTAGCAATTTCTGATCCCATTCTGATTTATATGGTGTTACTGTATAATCATCGAAATATTTCCCATAATGCTCAAACTGATTTACAAACTTCTGGTCAAATGACAGACGAAGTTTTCCTTTAATTTTGCATCCGGAAGTATTTTTTACTTCTATACAGTAGAATGCTCCTGCAGGTCCCGGAACCGGATGGATTGATGATGCCGGAACTGCTTCTTTCTCCAGAATCGGCGCAAAAGAGAATATTCTGGTTTCCAGTTCCGGATGCTCTGTAGCAGTAACCGGAAGAAAATCATCATAATAAGTTGTCCATGACTGCTTATTTGCACCTGAGATCATCAGACCATTGTCCAGCTCCAGATCATATTTCATTTTTCCAAGAAGTAATGCTGTATCATTCTGATAATACTGACCTATGTATCCTTTAAACTGTCCTCCCAGATCTGTTCCTCCGGATGGTACTGCATAAATTTTATCATGAGGAGTGCACAAAAAGTGCAGTCTGCCCATGGTATCCTGGCCCAAAAGTGTTCTTCCATTTGACTGTGTAAATAGCTGTCTCTCACTTAATGACCAGTCTGTGCGCTCCGAAGTTTCATCATACTGTGCTCTGAAATAAGAAGACTTATATGCCTTTTTCCAGAAATTTTCCCATGTATTATAAATCACATTTCCTCTTAAATGCATTGTTTTTCCTCCTATTCTTAGCCTTTCACACCAGACATTGTTACACCCTCAACAAGATACTTCTGACCAATGGCAAATACAACCACAACAGGTGCAAGCACCAGGCAGGCTGCTGCCATCATTAAATTCCATTCACCTCTGTAAGAACCAGTAAACAACTGAAGTCCCAGTGCAACTGTATATTTTTTCTCAGAATTTAAATATACAAGCGGACTCAGGAAATCATTCCAGGAATTTAAAAACGCAAACATACCTACAACAGCCAGGGCCGGTTTTGTAATTGGCAGGATAATTTTTGTAAAAATCTGAATATGGGAAGCACCGTCCAGATATGCTGCCTCATCAAAATCCTTCGGGATTCCCAGATAAAACTGACGAAGCAGGAATATGTAAAATGCACCGCCTCCAAACCATGCCGGAACAATCAGTGGAATAAAGCTGTCTGTTATTCCAATAGTTCTCCACATCAGAAATGTAGGAATCAAAGTAACCGCAACTGGAAGCATCATACTGCTGATGATGCAGGCAAATACCACATTTCTGCCTCTCCATTTAATTCTTGCCAATCCATATGCACAGATGGAACTGGTAAGCATTGTTCCCACTACACATCCTCCGGTTACAATAAATGAATTCAGGAAATATTTTCCAAAGGGAAGTGTATCAAAAACTTCCTGATAGTTTTCCCACATAAATTTAGAAGGAATCCAGCGAGGCGGCATCATAAACACTTCCACTGTGTTCATCAGTGAACTTCTGATCATCCAGTACAAAGGAACCAGACAAAACAAAACACCTAAAATCAGCGCAAAGTATATTAGAATTTTTGAAATAATTTTCTTTGTATTCTTCATATTCATTCTCCTCCATAATAAACCCAACGGTTGGAAAACTTAAATATGACTGCAGTCAGTACCATAATGATCAGGAACAATACCCAGGCAACTGCACAGGCATTTCCCATTCTTCCAAACTCAAATGCTTCTCTGTACAGATAGTATACATAGAACAAACTGGAATTGTTTGGTCCACCCTGTGTCATAACATAAGACTGGGTAAATATCTGGAATCCATTGATGATTCCCATTACCACATTATAAAAAATTGTAGGAGTCATCATAGGAATCGTAACATGAAGCAGCTTTGCCCAGAATCCGCCTCCATCAATCTCAACTGCTTCCAGAAGCTGTCTTGGTACATCCTGCATTCCGGCAAGGAAAATTACCATTGTTGATCCGGTAGTCCACAGATTAATAAAAACCAGTGTGGGAATAACTGAACTTTCACCTGAAAGCCATGTACTTACCGGTAAATGCATTGCCTTTAAAATATTGTTTGCCAATCCCATGTCCGGATTGAAAATCCACATCCAAATCGCTGCCATTGCTACGATCGGAACTACAGTCGGAAGATAAAAGATTGTTCTGAAAAATCCTTTTCCTTTTACATTTGTATTTAACAGCATTGCTATAAAAAAAGAAAATATGATAGCTGTCGGTACAGAAAGCGCAACATAAATTACTGTTACAAGTAATGATTTATAAAAATACGGATCACTTCCACTGAACAGATTTTTATAGTTGCTGATTCCTATAAACTGTCCGCCTGTTGTAAAATTAAAATTTGTAAAACTCAATCCCAGACTGACTGCCATCGGAAGCAATGCAAAAATCAAAAATCCCAGAATACAGGGAAGACTGAATAAAATTCCCCAACGATTTTCTCTTTTCTCGCGATTTGTCATTTTATACTTTATTTTCGTCTGCATATTTATTCCTTTCTGGCATTATAGCTATTTCAATCAGGAAAGGCTGCCAAAAGCAGCCTTTCACTTGAATACTTTAAGAACGTTCTCCTGAATAGGTTCCTTCTACCAAAGAATCCGTCTGGCTTTTTACTTCTGTCATTGCTTCTTCTGCCGTTTTCTTTCCAGACCACACCTGTTCCAGTGCAGAGCCCACTAATGTATTAATCTCATTAAAATTCTTTACGTTAATTTCGGTTGCCACTACTGCATGATCATAAGTTGCCTTTACAATAGCGTCCTGAAAGCCCTCTGGTCTTGCAGGCAATTCTTCAGATGCCCAGAAATCAATCTTATCCGGATCAGTATAATATTCTGTCTGTACAGGCATCCATAAAGTTCTGTATAATTCTGTGATTCTTTCTGAACTTTCTGGATTTGTAAGCCACAGATAAAGTTTTTCGGAAGCCTCCAGATGCTTTGTACTCTTGAATATAATCAAAGAACCACCATCAAAGAAAGTAGTATAGTTTTCATCAATTGGGAGAACACCTACGCCCCAGTTGCATCCTGAATTCATAAGATCCAGATGGTTCCAGCTTCCGTCAATGTACATTGCTGTCTGTTTTGCAGCCAGTGCTGTTGCTGCACTTGGCATTGCATTCTTCTGTACTGCTGTAGGAGATACATGGTACACATTGATCAGATCTGCAAAATTCTGTAAAATCTGAGCTGACTTCTCATCATTTAATCCAAGTCCGTCCATACTCTCATTTAAGTAACCGCCGCCTGCTGATAGAATAAACGGCATATATACATTCCAGTCTGTTCCAAACATTACACCGTACTGTTTAATATTATTTGCATCAAAATCCGGATCAGCTGCATTTCTTCCTTCTGTATCCAGCGTCAGTTTTTGTGCCATCTCTACAAATTCATCCATGACCAGGCTTCCTCTACCTTAGTCGGCGGCAGATCTACCCTGCCTCTTCGAAGCAGTCTACATTGTACATCAGATTTGTTGTAACATTGGCCTGAACAGGTCCTGCTGATTCTGTAGGACTCCAGTTCCACCAACAGGTAGACAGATAATCATCTTTACTAAGTCCCATATCATCCAGAAGATCATAGAAATTATAAATCAGGCCATCCTCACCCATCTGACATTTCCATGAAGCTGAATAACTTACATCCGGTGCTTCGCCGGCTGCAATCATAGCATTCAATTTTGTCAGGAAATCCTCAGATGGAATATGCATCAGATCCACTTCAATATTGGGGTTTGCTTCCATGAATTTATCTACAGATTCCTCAATAGCCTTTTTTTCGTCTCCGCTTCCCCAGTAAGTGAATTTTATAGTTTCTTTCTCGTCACTACCCTTGTTTTCTGCCTTCGCAGTTGTGGTAAATAAAGCAGTACAGGTCATTAATGCCGCCAGACCTAAAGCCATTCCTCTTCTCTTCATAAAATTTCCTCCTGTTTTTTATCAGCGCGCTTGTTTTTGATGGTTTTATTATATAGCCTTTAATAGCATTTTCTCTATGGGACTTTTTTCGGATTATAGCATTTAGATTAGGAAAACACATTGATATATTTGCTGTTTACAGCAATAGAACAAAAGTATTATTTTGCGAAAAAAAAACAGCAACTGATAAATCAGTACTGTTTTAATTGGTTTATGTACCAGTTTTATACAATTTTTATTCCTGTCTGTTTTTACTGACTTCGTTGTATCTGACAGCTTTACTGATAACTTGCTGCTGTTCATAATTCCTCACCCAAAGTCAATTGCAATCAGATGGAAATCTATCACCGGATTCGCTACCTGCTGATAGACTAAACATTACTCTGCCAAATACGCCTTCAGTTTCTCCATATCAGCTTTCATCACTCTCCGTCCCACCTCATAAATCTCCTTTAAATGGGCCGGATCACGCTCAACCGGTTTGGCACTGATGTCTCTGTCCGGGCGGATAACATGGATCCTGCCCTCTTTTTCCAGATATGCGATTTTATCCAGCATACGATTATACTGAATATGACGTTCATCCAGAAGCTTTACAAGCTCCGGATACTCCCTGAACTTCAATCTGAGCAGCGGCATCAGCTTATTATGTTCTTTTCTGTATCCCGGATGACGGGTACATACTACCACATTTTTCTCATAACCCTGTGAAAGCATCCAGTTTACAGGAATCGGATCTGAGATACCACCGTCCAGATACATTCTTCCATTCAGCTTTACCGGTCTGGCGGCCAGTGGCAGGGAAGCTGATGCACGCATCCATTCCACATCCAACCTGTCTCCCATTCTGCATTCCTGATAGCAGGGTTTTCCTGTTTCAATATCTGTACATACAACCGTAAACTTCATGGGTGATCTGGCAAATGTCTCTGTGTCAAAAACATCCAGCTTCCAGGGCACCTCCCCATATGCAAAATCTTTGCTGTAAAGATCGCCGGTAGTGATCCAGCTTTTCAATCCCATATATCGTTTATCCTTGCAGAATCTGGTATTATAACGAAGGGTTCGTCCAATCTGGCGGGACTTATAATTACATCCAAAAATTGCACCGGCGGAAACGCCAACTGTAGAATCTGCATGAATCCCCTGCTCCATCAGCTCATCCAGAACTCCGGCTGTATACAGTCCCCGCATACCTCCACCTTCCAGAACCATTCCGAGACCTTTCTTTTTATTGTCTTCCATAGCTATTCTCACTTTTCACTTTCTTTCACATATTCATTTCGGATTGCAAATCCATGATCCATAGGCCACTTCCCTTTCCCAGGTCAAGCATTGCCGCCAGTGCTCCTGAAATATACTGTTTGGAACGTTTTACAGCAGTCTGCAGGTCATATCCCTTTGCAAGATTGGAAGCAATGGCACTGCTCAACGTACAGCCTGTTCCATGTGTGTTTGGATTATCGATACGCTTTCCTTCAAACCAGCAATATTTTCCATCATAGTAAAGCAGATCATTTGCATCATTAATGCTGTGTCCGCCTTTGCAAAGTACTGCACAATGATATGTCTCAGAAATCTTTCCGGCAGCCTCTATCATTCCTCTGCATTGGTCACTGACATTTCAACCAGAACCTCTGCCTCCGGAATATTCGGAGTAAGCACATCAGCCAGTGGAAACAGTTCCTGCTTCAATATCTCCACTGCATCATCACTGATCAGCTTGGCCCCGCTTGTTGCAACCATAACAGGATCCACAACAATGTTTTCCGCTTTATATTGTTTCAGTTTCTCTGCTATTACATGGATCAGATCTTTATCTGATACCATTCCGATTTTTACCGCATCCGGATAAATATCCTGAAAAACAGAATCCAGTTCCTGCCCCAGAAATTCCGGTGTTACATTTAATATTGCCTGTACACCGGTTGTATTCTGTGCAGTTAATGCGGTAATGGCACTCATTGCATATACACCATTTGTGATCATTGTCTTAATATCTGCCTGGATTCCGGCGCCTCCGCTGGAATCACTTCCTGCGATCGTCAGTGCAGTTCTCATAATTGTCTTCCTCTCATTTCTGCTATAATACAATCTTATCTACTGCCTCTTTCAGTTCTTCTGCTGCTTCTTTAATGTTATTCTGAGCATAAATGGCACTGATCACTGCCACACCGCAAATCCCTGTTCCCTTTAGCTGAGATATATTTTCTGCTGTGATCCCCCCGATTGCCACCACAGGGATAGATACCGCTTCACAGATTGCCTTCAGTGTTTCATGGGGAAGTTCTGCCGCATCTGCTTTTGAACCGGTTGCAAATACTGCTCCCACCCCCAGATAATCTGCACCACGCTCCTGTGCAAGCAATGCCTGCTCTACCGTTCGTGCCGAAACTCCCAGGATTTTATCCGGTCCAAGTTTCTCACGCACAGCACCTGCTTCCATATCACTCTGCCTACATGAACACCATCTGCATTCATCTTCAAAGCAATTTCCACATTGTCATTTATGATCAGAGGTACCTTATAATCTCTGCATAATTCCTGAAGTTCAGCTGCTTCCTGCAGGAAGTTTCATCATCTGAATTTTTATCTCTGAGCTGCAGAAAGGTTACGCCTCCATCCAGACTCTCCTTTACCACTTCCTTAAGGCTCCGCCCATTAAGCCAGTGACGATCCGTTATTGCGTATAAGCGCATTTTCTCTTTATCGAATTTCATGTTTCACTCCTCTTTTCTACTCTTATCTATAGCAATTTATCCCAAAAGTTCTGCTGCAACTTTCTCCAGCTCATCTCTGATCTTAATATGCTGCGGACATACTTCTTCCCACTTACCACATTTCACACATTCATTGGCAGATTTCCTGCCATGTTTGCCTGCCAGCCATTCTTCCTGGTGAACTGTGCAGTTGCTTCTTCTCTTGTCTTGCAGTTGATCCATGCTGCATTCTTTGTAAAAAGAGTCATATATTTTTTACATACTGATAATTCCCAAAACGTTTGCAATAGAACTCAGCAAAATAATGATCAGGCAAATCGGTGCAAAGTATTTGATAAATACTCTGTACAGTTTCTTTCTGCGGAATGGAGAAGACTGTTCAATTTCTTTTACCATTCCATCAATACCAACAACACGAAGAATCAGAATACAGGTTGCAAGTGCTGCCAGCGGCATCATTACTGAGTTTGTTATAAAATCGAAGAAGTCAAGGAAGTTCATTCCAAAGATACGAATGAAATCCAGAAGTCCATATCCCATGGAAGATGCGGTTCCAAGTACAATCATGATCACGACCATCAGACCGCAGCATTTCTTACGGCTCCAATGAAGTTCGTCCATGAATGTGGAAACACTGGTTTCCATCAGGGAAACTGCACTTGTCAGGGCTGCAAGTAATACAAGTATGAAGAATACGATTCCTGTTGCAGTACCAAATCCCATACTTGCAAATACTTTTGGCAATGTGATAAACATCAGAGATGGTCCTGCCTGAAGTGTTTCAGGATTTCCACCGGAAAATGAAAATACCGCCGGATGATCATCAGACCTGCAAGGATTGCGATACCTGTATCGAAAACCTCAACCTGTGTGGTAGATCTCTCGATATCCATATCTTTACGGACATAGGAACCGTAAGTATACAGGATTCCCATTGCAATGGACAAAGAATAAAACATCTGTCCCATCGCTGCTACTACTGTCATCCAGGAGAAATTTTTCACATTCGGGATCAGGAAATATTTCACACCTTCAACAGCGCCCGGACGTGTGACAGAATAGATTGTAACTACGACTGCCAGAACTACCAGAACCGGCATCATGATCTTTGACATTCTCTCTACACCGTTCTGTACACCACCGAGAATGATGATGAATACAAGCGCCGCAAATACCAGAAACCAGAGTTCCACCTGCCAGGAATCGGAAATAAAGTTTCCAAAATATCCGTCTTCCGCTACTGCCTGGACATTTCCTTTGAAGTATTCCGCAAGATACTTAATTACCCATCCGCCAATCGTACTGTAATAAGGAACGATCAGCATTGGAATCACTGCATTTAACCATCCGCCGATTTTGAATGATTTCGTTTTTCCAAAATGCTCAAATGCACCTACCGGACTCTTTCTGGTCATTCGTCCAAGAGCTGTTTCTGACATGATCAGCACATAACCAAATGACGCTGTCAGAAGAATATAGATCAGCAGGAAAATTCCGCCTCCATATTTCGCTGCAAGATACGGAAATCTCCAGATATTTCCCAGTCCTACTGCAGAACCTGCAACTGCCAGCACATAACCAATCCTTCCGGAAAAACTTCCTCTGTTATGGTTATGTGCAGAATTGTTTTCTTTTTTCATTATACACCTCACCTCGTTACAAAAACCTCCCATAGGATTTCTCCCATGGGAGGTCTGCTAGTTTTTTACTGATTCTATAGTATCAAAAAGATGCGGGAATGTCAAAGACTAATAATAATTACAGACTTAATTGTAACATATTTGTTACTGTTCACACACCACTATCCCAGTATATATTTCAAGTATAGTCTTTCTGTACGCATTGTTCTATGATATAATAGTTGAGCTACCACCCCTAGACAGGTGCAGAAAGGGGGTGTGTTGTAAATGGATATGATCTTATCATTTATGCTTTCTATCTTGGCAAGTGTAATCGCTACTACATTTGCAAATGGTTGGATAGAAAATAACAGCTGGTAGCCAGCCTAGGGGAATAAGCCACCCTGCCCAAACGGAATAAAAAAGCCTCAGAGGTCGCAACTCTGGGGCTTTTGCTGTGTTATAAATGAATTTAACCTTATCATTTTGCCTACTGGCATTATATCATATGCATTTTTTGTTTGCAATATACTCAATATACTTTTTCGAATCAAGTCAAACTTTTGGTTACTGTTCACTTCGTTCACAGTAACGTATTGGACGGTCTTTGGATCAACACCAGCATAGAGAAGATTGGTAATGTAAGTGTGCCGCAGGGTTCCCCCCAAGTCTTTGGCGGGCCGTGAGGAAGTATCTTTAAGCCCCCATGCAGTCATCGCGCCGAATCTGCCACAATCCGTTTTATGAAATCGTAGATTGCTCCGAAGAAGTCTTTTCATCACCTCCCTGACTGCTCCATCTTCGCGGCGTTTCATATTCGCTCGTACATGGGTTATGTACCTGTTGTGCTGTCTATTCGATTGTCAATGTACTGATGAAGGAGGAAAACTTGTCCTTCTTATTAACACTGACAAAAAAGGCAAAAAACAGGCGCATCAAATGAAATTTTATCAAAAATATTTTACAAGCTGCTTTAATCCACGGCGGATACTGTCTCGGACACGGCTTGGGTCTACACCTTCTACTTCGGCAATTTCGTTTACCGCCATTCCCAGATAGTATCGGGCATAAATTCGCTTTGCCTGTTTCTCCGGCAGCTTCATCACAGCGGCATAGACCTGCTCCTGAAACTGTTTTTCCTCCAGAAGCATCTCCGGTGTTTGCGGCTTCAATAGCACCGCATTTTCAATGCCATTCTCGCAATCCAGAGAATACTGTGCTTTATAACGATACATCTTTCACTCATACGCAGCCTCCGCACGTTCAGCTGCTCGAATAGTCTCCATTACTTCCTCTGTCACATTTACAAAAAAGTCTGTTGTATAAACATCAGGATAAAATTCCCGAAGGTTAATTTTCTTCATTATGTACCTCCATTTCGATTCACGGATGATTGACGGGTGAATCGAATGGAGGCGGGGACCGACACCGGCAGACAACCGGATCATCTCCGAAAAAATGGCAACAAAAACGCAGATTTCCGTGATGGAAAACTGGCGCGCCAAGAACAGCCACGATTGTACTTAATTACATGGAACGATAATGCCGATACAATGCTAAACTTACCCGGAGGAGGAGCAATGCTTTTTTTAACTGATGTAGATCATGTGAGCTTTGAAAAAGCAAACGGGACACGGCAAAATAACCTCCAATCGGCTACCGTGTCCCTGCAAGTCGTCATAGGTTTGTGCAAACGCAAAGAAACGGCGGCTCTGAAAATCAAAGCCGCCGTTTCAAATGGGCGTGTCAAATTGTCTGCTCTACGACGGCTTTTTTTCTTTTGCCGTCGTCCGGCAGAGTATTATTCAATATTTAATTCAATGTTTCCAGTGAAATTCTCACATTCAATGCCGATATAGTTTCCACCTTCAGGGAGTGTAATTGTATCACTATATGTTCCGGTTGTTTCAAACAAAGTGACTGCTTCATCAGCTCCAGAAATCCAAAATACTTTTGCAGTTCCCTCCGTAACCTCCAGCGCGCAGTCAATAGACAGATCCTTACCAGCTTCACGCTTTATGGAAGTTCCGCCGAACAAATACTCTGTATCTGAAAAATCCTCATAGTTGGCTGTATAGCTTCCTGTATAATCATCAATTCCTTTTTCTTTCGTACCTTGTAAGGATGAATTTCCGGTAAGCGCTATGGAACCAGCAGACTGAACAATATTGTTATACTGATCGAGAAATTCGTCTTTTGTACAACCTGAAAGCACAGAAGCACCCAATAGTATCAGGCATAATGATAAAACTATTTTCTTCACAGCTATCACCTTCCTTTCCTGCGTACAGCACACTTTCCTTTTCCCTTGGCATTTGCCTGTTTACGGGATTTCATTTCTTTTTTGTTACTGGACATCAGTAACAACAGCACCGCCCAGAGAACCATGATGCCAACCCCAATGACCGCCAACAAAGGGGTTGAGGATGTGGTTGTTCCGGCATATTCACTCATGTCAAATCCCACTAAAATCAGCGCAGCAGAGAACGGATAGATGCTGGCAAGGATACCACTTTTGAAAAACAACATGCTGTATCCAAGAAAGAACGCCAGAATGGAACCGCCCAGATATGCCCCTCGGATCTGCCCAAAAATCAGGATCAGCGGCATACAGACCAAATAGGTCGTCAGAGCCGCTAACACGATCTGCGTGCCTCCATGAAAAAACACTTCCTCTGTCAGTCCCGATAATCCAACCGTCAATCCAGTAATCAAGGTAATGCCAACGCTGTATATTCCCAGCAGAACTGCAAGCATACCGACTAAAAGTAACTTAGCTCCCAACATTTTCGGCATAGAAACAGGAATTGTCATGATGTTTTTCAGTGTATCATGAGTGGATTCTCTGTCTATAAGCCATCCTCCGATCATTACCAGTGAAATTGGAAGGAATATCTGAGTGTTTCCCCAAACAACATTTTCAAATAGTGCAGAAAAATCATAATTTGGATTTCGGTACTCTGCCTCCACAATCAACTGACTTCCATACTGAACCAAAGGACAGAGTGCAAGCGCCACCAGCCCTACCAAAAGAATCTGGCACCGGCGCAGTTTCAGTAATTCCGATTTTAATAAGTTCCACATAGTCACACCCCCTTAGATTTCCTGTCGCCGGTAAACAAATGCAATCAGCGCAAGAAATACAATGGCTTCCACAATAATCACACCGAATACCTGAACACCATTCAGAAAATACGGACTGACCCGTTCCAACAAATCTGCTAACTCCGCACTGGTCTGGCTTTGGTCATAAAATTGGAATGTCCAGCGGAAGGCCAGCGGCCCCGGAAACAGGGTTCCTATGTTCAAACCAAAAGGCTGTGTGAGAAACATATCGTTCATGGAAAGGATATAATTCGCAATCGTATAGAAAAAGGTAATCACGACAGACACGATATAGTTTTTATTAAGAAGAACAACGAGCAGAATACAGGGAAGTGTGCCCACCCACATAATCAGCCCTTCTTCAATTCCAACGCCAAACAAGGTCCAAAACCCAACCGGTTCCCAACCCTGAAACAACAAAACCGCAAGATTTACCAATCCTCCAACTGCCATAAAGCCAACGGCAAACAACAGTAAAACCAGCATCTTGGACAACACCAGCTTGGTTCTATTTACCGGTACGGTAACAAGGTTTTTCAGTGTGTCATTATCAAGTTCCTCAAACAACAGATTCGAAGCCAGTATCACAAGAAGCGGCATCAAAAGCAAATATGCACTAAGCTGGAATAGGCTGGACATCACTCCATTTACAGCATCCACATCAGTGTTTACATCTGCCAGAAAGAAAGCATAAGCCAATGGCATGAAAACAGAAAGCAGTAGGGAAATAAATACCAATGGCTTCCGTTTTAATTTCAAAAATTCGCATTTGATTAGTTTAAGCAATTCCTTCTCCCCCTGTCACACGCTTGAAGTAATCTTCAAGACTTTCTTCACAAGTATGCGCCTCCGATACCTCCAATCCGTTTTCTACAAAGGCAGTTACAATTTTCCCCACAGGCAGATCAAGGTTGTGCAGGCGCAGATTGTGGTCGTCCTGTATGGAGAAATGGTTTTCATGGAAATTGCGTTCCAAAATTCTTGCCGCCTGTGCAGTATCAGAGAGCGTAAAACGGATATGCTTACTGCTTTTTTGCTCCAGCTCAGCAAGGCTTTCTTCTTCCAGCAACGCGCCGTGGTCGATAATTCCAATATCGTCAGCCAGCAAAGAAATCTCCGAAAGAATGTGACTGGAAATCAAAATAGTTTTTCCTCTTGCGTCGCAAAGCTCCCGAATAAAGGAGCGTACTTCTGCAATACCGATGGGATCGAGGCCGTTGATCGGCTCATCCAAAATCAAAAGCTCCGGATCGTGCATAACGGCAAGGGCGATGGCAAGCCGCTGCTTCATACCAAGAGAATACTGTGAAAAGAGCTTTTTATCTTTGTAGGGCAGTCCTACCAGATCCAGAGCATCTTTGATAGCATGATTGTTTGGTACACCCCGCAGAGTAGCAAAGATACGCAGGTTCTCTGTGCCAGTCAGATTGGGATAAAAACCAGGGGACTCAATCAAACTGCCAATGCGGGGCAGCAACTTCTTTTCATTTCCTTGCAAAGACTTTCCCCAGATTTTGACCTCACCGGAAGTAGGCTTCGTTAAACCCAACAGCATTTTCATGGTAGTGGTTTTTCCGGCTCCGTTTCTACCCAACAGACCATAAATTCTCCCACGCTTGACATGGATATTTAAGTCAGCCACACTCTTTTGTGAGCCGTATTGCTTCGTCAGATTTTTTGTTTCAATGATATAATTTGTATCCATATTCAAAACCTCCTGTTCTGTAAGGTATTCTATCATGCCAACCTTGCATTAACCTTGCCGCAACCTTGCATTAACCTTGCAATTTGAAATCCAGTAAAATGACAAAGGCTCCCGCCATAAAGACGGGAACCCGCTTAACTCTCCAAAGGAAAAAGCAACATAAATTCAGTTCCTTTTCCCGGCAAACTTTCAACTGTTATACTCCCACCCATCTTTTCTACAAGCTGATGGACAATAGAAAGACCAAGACCGCTTCCTTTGTCAGACCGTCCTTTGTCACACTTATAGAGCCGTTCAAAAATGTGTTTCAAATCTTCCTTCTCAATTCCTACTCCATTATCCGCCAGCAACAACTCCATGCTGTTTTCCTTCTTCGACAGGGAAATTTTAATTTTGTCTGCATGGCTGTGAGCGATTACATTTTGAATAAGGTTATTGATGATCCTCATATAGCTATCCATATCTAATCTTACCCGGACAGGCTGTTCAGGAATATCAATGTCATAATCAACCTGTTTATCCTCAAAAATCGGTATCCAGTCGATCAGAATATTTCTTGTCAGCTCTGCGACCTCAACGCTCTGGATCTCCAAAGCAAACTCGTTGGAATTTAACTTGAACCAGTCAAAAAGTACATCAATGTATTCTTTCAGATCATGGGCTTTCCGACGGGCGGTTTCAATATAATCATCCCGGTCTTTTCCTGTGACCAGTCCTTTGTGTGTAGCGTCAAGATACCCAAGCAGAGTAGTAAGGGGCGTTCGCACGTCGTGGGAAAGGCTCGTCATAAGTTGGCGGTTGGTTTCTTCTGTCTGCCGTACGGTTGAAAGTCTGCCTTCATAGGCCACAACGATCTCATTGATTTCATAGGCAAGAGGTGCTGTCAGTTCATTTGTTGCAGATAGAATACGCCGGTTGCCATTTCCGTTTTTCACATCAACCAGCACATCGGTCATTTCTGCTATTTGTTTTTTTACACGCCGAACGAGAACGATGGAAGTCAATACAGCCACAACAGCAATCACAAAGGACAAGAATACGATAATTTCCATGTTGACTACACCTCCTTATTAAACCGGTAGCCAATCCCTTTGACCGTTTGTATATACTTTGGGCTTGAAGGATTGACTTCTAATTTTTTACGAAGTCGCTGATAATCGCCATAATGTTACTGTCATCATAGAAATATTCTTCGCCCCATACTTCCTCATAAATCTGCTGTTTGGTCAAAATTTTCCCTTGATGTTTTGCACAGTACAGGAGCAAATCAAATTCCTTTGGGGGCAGTTCAAAAGTGCCGTTTGATGTAGTAACAGAACGATTTTCAAGGTCAATCTGCAATCCGTCAAAATTTAGCTTTTGTATGGCTCCAGCTTGCTGATTAAAGCGAGTGTAGCGGCGAATAAGAGACGCAATACGGGCAATCAGTTCATCCATATCAAACGGTTTTGTAAGATAATCGTCCGCTCCGGCCCGTAAGCCCCGTACTTTAGAAATGCTGTCATTTTTAGATGTGAACATCAAAATCGGCAGACTGTTCTCTTTGCGGATTTCTTCCAGCGTTTCAAAGCCATCCATACCAGGCATCATCACATCCAGCACCACAAGCTGATACTCTTGCTCTCTTAATTTTTGTAAGCCCTCTTTTCCGGTATTACAAAAATCAGCTTCTATGTTTTCTGCTTGTACGCTACGTTTAATCAAAGCGCACAGTTCTCTGTCATCATCTATAATCAGGATTTTATTCATGGTGCAACCCCTTCCCTTGTTTTGTCCTTCCGTCAATCGGCTTTTCTGCGTTCTTTGGGATCAGCCAAACACCAGCCATCTTTACAGCGCCGGGGATACGCCCAGCAGCGCAATAGTAATTTACTCTACGAGGTGTCACGCCCCATTTTTCGGCGGCCTCTTTTAGTGTCATATAATCCATTATGCACCTCCACAGAGTACATTATAGTTCTTTGTCTCGAACAATACAAGTTTATCTGTTCCAACGCAAGCGTTTCTTTGTTGTATAGTTCTTCAGGTGTTTTTGCGTAGATAGCTACGAGCTTACCATTCGCGTCTTTGATTCTGGTCCTATAATATAGGACACCTCTTTTCATAACTGTGCCATATTAAGGAATTATTGTTTGCCGTTTGGCCAATTCCGTCACCTCCTAAGAATAGACTCCAGCGCTGTATCTATGTTTTATCAGACCATTATGATTTCGACAAGGATACGGACCGGCTCACACTCCAACTCTGCGAGGTTTACGATAAGTTGCGTTCTTTTCTGCTGGCTTTGCTCTGTGGGTGCATTTTGCGATATACTCCTGAAACTATTTTTCCTCCAGAAGCATCTCCGGTGTTTGCGGCTTCAATAGCACCGCATTTTCAATGCCATTCTCGCAATCCAGAGAATACTGTGCTTTATAACGATACATCTTTCGCTCATACGCAGTCTCCGCACGTTCGGCTGCTCGAATAGTCTCCATTACTTCCTCTGTCACATCTACAAAAAAGTCTGTTGTATAAACATCAGGATAAAGTTCCCGAAAGTTAATTTTCTTCATTATGTACCTCCATTTCGATTCACGGGTGATTGACGGGTTAATCGAATGGAGGCGGAGACCGACACTGGCAGACAACCGGGTCATCTCCGAAAAAATGGCAACAAAAAACGCCAGATTTCCGTGAGGGAAAACTGCGCGCCAAGAACAGCCATTATTATACTGAATTACATGGAACGATAATGCCGATGCAATGTTATACTTGCCCGGAGGAGGAGCAATGCTTTTTTTAACTGATGTAGATCATGTGAGCTTTGAAAAAGCAAACGGGACACGGCAAAATAACCTCCAATCGACTACCGTGTCCCTGCAAGTCGTTATTGGTTTGTGTAGACGCAAAGAAACGGCGCCTCTGAAAATCAAAACCGCCGTTTCATAAGGCTCGTGAAAATATGTCTGCTGTACGACGGCTTTTTTTCTTTTGCCGTCGTCCGGCAGATTAACATATGAAACTATAATTCATTGATGGTTGCAGTAATCGACATATTGCGAATTCGTTTTGCCGGAGCATATACAGCTGCGATTGCCGCAATCGAGACAAACAAAAGAATAACGCCCAAAGAGATAATTGGGAACTGCCACACAGCAGATGGAAAATGCCCTGCAATAAGGAAATCATACAGCGCTTTGCTAAGCGGCAAGCCAATAGCACAACCAACAACGCACCCCAAAACAGCATAGGTGAATGCTTCACAAGCAATCATTTTCGTCATTTGCCGTTCATCCATTCCTACTGCCCGCATAGCTCCATATTGCTTCATTCTGGCAGACACACTCATGGAAAGGCTATTGACAATGTTCATTACCGTTACCAGTGCAATAATTGCCAAAAACGCATAAACACAGAAAACAAAAGCCATATAAGTTCTCGTAGTGCGCTCGTCGCGTTTATCTCGAAAGCTATATGTTTGATCTACGGAATTCTGGATTGCCTGAACATTTTCGTCCGTAACATCTCCCGTTGTTTGTATCAGCACAAGAGAATAACCTTCCTCTCCTGTCAAACGGACAAATGTTTCATCAGAGGTAATCAATGTGAGCTTTCCATTTGTCAATCCATTCTCACTAAATGGGTCGTTTTTTAACAGTCCGGCTATGGTAAGGGTTTCATCCCCAATCTGAACAGTGTCACCGATTTTCCATGTGCTGTCCTGATCGGATGTTGCCAAAACAAAATTGCTGTCCCCAAAAACTTTGGACAGATCACTCCCCCTTTTCAAAGCACTGTCTTTTTTCAGACATTGTAAATCAAAATCGTCATAAGAAATCAAATCGACTGTGCCAGAAAGTTGGTGTCGTCGTTTAGTTTGGCAGAAACATCAAATACACTACGACGCCCGTAAACTTCCTTCACTCCATCCATTTCGCGGATGGTTGTAAGCAGTTCCCAAGGAATCGTATTACCGTCAGCACTTGCAATATCTATATCTGATGTGGCAGCCGACTGAGGAATAAGGTAATCCACAAAATCGACCATAATAGAAAAGCTCAAAAACAGTATGATGCTAAGTGCAAAAGAACCTGTCATCAGGAATAAATTTTTCTTCCCGGAGATTGCATGGCTGACACCAAGAAGGGATTCAATTTTTCCGAAGCCTACATACGGCGAATGGCGCATTGTTTTTTCGTGGCCTGCATTTCCAGACACCGCTGTGATAGGAGATACCTTTGCAGCATGTTTTGCCGGAGCATTTGCGGCAATCAGTACAGTAATCAGTCCCACAAAGATACCGCAAGCAATGCCAAAAATACTAATGCCAAAGAGAGGAATATCAGAAAATTCTTCTTTGACTGCAAAACGCAGTACCACGCAAAGTCCCCATGTAGTAACAACCCCTAAAACAAGACCGATAGGGATAGCTGTTTTGCACCAGTTCAATGCCTCTAAACGGACAAAGAGGATGGTCTGCTGCTTACTCATACCAATGCAGCGCATCATTCCGAAAAATCGGGTTCTCTGTGCAACGCTGCTGTTCATGCTGCTGGAAATCATCAAAACGCCTGCAATCAAAATCAGCAGGAACAGAACAACCGCAACAGAAAGAAGGGTTTGCCCCATGGAACTGCCGAGCAAGTCTCCAATAGAGAAACTTCCATGCTTACCAACCAATCGGGCCTGTTCCATCCGAAAACCCATTTCTGCCATACTGAATACTGCTGTTACCATAAACACAGCAAATACAATGCAAAGCAGCGTCATACGATTTTGTCGGCGGTGAACTTTAGCGGAGATGGGAATAAGACTAAGATAGCTTTTCATTCACGGCACCTCCCAAAATCAGTCAAAGTACCATCCGATACCTGTAATACCCGGTCTGCCGTTTGCGCAATACTGCGGTTGTGGGTAATCATAATGATGGTCTGCTCGTATTTTTTCGATGTTTCTTTGAGCAATGCTATGACCTCACTGCTGTTTTGTGAGTCCAAATTTCCTGTTGGCTCGTCTGCCAGAATCAGAGAAGGACGGGTAATCAATGCGCGGCCAATCGCCACTCTCTGCTGTTGACCGCCGGAAAGCTGACTGGGTAAATGATTACGACGATCTTTCAAATTCAAAACCGTCAGCAGTTCCTCCAAATATCTCTTATCCGGCTTTTGATAATCCAACAACAGCGGAAAAATAATATTTTGTTCCACCGTCAACTCCGGGATAAGGTTAAACGCCTGAAAGATAAAGCCGATATTCCTCCGGCGGAAAACGGTCAGCTTTCGATCGTTCATGGCAAAAATGTCCTTGCCGTCAATCAGAACCTTGCCAGATGTTGGCGTGTCCAAAGCACCGATCATATTCAGCAGTGTACTTTTACCAGAGCCGGATTCCCCGACGATTGCCACATACTCGCCCTTTGGAACAGAAAAGCTGACATCCTTTAATGCCTTGACAGCGGTTTCTCCGTTGCCATAGGTCTTACTGATATTTTTGACTTCTAATAAGTTCATAGTGTAAACACCTCTTTCTGAATGATTTTGCGATATAGGCAAGCTGTCTTTGTTTGTCCTGCCTATGTGTGAGAGAATAGCACCTGAATCTTACTGTAAGCCTACAGCCAGCCTACAATTTTGTAGGAATCAAAAAATTCATTGTGAAAGTTGTCCCGATATCTAATTCGCTGTCAACCTCAATGGTGCCGTTATGTGCTTCAACGATTGCCTTTGCCAAAGGTAATCCCAGTCCAATCCCTTGCTTGTCCTTAGAAAAACGACTGCGATAAAACCGCTTGAAGATGTGATGTATATCCTCTGGGTGGATGCCGCATCCATTATCCGTTATCACAATTTGGACACCAGACGGCAACTCCTTCCACGCAACACGAATTGTTGCACCACTTTCTGTATGGTCAAACGCATTTTTCACGATATTGTCGATTGCCTCATTCAACCAATCACGATCACAAAAAAGAGAAAGATGATCCGAGCCAGACAGAATGATTTCTTTCTTTTCCTGTCTGGCTCTATATGCAAAATGCAGTTCAATATCCCGCATCATATCTGCAACATTTTCTGTGTTCTTTTCCAAGACAATGGCTCCGGCATCCAATCTTGTAATCTTGAGCAGACTTTGCACCAGTGTTTCGATACGGTCAAGTTCCTGCTCAGACAAACCCGCAAATTCTTTCACGGAGGACACTTCTATATCCTCGTCTTGAAGGAGTCCGTTATAAATATTGAGTGCTGCCAGCGGTGTTTTCAGTTGGTGTGAAATGTCGGAGATTGTATTTTTCAAAAACTCTTTCTCTCGTAACTCGTTATCTGCATGGGCATTTAACACTGCCGCAAAAGAATTGATGGAATGAAACAGTCGGTACAATTCGCCCTCATTGTCACATTCAATACGGGCATTGCAATCACCATCAAGATACGCATTGATTTGTAATATCGCCTGCTCCATGATCTGATTTTGCCGATTAAAATATACAAAGCAGACTGCCCATACAGCACCGCCAGCCAATAGAAAAAGGATTAGCAATAACAGAGAAAGCCGGCGATATGACAGCCATAGAAAAACCTCGGCTAAGAGAAATGTAACCCCCAAAACCAGTGAAAGCGAAAGAAATAGATTTTTGATTTCTTTATTTGCCAGTATCTTCATTCTGCACCTCACCCGATAATATTCCATTTATATCCCATACCTCGAACAGTCAGGAGCATTTGTGGTTCGCTTGGATTATCCTCGATCTTCATACGAAGCCGACGCATATAGACCGTAAGTACTACTGTCGATATAATTCCCGTCGCAATCCCATAGCTTATCTAAAATTTGTCCCTTTGTCAGTACCATGCTTGGGTTTCTCATAAACAGGCACAGTAGCTTGTATTCCGCGGCAGTCAAATCCAACAGCTCCCCATTTTTGAAAACCTGTCCTTGCAGCAAAAGAACTTTGATGCCATTCGACTGCAATTCTGTGTCTGCTGCTTGAAAAGAATTTGCACGTCGAAGTAAGGCGTTAATCCTTGAAACGAGAACCCCCAGTTTGAACGGTTTTGTGATATAGTCATCACCTCCAATATCCAGCCCCATAATAATACTTGTTTCCTCATCCGAAGCCGTCAGAAAAATAATTGGCACCTTTGATGTAAGTCGAACTCTTTTGCAAAATTCAAAGCCAGACCCATCTGGCAGAGATACGTCCAACACCAACAAATCATATTTTCCGTCTGTCCACAATTCCTCCGCTTCTTTGAGCGTTCTGGCGATATTTAATTCAAATCCCTGCTTTTTGAAAGCAAAAGAAAGCCCGTTAATCAGGCTTAGATCATCTTCAAGAAGTAATATATTACTCATACTTTTCTGCCTTTCCTTAAATCAAAAGCGGAAGAAATTTACACCAAAACAGCTGATCTCCGTCTTTCGGATAATAATCCGCTTGGGAGATCAGAGATTTTGCGTGTTTCACCAAATGCTCTGCCGCTTAACTTTGTTCGGATCATACTCTTTTCGCATCTTGCTCATCAGGCGTCACCTCCGATAAAAGGGATTGCACCAAATCGTCCCTGAAGATAACCCTTACGCACATTTTCTCCTTTTCTTGGAGAGAAAGATGCCAACGAGTAAAGCTCTGTTGCACAAGTCTCATCGTTTTTTTCAGCAAACCAAATCTGATCTCTACGGAAGAAATTCAAGTCAAGCAGCATTGCATCGTGTGTTGTAAAAATCAGCTGCACTCCCTTTGTATTTACAGCCTTATCCTGCACCATTTCAATCAGCCTTCTGGTTAAAAGAGGATGCAGACTATCTTCAATTTCATCAACAACTAAAAGTGCGCCGTTTTCAAGTGCCTGCAACCATCCTCCGATGCGGGCAAAAAAGTGTTGTGTACCGGCAGATTCCTGCTCCATTAAAAGCTGAAAGTATTCTGTTGTACCGTCCTCGTTAATAATTCGATGTGTTGTCGTAATAACCGGTATTTTACCAGAGGTGTTCTTGATTGTAACATCGGTGATTCCAAGATCGGCAAACAGCAATTCTTTTAAGATTCGAGCTTTCTTATCATCACCGCTGACAATCTGGGCAACAGTTTCTGAGGCAGCTGGCTCTTCATCCATCAGGAATGTCAACTTTTCCATGAACCACCGATAAGCATTTTCCGTCTGAGGCAGATTCCAGTCATTAGAGGACACCAGATAGAGCTTATTGTCCGGTGTTCGGTTACTCAGAATAACCTGCTCATTTACATTTTCCCGGAACTCATACACTCCATTTTCTCTTGAAAAAATTAAGGCTTCACGGCCATTCGGCCAATGGTAAAGATACTCTTTGTAAATCTTCTTTGCATCAAAAGAAAAACCGTATGTGTAACGAACTCCCTGAAAAATAAATACCATTTCAAAAGAAGTCGGAACCTTTGTTCCTCCAAACGGCTCCCACGGCAACTTTTGTCCCTTAGAAACTTTTGCAGCATTTCCCACAACCATTTCTTTCATTGTCATCATTGCATGTAATACGTTACTTTTTCCGGCTGCATTTGCACCGTAAATTGCAAGTACGGGCAGCAATGCCTTCTTTTCATCTGGATGAAGCAGATACTCATCAAATGACTTATCCTTAGAGGCCGCAAAACTGATCACGGCACTGTTTTTTATTGACCTGTGACTTTCAACTGTAAACTGAATCAGCATAATTGAATACCTCCATTCTCAGTATTCGTATTTTCAGTCACTATTATAACAGTTAAAAATGCCTTGATCAATATTTATGGCTTGCTTTTGCAGTTTTTCTGCGAAATTTATAAATAAATTCTTTATCATGTCTTTTTATGCAAATAATAATCCGTCATGTGCTGTCGCAGCGCACATGATAGCGTACATGATAAGAACCTATGATGCAACCAATGAAGTTACCCATACACATTGTCCTGAATTGCATATTTCAAATCCTGCACCTTACCAATAGCCAGCTCTCCCCATTATGAAATCGTAGATTGCTCCGAAACAGCTTTGTGATTCGTATTTCGGATTTTTTGCTCTGCTCACTCTGTCGTCCTCCTTCTTTTCTGTAAATAAAAAGAACCGGTTCATCCATAAATGCCGATTCCTGAGTATAAAAAACTGAGGTCATTGTTCCATAATTAAAAGAATCTGACCTCAGTAACTTTTGAAATATTTAGTTGTCACAACGATATAATAGCGGAAGTTTTCAACACAATCCGAATATGCATTCATCTCAAATCTGATATCCGGATTTCTTTAACTCTTCCCTATACAATTCAGCAATATATGCCGGACCATTACACCACAGCTTTGTGTTCTCATCATACAGTGCTTTTCCTGTCTTTGAACAAAGAAAATCTGTCAATATCTCTTTTCTGTCCTTGCCCGTCTCTTCTGCGATTTCTTCTGTCACCATAGTGATAAGAAGGTCGATTGTATAATTCATTTTTCCTTTGGAATTGTTACTTCAGCCATATCTTCTCACCTTTCACAAATTTCAGACACTCAATAGCTGCCTCAGTTTTAAAGCAGTATTGATCTTTCAATTTATTCGGCAGCAACTGTCTGATACAGAAATCGTCTGCTACTTTATCACCTGCAGTCCCAAAAGCACCCGCAAGATAAGCGGTAAGAGTAGCGTTTGTTGCATCATCCGCAATCTTTCCTGCAATGATATCATATTTTGCCATTTCACGTTCAACCTCAATAAACATTTTTTCTTTCGGTGAGCGGCGATACAATGTAACCAGTCCACATCTGCATTTTCAAAAATATTGCGTTTCAAGATTTTCTGAAAGTTTGAATTCAAAGTTGAAATATATCCAAACTTCTGCCCCTCTTCAATTGTTCCGGTTGCGATGGCTTTGGCTATTGAGGTTCTCAGAAAACTTTCTGCCTGTTCCTTTGATGTGGTTAAATAAAATCCCTGTCCAAAATCTTTTCTCTTTGCACATTTGGCAAGATCTGGCTCTTTTACTTCACAATAACTTCCATGATAGAGAACAAATCCATCTTTTAACTCAAGCACTAATCTCTATCCCCTTTCTTTGCAAAAATTCAGTAATATCTTCAAGCACAGCTTCATCGCCTTCACAATGAAAAATCCCATAGCATTTTTCTATATATCCAAGAACATCGGCTTCTTTAAACAAGTGGATAATCTGTTCAACAGGTAAATGCCACTCTTCTGAAGCAAGCCGGATTAGTCTTGTTTGCATAAAAGTAATCTCTGTTTTCTCACTCATTATGAATCCTCCTCATTTTCTTAGTCAGTAAAACCGGAATTGTTGATTACCAAGGCATATTTCCAAATCGACTAATAAAAGTTACTGTTAGTCCGGTTTTATCAATCATTGCAAGTTTTACGATTGCGCCTGTACTGTTTGCTTTCCTCCGTCGACATTCAAATCTGTTGCCGTGGCACCTGGATCAGCGCAGTTCACCTCTTATGTCTTGGAGTCCTTTTGCATACTTCCAAAAGAACCCAGTCCGCTTGAAACATTTACGATAATAGTTTTATTTTTTCTCTCATTGTCATACAATGCACCTACTTCCCCAGAATTTATTTTACCACGTATTCTTCTGTTCGTCTGTCACCTGCATCGTATCTGCATTTACCAGATAAAAATCTACCAATTCGGTCTCGTAATTGCCATCCGGATATACTTTTTCTAACACCAGTTCTTCGCAGGAATTACCATCTGCATCTGTCTTGGAACCATTATCGTACAGACAGTATCTCACATTTACCGTATTACCGTTCTTTGTTTCCTGCGTTTCGCTGACGACAGCATAGACTTCTCCCTTTGCATTCGCCGTGTAACTGAACGCCATATTTTGAAGTGTATTCTGCTCCTGAAGGTAATTATAAACTGCCAGCATTGCATTTTGAATTGTCAGACCATCATGCTGCCCTTCTGTCTCGTAATCTTCTATGGTATTTCCACTCTGAATATCCTCTGAATCTGTTGAATTCTCTGTATCCAAATCCGGTAATTCTGTAGTATCCTCTTCTTGATTATCTTCTTCATCTATTGTATCCGAAGACCACCACAGACCATCCATACTCTGCATAACAAATGGATTATTGGTTCTGTATCTCTGTTCACCACCATAATCTTCCTGCACAGTTATATACGTATATTTGCTGTCACAACCAGTCACCGTTTCTGTTCCATCCATTCCGAACACTACACTCAGACCACTCATTCCAATAATCAAAAGTGCAAATATCGCAGCAGCTCCATAGACAATTATCAATGCCACTTTGTTTTTACCGAATTGTATGGATAATGCCTGGCAATTGTGTCTGTATAAACTCACGATCCCCCAGATCAAAAGAACCGCCAGACTGATTGTAATAACAGTAATCGATATTTCTGCGAAACGATATCTCACTTCATATCCCATATCACGTTTTATACCATACCACAATCCATAGAAGAAGGTACTATACGCAAGAACCAAAGTAATGATACTGATCCGTATCGGATGCTCTTTTTATCCGGCACTGCTTCTTCAGTGCCTCTGCCATCTGCGCTGCCGCTCTCTGCTCTATCCACATAGCAAGCTCTGCTTTTGACGGATATGTGCATTTAGTATCCGGAATCCCTGCGTAACACATCTGGCTCTCTTGAATCCCTGTCGCATCTCCTGCTGCCATTGCTGTAACCACTTTCAGGTAATAATACAACTTCAACTGTGCTGGATTGAATTTATCTATACGAATATCTGCCAGCTCCTGTGCAGCCCGTTCATAATTGTTAAGGAGTACACTCATCCGTGCCATAACCAAAAGCATCTGATTCGCTACAGCAGGGTAACGGTGATATTGCTTCTCATATAAATACCGTGCATACTCATGTCGTTCTTCCGGTGTTAACCGATAGGACTTCTTTCTATTCTGTGCCAGCATCGCAATTCGCAGACCATAAGCCAATTCCAAAATTGCAATCAGCTGGCAGATAAATGCACCAAATCCCCAGATATCCGTTGTATACCGCACATAGGTCACCAACACAATGCCTAGCATTGCCGGAATCACGATCAACCATTTTGTCCAACCTGATCTTCTCATAAAAATCTCCTGAATTGTTTTTCTGAATATAGTATATTACCGCACACACCAATCGACCATATACATATTGTGACGATGCTGTTACTTACCATAACAGTTGCTGTTTCTAAGGTCATCTATTTATAGCCTGAGAAATAACTGGTTTCCCATCTCTGTCCAACAATGGAGTCAGTCCACCTGAATACCCACATGCATGATATAAATAATTCACACCAGTTTCCTTATCCACCCATATCTCAGTAGTAGTTAATGCTCCCTGAGAATATATTTTTTCAAATCTCTCTTCTTTCGCCATTTTCAATTTCCTCCCATAATCAATTTTTCGGTTTTATAAAAAAATGTTTCTCTGTTACTTTCTCGATTGTATCATGACATACAGTTCCATCTTCGGCAATCGTCGATTTTCTGATAAATCTCGAATGATGCTTTAATACTCCATAAGCATACCAGTCATGGTTGCAAAATACTTTGCAGAACTCTGCATAGCCATGTTCCTTACAGGTATCGAAATACAGACACCTGCTGATTTCATAAGTAAATCCACTATCATCATCCTGCAAAATTTCTGTCTCCCAACATACCTTTTTTTCGCCCTCCAGATCATCTACCAGAGACTGTCTCACAATCTTATAGCCATTCGGCAATAAATCGACATGCTTTTTTCTCTTTTTCCGTTACCATATTTTCTCCCAACTTGCACACTAAGTCATAATTTTCCAAACACTAAAACTTGAATTTCTATTTCTGCTGCCATGCCATTACATAGTCTTTTTCTCCAGTAGCTTCATCCAAACCGCTATACTGAATCTCAAATCCTTCTCTTTGATAAAAGGATATTGCCCGTGTATTTTTTTGATATACATTTAAGATTAATTTGTTTCTTTTTCCCTTTACATAGTTTAGCAAAATTTTACCTATACCTTGAGATTGCATTTCGGCAGAAACAAAAATACCTTCAATGTATTCGTTACTTAACCCTATAAAACCCTGTATTTCCTGTTTATCCTCGTAAACATAGACAGTTGCCTGTAATAGAAGTTCTTTTACTAACTCAAAATTACTTTTCCAATATTGAGCAGAGATAAAATAATGTGTCTTTATATTTGTATCTAACCATATTTCTGCAACTTTATTTATATCCACTTTCCGTAATTCTCTAATCATAACGGTGATGCTCCTCAAACTCCGATTTTCTCAATTTTTCAAACTGGAATTTACGAACTACAATATCTTTTCGAGAAAAAGATGGTTTTTGTGTGCAATTACATCTCCAACTTTTTTAGAAGCACTAGCAATTATTTCAAATCCATTTTTTTGATACAAAGATAGCGCAGGAATATTTTGACTTCCTGTATCCAAACGTAGTGCCCTGCAACTATTTTTTTGTGCTAATTCTGTAGCGAATTTTATTAGTGATGATGCAATTCCTTTACCAGACATACTCGGACGTACCATTAAAAGGTGAATTACCATTACCTCATCTTCAGATAATTTTTCTTTCCAAGGAATAGTTGCATATTCTATTGGTTGAACTTTATCAATAATGATACTTCCAACAATTGTTCCGTTTTCTTCATATACAAACAAAGCACCAGCATAAATAGCCCGTTCTGCATCATCTTTCGTTGGATAAACCCCTTTCTTAAATACAGTAAAGGCTGTATGATTCAGTTCATACTGGAAATGCTCATTGTAAGTATCTTCAATCGAATTAACATCTTTTAGTATTGCTTTTCTAATCATAAAATCTCTCCACAAATTTTGATTTCACACTTTCTTTCCCCTTATATGTCTATATCTGAAATATTCAGTCACAAACTTTATCAGGGATAGGCATCTGTGCCGCAAGGGGATCTTCCCCTTGTACGAAATCTCTGATTTCGCTGTATTTCCCGGTTTGAGATTTCTTGAAATCGGGAACAGCACCGCAGGTCGCACGATACAGGCAGATGGAATTGCCTGTATAGAAGTGCGCTCTTAGCGTTGCTAAGAGATTTATGCCGTATCCGGCGTGTTATCTTTTTTCAATTTCTTTTTTCGACTTCTGAAGCATTCTTCCAGTTTTAATAATTTGACATGTCTGCTCTTGTTACTCATCATCTGTAAATTCCAGCATCTCATCAACGGTGCAGTCCAGCTTCTTGCAGATCTTCTCAATCGTCTCCATTGATACATACTGGTTTTTCCCATCCTGGCAAGAATATTTCCACTGATCCCGGTGAGGTACTGCATCTCTATCCGCTTCATATTTTTATCTATGAGCATTTTCCATAATCTGTTATAACTTACGCCCATAAGCAACCTCCATATTTTTCATCTGAACATATTTTGATTATATCACGATTTCGTTAGGTTGAATACCTGTAATTTTTGATGTCTTCTGTAAAATGGAAAAGAGGATGCCCCGACAAAGGGCAACCTCTCCAACCATTTACTTCGGTTTAGTCGAATGGAACCTCACCTTCCGGTGCTTCCATAAATCCGTCCTTATCTGTTTTCGGTGTTTCCGATGAATCAGCTCCAACACCATTATCCTTGTTCTGGGCAAATTCATGTTCTTCCACGATCACATCTGTAGTATAAATTGTTTTCCCGTCCTTGTCCTTATAATTGCCAGTGCTGATACGACCGCCAATCACAATCCTCATTCCCTTGTGAAGATATTTCTGTGCAAACTCTGCACTCTTTCCGAATGTGACACAGGAAATAAAATCCGCTTCCTGTTCACCGTCACGTTTATATCTTCTGTTTACCGCCAGTGTATATCTTGCTACTGCCATATCATTATCTTTTCCGGCATATTTGATCTCCGGATTCTTTGTCAGTCTTCCCATTAAAACCACTTTATTCATAATCGTTACTGTCCTTTCCGCAGCTACGCTGCCATTGCATATTCTTCATCATCTGTTTCATCGTCCGGCATAAACATTGCACATGCTTCCGGTGGATTGGTATCATCCGGTGAAAATATTTTCGGATCATTTCATACATGATCGGATACCGATATGCGATTTCTTCTCTTGCAAGGAATCTGCATACCCTGTAAAGATTCTTTTTCATTTCTTCATCTGTTGTAAGCATGGCAACCAGATGGATTCTCTCCCTTGTATAAATCAGATTCGGGCATCCAAACCAGTTAATCAACTGCATTTCTTTCATTTTCAGTTCTGTCATAAACTGCTCCTTTCCGGGCATTTTGCCCTGTAAACATTGTCATCAGTTTCATTCGTCCGGCGGTCTGGCGTGCGTTTCCCTGTCACCTGCAGCGTCTCAGACTGCCTCTGCCTGCATCAGCAGGTCACTGACCATAAGGCTTCGGTCAGCCGCCCATCATCGGGAGTGTCATTATAATTTCGCTCGCTCTCAGAAAAAGAAAGGTCATGGCATAACTCCTGTTAGGCTTCCAGGGTGCACTTATCGGTTGTCAAGGTTCATCGAAGGAACATTCCAAAACGTCCTCTGATTACTAGAGTCAAATGACTTCGCAAGATGCAAAAGATTCGTGATATTTTTTTGCATTTTTATCATTTTTTCTTTTACTTTTGTTAGTCCCTTCACATACTCTGTACTGAGACAGGCAAAAGCGGACATCTTTGGGGTAAAATTTTTAAAATAATTGTTCCTCTACCTATAAAGCCTGGGAAGCGGTATTTACCAACCCCCTTTTGCAAGTTTTTTTCGCATAAATGAAATATTCCCTCACTAATAGCAAGTTTCAGAGGGCATTTGGACGGTACTTTTGCAGAAAAAATTATTTTTCCACTAATCACACGTGGGAATTTGAAGAATGTCAGATAATTTTGAAAAAATCCAAAAAGAAGCACCGACCGTTATAGTCAGTGCTTGTAAGATATTATATTCGTTTTTCTCAGGAAAGATCATCCCAGTTTTTATATGTTCCATTGTACAGACCTGTAAGTTGTTTTATTGTAAGATTTTCCAGTGGATTTTCTTCATTTATCACAATAGCTATAGCATCTTTTCCAATGACTTTTGTTTCCAGAAGCTCTGCTTCATAATCCTTTAATTCTCTGGATGACATTGCGAAATCACACTCTCCACTTATCACCGCCGTAATCCCTCTTGAAGAATCTGTTGCTTTTACTTCTATTTCAGCATTTGGATTTTGTTTCTGATAGTCATCTGCCAGTGCTTTTACCATTGGTTCCATTGAAGTGGATCCTTCAATCAGAATCTTTCCTTCTGACTTGTCAGAAAGGAATGTTGTTGTACTGTCAGCCTGAATACAATATTGTTTCACAATATCCTGTCCTTTACTCTTTACATAAGTCAGGAAATCCTGTTCCACATCTGTCAGTTCTCCATTATAAGCCAGATAATAATCCCTGCAAAGAGGATAACTGTTATTGTCTATTGTTTTCTCAGAAGGAAGAACTCCGTTGATTTGAAGTATTTTTCCATTCGTATCTGTTGCGGAACTATATGCGACATAACCAACTGCGTTTTTATCTTCTTCCACCTTTTTCAGAACTTTCTCTGTAGAATCAACAACTATTCCTGTATCACTCTCAGGCAGTTTCAAAAGATTCTCAAATTCTGCTCTGGTTCCTGACCCTTCTTCTCGTGATACAGCTGTGACAGCTCCCATAGCAGACAGATCCGGCAATGGCTCTTCCTCGGTTCCACATGCTGTTATTCCCGTTGCCAGCATTATCATTATCAGCAGAAGTGCAGATTTTCGGATGTTTTTTTTCTTTACCATTTTATACTGCACCTCTTTCCATCATTGATTTTCCCGTCTCTTCATCAAGGTTTATAAAAGCCACATTATCACAGGCTTCTTCTGCAATGCTGACACAATTATCTGCCATACGGTCAAAATTATACATGATCCCAGAAAAATATCTTGTCATAGACGCATCACAAACCTCATTTTTTACACGGTTTAAATGTGCCTTACTGTATTTTTTCTCTGCTTTATGCATTTTTTTCTTATTTTTAAAAACTGTTTCAGCCACTACAGCATCACCCTTACGGATTGCCTCCATTGCTTTCTTTAAAAGCTGCTGGATAATATCAATGCAGTCTTCCATTTCTGAGGAGGCTTCACTGGTCAGTCTTTTTCCATTGTTATTTACTTTTTCACATATCTGGTCAATATCTTCACATCTGTCTGCAATCCTCTGAATACTATTGTTTACATACAGTAACCCTGCCGTCTGCTCAGACTGTTGTTCTGTAAGGTTTCCGCTTGCGAATAATCTGGTAATATATTCTGTCACACTGTCCTGTAACTGATGTACAATCTCCAGATTTTCTATAAACGAACCATGAGTTTTTGAGTCTCCATCTGCTACAATCGCCGTTTTTAAATCACTTAACAGAGATTCTGCCAGTTCTCCAAGTCGGTTCAGTTCCTTAGACACCAGAACCATAGCAGCCGCCGGCTGTTCAATCACTTTCATATCCAGATATTTGGGTTCAAAAGCTGCTTTCTCTGTTTTGTCATTTCCACGGATGATTGTTGTAACAATTTTTACCATCAGCGGAATCAGTGGCAGCCAGACCAGTGTACAGACGATATTAAACGTTGTATGTGCATTTGCAATCTGTCTTGAAATCACATCAATCTCATTTCCCTTTGGTGAAATAAACTGGACAAATTTTGCAAACCACGGAACCAGGAAAATAAAAACGCAGCTTCCACTGATATTAAAAATACTATGCGCAATTGCTGTACGTTTTGCATTTTTAGATTGTCCAATTGATGCAAGAAGTGCTGTGATCGTTGTACCTATATTATCTCCAAGAAGAATCGGAATCGCACCGGTAAGCCCTATTACACTGCTTACTCCGTCCGGTCCTGCCTGTGATGCAAAATTCTGCAGAACTGCAATCGTAGCTGAACTACTCTGCACAACCAATGTCATGACCGCTCCCAGTACAACACCAAGAACCGGAATGGATGAAACTTTTCCCATCAGATCAACAAAGACCGGACTTCCCGCCAAAGGTTTCATGACTTCACCCATGATTTCAATTCCTTCAAATAAAAGTCCGAATGAAAAAATTACCATACCGATATTTTTAACCTTTTCTTTTTTGCTAACAAAGTTCAGAATAAATCCAACAAAGATAATTGGATAAATATAATTGCTGATTTTAAATGCCATCAGCTGTGCCGTCATAGTGGTTCCTATGTTGGCACCAAAGATAACAGAAATTGCCTGCGGAAGACTCATAAGTCCCGCACTGACAAAACCGATAACCATAACTGTCGTCGCTGAACTGCTCTGCAATACAGCTGTTACAAGTGCTCCGGCAAGTGCTCCCATAATTGGATTTCTTGTAAGAAATCAAGGATTTTTTCATTCGTTCTCCTGCGGCTTTCTGAAGTGCATCACTCATGCTGTTCATTCCATAAAGGAACAAGGCAAGGCCACCGATCAGACCAAAAACCACTTTCACATTCTCGTTCATTTCTCTTTCCTCTCCTGTTATTATATAAGATCTACATTTTCCTATACAATTATAGAAGACAGAAATCAAATCTATGTGAGTGCTTGTGTAAAATAGGTGTAAAAATCAATGGAAATCTTTATAATGTTATAATTGACTTATTCATTTTTCACCTGCTGACATATAGTTTTCATTACGATTTATTATTCAGTCTACGTAATACCAACATCGCCTCATTCCTTACATTTTTGAACGTTCTGTCCGGTCTTCCAAGAAAATATCCTTGTCCGTAATGAACACCTAATCTACACAGACACTCCAACTCTGCTTCTGTTTCTATCCCTTCTGCAATCAGAATTGCTCCTGTCTCATTACAGTAATGCAACAGAAATTCCATCATAATTTCCTTTTTCTTATGTTTTTGAATATCTCTGACCAGTTCTATATCAACTTTTAAGTAGTTTGGCGATGTATTTACTACACGGTTCAGACCAGAATATCCAGCTCCAACATCATCCAAAGCTATTTCATATCCCTAATCTGCATAATGCTTCATAATCTGTTGCAGAATCTGATAGTTTTCTATATCCGACCGTTCCGTTATTTCAAATACAATGTCACAGGACGGTACTCCGGCTTTCGCAGCCTTACGGTTTGTAAATCCCTGTATGAACGATTTATCCTGAATGATATTACCATCTACATTAAGAAATAATTTTGCATGTTCTGGTTTATTCGCCGCTGCTTCAATGCTTTATTTCTGCACAATTTTTCCAATTTCCAAACACAGCCTACCTGTTCAGCAATCACAAACAAATCTGAAATCATAAGAGTCGTATCATGCCTGTCGATACGACTAAGAGCTTCATATCCTGCCACATCTCCAGTCTGTAAATTTACAATCGGCTGAAATACCGGATATATAGCCTTTCTTTCTAATATTTTATAAAATTCATCTGCATTTTTTACTTTCATTATTTCTTCTCTGCCTCTGTGAATACATTTTCTGTAACCCTATCAACCCACTATATGATATCATCACTTTTTCATCCTTCAATCAGATTTAAGTAAAATCATAGTAAATTTTCACCATTGTTCAGCCAGACCAATTCTTATATAACACAAAGCAAATACGTACTACCACCTGTTTTTATTATGAAAACTATATTAAATGAGGCTCTTACTGTCTATACAATAAAAGCCTCGTTATATATAGTCTATGTTCTGATTATTCAGATCTTACTGTCTTTTTCACACACCAGTCTTTCATAATCCAGAAATCCCCGGATATACATTTCTTTTGCCACAATTCCCTCCATTGCATTTTTCGCTGAAATAATCCTGTCCAGTGTCTGCCACATCTCCTGTCCGCCATCTCTGAGGACCGGTTCCAGTATTTCTATGTAATGATGAATTTCTGCTTCCAGAGTGAACATCTCCGGGTCAGATTCAAGAAATCTTTCCAGCTCCCGCTGGTATTCTTCATAATAACTTTCAATCAGTTCTCTTCTCATATCTAGAATCCCCCTTATACATAAATCAGTTCCTGCTTGATGATCTCAGCAGCCCGGTTGCGGATATTGTTACAGTGGCATAGCCATTCCATAGGATTCTGTCTCTTCAGTTCCTCGGAAACTCCCTCCGCACTTCGCATCTGAGTTTCGATCAATTCAAAGCGTTCCTGTGCCTGTTCATTCAGATCTGCCAAATAACTGTCCAGCCTGGCGGTCAGAAGAAGATATGTATAAGTTCCAGATTTATGTTCTTTCAGATATTCCTTCCGAAGCATTCCCCATAAGCCAATCGGTCTGGTTTCCTCCGGGTAGTAAAGATTCGGTAAATAATAGTCTCCCACTTTTGTGTATTCGATTTTCATGGTGTCTCCTTTCGCTTTGCATGAAATTGTCATGTTATCTGCGTAGGATGTGCATTTTCTCTTTAAAATCTTTTCACATAGAAGACATTAAGTGCTTCATTCCCTGAGACTTTGCTTATGTGTGATAAAGAAGTAATAGAAGCGTAAAAAATTTTGCCGTTCCTATCCGGCACTTGCGCAGGGTGTCGGATAGGTCGGGCTTATTCTTCGGGCAAGTCAATCTTGCGACAAAGCTATAATAAATATCAATGCGCTGGTGGCGTACTTCGTTCTCGTCATACTCACATTCATAGACAACGATTTTCTCCACCATTTCACGCAAGAGGGTGTGTGTCAGTTCCTCGATAGAAAGGTACTTGCGGACAACGTTCATAAACTTTTCAGCGTTTACCGTGGCTTCCTGTGCCTTGTCCAGTTCGCCCTGCAATGCGGCGGCTTTCTCCTTCAGTTCCCGCTGCTCGGCTTCGTAGTCTGCGGACATTTCCATAAAACGCTCGTCATTGATTTTCCCGTTTACATTGTCCTCATACAGACGTTTGATATAGCGGGAAAGTTCTGCAATGCGGCTCTGCACCTGTTCAAGCTGCTTCGTGCTGCCGCCTGTTTCCGCTTGCCGCCCATTTCATTCTGCTGGATAAGCAGCTTCACGAACCGGGCTTCATGCTTCTGTGCATAGGCGGTCACTTTCCGCAGATTGTCCAGCACACCCGCCGTCAAAAGGTCGGTGCGAATGAAGTGCGCCGTACAGTCGGCGGTGCGCTTCTTATAGCTGCCGCAGATGTAGCATCCTGCTTCTCTTGTCGGTCTGATACCGCTGCTGGTACATCACATGCCGCAGTCGGC
>ENA-OQJH01000115-OQJH01000115.1-human-gut-metagenome-genome-assembly--contig:-NODE-115-length-45921-cov-3.366467_pt1 | contig 45921 bp, 59 predicted proteins | sample MGYA00242597_ERZ504763 | MGnify/ENA primary metagenome ERZ504763 (study PRJEB26092, sample SAMD00036359) | human gut metagenome | host: Homo sapiens | study: EMG produced TPA metagenomics assembly of... | reverse complement strand
GCGATTTCCTTTGCAAGGAGTGCCGGGCAGCAGGTGGCTATGGACGTGACAAGGGGCTTGCTGCAAGGAACGTCCGGCTATCTCGCGAAAAAAGTTCAGGACTGTAAAGTAAAACTGAAAGCAGGCTATAAAGTCATGCTTTACGCCAAACAACAATAACCATTTTATCAACCACTAAAATTTCAATTAACGATGAAACAGATTTTTGTAATGTTCGCCCTCTTGCTGGGCGTGTGCGACAAACGCACAAACCGCTGACACCGTGAAGTATGCGGCTGGCAACGACTTGTACCGGGGGATTACCCGGAAACTCCCGTACCGCCAAATGGTTACGCCCTACGGCGTGGAAGTGACCTTTGCCAAGACGGTGCATATCATCTTCCCCGCCGCCGTCCGCTACGTGGATTTGGGAAGCAACCACATCATAGCGGGAAAGGCGGACGGTGCGGAGAACGTAATCCGGGTGAAAGCCACGACAGAGGGCTTTCCGGGCGAAACGAACTTCTCCGTTATCTGCGAGGACGGCAGTTTCTTTTCATTCAACGCCAAGTACGCCCATGAGCCGGAAATGCTCAATATCGAAATGAAAGACTTCTTGGAGAACGAGGACACCAGCGACTTTTCGCATACCCGCATGAACATCTATTTCCGGGAATTAGGTAATGAAAGCCCGCTGTTGGTGAAACTGATAATGCAGAGCATCTACAAGAACAATGACCGGAAAGTGCGCCACTTGGGTAGCAAGCGTTTCGGCATACAGTTCTTAATCAAGGGCATTTATACCTATAACGGGATGCTCTACGTGCATACGCAGACGAAGAACAGTTCCAACGTGCCTTTCGATACCGACTTCATCAAGTTTAAGATAGTCGATAAGAAAGTGCCGAAGCGCACGGCTATTCAGGAAACGGTACTGGATGCGGTACGCAGCTACAACGAGGTGGTAGAAATTGCAGGAAAAGTACGTGCGCACGGTGTACGCCCTGCCAAAGTTCACCATTCCTGACGACAAGCTGCTGCTGGTGGAACTCTACGAGAAGAACGGCGGGCGACATCAGGTTATCCGGGTGGAGAACGCCGACATTGTGAATGCAGAAGTGATTAACGAACTCAAAATCAAATAGATATGAAACGGTTTCTATTTATCGGAATACTCTTTGTGCTGTGCCTGCATTTCAACCAGGCACACGCACAAAGATACCTGCCGGGCATGAAAGGCTTGCAGGTCACGGCAGGCATGGCGGACGGGGTGCATTGGAACGCTGGCAGTGATTTCGCCTACACATCGGGGCGGCGTACAGCGTTTACACCAAGAACGCCAACCGCTGGGTGATTGGCGGGGAATACCTGCACAAGAAGTATGACTACAAGGATATGCAGATACCCGTAGAACAGTTCACCGCAGAGGGCGGCTATTACCTGAAATTCCTATCGGACAGGCGTAAGACCTTTTTTCCTGTCGCTGGGACTGTCGGCACTCGCCGGGTATGAAACGAGCAACCGAAGCGAAAAACTCTTGCCGGACGGCTCTACGCTGCTGGATAAGGACTGCTTCATTTACGGCGGTGCGCTGACGCTGGAACTGGAAGCCTACCTGACTGACCGGATAGCATTGCTTGTCAGCGCAAGGGAACGGGCGTTGTTCGGCTCGGACATCGGCAAGTTCCACACGCAGGTATCTTTGGGACTGAAATTCATTATCAACTGACCGCTATATAACCGCTATATAATAATGTATATGAAGAATGTAATGTATAAAATCATCATGGGCTGCTACATCGTGGCCGCCTCGTGCTTGTCACCGCCTGTAATGACAACTTGGATATTCAGCAGGCGTACCCGTTCAGCATCGAAACGCTGCCAGTACCCAAAAGGCTGAAAGTCGGGGAAACCGCCGAAATACGCTGCCACTGGTGCGTGGCGGCTATTACCAGCCGACTACCTATCAAATCAGGTACTTCCAGCCGGACGGCAAAGGAAAGCTAGAAATGGATAACGGCACGGTATTCCTGCCCAATGACCTTTACCCGCTGGAGAAAGAAATATTCAGGCTCTACTACACCTCGGCATCGACAGACCAGCAGACGATTGACATCTATATCATCGACAGCTTCGGGCAGATGCAGCAACTTTCGCTATCGTTCAATAATGACAACAGCGAAGAAGAAACGGAAACAATAACCCCTTGACAATAAAATGACATGGTAAAAATAGAATTAGATATAAAAGGTATCTCGTGGTACATAGAAACCACGTTGGAAACAGACACGGTTCCGGCAGTAGGTGACATCATCATTGTGGACAAGGACTGCATTTCCGCACGTGACAGGGCTGAATTGTGGAAAACGCCGTCCAATCAGGTTTTCAAATGGGCGGACGAAGAAGATGATGCGCCTGTAATGGAATGGTTCGACTGCGACACGGAAATGCTTGTCTATAAACGAACATGGAAATATGACATCGAGGAAGAAGAAACCGTGTGCATACTTGGTGTAAAATTCTTCCAACATGAAGATTTATAGGTTTTATTTCCTTATCGGTTGCATATACACGTGAAAAGCAACGATAGGCAGGGAACACCAAATAGGGAATGATACGCAAAGCGTAAATATCGGGCAGACAGCCCGCCGGGAAGCATCGGCGGGCTGTTTCCATGATAGGGAAAACGAAAGGCTTCTTTGTTACTTTCTTCACCCGCTGGCAGGCTCACGGAAGAAAGTAACGGCGGCAAGCAGCCGCCGTTCTCTATCAACTCGTTTTAAGGCTCTTTATGGACGTGTATTTCTCTAACCACACCTTTACCTGCTCCATGTTATATTCGCCCGTTATGACCGCCGTATGGTCGTCTATGGCTACAAACCGGACACTCTCGTAGCTGTTTACCCAGCCTTGCAGGGAACAGACACCCCACGTTGCAACATCTTCAAAAACACTGCGGTCTATCCGGCTGATTGGCTCGCCGAAAACTACGGTCATAATCTGAAAGTCCGGCTTATCTACCAGCAGTTGCAAATGGTGTAACGTGCCGAACTCGTCAATTTTGCGCCCCCACGCCCATACATCACTATACAAATCATCGCCCCACTGGTGCGGGTGGTCGAAACGGACTTTTACCTCTATGGTGTGTTCGTTTTCTTCTGTCTCCTCAATAACGCCCGTTACCATTAAGCCTGTAAAAATACACTCGCAACGTCTGCCGATAAGCTCCTTGTTTACTTCTGTTGTTTTCATGTCCTGAAATTTACTTGTTTATTACTCCGTTCTTCTTCGCTATCCACCCGTCACGCCTGCGGCGGCACTCGTCCAGCGTTTTGGCTACCGTGCTGAAAAGTTCGCCGTCCGTGTGGCGGTAGTCGTATTGATAATAAATCTGTCCCCTGAAAGCCCCTAAACAGCATTTCACGTATTTTTCTTCTCCCGGTGTTTGGGTAATGCTTACCCGTTTTTGTTAAGTGATTGCATGATGTCTTATTTTTTATGGTTATAAACTTGGTTGTTTTTAGCGGGCAGGGCTTCGACACCCCGCCCGGATTGGTTGTTATGCCGCACGGAACACAAAGCCGTCATCAAACCAGTAATCGCACATGAACAGGTCACGGGCAAACTGTTTGTAATCGAAATAGGTCTTTGCGAACTCCGGCAGGTCGTAACATTCCTCTACAATTTCATAAGCGAAATCTTCTTCATCGTCATATTCCCCTTGATATTCGTCCCGGAAATCCCGTACAAGGTCGTCCGCATCTTCCTCGCCCAAATCATGGCTTTTATAGTTGCACCACACGAAAAAGGCTTCCTGCTCGGTGTCGCTCAAATCTTCCACCGCATCACGCAAAGCGAAAAAGTTTCAGAAATCCAGCTTTCAGAAATCAGGGCTTCCGGGATATTCTCGTAATCCTGAAACATATATTCCGCATCTTCCTCGTCCTTGTGCAGTTCCCTGCACGCTTCGTAAAATTCTTCCTTGTCCGAATAATCCGAAAGGTTGAGCCATGCCCCAAACAATGAACCGTTGTTGTACTTGGCGTAAGTGCCTACATAAACGCTTGCTGCTGATAATGTCGTTGCTTCCATATTGCTGTAATTTTTAAGTTTTTAATTTTATGCGGATTCGAGAGGTGAGGGAGTTGAAGTTTCACTGAACTTTTTTCCTGTTTCCCGTAAATCCGACTTTTTTTTATGCGTCTTCCGGTCGGGTCGGTCGTTTTCGTTTCACATAGGCTTAAAAGGGTAGTGTTTAGAGTTTGCAAGGTTTTGGGCAAAAAATACCTCGCAAGGCAGGGAAGATTTTTTCGCCAAACCGGAACGGCTCGACCTTTCAAAATCGTGAAGAACACGTAACTACCTTTGCCTATTGAAATGATTAAAACGACTGTCCCGGCTGGGGGACTGCGTGAGAGGAAGATTTACATTTAGGGAAACAGGGGAAAAGTGCCTGTTCTCTTTCGTCTTTTAGGGAACACTCCATGCGGGCGGGAAAGGCAAGGGTGTTGTGAGCTTGCTTGCAATACGCTTGTGCGGGTTTCCAACGGCTCTTTTCACGAAATACAGTCAGCCATGCCACGCACGGCTGGCGTTTCGGGGAATGTGCCAGTGGAAAAGGGAATAAAAATGCGGGTAGTCGGTGGACTGCCCGCAAGGTGGAAGAATGTAAAATGCTTGGATATAGATTGTTATGTGGTATATAGTTACCTAAATCGTTACCTGTTTTGTTACCGATTGTGTTCATTGTAAATCCCCGTTAGCATACTGGCGGTAATGCCGTTTTCAGGAGCGACAACAAAGGCAAATGTCTTGCGGGCGCAAGATAAGGTAACGGATTTTTTTATGCCAGCGGCGGCACAAACGTTTTGTAAATCGTAATTTATCGCCGGGAGTGGTAAAACGGGCAGAAGCTCCCCGTTTTCTTGAAGCCCCCGGTATTTCTTCAAAATGTCGTAAGGCGCATCAAGCAGTGGAAACGAGTATAGCAAGGTACTTTTAGACACATGAAAGCGCAGAAAACGTTTTTCACGGGAATGTGCCAAGATATTTTCTTTTCTAAGCCTGTTTATGTCACTGTATGCCATTCCCGTGTAGCACGAGAACAGGAAAATGTCACGGGCTTTACGCTGCCGGGACAGGGGCAGTTTCACTTTTGAAATCGCTGCCAGTTCCTCGCTTGTGAGGTATTCTTTACTGTATTCTATTTTAGATTGCTTAGCCATAACGCATTTATTTATTGAAAGGTGATACTTGTTGTTCGGGAAATAGCAGCCATGTTACATGGCTGCTTCCTTGTAAATTTTCTCGATGCCGACAAACTTCTTGTCAAGCCCCTGCATATCGCTGCCTATCTTGCTGTTGGTGATGCGGGCGTAAATTTGCGTAGTTTCGATATTGGTGTGTCCCAGCATCTTGGACACCGTTTCAATGGGTACGCCCTTTGACAGCGTGGTGGTTGTGGCGAACGTGTGCCGGGCAAGGTGGAATGTCAGATTCTTTTTAATACCGCAAATATCGGCAATCTCTTTCAAGTAGGCATTTAGCTTCTGATTGCTGATTACGGGAAGTATCTTGCCATTCGGCAACTTGCCCTTTGTACTTTTTCAAAATCATCTTGGGAATATCCAGCAGGGGGACATTCACGTCCGTGTTGGTCTTTACCCGCTTGGTGATTATCCAAAGGTTGCCGTCAAAGGACTTTTGGATATTCTCCTGCCGCAAGTTGGCGACATCGCTGTAAGCCAGACCGCAGAAACAGGAAAAGACGAACAAGTCCCTGACGTGTTCCAGCCGTTCGGAAACCATTTTCTTTTTAAGGATGATTTTTATCTCGTCCTCTGTCAGATAACCCCTGTCCACTTTCTCCAGCCGGATTTTGTAGCTGGCGAAAGGGTCGCCCACCAGTATGCCGTTGTTGCGGGCAATGATGATGATGCGCTTGAAGAACTGCATGAACTTGGCGGTGGTGTTGTAGCCGCACTTGCAGGCGGTGCGCAAGTATAACTCAAAATCGGTAATGAACATCGGGCTTATCTCCTTTATGGATATGTCCGACACGTTGTACTTGCTGCGGATGAACCCGGCGAGGTGGCGGCGGGTCACTTCATACTTGCGGTAGGTCGCTATCGTCTTGGATATGCCCACAAGCTGCTTCACATCGTCATTGTGCTTTTGGAACAATGAAAGGATTGTTTCGTGGCTCTCGCTGTGTCCCAAGAACTCGTTTTTCACTTTCTCGGCGGTCACGTAGTTGTCACGCCGCTGCATTTCGTGGTAAATGGTATTCAGGGAAGAACGTATGTCGTCCAAAAGGGAGTTTATCCTCCCGGCATCCCTGCCTTTGGCTTTGCCCGCAGCCGTGTTCCAGTTGTCGGGCTGGATGCTCTGTTTCGTACTGAACTGGCAAAGTTTGCGTCTATGGTGATGCGTGCCATAATCATAACCTCGCCGTTTTTCTTTTCAGAACCTTTCTTCAAATAAAAAAAGAACCTTGAATGTCGATTTCATAACTCACTTTTTTAGTTGCAAAATTAATTTTTACCTCTCGTTTTCGAGTTATGCAGACTATGGACTAATCAAGTCATTTTCAGGTCATTTGAGGACAAATCGTTACCGTTTTTGTCCGGTAAGGAATAGGTAACGATTTAGTAACGAAACTTTGTCTTTTACCGTACTTTTGAAGTCTTGGAAGCTGGACTTTCGGGCAATAAAAAAGCCACAAATCATTGATTTGTAGCTTTTTGTCCGTTTACTGACCATTTCTGTCCAGTAAGTTCAGCGGAGAGACAGGCTCTTGAACCTATACTTTCAAGAAATATCATAAAATTGCAAATCACTGATAATCATATACTATCCAAATTATAGGGTAAATCTAAATCTTTCTAAATGCCTTTTGCTATTCCAAATATTGGGTGTATATTTGGGTGTAGAATTTCAAACGCACCCAATTATGAATATCAAACGTAACATCATTTTTGCATTGGAGAGCCGGAAGAAGAACGGTGTGCCAATCGTGGAAAACGTACCCATCCGTATGCGTGTCATATATGCAAGCCAACGCATCGAGTTTACAACAGGCTACCGGATTGACGTAGCCAAATGGGATGCTGACAAACAACGGGTAAAGAACGGATGCACCAACAAACTAAAACAAAGCGCATCCGAAATCAATGCGGACTTGCTGAAATACTATGCCGAGATTCAAAACGTGTTCAAGGAATTTGAGGTACAGGAAGCCATGCCAACCACCCAACAACTAAAGGATGCGTTCAACCTGCGGATAAAAGATGCCAACGAAGAACAGCAGGAAGAAACACAGATAAATTTTGGGGAAGTATTCGATGAGTTTGTAAAGGAGTGTGGCAATCAGAATAATTGGACGGCATCCACCTACGAGAAATTCTCAGCAGTAAAAAACCACCTCAAAGAGTTCAAGGAAGATGTAACCTTTGAATACTTCAACGAGTTCGGCTTGAACGAGTATGTGAATTTCCTACGTGACAAAAAGGACATGAGGAACAGCACTATCAGCAAACAAATGGGATTCCTCAAATGGTTTCTGCGCTGGAGCTTCAAGAAAGGGCATCATCAGAACATGGCATACGATACTTTCAAACCCAAATTGAAAACCACCTCTAAAAAGGTGATATTCCTGACTTGGGACGAATTGAACAGGCTGAAAGATTATCAGATACCGAAAGACAAACAATATCTGGAGCGTGTCAGGGACGTTTTTTCTGTTCTGTTGCTTCACAAGTCTTCGATATTCAGATGTTCGTAACCTGAAAAGAAGCGATGTGAAGCCCGACCATATCGAAGTTACCACAGTCAAAACGGCAGACAGTCTGATAATTGAACTGAACGACCATAGCAAAGCCATACTTGAAAAATACAAGGAAGTCCATTTTGAGAACACATGGTACTGCCCGTCATCAGTAATCAGAAGATGAATGATTATTTGAAAGAACTGGGGGAACTGGCTGAAATCAACGAGCCTGTACGGGAAACATATTATAAAGGGAATGAACGTATAGATGAAGTCACGCCAAAATACGCATTACTAAGTACCCATGCAGGAAGAAGAACATTCATTTGTAATGCGCTGGCTCTCGGTATTCCGGCACAGGTCGTAATGAAATGGACGGGGCATAGTGACTATAAAGCCATGAAGCCTTATATTGACATAGCGGATGATATTAAGCAAACGCCATGAACAAGTTTAACCAACTATAAAAGTATCAATCAGTTTCATAGATTATCCGCTATTTGAACTATATTTGCGACAACAATAGACTTTGAAACATGGAAAACAACAAAGAACATCATATAGAAAGAACGAACTTTGACGCATTTGTTCATGCTGTCGGTTCGGAAATAGAACAGGCGCAAGTCAGACTGATTACCGCAGCCAATGCGCAAATGCTTTTCCATTACTGGAAAATAGGCAACTATATCCTGTATCATCAGAACTTACAAGGCTGGGGAAGCAAAATCATCAAGCAACTGGCAAAGGCTATCCGATTCAATTATCCTGAAAAGAAAGGCTATTCGGAACGTAACCTTACTTATATGTGCCAATTCGCACGGTCATATCCGCTGAACGTGCTACGAAGTTTCATTGACACGGATGCAAGGTTATCTGTTCCAAGCATACAGAATGTCACGGATGAAGTCTTGAAACTAAACAACGGACAATTTACGCAAGAACTTACTGCGCAAATACAATCCACTGATAGTCAGTTGTTAGAATTTACGCAAGAACCTCTTGCGCAAATTCAGAATGTTGCCAAAACTGTATCTGCCATTTACCGGATAACGATTGAGGATATAGAAAAATTATTTTTGGCATCCCCTGTTGCCAGAATAAATTGGGCCAGCCATGTAATCATGCTCAATAATTCGCTTCCATTAGGTGTAAAATATTGGTACATGAAGCAATCGGTAGAAATGGGCTGGAGCAGCAATGTTCTCAAAATACAAATTGAAACCAACCTATATAACAGACAAATCAGCAACAACAAGGTAAACAATTTTACAGCCACACTCCCGGCACCACAAAGTGACCTTGCCAATTACTTGTTGAAAGACCCGTATATCTTCGATTTGGCAGGAGCGAAAGAAAAGGCAGACGAAAGGGATATAGAAGAGCAACTGGTAAAGCACGTTACCCATTATTTGTTGGAAATGGGCAATGGTTTTGCCTTTGTCGCCCGGCAGAAGCATTTTCAAATAGGAAACAGCGATTTCTTTGCCGACCTTATTCTATATTCCATTCCCCTACACGCATACATCGTAGTGGAATTAAAGGCTACCCCATTCAAACCGGAGTATGCAGGACAACTGAACTTCTACATCAATGTGGTGGATGACAAGATGAGGGGAGAGAATGACAACAAGACTATCGGGTTGTTGCTGTGCAAAGGAAAAGACGAAGTTGTAGCACAATACGCCTTGACAGGCTACGACCAGCCGATAGGTATCAGCGATTACCAGTTGAGCAAGGCTATACCTGAGAATTTAAAATCAGTTCTGCCAAGTATAGAAGAAGTAGAGGAAGAACTGACTTCCTTTCTTGATAAAGATAAGAATCCATAAACTAAGTGTACATGGCAGTAGAAATACAGATTATGATTCCCCAATATGGCGAACTCAATCGAATATACAGCGATTTTATAATCAGCCATACTATCTCTTTGACAAGCAGAAATTCATTACGGACTTCTATAAGCAATACAATGATACAACAGCCTTTGAAGCCGCTATCCTTGAACTGGTGCTTGACAAACATAAAGAACAATATACTCTGATTCTCAACAGCCTGAGAACCGAGATAGAGAAGAACATACTGATTTACGAAAAACATCCATTGTTTGATGATGAGATAATTTCCCGTGTATGCTACAACTTCGCTGGCAGATATGACACTGATATAGAAGCGCAGTTGAGAATTACACAAAAATTAAGCAAGCCCTTGAATGAAGCATATAACAGATATGATTCCATTGGCTACAGGAACATACGGCAGAGGAAGAGAAGCAAGCGAGAAGGAGTATGAACGCTGCAAGGCTGAATACGACAAGGAAAAGAAGGAATTGGACAAACTCTATGAATTGCAAAAGCAAGACAGGAAAGAGGCTTTTCAATATACGGAAAACCTTTCCGGTAATATTTACCGCCTAAACCTTCTTTTTATGGAAATCCTGAAGAAGTACCTTCCTGATGATGTGGAAGTAAAACGACAGTATGAACCGGTCAAGCAAAATGAGCAAGAAGAAATACAGAATACACCGGAGGGACAGCATGAATATTTTGACATGAAGTCGCTTTCGTCCATTCATGAGACCTGTGTCGGGGAACAGTTCGAAGCCATTACCATATCGGACTTTTATGCCAATATAAACCTGCACCCCTGCAAGAACATACTAAAAATCAAGGCAAGGGAAAAGATACGGGTGTGTTACCTGATATTCCTGATGAGCGAAAAACTATCCAAGCAATACAGGGACGAATGGCGAGACAAGATATTGAAACTACTGGATATTGACGAGAGCTATTACAGGTCGAAGTACAAAGAACCCGTTTCCGATTTTCCGAGTGATAGTAACCAGAAATTCGCCAAAGAAATGGAAAGCATATTCAGATAATTCGTGATATATCCTGACATTCCACGAAATTACCACTTTTACCACTCATATTAATTTTTGAGTGGTATTTTTATTATCTGATATTCAGTAAGATATAATGACTTCAGATTTATATCATCCACATCCTTACCACTTACAACCATACCTAATTGCATCGTTCGAGAACAGAAATAACAGCCAGTGCGCAGGGCTGATTGTTTAACGACTAAATAGATTGGACGATGACAAATCTTCAAGAGTTATTATTAAAACCCGTCTGGCAGATGACAGGCGAAGAGTTCATATTCCTAAGCAAGCACGCTTCCAACCAAACGGAAGCGCAACCGCAGCCCGTCACGGACACAGAAAGAAAGTATGTGTACGGAATACTTGGCATTGCCAAACTGTTCGGGTGCAGTCTGCCCACCGCCAACCGTATAAAGAAAAGCGGAAAGATTGACAAAGCCATTACGCAAATAGGGCGCAAGATTATCGTTGATGCGGAACTTGCCCTTGAACTGGCCGGAAAGAAAACCGGAGGACGAAAATAACGGGAGGTGTACTTATGGATTATATGAAAGACAACAAGGAAATATCGGCAGAAGAAGCCGTAATCCTTTGGCAAGCCTCACGTTTGAGCCTGTCGAAAAGTTACGAGAAAGCACCGGAAATTCTCAAAGTACATGGTTCCGTCATAGGAACATTGGGGAATTTCAGCGCATCCATCGGCAAAGCCAAAAGCAAAAAGACGTTCAATGTGTCGGCTATCGTAGCTGCCGCATTGAAGAATGGTACGGTATTGCGATATGTGGCGGAACTTCCGGAAGACAAACGGAAAATCCTTTATGTGGACACGGAACAGAGCCTTATCATTGCCTGAAAGTCATGAAACGTATTTTACGGATGGCCGGGCTTCCCGATGACAAGGACAATGAGCATCTGGAATTTCTCGCTTTGAGGAAATACACGCCCGAACAGCGTATCAGGATTGTAGAGCAGCTATCTACAATACGCCTGACATAGCCCTTGTAATCATAGACGGCATCCGTGACATGGTATATGACATCAACAGTCCCGGAGAATCGACACGCATCATATCCAAACTGATGCAGTGGACGGACGACAGGCAGATACATATCCACACGATACTCCACCAGAACAAGGGGGATGAGAACGCGAGAGGCATATCGGTACTGAACTGAACAACAAGGCAGAAACCGTACTCCTTGTGGAAAAGGACAAAAACAATGGAGATATAAGCAATGTTTCAGCCATGCACATACGGGCAATGGATTTCGAGCCTTTCGCATTCCGTATCAATGACAACGCCCTGCCCGAACTCATGGAGGGTTACAAGCCCGAAGCCAAGAAACCGGGAAGACCGGAAGAGGAAAAGTTCGACCCTTACAGGCATATCACCGAACAGCAGCACCGCATCGCACTGGAAGCAGTTTTCGGACTGAAAGAGGAATACGGCTACAAGGAGCTGGAAAAAGCTTTAATCAAAAGCTATACGTCAGTAGGTGTAAAGCTGAACCATCAAAAGGCGGTACCGCTCATCACCATGCTTCGCAACAAACGGATGATAGTGCAGGAGAACGGCAGAAAGTACACGTTCATGCCCGACTTCCACTATTAGTCCACACCTTGCAATCGCTTCACTTTATTCCGAGGGTCTATATATTAGGGATAAAGCGAAGTGGTTGCGGAATGTGGAGAACCGCTTCACTTTATTACCGTACTCTATATATACGAAAATAAAGTGAAGTGATTATAAAGACCGTACTTCAGAAAGAGGTACGGGCGAAAAGAGAAATAAACCGATTCAATCACTATTCAAACAATTATTTTTTATGGATATACAGACAGCGAAACAAATCAAGATAGCGGATTACCTGCATAGTTTGGGCTTTTCTCCCGTCAAGCAGCAGGGCATAAACCTGTGGTACAAGTCACCGCTAAGGGAAGAAACGGAAGCCTCGTTCAAGGTGAACACAGAACGTAACCAATGGTATGATTTTGCACTCGGCAAGGGTGGGAATATCATCGCACTAGCGCAGGAACTTTATTGTTCCGACCATGTGCCATATCTCCTGCAAAGAATCGAAGAACAGGCACCCAGCATTCGTCCCGTGTCTTTTTCTTTTGGCAAGCAATCATCTTCCGAGCCAAGTTTCCAACAGCTGGAGATTGTGCCGCTTTCTTCTCCTGCCCTACTCACCTATTTGCAGGAAAGGGGAATAAACATCGCACTGGCAAAAAGAGAATGTAAGGAAGCGCACTTCACCCATAAAGGCAAACGGTATTTCGCCATCGCCTTTCCTAATGTATCGGGTGGGTATGAAATCCGCAACAGATATTTCAAAGGCTGTATTGCCCCAAAGGAAATATCCCACATCAGACAATCGGGGACAGCAAGGGAAACGTGTTATGTGTTCGAAGGTTTTATGGACTACCTTTCATTTCTCACTTTAAGATTGGAGAATTGCCCGAAATATCCCGAACTGGAGAGGCAAGATTATATGGTACTGAATTCCGTAGCCAATGTTTCCAAAGCCCTCTATCCTTTGGGGAGCTACGAGCGCATCCATTGTTTCTTTGACAATGACCGTGCAGGGATGGAAGCACTCCAACAAATCCGTATGGAATACGGCAGGGACTTATACATCCGTGATGCTTCGCAGACATACAGCGGATGCAAGGACTTGAACGAATACTTACAGAAACAGGCTGAAAGAAACAGGCAAGTTCAATCTGCAAAAGGGGTGCGCAGCCAACCACCGAAAAAGAAAAACGGCTTTCGGTTATAGCCCACTATAACTACACGCTTCGCTTTCGTAGTTGTGGGCTCTCCCGAGGGGCTTATGGCTCTGCCCTAAGAACCCGGCAAAGGCTGTCAGCCCTATGCAACCCGACCAAAGAGTGACCCTCTCTTTGGAAACTCCGCTTAGGAGTTACACCCCTAAGAACCCCTCTGCGAAAGCGAGCAAAGCAATCTATCGTAAAACAATAAATCAGAATAGTTATGGCAACAAAATCAAGCATACATATCAAGCCTTGCAACACCAAATCAAGCGAGGCACATAACCGAAGGACTGCCGAATACATGCGTAATATCGGAGAACCCAAAATCTACATCGTACCCGAACTATCCGCTGACAACGAGCAATGGATAAACCCGGAATTCGGCAGCCCCGACCTGCAAACGCACTACGACAACATCAAACAGATGGTAAAGGAAAAGACAGGTCGTGCCATGCAGGAGAAAGAGCGCGAGCGCAAAGGGAAAAACGGAAAAATCATAAAAGTGGCAGGATGTTCGCCCATCCGTGAGGGTGTGCTGCTCATCAAACCGAACACCACACTGGCAGACGTGAAGAAATTTGGTGAGGAATGCCAAAGACGCTGGGGCATCACTCCGCTTCAAATCTTCCTGCACAAGGACGAGGGGCATTGGCTAAGCGGACAGCCTGATGCAGAAGACAAAGAGAGTTTCCAAATAGGTGAAAGATGGTTCAAGCCCAATTACCATGCACACATCGTATTCGACTGGATGAACCACGACACAGGCAAGAGCCAAAAACTCAACGACAATGATATGATGGAAATGCAGACTTTGGCTTCTGACATCCTCTCCATGCAACGTGGGCAGTCCAAAGCCGAGACAGGCAAGGAACATTTGGAACGAAATGACTTCATCATTGAAAAGCAGAAAGCCGAACTGCAACACATAGATGAAACCAAGCGGTACAAGGAACAACAGATTAGTCTTGCCGAACAGGAACTCAGACAGGTAAAATCAGAGATACGCACGGACAAACTCAAAAGCGTAGCCACTGATACTGCCACCGCCATAGCAAGCGGAGTTGGTTCTCTTTTCGGAAGTGGTAAATTGAAACATTTGGAGCAAACCAACGAAAATTTGCACCAAGAGATTGCCAAACGAGACAAAGGTATTGATACCCTCAAAATCCAAATGCAGCAAATGCAAGAGCAACATGACAAACAGATACGTAATCTTCAAGGAATACACAACCAAGAACTGGAAGCCAAAGACAGGGAAATATCACGGCTGAACACTCTGCTTGAAAAGGCATTCAAGTGGTTTCCGATGTTTAGAGAAATGTTGAGAATGGAAAGACTATGCGCTGTCATTGGGTTTACCAAAGATATGATAGATTGTCTTTTGACAAAGAAAGAAGCCATCAGATGCAATGGTAAGATTTATTCCGAGGAACATAAACGAAAGTTTGACATCAAGAACGATATTTTCAAGGTGGAAAAAAATCCAGCCGATAGCGGTAAACTTATGCTGACCATAAACAGACAGCCGATTGGAGAGTGGTTCAAAGAGCAGTTTGATAAGTTACGGCAAAGTTTACGAATATCAGCAGAAGAACCAAGAAAAAGCAGGGGATTCAAATTATAATTGTTTAAATCAGAAAATAAAAGTGCAATTCTGATTGTTTATGAATTGCACTTTTATTTCCTACGTGTAAACATAGTAGATATAACACATAACAACACTTCTAAAAATACAATTCATCATCCGTTCGATAGCCTGCCACATAAAACAAACCACAATTTTACATTGCAATGTAAACTCCCAATCCCATTTAGGGAAGCTACAATAAGACGATTCCAACAAACCGCCACATTGACAACAATATTTATTTTCTGAAACAAAATTTAATTGAATCGGAGAATTTTTACAGTATTTAATAATTCCTCTTTGAGATAATTCCCAAAAACATTCTGCCGTAGCTCTTACGTCATACAAGGAATTATGCATATTATCAAAATCTTTGTGAAATAAGTAATTGTACAATTCCTTTAAAGAAGGGTATTTGTACTTTCTATCAGCCATATTACTTTCAATTTTACACACATCTACAGTAGCCTTCATCGTACAAATAATACATATTCCATAAAACAGTAGATTTATATCATCCTTTGACAACTCTGTATAACGCAAGAGCTCACATTTAAGAACATTTATATCAAAATCCGCATTATGAACTACTATATAATGAACAGCTTTTAGCTGCTCCACGAAATATCTATAAAAATCTCGTCTATCCCATCCTTCTTCCTGTGCCCTATCATTAGTAATTCCATGAATAGAAACAGAAGCATCAGGAATTGTGAAGCAATCTGGTTTCAATATATAATCAGACTCCTTCAATATATCATTATCATAACCTGAAAAGATTTGATAACTTATTTGAACTACGTACGGCCAGTTATCTATATTATCAAAAGACACGTTCAAATCTTGTGCCAGTCCTGTTGTTTCAATATCCAAAACAAGGATTACTGTCTGATATAAATCATAGCGTCTGACACTAGGTCCTATATTTGTCACTTTACAATGGATTATTTCTTCATAATTTAATGCTGTATTATAGCCAAATTCTTGCAAAGATGATAATAAGACCGAAGAAGATATCGTCTGTGGATCATTTTGAGGTAATCCACCAATAAAATTATAATTGAAACCATATCCAGACAAAGAAGGGGGCATTATTACATGACATTTCCATCTCAATTCTATTCGTTTAAAAACGTTTTTTATATTTTTCATTTGGCTCAAAAACAATAAAACCTGCATTTTTAAAAAGCTTCTCTGCGTGGCTATTCATTAGTAAATTAGAAGGCAATTCTTCCACCTTTATCCAAACATGAAAACCATTATTACTTCCAGTACTAATAACCCAATCATATATGCCTTTAATGCCCAAAGATAATAAGACCTGTTTTACAAATTCAGTAGAAGAACAGCCATCAATATCAATGCACCTATACGAATTAGCACCAGAAAGGACACCAATACCTGTCGCGGAATTCCAAAAATAAGATTTCCATTCAATATTATTGTAACAATTCGTTATGTGTTTTCTTTTTCTAAAATAAGTAATAGGTCTTTTAAATTGTTGAACAAAATCATATTGTGACAATGTAAAGTCTGTATTTTCTGTTTTTATCAAGTCCAGTTCATCTAAATGAAGTATTTGATAGCTTATCTTATTTGCAACTACATCTTTATATTCACAAATAACCGCATCAGTCCACCAATCCCAATCTTCAAACTTATTAGCCTTTATACGGGCAGAATTTCTAAAACAGAAATAATTACTAAACGGTAAAGCCGTAGCAACACTATCAGTTTCATCATCCATACCACTTGACAAATTAATTGCCTCATAAATTCTATTTACACCATTTTTTACTATATCAATTTTAAATATAGGTGAACAGTCTTTTTGACATTCAAATATCGCCCAAAGTATATTCTCCTTCAATCCAAGACTAATGTTATATATCTCATTATCATAATATTTACAGAAGTTTTGAAATGTAAACACACGCAAAACACCCTTATTTCCAAAATATCCATTTATGAATGTGACTTGAAATCCCATTGACTTATAAAAATGAGAATACAACGAGAATTTGTCTCTATTACAAATGATTGTGTTGCTTTGCATAACTTATGATATTTTATTTATGGAAAGTATCTCCAATTTATCCATTTCTATATTACATTTTAAATACTTAGCCAATTCTACTTTTATAGAATACTTAATATCCCGCATTTACAGATTATTATTAGAAAAAGTTTATATAATAAAACACCAACGGTTCCATTCAGCTTATATTTAACCTTATATTCCATATCGTTTTATTTTCAAAAATACTAATATTTTATATGTTTTCCAAGAAATGATTTATAATTATACCCAACTATGAGACAGTGAAGTATTAAATCTTAAATAAAACAAAAAACACCCGATTTTACATTCTTGGGTGTAAAATCGGGTGTTAATCCTATAAATCATTGAAATTCAATGTTTATTGCGGAGAGACAGGGATTCGAACCCCGGGTACCTCGCAGTACAACGGTTTCAAGACCGCCGCAATCGACCACTCTGCCACCTCTCCCAAACTTCCTTTCAGAAGTGCTTTTGTTGAAAGCGTTGCAAAGGTACGACTTTATTTTAAATATGCAAGACTTTTGAACAAGAAAAATTAAAGGTTTTATTATATTTGCACTCTCAATCGAAAAAAGCATATGAAACTAAAATGTCTTTTCTTACTGTTACTTTTGGGGATATCCTTTTGTGTACATGCACAAAAGCGCCCCGTCATCCTTGAGAAACAGTTGGAAATCATTAGGAAAGAACCTGATAACGGGGATGCCTTAAAATTTCTATGCCAATACTATTTAAATAAAGGAGATTATCCAAAACCATCACTTACGCTGAGATTATGAAAAACGTAGCGGACAAGACTAAAAATCCTCTACTCCAACTCTATTCATATATCTACCAAGCACAAGCGCAAATGATGAGCGGACGGGAAAAAATAGCCAAAAAAAACTTGAATCTTTCTCTTGAATTAGCAACCAAACTGAATAATGACTCCACTTTGTTCCGTCTATGGTAGTCTCGGACTCTATTCAGCAAATATTGAAACCGATTATTACCGTGCCATACGATGGCTTTATAAAGGTATCCAATTGGCACAACAAAATAATTTCCAACAACAATACGCTTTGCTTTTAGGCAATTTAGCAAATATCTATTACCTCAAAAAAGATACAGCCGGCATCAAATACGCATTAGAATGTTATGAATTAGGACACAGTATGCGTAATCCATACATCATTTATTCCGGTGCAGTAAATTCTGCCTATATGTATTTTTTAATGAAACAGAATGAGGAAGCAATGAAATATATCCATGAAGCCGAAACATTGATGCTGGAAAATGATTTCTACGACCAAGCCCATACCTATAATCTCTTTGGCAATATATTATATGATATGGGTGAATATGCTCAGGCTTTGGAATATTACAAAAAGCATGAAGGATAAACAGGCGGCACAAACTTCCTCTATTGTCTATGCCCATTTGGGATATGCACGTATACTAATGCAGCAAAACAAACAACCAGAAGCTATTTTATTGTTAAAAGTCATGGTGGGAAATCTAGAGACCATGGGTACGGTCGAACTCCGGAAGAATTTAAAACGATGAATTATACCTCGGCAGATGGCTTTTTGCATTCGGAGAATGCTTTCAGCGGAGTCCGTCAGGTCATATTGGATGAAATGTTGAAGGGGGGAAGTATTCAGACCCGCTTTGGCGGCAGCATCATTGACATGCGACGTACGGACATTCCCGTAGGAGAGACACCGTTGGATGTAGATTGTAAATTTGGGGGCATTGAACTCTATGTGCTGCGGACTGGACCATAAAATGTCTTTGCAGCACATTCATGGGCGGTTATGAGGATAAACGTTGGGAGAGAGAGGAAAATCCTCAAAAGGTGCTGGTGATAAGGGGGACTCTTTCGTGGAGTGGCTTGGTCGTTAAAAATTAAGACGGGCGGAATATGGATACACATCCTATACAGGCGTCGCCGCAAAGGTGGATAGTTGCTTTGGGCTTGCTGCTGGTTGCCGGCGTACAAGGCCTTTTCCTGTGGGGGTACACAGACGATGGTATATGGGTTTCCTTGTTGGACGGAATGGCTGCAACTCTGCTGTTTGCCCTATCGGCTTATTGGGCATGGTATGTTCTCGGCTTTGTCCATATTTCCATTACTACGCTTTTTATCACTATATTAGGCATATCTTGTACTTTGGTGGGCAGTTTCTTTATCCGGTGGATCTTGGAGTTTATTAATCATGCAGTCTACACTCCTTTTATACTCACACTTCCTTTCCGCCTCTGTTATGTGGCCTTACTGTGGAGCATCATCCTGTTATGGTATCGTTTGCAATCTGCTGCGGGCGAGCGTGAGGAGATGGAAAATCAATTGGTAACCATGCAGGAAACCTGGATGGAAGACCGCAGGAAAGCGGAGGCCAGCCGGAAGAAAGAGGAAGAAGCCGGTGCGGATGCGGAAGACTGCCTGGATCGGATCACAGTGAAAGATGGGACTAAAATTCATTTGATAGAATTGGCGGACTTGCTTTATATTCAGTCTTGTGGCGACTATGTGACATTGATTACTCCTGAAAGGGAGTATATTAAAGAACAGACGATGAAATATTTTGAAACTCATCTGCCTGGATCAGACTTTGTCCGTATCCATCGTTCGGCCATCGTTCAGGTTAAGCAGATATCCCGTCTGGAATTGTTCGGCAAGGAGTCTTATCAACTGATCTTAAAAACGGTCGAAAGCTGAAAGTCAGTAATAGTGGCTACCGTTTGCTGAAAGAGCGCTTAAATCTCTAATTTATATTGTTAGGTAATATGGCCGGAAGGAAAAGGGGAGGGTGACATGTGTGGAACTGTCCTGTAACAGGAATGAAATCCGTTTGTCATGAAACCTTTAATAGAGTGTAACTCTCACGAAACTTAACCCATCTACTTTTGCGACAGATTTATAACGCATAAAAAAGTATATGAAAAAAGGTTGTTAGAGCTGTGTCTCTTATGCTACTGATGGCAGGTGTTTGTGGAAATGCATTTGCCGAGGAAAATGAAAACATTGTCCGGCAAGGCACTATTCGCGGACGTGTGATAGACAATGGAAAACAAATTCTACCGGGTGCTTCCATCTTTATTGAGAATCTGAAAACCGGAGTGATCAGTGATGTGAACGGTTTCTACACATTACCCAATCTGAAGCCCGGCACTTACACCGTCAAAGTGACCTATGTAGGTTATAGCCCTATTGAAATGAAAGTTACCGTTCCCGAAGGCAAGACTTTAGAGAAAGATATAGTGATGAATGAAGGGGTGGAACTGCAGGAAGTGCAGGTGAAGGGAGCTTTTCAAGGGCAGAAGAAAGCAATCAATACACAAAAAAATAATCTGGGTATCACCAATATCGTATCTGCCGACCAAGTAGAATTCCGACTCAAACATAGGTGATGCATTGAAACGTATCAGTGGCATCAATGTGCAATACGATCAAGCGAGGCCCGTTTTGGACAAGTCCGCGGCACTAGTGCCGATTTAAGCTCCGTCACCATTAATGGTAATCGTGTCCCATCTGCTGAGGGGGATACTCGTAACGTGCAGTTGGACTTGATTCCTGCCGATATGATTCAGACCATCGAAGTAAGCAAAGTCGTTACACCCGATATGGACGGCGATGCTATCGGTGGTTCCATCAATCTGGTAACTAAAAATTCTCCTTATAAACGTACTATCAATGCCACAGCGGGAAGTGGTTACAATTGGATCAGCGAGAAAGCCCAGTTGAATTTAGGCTTCACTTACGGAGACCGTTTCTTCAATGACAGACTGGGCATGTTGCTCTCCGCTTCTTATCAGAATGCTCCTTCCGGTTCTTATGATACTGAATTCATGTGGGAACAAAATGAGGATGGCAAAGTATATGTCAGCGATTATCAGATGCGTCAGTACTTTGTCACCCGTGAACGTCAAAGTTATTCGGCGGCTTTTGACTTCGAACTCAATGAAAACCATAAATTGACTTTCAAGGGTATTTTTAACAACCGCAATGACTGGGAAAACCGTTACCGTACCAATATCAAGGATTTGGACGAGAACGGAAAAGGCACAGTCCGCATCCAAACCAAAGCTGGTACTCCCGATAATCGCAATGCCCGTCTGGAGCGTCAGCGTACCATGGATTTCGCTTTGGGCGGAGAACACTTATGGGGAGCAATCGGCATGGATTGGAATGCCAGTTATGCAAAAGCTACAGAAGAACGCCCTAATGAACGTTATCTTGACTTCCAACTGAAAAAGCAGGAATTTGATATGGACTTGAGTGATGAACGCCAGCCGTTGGCAACACCCACAGCAGGTTCTACCCTGACACTGAGTGATAAGTTCAGCTTGAAAGAACTGACAGAACAACAGGAAGACATCAAAGAAGAGGATATGAAATTTTCGGCCAATTTCAAAACCAGTTTGAATAATGGAGCCAAACTGAAGTTCGGTGCGAAAGTAGTACGTAAAACGAAAGAAAAAGAAATAGACTTCTACGAATATACTCCGAGAGACGAGGATGCCTTCATGACCAACAGCCTGAAAAATACGGTAGACCAGAGTACGGATAAATTTATGCCGAGCGACAAATATCAGGTAGGAACATTTGCCAGTAAAGAATATGTGGGTGGATTGAACTTAAATGATGCTTCCCAATTCGATAAAGAACAGGTACAAGCCGAATTGGCTGAGAACTTTGAGGCTCGTGAAACTGTAAGTTCCGGTATGTACGATTTGACCATAAATTTACCTCTAATATAAACTTGATGGCAGGGCTCCGCATGGAGCACACTTCTCTTCGTTATACCGGTCGTAACTATGATGATGAAACAGATAAGACCACCAAGACCGGCCGCGTCGTCAACAGTTATGTGAATTTCCTTCCTTCTATTTTGGTGAAATGGGATGTAAATGATGATTTCAAGATACGCGGTTCTTACACGCAGACCTTGAGCCGACCCAAATATTCAGCTTTGGTTCCCAGCGTGAATATCAACCGTGGCGATAATGAAATAAAGATTGGTAACTCTGACCTGAAACCTACTATTTCTTACAACTTCGATTTGAGTGCCGATTATTATTTCAAGAGTGTAGGTTTGGTGAGCGCAGGCTTTTTCTATAAGAAAATAGACGATTTCATCGTAGATCAGGTACTGACCAACTATGAATACCAAGGAACAGAATATACCGTTTCACTCAGCAAGAATGCAGGAAATGCTAATCTGTGGGGATTGGAATTTTCTTATCAGCGTGATTTCGGCTTCATTGCTCCGGCCTTGAAGTATGTGGGTTTCTATGGAACCTATACTTATACTCACTCACGCGTGGAGGACTTTAACTTCGAAGGACGTGAGAACGAGAGCGGGTTGAGTTTGCCGGGGTCTCCCGAGCATACGGCGAATGCCTCTCTTTACTTTGAAAAAGGAGGCTTGAATGTGCGCCTGAGCTATAACTATGCCTCCAGTTTTATCGATGAAATGGGCCCAAGTACATTTTATGACAGATATTATGATGCCGTGAACTATATGGATGTGAACGCCAGTTATACCTTTGGCAAGAAGGTGAAGATGACCTTTTATGCTGAGGCGAACAATCTGCTGAACCAGCCGCTCCGTTACTACCAGGGTACGAAGGACCGTACTATGCAGGCAGAATATTATGGCGTGAGAATGAATGCAGGTTTAAAAATAAATTTCTAAAAATTAAGTATATGAAAACGTTGATGATGATTAGAAAAATGAAAGAAGTATTGACATGGGTATGGATTGTTGTCATTGGTGCGGCTATCTGCCTGAATGTGTGTGCCCAGACTCCACAAGATTGGAAAGGACTGGAGAAACAACTGAATTTTTATATGGCTAACGATTTGGGACGTAACGGTTATTATGACCAGAAGCCATAGCCGAGCTGATGGGAGAAATGGCGGATGTTATTGGTCCCGAGTGTGTGTTTGCAGCCGGAGACGTGCACCACTTTGAAGGTGTACGCAGCGTTAACGATCCGCTTTGGATGACCAACTACGAGTTGATTTACAGTCATCCCGAGTTGATGATAGACTGGTTTCCGATCTTGGGAAATCATGAATACCGGGGTAATACGCAGGCTGTGTTGGATTATACCAATGTGAGTCGTCGCTGGTCGATGCCTGGTCGTTATTATACCAAAGTTTTTGAGAAGAAAGGAACTGCCATCCGTTTTGTGATGATAGATACCGCTCCTCTGATTGACAAATACCGTAACGAGAGCGAAACTTATCCGGATGCCTGCAAACAGGACATGGACAAGCAACTGGCATGGATAGACTCTGTGCTTACTGCTGCCAAAGAAGATTGGGTTGTCGTAATAGGGCATCATCCCATTTATGCTGAAACGTCGAAAGAGACAGTGAACGCAGCGATATGCAGAAACGTCTGGATCCTATCCTCCGTAAACATAAGGTGGATATCTATGCATGCGGACACATTCATAACTTCCAGCATCTTCGTGTGCCGGGCAGTGATATCGACTATGTGGTAAATTCGGCAGGTTCGTTGAGCCGTAAGGTAAAACCAGTGGAAGGCACTCAGTTCTGCAGTCCCGAACCGGCTTTTCTATCTTCACGGCAGACAAGAAAGAACTGGATATGCATATGATTGATAAGAAAGGAAAAGTAATCTATACTGTAAAACGCACCAAATAGGGATAGTTATTTTAGGGAAAAAGAGTACATTTGCGGTGTAAAACTGTAAATGTACTCTTTGTTATGTTGAATACACTCCTTTTGATTGGTGGTCTGGCTCTTATTTTGGCTGGTGCAAATGGCTTGACAGATGGTTCTGCAGCGGTTGCCAAACGTTTCCGTATTTCTGATTTGGTAATCGGGCTTACCATTGTAGCTTTTGGCACTTCGGCTCCCGAATTGGTTATCAGTGTGCTTTCTGCATTGAATGGCAGTGCTGAAATGGCTATTGGTAATGTGGTGGGTAGTAATATATTCAATGCTTTGATGATTATAGGCTGTACTGCGTTGGTACTCCCCATAAAAGTAGGTGAGGGGACGATGAGTAAAGAGATTCCGTTAGTCATTCTTTCTTCATTGGTACTGTTTGTCTGTGCCAATGACATGATGCTGGACAGGGAAGCGGTCAATGTTATCAGCCGTTCCGATGGGTTTGTTCTGTTGGCTTTCTTCCTTATATTTATGCGTTATACATTTGCTATCGCTCGTAATGGGGCAGATGAGGCAGGAGAAGAGCAGAAGATTAAGGAAATGCCTGTATGGAAATCGGTGTTGTATATTGCAGGAGGACTGGCCGGGCTCATATTTGGCGGACAGCTTTTTGTCGACGGGGCAAGCGGGCTTGCCCGTTCATGGGGTGTCAGTGAATCGGTAATCGGACTGACATTGGTAGCCGGAGGTACTTCCTTGCCGGAGCTTGCTACATCTGTTACGGCAGCTTTAAAGAAGAATCCGGGAATTGCTATCGGCAATGTCATCGGTAGCAATCTGTTCAATATATTCTTTGTACTGGGGTGCAGCGCTACGGTATCACCGCTTCCGATGGGGAATATAAATAATCTCGATTTAAGTGTGCTGATTGCTTCCTCCCTGTTGTTGTGCTGGTAGGCTGGTTTTTCCGTAAACGTACCATAACCCGTCTTGAAGGCGCATTGATGGTTGGCTGTTATGTCGTTTATACCGCCTATCTTATTGCCCAACAGTAAAAAAGCCATAAAAAGAATAAGTTATCTGCAAAAAAACTTCTATCTTTACACCCTGAATTTTTATAAAAATACAGCATGGCTATTACCATTAAAAAAGTCAGTTCAAAGAAAGAACTTAAGACATTTATACGGTTCAACTACGAGTTATACAAAGAGAATCCTTATTCCGTACCCGACTTGTACGATGATATGCTGAATACGTTCAGCCCGAAGAAGAATGCCGCTTTCGAGTTTTGTGAGGCGGAGTATTTTCTGGCATATAAGGATAACAAGGTGGTAGGACGTATTGCAGGGATTATAAATAAACGCGCAAACGAAACTTGGAATAAAAAAGAAGTCCGTTTCGGATGGATTGATTTCCTGGATGATATCGAAATATCACGCGCCTTGTTGGATGCAGTAGCCCAATGGGGTAAATCGAAGGGAATGGATACCATTCAGGGACCTTTGGGCTTTACCGACTTTGATGCGGAGGGTATGCTGATAGAAGGATTCGACCAATTGAGCACCATGGCGACTATCTATAATTATCCTTATTATCCACAGCATATGGAGAAGTTGGGATTCGAAAAGGATGCCGATTGGGTGGAATATAAAATTTATATTCCGGATGCAATTCCTGATAAGCATAAGCGTATCAGTGATTTGATTCAACGTAAGTTTAACTTGAAGGTGAAGAAATATACATCGGGTAAGAAAATTGCGGCCGAATATGGCCAGGCTATCTTCGAATTGATGAATGAGGCTTATGCTCCGCTTTATGGTTTCTCGGCTTTGTCTCAAGGACAGATTAACCAGTATATAAAGATGTATTTGCCTATTGTAGATTTGCGTATGGTGACCTTGGTGACCGATGCTGAAGATAAACTGGTGGCGGTGGGTATTTCAATGCCTTCTTTGTCCGAAGCGTTACGAAAAGCGAAGGGGCGTTTGCTGCCTATGGGCTGGTATCATTTGCTGAAAGTGCTGTTTTTGCATAAATATCCCCCTATGCTGGACTTGTTGCTGGTTGCTGTAAAACCTGAGTATCAGACAAAGGAGTCAATGCTTTGTTATTCTCGGACTTGATTCCTGTATATCAGCAACTGGGATTCAAGTATGCCGAAAGTAATCCGGAACTGGAACTGAATGGAAAGGTGCAGGCCCAGTGGGAATATTTCAAGACCGAGCAGCATAAACGCCGTCGTGCTTATAAAAAGAGTATTCTGTAACAACGATATATAAAAATGTGATAAGTCAATATGGAAGAAAACAACGAACTGATAAACAATCCCGCTGTAGAATATACCGACGATAACATCCGCCACCTCAGTGACATGGAGCATGTGCGTACCCGTCCCGGTATGTATATTGGAAAGTTGGGTGACGGATCACATGCCGAGGACGGTATCTACGTCCTTCTGAAAGAAGTTCTCGACAACAGTATCGATGAATTCAAAATGCAGGCGGGTAAAAAGATTGAGATTATCATTGAAGAAAATCTCCGTGTCAGCGTGCGTGACTATGGTCGGGGTATTCCGCAGGGAAAACTTATTGAGGCTGTAAGTGTGCTGAATACGGGAGGTAAATATGACAGTAAGGCGTTTAAGAAGAGTGTCGGACTGAATGGGGTCGGTGTGAAAGCTGTCAACGCATTGAGTTCGCGCTTCGAGGTGCGCAGCTATCGTGATGGAAAGGTGCGTATCGCTACCTTTGCCAAGGGAGACTTGTTGACGGATACCACACAAAATACAACAGAGGAGAACGGTACTTATATTTTCTTTGAACCGGATAACCTGTTATTTGAGAATTACAGTTTCCGTCCGGAGTTTGTGGAAACCATGCTCCGCAATTATACCTATCTGAATACAGGACTGGCCATTATCTATAACGGTCAGCGTATCTTGTCCCGTAACGGGTTGGTGGATTTGCTTAACGACAACATGACGGCTGTGGGATTATATCCCATCATCATTTGAAGGGAGAAGATATTGAGATAGCCTTTACGCATACCGGCCAGTATGGTGAAGAGTATTACTCTTTTGTCAACGGACAGCATACGACTCAGGGAGTACGCATCAAAGTGCTTTCAAAGAGCATATTGCCCGTACCATCAAGGAATATTTCAACAAGAACATGGATTATTCCGATATCCGTAACGGACTGGTGGCTGCCATTGCCGTCAATGTGGAGGAACCGTTGTTCGAAAGTCAGACTAAAATCAAGCTGGGCTCTACCAATATGGCTCCCGGTGGTCCTACCGTCAATAAATTTGTAGGTGATTTTGTAAAGACTGAGGTCGATAACTATCTGCACAAGCATACGGACGTGGCCGATGTGATGTTGCAGAAGATTCAGGAGTCGGAGAAAGAGCGTAAAGCGATAGCCGGAGTGACGAAACTGGCACGTGAGCGAGCCAAGAAGGCAAATCTTCATAACCGGAAGTTACGTGACTGCCGCTTTCATCTGAACGATGTCAAAGGGGACAAGAAGGAGGAAAGCTGCATCTTCATTACCGAGGGAGACTCGGCAAGCGGTTCTATCACCAAGAGCCGTGATGTAAATACTCAGGCAGTATTCAGTTTGCGTGGTAAGCCGTTGAATTCTTACGGGCTGACCAAGAAGATTGTATATGAGAATGAAGAGTTTAACCTGCTTCAGGCTGCTCTGAACATAGAGGACGGTATGGAAGGATTACGATATAATAAGGTAATTGTAGCTACAGATGCTGATGTAGACGGTATGCACATCCGTTTATTGCTTATTACTTTCTTCCTGCAATTCTTCCCTGACTTGATAAAGAAAGGTCATGTATATATCCTTCAAACCCCTTTATTCCGTGTCCGCAACCGCAAGAAAGGAGTTTATGAAACCGTATATTGTTATTCGGAAGAAGAACGGATTGCCGCTATCGAACGGTTAAGCCCCAATCCCGAAATTACCCGATTCAAAGGTTTGGGAGAGATCTCACCCGATGAATTCAAGCACTTTATCGGCAAAGACATGCGTCTGGAGCAAGTTTCCCTCCGCAAGACTGATCTGGTAAAGGAATTACTGGAGTTCTACATGGGTAAGAACACGATGGAACGTCAGAATTTTATTATAGATAACCTTGTTGTAGAAGAAGATATTGCGTGAGTGAATCACTAAAAAATATGAGAAGAGCGATATTTCCGGGAACCTTTGATCCTTTTACCATCGGTCATTATTCGGTCGTGAAGAGAGCGTTGACTTTTATGGACGAAGTGGTGATCGGCATCGGTATCAATGAGAATAAGAAAACTTGGTTTCCTACAGAGAAACGAGTGGAGATGATTGAGAAACTTTTTGCTGATGATCCCCGGGTAAAGATCGACGCTTACGATTGTTTGACCATAGACTTTGCCAGAGCTAAAGAAGCGCAGTTCATTGTTCGTGGAATCCGCACCGTACACGATTTTGAATATGAGGAAACCATAGCCGATATCAACCGGAAACTGGCCGGTATAGAACTATTCTGTTATTTACGGAGCCGGAACTTACTTCTATCAGTCTATCTATTGTGAGAGAATTATTGCAGTTTGGTAAAGACGTAACACCATTCTTACCTGAAGGAATGAAAATAGACTGATCATGAAATATACTATGTACTTTGCAGGCTTGATTGCCTGCTTTTTTTCTATTGTAGCCGTACAGGCTCAGGAAAATAAGTTTCTGAATTCTCCGGCACGCAAATTACAGTTGGCGGAGTTTGCCATTGCCAACCTTTATGTAGACGAAGTCAATGAGGGGAAACTTGTAGAGGAAGCCATCGTAAAAATGCTGGAACAGCTTGATCCTCATTCTACTTATTCCGACCCGGAGGAAGTGAAGAAAATGAACGAGCCGCTGCAGGGAAACTTTGAAGGTATCGGCATACAGTTCAATATGGCAGAAGATACATTGTTGGTGATACAGCCCGTATCGGGCGGTCCTTCCGAAAAAGCAGGTATTCTGGCCGGCGATCGTATCGTCATGGTGGAAGATACGCTGATAGCCGGTGTAAAGATGAGCACCGAAGATATCATGCGTCGTCTTCGTGGTCCTAAAGATTCAAAAGTGAATTTGAAAATACTTCGCCGAGGGGTGAAGGAACTGCTCCCTTTTACGGTGAAAAGGGATAAAATACCTGTTTACAGCCTGGATGCTTCCTATATGATTAAAGATAAGATTGGTTATATCCGTATCAACCGTTTTGCCGCCACTACCCATGAAGAGTTCAAGAAAGCGTTAGCTGAATTGCAGAAAAAAGGGATGAAAGATTTGATTCTTGATTTGCAAGGCAATGGCGGAGGTTATTTGAACGCTGCCATCGATATTGCCAACGAGTTTCTGGGCAAAAAGGAACTGATAGTCTATACGGAAGGCCGTCGTAATCCCCGTAGTGAATTTTTTGCTAAAGGTACGGGCGAGTTCCAGAATGGTCGTCTGATTGTATTGGTCGATGAATTCTCGCTTCTGCCAGTGAGATTGTGACCGGAGCTGTTCAGGATTGGGACAGAGGAGTCGTTGTGGGCCGGCGCAGCTTTGGTAAAGGCTTGGTGCAGCGTCCCATTGATTTGCCGGACGGGTCGATGATTCGTTTGACGGTGGCCCGTTATTATACTCCTGCCGGACGTTGTATCCAGAAACCTTACGAAAGCATTGAAAAGTATAATGAGGACCTGATAGACCGTTATAATAAAGGAGAGATGATGAGTGAAGACAGCATTCACTTCCCGGATTCACTGAAGTTCAAAACTCATAAGCTGGCTCGTACGGTATATGGCGGTGGGGGAATTATGCCCGATTATTTTGTGCCGATTGATACGACTCTCTATACTAAATATCATCGTCAGTTGCGTGATAAAGGGGCGTTGATGAAAGCTCACTTTCATTTTATTGATGCCCATCGTAAAGAATGGCTGGGCAAATACAAGACTTTCAATGAATTCTACAAACGTTTTGAAGTGACTCCGGATATGTTGGCACAACTGGTTGCTACCGGCAAGGAGATGGGAGTGGAATATAATGAAGAAGAATACCAGAAGGCCCTTCCTTTGCTGAAATTGCAGATGAAAGCATTGATAGCCCGTGATTTATGGGATATGAATGAGTATTATCATGTCATCAATGATGCCAATGAAAGTATCAGGAAAGCACTGGAGCTGCTGGAACAACCGGATTTTGAAGGATTGCTGCTAAAAAAACGATAGTCAAGACTTTATATTAACTGCAGGAGCGCATAGTTGCACTCCTGCATCCAACCATCACTTTATCTGTCTCCCGAACAGCACCTTATTCAGCCATCGGTTTACATAAATATTTGCAAAAGCACATCCTACTCCGATCGCTGCTCCTGTCACTACATCACTGGGATAATGCACTCCTTGGTTCATTCGTGCAAACCCCACTCCACAGGCCCATACGGCAGAAGGAGCGATGACATACCATTTGGGATAAGTGATAGAAAGCGAAGTTGCCAGGGAAAAAGCGGCGGCTGTGTGTCCTGAAGGAAACGACGGGCTGTCTGCATCCGGTGCTCCGTATGCATGAATCTTATCCGGATACTTTACAAAAGGCCGGTCACGTCCTATGATATGTTTGGCAGCGTATGTGATACCTACCGCCTCAATCACACTGGTTCCTATGTAAACGGCATCTTTCAGCATCGCTGGTCTTTCTTTATCAATGCATAGAGTCCCATGGCGGCAGGCACTCCTACGGGCAGAATCACTCCGCTGGCGGATAGTCCTCTGCTGAGGCCGTGTACCTTCCATTTATTGATGGTTTTCAATGTGTTGATATCTATATTCTGGGCCGGGAGGCTGAATGTAAAACTTACTGTCAACAAGAGGAAAATAATTCTTCGTATATCCATTTTGTTTGGTTTTTGTTCGGTACAAAGATAGAAAAATAATGTAATTCGCATTTACCCTTCCCGAATTAAAGAATAATTTCCATAATTCCTTGTATTATCGCTAGAATTCCTTTACTTTTGCATCGTGAATACACAGCTTTTAACAGAATTTTTAGTTCTAACAATTAAATAATTTAAATTCAATCATTTATGTGGTTAAGTAATTCATCTATTGGAAGGAAAGTGGTGATGAGTGTCACAGGTATCGCCCTTGTCCTGTTTCTGACGTTTCACATGGCGATGAACCTTGTTGCGCTCTTCTCGGAAGATGCTTACAACATGATTTGTGAATTCTTGGGAGCTAACTGGTACGCGTTGGTTGCAACTGCCGGACTGGCTGCTCTGTTCGTAATCCACATCATCTACGCTTTCTGGTTGACCATGCAGAACCGTGCAGCTCGTGGTAGCGAACGCTATGCAGTGAACGTTAAACCTAAAACTGTGGAATGGGCATCTCAGAACATGCTTGTCCTGGGTATTATCGTCATTGCCGGATTGGCTCTTCACTTTGCCAATTTCTGGTACAAAATGCAGTTTGCCGAAATCATCGGTGTTCATGATTTAGGTGCGTTCGGCCCTACAGACGGTGCCGCTTACATCCGTGAAACATTCGGATGCCCTGTATTTACAGTGCTTTACCTCATTTGGTTAGCAGCTTTATGGTTCCACCTGACTCACGGATTCTGGAGTGCTTTGCAGACATTGGGCTGGAGCAACAAAATCTGGTTCGAGCGTTGGAAGACTATTGGTAACATCTACTCTACTTTGGTAGTTCTTGGTTTTGCAGCAGTAGTCGTTATCTACTTCGTAAAATCACTCGCTTGTGGTGCTTGCTAATCGTAAATTGTAAATGATAAAATTGTAAATGAATATGGCTACTATAGATTCTAAAATTCCTGAAGGCGCTTTAGCCGAGAAATGGACCAATTATAAAGCTCATCAAAAATTGGTAAACCCTGCCAACAAACGTCGTCTTGACATTATTGTGGTAGGTACCGGTTTGGCAGGTGCTTCGGCTGCTGCTTCACTGGGTGCTCTGGGTTTCAAGGTATTAAACTTCTGTATCCAGGACTCTCCCGTCGTGCACACTCCATCGCTGCACAGGGAGGTATCAATGCTGCTAAGAATTATCAAAATGATGGTGACTCCGTTTACCGTCTTTTCTACGATACAATTAAAGGTGGTGACTATCGTGCACGCGAAGCTAACGTTTACCGTCTGGCCGAAGTGTCAAATGCTATTATCGACCAGTGCGTAGCTCAAGGTGTTCCTTTCGCTCGCGAATACGGTGGTTTGCTTGACAACCGTTCATTCGGTGGTGCTCAGGTATCACGTACATTCTATGCCCGCGGCCAAACCGGACAGCAGTTGTTGCTGGGTGCTTATTCTGCATTGAGCCGTGAAGTTCAGCGTGGTAACGTGAAATTGTACACTCGTTATGAAATGTTGGACGTTGTGCTGATTAAGGATAACGAAGGTGTGGAACGCGCCCGTGGTATCATCGCTCGTAACTTGGTTACAGGTAAGATCGAACGTTTTGCTGCTCATGCAGTAGTAATCGGTACCGGTGGTTATGGTAATACTTATTTCTTGTCTACCAACGCTATGGCGTCAAATGGATCGGCTGCTATGCAGGTTTACCGCAAAGGTGCTTATTTTGCTAATCCTTGTTTTGCACAGATTCACCCGACCTGTATTCCTGTACACGGTGACAAGCAGTCTAAACTGACTTTGATGTCTGAGTCATTGCGTAATGACGGACGTATCTGGGTTCCGAAAAAGCTGGAAGATGCCAAGGCATTGCAAGCAGGAACTAAAAAACCGACTGATATACCTGATGCAGACCGTGACTTCTATCTGGAACGTCGTTATCCGGCATTCGGTAACTTGGTTCCTCGTGACGTTGCTTCACGTGCTGCGAAAGAACGTTGCGACGCAGGTTTCGGTGTGAACAACACAGGTTTGGCTGTATTCCTCGACTTTAAGTACGCTATCGATCGTCTGGGTGAAGATGTAGTTCGTGCCCGTTACGGTAACTTGTTCGATATGTACGAAGAAATCACTGACGAGAACCCATACAAGACTCCGATGATGATCTTCCCGGCTATCCACTATACAATGGGTGGTATCTGGGTTGACTATGACTGATGACTTCTATCAAGGGTCTGTATGCTATCGGTGAAGCTAACTTCTCTGACCACGGTGCAAACCGTTTGGGTGCATCTGCATTGATGCAGGGATTGGCTGACGGTTACTTCGTATTGCCTTACACTATCCAGAACTATTTGTCAGACCAGATTCAGGTTCCCCGTTTCTCAACAGACCTTCCCGAATTCGTAGCTGCCGAAAAGGCTGTAAACGATAAGATCCAGAGACTGATGAATATCAAGGGTCATCGTTCTGTAGACTCTATTCACAAGGAGCTGGGTCACATCATGTGGGACTTTGTAGGTATGGGACGTACCAAGGAATCTTTGACTACTGCTCTGGCTAAACTGAAAGAAGTAAGAAAGACCTTCTGGAGCGACCTTCGCATTCCGGGTGAAGCTAATGAATTGAATGTAGAACTTGAAAAGGCAATCCGCCTGGCTGATTTCATCGAAATCGGTGAGCTGATGGCTTACGATGCATTGAACCGTGAGGAATCTTGTGGTGGTCACTTCCGTGAAGAACACCAGACTCCGGAGGGTGAAGCGCTTCGTCACGATGACAAGTTCTCGTATGTAGCTTGCTGGAAATACACAGGTGAAGGAAAAGAACCCGAATTGATCAAGGAAGATTTGAACTATCAGTTCGTTAAGGTTCAAACTCGTAACTATAAGTCTTAATTATTAATTGTATAGAAATCATGGATAAAAATATAAGTTTCACACTGAAAGTTTGGCGTCAGAAAGGTCCTAAAGACAAAGGACATTTTGATACCTTCCAAATGAAAGATATTCCGGGTGATACCTCATTCCTGGAAATGATGGACATCTTGAACGAGCAGCTTATCAATGAAGGTAAAGAACCTATCGTATTCGACCACGACTGTCGCGAAGGTATTTGCGGTATGTGCTCTATGTATATCAACGGACATCCTCACGGACCTGCTACAGGTGCTACTACCTGCCAGATTTATATGCGTCGTTTCAAAGACGGTGACACCATTACTGTTGAGCCTTGGCGTTCTGCCGGTTTCCCGGTAATCCGCGACTTGATGGTAGACCGTAGCGCATACGACAAAATTATGCAGGCCGGTGGTTACGTGTCAATCAATACCGGTGGTATTCCTGACGCTAACGCAATTCCTATTGCAAAACCTATTGCTGACGAGGCTATGGATGCTGCTGCATGTATCGGTTGTGGTGCTTGTGTTGCTGCATGTAAGAATGGTTCTGCCATGTTGTTTGTTTCTGCAAAGGTCAGCCAGTTGGCACTGTTACCTCAGGGTAAAGTGGAAGCTGCACGCCGTGCGAAAGCTATGTTGAGCAAGATGGATGAACTGGGCTTTGGTAACTGTACAAACACTCGTGCTTGTGAGGCAGAATGTCCGAAGTTGGTTTCTATCAGCAACATCGCTCGTTTGAACCGTGAATTTATTGCTGCGAAGCTGAAAGACTAATCACGGTTAGTTTTACTTGATATTTGAGAATGCCCTGCCTTTGGTGGGGCATTTTTTTGCCTGGGGCTTCTTCTTTTTCTCTCTTACGTATGTTTCTGGGAGAATCGCCAAAGAACTTCTTACAGAAGTTGGAGAAATGTGAGAGAGATTCGAATCCATGTTCGAAGCAGATTTCGGAGATGGAAGCCTCTGTATAGCGCAATTGGTAGAGGATACTTTCTTTGCGCTGCTTCATCATCCATTCATAGGCCGGTTCGTTGAAGATAGCCTTGAAAATACGGCGGAAGGTGGTGACGCTATAGCCGCCCAGTTGTGCGAAGTCTTCTACAGACTTATTTGCTTGTGGTGTTTTAATATAAAATATTCAAAGCTGTTGGTATACTTGGACAAACTGTGTACAATGGGGGAAAGCTCATAGTCTGTATAGTAGTGCGCCAGTAGATAATACAGTTCTTTACGCTTGAATTCAAGCAGTTCTTTACAGATTTTGTCTATATTCAGATAGGAGGTAACTCCTTCAAGGAAAAGCTTTATTTCGGGCTTTATTTTAAGTGGCTCGGAGATGAGTGGCGGGGGCACGTTTTTCAATATATAGGTATAGCGGTCATAACAGAAAGCTTTGGGGTCATCGAATGTGTACAGAATACCTTCCGAGTCTGTCATGGCCAGTATTTCCACTTTTGATGCGATAGCTTGCAGTACAAATTCTCCGGGATTGATGATAGTACCGGCATATTCTTCACTATTGATGAGTATTTGGCCTTTGAGTAAGAAAAATAAGATATTAGTTTCACACTTATGTGGGGGTAAGTGGAAACCTTTTTTGTTATGTGTGTAATGGATGCTATTCTCCACTGCTTTAGGGCATTGGTACAATCCATCCTTTCATTACAGGGCAGACCAGACATATATAGATGTTAGAGACGCTTGTGTTCTTTTTTTTGATTTGACAAATGTAGGTCAAATATGGATAATTTGCAATAAGTTTCAAGAAAAAGACCGAAGAATCCTGTTTCCACTTGTTTGTCTTCTGCCGTTACGGAAAACGATAGCCTGTGGGCATGAGCATAGAGGGCTAAATTGTGTGGCCAAACAAAAAGAAGTTGCAATTGTTGGGAAAGTAGCAGAAAGAAAGTATCTTTGTGTGTACCCCATGGGGAGGTATACCGGCTAAAACAGCATAGATTATGGAATTTGTAGTATCATCAGATAAGAAATTATTGCCCTACGGCATGATGAATTTCGCGGATATACGCCTTGATGGTTATTATTATGTGGACAAGACCATGTATATCCCGTTGATAGAACGCTCCAACCGTTATTTTTTCTTTATCCGTCCGCGTCGTTTCGGCAAAAGTCTGACGCTGAATATGCTGTAACATTACTATGATGTACGAACCAAGGATAAATTCGACGCCCTGTTTGGAGACCTCTACATAGGGAAGTATCTTACACGTGACCGGAACAGCTACTTGGTATTGTATCTCAATTTCTCCGGTATCATTGGCGAACTGCATAACTATCGTGCCGGATTGGACGCACATTGCCAAACCTGTTTCGACTATTTCTGTGATATTTATGCGGAATACCTGCCGCAGGGTATCAAAGAACAGTTGGACGCAAAGAATGGGGCGGTAGAACAATTAGACTATCTTTATCATGAGTGTGAGCGTGTCGGTCAGGATATTTATCTTTTTATCGATGAGTATGACCATTTTACCAATGCCATCCTTTCGGATGCCGAAAGCCTGCACCGATATACGAAGGAAACGCACAAGGAAGGATATCTGCGTGCATTCTTCAACAAGATAAAATCCGGTACCTATTCCAGCATCAAACGCTGTTTCATTACCGGAGTCAGTCCTGTGACGATGGATGTGGTTGTTTCTAGGGGTATTTTATGATTGAGGACGGCTGATTGTCAACAGGTAAAAATGCTCCGCAAATGAAATCGCAAATGATAGAGGGGATGATGCGGTGTTTCATTGCGGAGCGGGGAATTGTTATGTTTATCTGTATGTTTGTCGGGGGATTTGTAAATTCATTAATTTATAGTTTGTTGGTTTCTTATAATACAGGAGTTTTAGGAGTTTGCTCGTTATCAGTGGCATTCCAATCTTCATCATATGTTGTGTTTACACTCATTTTTTCTGCACCAACCGGTAAAGTTAGTATATAGCGGATACTTTGCCCATTAGTCCATTCTCCTGTTAAAGCTACTTCTTTTGATCCGTTAAAGAATGTTGCATTATCTTTCTCTGTTTTATACTTGACTGTAATTTTAGCATCAGTAAGAGATTGTGGGTACAGCATTAATGAATTATTATTTTGTGTATAATCATAAATATCATCTTTGGCTGTTACGGTGTTATCAAATGTATAGCTATAACCACTAGCAGGTGCACTTCCTGTGATATTCCAATTTCCACCTTTTCCTTCAGTTCCTCCGAATGTGTACGTTGCGGCACCACCTTTTGCACCGGTGATAGTTATGCTTTCAACTGTGTAAGTATAGTTGCTGTCAGCTAGTTTTGCAGCAAAGTTTATACGGGTTAAGATGTGTTGGAATGTAAGGTTTAATGTATTATCACTTGGCTTAGTTATATCTTTGGAATAAGCTACTATAATATCTTTCTGATCGGCCGGGGTATCAGGAAGGGTATAGCTGATGGTGGGATAAGCGCTGGAACTAGCAGGTGCTGTATAGGTTACATCATTGGTATATCCAAAAAATTGCATTTCTGTTATAGGCCAATAAAAAGTACCACTTGTTGTAGCCCAATTACCTTGACCTCCTTTATATTCTATGCCATCCATATACGCGTTACCCCATCCTGAAGTGGCGATATCGCTGCTTTTAATTATATAGGCATGTAATTTAAAAGACGTGAAACTACTATTACTTGTAACAGTGGCCCTTGAACTCTTTTTGACAATCGTGTTTACTCCTATCTCATTTTTACTTTTGGGAGTTCCATTGTCAATACCATCAATCTCATTCTGTGAGCAACTTGTGATTGCCAATGCAGCTAAAGCTGCAAATAAAATCTTCTTCATATCCTATGTGTTTTAAGTTAATAATTCTATGACTCTTTATTCTATATTTTAACCGACCGGTAATTCTACATTCGTTTCATCATCCCAGTCACTGACGTTCCCATCAAATCCACCGCCACTTTCATCAGGAGGAATCTCTACATCATCCACCACAATCTTCTCATCATCGGAAGTTCGATCTCTATCTCCGGCTCTTGAGGTTTTTCATCGCCTTCTCCCGGCTCGTCTTTATCTTCAGGAGGTTTTACCGCTTCCGTTATTTCTACTTTCGCTTCCTGTTTGGAACCATCCACTTTTACTATAATCAAGTTCAGAAACTGAGTGATATCGGCTCTTGCTTGCGTCAGTTTGGGATGCCCAAAGCAGGTAAAACTCCCTTTTATAGCCCCATTCCCTTTACTGGTTTCACAATAAATAGGAGCGAACCGGCATAGGCTGGCTCCTTTGCCCAGGTGGTAACATTCAGCCATTCCGGAAACACTGCCCAGGATGGATGCAACATTTTTCAGCCCTTCTGTCTTTATTGAAAAAGTGTAAGTGGTTACCACAGATTTTGGTTTTACCTCTAGTGTCGGTAATTCTTCCTCTTTTCCTATCTCTACATCGTCCAGGGTTGCTACATAAAAATTATCCGGTCCCCATACCATGTCTTTCGTTTCCTCGGCACCCAGTCCCGTACAGTTTCCTGTACATGCCATTATTGTTTCGTAGCTACCTTCGTCTTTTATTTGCACTACTTCGGTGTCATAATTGTAAATCACTGCCGAATAATGTCCCGGAGGTACTTTTATTTCTCCGCCTTTCGCCGGTAAGTAGGTATCAATCTTCCTTCCTTGGCCGTCCTTGGGATAGAAGATGATCCGGACTCCTTCCGGCAGACGGTCGGTTACTCCTTCCCAATTTAGACGGATGTTTATTCCTGTTACGGGGTAATCGTCCAGAATCTCGCGGCGGCTGCATCCCACTAAAGTCAATAGTGAAGATAAAAGTACAAGAATTGCGTACCTTGTCTTTTTCATTTTCTTCCTCTTTTCTTGGTTATCAACCATACCAACGAAATTTTTGCTTTCGTAGGGCCTATAAAGGTGTAATTTCCGCTACTCATCCAGACTAGTGATCCCTCATAGGGAGTATATTTTTGATATTCCGTGGTCAGATAGCCTATGCCTAGCTGAATTCCAATGCCAGATGTCGTGACAACAAAGTGGAATATCCATAAGTGAATCCTGCCGCACCGTAATATTTACCTTGGTAGCCGTTTCCTTTAAACTGAAAGTCGTAGATACCTCCCTCGATATACAATCCAAAGAAATGTCCGTTCAATCGGTTGTGTAGTTCACGGTTGCCCAGCCAGTAACGGCTTTCTATTCCTCCCGAAATCAGTTGGTAGCAGATTTCTTTACTGCTGTTGGACCACCAGGGGCTTTTATATTCCATATTCACTGACCATCTCTTTCCTACAGGAATTTCTATTTCTATATTAGGTGCCAGTGCCAGATCGTACAATAAATTATTTTTCAGCGCAAGCACTGTGTTGTCGACTGTCTGGACTCTTCTTGCTGCCTTTTCTTTGGGCTTTTCTCCCCGTTTCTCTTTTGTCTCTTTTTTCTTTTCTGCCTTTATTACTGTTTTTTCTGTTTCTATTATTACTTGTGTTCTTTCCTTCTGTGGAAGTACTTGCATCGTCATTGGCGTAACGGTCGTTTCCCTGTCAATCGGTATGAATTCAGTTTCTTCTATCCTTGCTGCCTGTTCTGCGGAGGAGTTTTTCCTCCGTTTTCTTCCGGATAAGACAGGCAGACTCTTATCTCTGTCCGTCTGAGTTCCGGTAGCACTCGGTCAGAAATATACTGATAAGGTATGCCGGCGTCCAGGCGTTGCAAGAAATCTTGCATTTTTACGGGATTGTCATGGTGATAATCTATCAATGCCAATACATCTTCCCGGTCGGGGACCAGTCTGTCGTCCAGTATCAGTTTCCGTAAGGCATCCCCGTACTCTTCTCCTTTGCGGATACAGATTTGGGCGGTATTGACCTGCGGATATTTCCCACATAAGAACACTTTTACTTCCTCACTTCTTTTTTGTCCCAGCGGTATGCCCTGTTCTTTTTTACCATTATATAAATCCGGTGAAACCAGAATAATGGAATTAAGATGGATGCTGTGGGCAGGATTGGCAAGTAGAGAATCCAATACCGTCAGCGTTTTACCGTTTCCTTGGTAATCCTTGTCTATCTGTCGGGCATTCAGGTCAAAATAGAGCGTCATGTCCAACGTGGTGTCTTTGGGGTTTTCGTACTCTATTGTCCGGGCATAAATGCTATTTGGCAGTAGGCACAAAAGCACAAATATGCTGAATATAGTAGTGCGTTTTTCCATGAATTACCATTATGTATGAAGCAAATATAGGTGATAAAATCTGAAAAAAGACTTATTAAATGTTCTATTTTCGGACTTGAAAGGGTTTGTGAAGCGATTGGATAGAATTTGCAAGTTTTGGCGGTTGGATAATGAGAAGGGCAGGGGACTTACTTTTATTTTGGATGAATAACATGAGGGAATACTTTCTTTTTGTTTTTTACTTTCCAGCAGACAGGAATGAATCATTCTATGATATTGATAGAATAATGTTTCATATTCCTTTTTTAACCCCGCTTTTCTTGTCGGATTGTAATACTGTGTGCGAAAACGATTGTATTTGTGAAATAATACTAAATGAAAAGCAAAAATGAACAAATATTTGGAGGTATTGAGTGTAAGTTGTACATTTGTCATGTGATTTTTTTCATAGTATTAGATTTAAGGTTAACAAAGGTTGGAGCAAGGCGTTGCTCCTTTCTTTTTTAGTACCTTCTGTTTCTTTCCATTCTCCTAATCATCAGCTCCTTAATGCCGTTGATTTTTTAAAATATTCTGTTTCTTGTTTTCATCCAATGGATTTTATGTTATCTTTGTGTCAATGTAAACTAACTAACAATCTACATGAAAAGACACACAAACCTTTTATGCTTGGGGGCTGCTGTCGCATTGCTGAATGCTTGCGCCCCGGTGGTGAACGCTCCTGAGCCTGTTCTTCCTGTTCCCGAGAAAAAGCAGGTGGACTGGCAGAAAATGGAAACTTATGCTTTCGTGCATTTCGGACTGAATACTTTTAATGACCGCGAATGGGGTTATGGAGATTCTGACCCTGCCACGTTTAATCCGGTTAAACTGGACTGCGAGCAATGGGTGAAAACTTTTGTGGCGGCAGGGATGAAAGGAGTTATCCTTACGGCAAAACACCATGACGGATTTTGTCTGTGGCCTACGGGGCTGACCGAATATTGTATCCGTAACACACCTTATAAGGATGGAAAAGGAGATATCGTACGTGACCTTTCGGAGGCTTGTAAAAGTATGGTATAAAATTCGCTGTCTATCTCTCACCGTGGGACAGGCATCAGGCCAATTATGGAACTCCGGAATATGTGGATTATTTCTATCAACAGTTACACGAATTGCTGACCCATTACGGTCCGGTGTTCGAAATTTGGTTTGATGGAGCTAATGGAGGGGATGGCTGGTATGGCGGAGCCAAAGACTCCCGTACCATAGACCGGAAAAATTATTATGATTATGCGCGTGCATACGAGATGATCGACAAATATCAGCCGCAGGCGTTGTCTTCTCGGATGGCGGACCCGGATGCCGTTGGTAGGTAACGAGAATGGCTTTGCCGGAGCTACAAACTGGTCTTTCCTGCGTGCCGGAGAGGTTTATCCGGGATATCCTAAATACAGGGAACTGCAATACGGTCATGCAGACGGCAATCAGTGGACGGCTGCCGAGTGTGATGTGTCTATCCGTCCGGGCTGGTTTTATCATCCGGAGGAAGATGACAGGGTGAAGACGGTGGAGCAATTGACAGACCTTTATTACCGCAGTGTGGGGCACAATGCGACTTTGTTGCTCAATTTCCCTGTAAACCGGGATGGCTGATTCATCCGGTAGATTCGGCGAATGCGGTTGACTTTTATAAGAATGTTCAGAAACAGCTGGCAAACAATCTGTTGAAAGGTGTTCTTCCGATAGTTTCCAATGAACGGGGTGGAAAGTACACTGCAAAGGCGGTGACGGATGGAGAATATGATACATATTGGGCTACGGAGGATAGTGTCACATCGGCTGTCATCGAGTTTGAATGGCCGGCTCCGCAAAAGGTGAACCGTATGCTGTTGCAGGAATATATTCCGTTGGGGCAGCGTGTACAATCCTTTGTGGTGGAATATAATAAAGAAGGGGAGTGGCTGCCTGTGAAGCTGAATGAAGAGACAACCACAATCGGTTATAAACGTTTGCTTCGTTTTGAAACAGTCACTACGGACAAACTTCGTATAAACTTTATGGAATCACGCGCTTGCTTGTGTATCAATAATATAGAGGCTTATTATGCAGGAGAAACCCCGGATGTGTTTACTGCGAAAGCGGAAGAACTGAAAACGTATCCGTTTACATTGCCGCAGGTAGATGAGGCGGAAGCCGGAAAATGTGCGGATAAAGATGCCGCCACGACTTGCTTTGTGGATGGCAATACGCTTTTGATAGATTTAGGTACGGAACAGACTGTTTCTTCCTTCCATTATCTACCGATCAGAGCGAGTATAACAAAGGACTGATAGCTGCTTATGAGATTTCAGTGGGTATGGAGGCCAATGCTGTGAATCAAGTGGTGAGCAGCGGGGAATTCTCGAATATCAAGAATAATCCGATTCTCCAATCGGTTTATTTCACTCCGGTAACGGCTAGATATGTATTGCTGAAAGCAGTGAGGATGGTGGAAAACGAGAGTCCGATGGCTTTGCCGAATTAGGAGTGCAATGACCATGTATCAATATACTCATGTGTCCGTTCACAATACAGCTACCGTATGTCAATGAGTACATGAGTATATTGATACATGGTTACATTATTAATCGGTACACTCCTCCTGCCAGTGCTCGTATCACCCCTTTCATTTCTAATTCAAACAGTAATGCACTCATTCGGTTTACAGGTATGTTGGTGTCTATCACCAATGTGTTGATTTGTAATCCTTCCGGTATTTTGCCGAGTCGTTTTACTATTCGTTCTTCTTCCTCGCTTAAATCAGGGAACAATTCCCGTTGTACTGTTTTCTCAGTTTTGGGGCTGCTTTCCCATCCCATACCCTTCACTAAATCCTCGGCCGATGTGATAAGCACTGCCTGGTTTTTCCTTATCAGATTGTTGCAGCCTATGGAATATTCATCATTGCATCGTCCCGGAAAGGCAAAACAGTCCCGGTGATAACTTTCCGCCAGTTCGGCGGTGATGAGGCTCCCCCTTTGGCGGCGGACTCGATAACGACGGTGGCGTCACTCATACCTGCTACAATGCGGTTTCGTTTCACGAATTTTGCCTGTCGGGGTTGGTTCCGCTTGTAAATTCGGTCAGCAAACCTCCCTGTTCCAACATGCTGACGGCTGTCTTCCGATGTTCGGCAGGATAAATGCGGTCCAGTCCGTGTGCCAGCACGCCTATGGTCTTGAAATGATTCTGCAGGGCGGCGCGATGCGCATGGATATCAATGCCATAAGCCAGCCCGCTCACTATCAAGGCGTTTGGGCACAACACCGACAAGTCGGCAAGGAAACGGGTGCAGATATCCTGTCCGTAGGGGGTGGCATGACGGGTTCCTACCATGTTGATGACATGCAGTGCATTCAGATCGGCATTTCCCCGATAAAATAAAGCTAGCGGAGCATCATCACATTCACGCAAACGGCTGGGATAACCTTCATCATTTAAGGTGAGGCAGCGGATATGATTTTTCTCACAGAAAGTAAGTTCCTGCTCTGCACGCCGGAAAGCTTCGGAGTTATTCAACGCAGTAATGATCTTTTCGCTTACTCCGGGGACCAGTTGTGACAGCTCTTTGCGGTGTTCGAAAACACGGGTGGCGCTTCCCAGACTACTTACCAGTCTGAATGCGCCTGTCAGTCCCAATCCCGGTATCCGGTCAGGGCCAGGCTGCAAATTTGTTCGTCTTGTGTCATTCGCTCAGGTAGGGTGCGAAAGTCTCGTCAAATAGAGCGCTGTCCCCTAATCTGCCGTTTACCACGCATACTGATTCTACAGTGGCCTTGACAGTCACTTTCATATCGGGCAGACGGAAGATGTCCTGATAGAACACATATTTAATACCTTCTTTTTTCAGATAGAGTTTAGAAACGAATTCGTCACCGCTGCGCAGCGGAGTTTTGAACGCCATGGTGAGCCGTGCCACTACCGGGTCCACTCCTTCCTCGTGCAGACGGGCGAAGCTGATACCTACGGATGTGAGAAACTCATGGCGTGTATGTTCCAGATAATGTTGATAGTTGGCATTGTTCACAATACCCTGCAGGTCGCATTCATAATCGCGTACCTTCATCTTCAGTTCATAAATATACTTTTCCATAAAGCAAAGGTATAAGAAAAATGTGTTACTTTGCATCTAAACTAAAAAAAAGAAGTGAATGAAACTATATGCTGCGCCTTTGCAAGGTTTTACGGAAGCTCCCTGGAGAAACTTTCATGAGGAAGTTTTTGGTGGAATAGATGCGTATTATACTCCTTTTGTACGAATAGAGAGAGGAGGATTCCGTAACAGGGATGTACGGGACATTGCTCCCGAAAACAATACGGTTTCCCATGTAGTGCCTCAGCTCATCGCGTCCACTCCTGTCGAGCTGGAACGGTTGGCCGCTTTGTTTACAGAGAAAGGATATAAGGAAGCGGATTTTAATATGGGGTGTCCTTTTCCGCTGGTTGCAAGAAAGCACAAGGCTCCGGCATATTGCCTTATCCTGCGAGGTAGAAGCTTTATTGAAAGAGTTGACACATTATCCTGAACTGAGTTTTTCGGTTAAGATGAGATTGGGATGGGAGAGTGCGGATGAATGGCGGCTGTTGTTGCCTTTGCTGAACGCTGCCCCCTTGCGGCGGATCGTTCTGCATCCCCGTATCGGGAAGCAACAATACAAAGGAGAGGTGGACTTGGCTGCGTTCACCGCTTTCTATGAGGAGTGCGCGCATCCGTTGGTATATAACGGCGATTTACTGACGGTGGAGGATATCCGGAAAGTGGAAGAGAAATTTCCCTGCCTGGAGGGCGTCATGCTGGGACGCGGGTTGCTGGCCAATCCTGCATTGGCTTGGGAATATGTAAACGGAACCTCTTTTTCTCCCGATAAATTGCATGAAAAGGTGAAGGCGCTTCACGCACGCCTTCTTCAATATTATGAAGCCCATTTACAGGGAGAGGCGCAATTGCTGAGTAAAATGAAGCCTTATTGGGAATACCTGCTGCCCGATGCGGACCGGAAGATAAAGAAAGCAATAAAGAAGGCTACAACGATGGATAAGTATTTGACGGCGGTGAACCAGCTGTAATGATGGAAAAGGGGCTTCAATACATGAAAACCGGAGTGCTTCTTCAGTTCATTCATCCGGTATAACTGCTTGTAAAATAGGGAAGTATCCTGATAGGAGAACCTTCAGTTTCCTGTCAGTTACTTCCAGCCCATATTTTTGTTCTTACCTGTTAGATGAGAGGTGTGTTCGTCATGCCTGTATTTTAAGAAATACTTATCTGTCTTTTCTTGGAGCATATCTTTTATCTTCCTTGTTATGTATCCAGTTACTTCCTGATAAGTTTATCGTTTCACTAAAGTGATGAAACCTTATCACTCTAGTGATGAACTTGTACCACTTTAGTGATGAAACTTCATCACCCAAGTGAGACGATTGATTCTTCAAGACGAAAACACAAACTTGTCCTGATGAAATCCCTTTTACATAAGGATGTTTACGCTTAGTCACTTTTCATCCCGAAAGGCCGGAAAGCCCTTGACAAAGGCTTTTCAATGTGCTATCTTTGTGGAAACAACAACTAAAAAAACAATAAAATCATGATGAAAGAAATGATTCGGAAGGTGATGGAATGGTGCAAGTTATGGAACGGTGAAACTGCAACGGCGAAACAGGCAGGCCCTTCTTCGGATAAAAGGGAAAAAGAACAGGCTGCGGATAACCGGGAAGTACAAGACCGTCTGGAGAACTACTTGTGGAAACACTATGAGTTCCGTTTCAACGTGTTGACGGAACAGCCCGAATATTGCGCGAAGGGGCAAGGGACGGACACACCTTATAAGATAGTGACTCAGCGTACCTTGAACACCTTGTGCCTGGAAGCGCACCGTCATCGCATCAATTGCTGGGATAAAGATGTGAGCCGCCTGCTCCATTCGGAACGCTTGGAAGATTATCACCCTTTCCTTACTTATATGGATACACTGCCCCAATGGGACGGAGTGGACCGTATCACTCCGCTGGCGCAGCGCATCTCGAAGAAAACTTTCTGGATAAACGGCTTCCACCGCTGGATGCTGGGAATGGCCGCCCAGTGGTCAGGACGCATGGACGTTGCGCCAATGCAGTGGCCCTATGTTGGTGAGCCGTATGCAGGGCAAGTGTAAATCTACTTTTGTCAGTTATTGATGCCCGATGGGTTGCGGGATTATTACACGGACAGTTTTGA
>ENA-OQJH01000114-OQJH01000114.1-human-gut-metagenome-genome-assembly--contig:-NODE-114-length-46105-cov-2.924094_pt1 | contig 46105 bp, 57 predicted proteins | sample MGYA00242597_ERZ504763 | MGnify/ENA primary metagenome ERZ504763 (study PRJEB26092, sample SAMD00036359) | human gut metagenome | host: Homo sapiens | study: EMG produced TPA metagenomics assembly of... | reverse complement strand
TTAAGATAATACTTGGATAAAGTTGTACAAACCTAAATTTTTCTTCTTTTCTGATAATGTTGATTACGTAAATGAATACTTTGATGATGTAGAAAAACAGTGATTTCATGGAACAAGGTGAACGTAGTTTTTTGATATGTATCTTATGGCTCATGGAAAAAATATGATTATTGCCAATAGTACTTTTAGTTGTTGGGCTGCTTACTTAAATAAAAATAATCCGATAGTTATTTGCCCCCAAATTTGGCGTAATGATCGACCTTCTCCTCCTGTAGTTCTTGATAATTGGATAACTATATCTAATCGTTAATGGATTTGTAGAATGATTTTATTGTTTTGTTGCGATGAAAAGAATATTGATTATGTTTATCTTTCTAAATCAGATTTTTAGAACTAAAAATAGAGAGAAATTATGCCCAGCACATAGTACGGTGGTTAATAAGTATTTACTTTGTAAAAAACTGTAAAGTTAAAGTAGTTACTTATACCTAATTAGATTGTTATAAAATATAAGAGATGATGAAAACCATAACTATCATAACTCTTCAGAACGTCCGTAACTATGGTTCTGTGTTGCAGGCTTTAGCGACTCAAAAAATCTTTGAAAGCTTAGGGTGTGAAGTTGGTTTCTTTAACTATCTTCGTAGCAATAATGCCACCCCTTGGGTTAGGATCAAGAATTGGACTAATAAGAAACCTTTGCTTACTAAAGTTCTAATAGGGGCATTGCTTTATCCCACTTTCGTTTTGCAGGATAGACGTTTTAAGAAGTTCCTGAATAAACACTTGAATGTGCAGGAGAAGGTATGTACTACTATGGCTGATTTTGAGGAATTGGAACTTACATCTGACATCTATTGTACAGGTTCCGACCAGACATGGAATAGTGGGTGGAACGGGGGAATCTTCCAGAATTGTTTCTTGCTTTTGTCCCGGAACATATCAAAAAATAGCTTACTCTGCCAGCTTTGGCAAGAGTAAACTGGATACATGGGAGAAGGAGGAAACCTGTAAGTTGCTTGCCCGTTATCAAGCTGTTTCTGTAAGAGAAAGTACTGGGGTGGATATTTGTAGCGAACTGGGGTGTGATGCTACTCATGTGCTTGATCCTACCTTACAGCTTGATAGAACTTTTTGGAGTTCCTACGCTGGATGCCGTCCTTTGGAATATGGGTATGTACTTATTTACCAATTAAATACAAACAAGTCTTTTGACCGTTTTGCAAAAGAGTTTGCACATCGTAAGGGATTACGGTTGGTAAGGTTCTGTACCCGTATTGATCAGATTCTGAAAAATGGAAAAAGTTTGGTTGTGCCCGAAGTTCAAGACTTTGTACGTTATATTTTTCATGCAGACTATGTGATAACTGATTCTTTTCATGCCACTGCTTTTAGCATCAATGTGAATACTCAATTTATCAGTATTTATCCCAATGATTATAGTAGTCGTTTGGGCAGTATTTTAAAATTGGTAGGATTGGAGGATAGACATTTGCTTTCTTATGATGATTTTTCTCTAGTTGAAGCACCTGCTATTGATTTTTCTTATGCCAACAAGATATTGGATGAAGAGAGGGCGAAAGGACTTGACTTTTTAAGACGGGCAATAGAATGAAACAAATAACAGAATATTGCACAGGTTGTAGAGCCTGTGAACAATTGTGTGGGAAAAAGGCTATTCGATTGATTGCTGATAAGGAGGGCTTTCTGACGGCAACGATTGATGAGAACTGTTGCGTAGATTGTGGATTGTGCAGAAAACGTTGCCTCAGAATCGTAATGATTTGTTTTATGGAGCACCTCTTTCCACATTGGCTGTCAGGCTGAAAGATGAACAGACTCTTTATAGAAGTGCTTCCGGTGGAGCGTTTGCTGGATTGGCAGCATGGGTGATAAGACACGGAGGAGTGGTCTTTGGAGTAAAATATGATGAAGAGATGCGTGCTGTCCATTCCAGTGCGGTAACTTTGGATGAACTCGATTCATTACTCAGTTCCAAATATGTGCAGAGTGATACGGAAAATACTTTTCTGAGGTACGAAGGTTCTTGAAAGAAGAGCGAATGGTGCTTTATAGCGGAACTGGATGTCAGATTGGTGCATTGCGTAGTTTCTTGGGAAAGGATTACGACAATTTGATACTGGTGGATTTGATTTGTCATGGAGTTTCCTCTCCATTGTTGTTTAAGCGTTATTTGGAATTTCTTCATCAAAGACATGGTGGAAAGGTAACTGAATATGATTTCCGCGATAAACGTGGAGGTTGGGGCTTAGGATATAAGTATAAGTATAAGTATAAGTATAAGTATGGCAGTGCTACAGCTGACCCTTATTATACTTATTTTTTAAAGGGACACACTTATAGGGAGTGTTGTTATAACTGCCATTATGCGCACACCGAAAGGGCAGGTGATATTACGATAGCCGATTATTGGGGAATAGAAAAATATCATTCGGATTTTTATAGCATAAAGGGTGTTTCGTTAATGCTTCTCAATAGTGTTGTAGGAATGAATTTTTGGAAGAGGGTGGAAGGCGATTTCGAATATAAAGATAGTAAGTTGGAATATGCTGTTGCAGGAAACCATAATTTAAAACATCCTACGGAAAGAAAAGATGAAATTCGGAATCATATCTATGATGGTATTGACAGCATGGATGTGAAGGAATATTTTGCGACTCGGTTTCCTTTGCATTTGTCTTTGATGCAAAGAGTTAAAAATATGCTTCCTGCTCAAATTAAGCTGTGGCTGAAAAAGCTAAAGAAATAGTGAAAATCTAATATTTTATTTTCTGAAATTATTTTTCCCCTATATAATTCAGCATTTATACTTTAGTTCTTGTATGTTGCAACCTTTAATTTCAGTGATAGTTCCATGTTATAATGTGGAAGAATACTTGCCTAAGTGCATTGAAAGTATTTTAAATCAGACTTATCGTAATCTTGAAATTCTTTTAGTGGATGACGGAAGTCCTGACAATTGTGGGCGAATTTGTGACGAGTATGCCGCTAAGGACAGTCGTATTCGGATAATTCATAAGAAAAATGGTGGATTGAGTGATGCTCGCAACGCAGCGTTAGATGTTATGACTGGTGAATATGTGACTTTTATAGATAGTGATGATTATGTGTCGGATGATTATGTGGAATATCTTTATAAAATTATAAAAGAATCTGGAGTGAAATTGTCGGTGAGTAGCTATCAAACGTTTGTAGATGATTCGTCTGCTGAAATTTGTACTAACAACCCTCTATTTGTAAAAATTGTGCATACAATGATGCATTGACAGGTATGTTCTATCAACAGATATTTGATACAAGTGCATGGGCTAAAATGTATCACCGTTCTCTTTTTTCTGATGGAATTCGTTATCCTAAAGGTTGGCTGTATGAAGATCTACCTACTACTTACCGCTTAATGATGAAATGTGATTATATAGCGTTTGGTAATTATCGCAGTTATTTTTATCGGATACGAAATACAAGCATAGAAGGTGCACCATTTAAACCATTAAAATATGAAAGCTGTATCAAAATCATCCGTCAGCTTGAAACCGATAAGAAAAAAATGCCGAAAGGGGTACAGCATGCTTTAAGCTGTCGTATTGTAAGTTTTGCTTTCCATATACTATTGGAAATTCCTCAGAAAGAAAATGAGATGCGTCGTAATCTGTTGGACATTATCCGACAGAAGCGAATGTATGTATTGCTGGATAGGAAAGCTAGAAGGAAAACACGTATAGCATGTTTGTTGTCCTTAGGAGGAATGTGGGTAGTCGATTTGTTTGCTGGTTATGGAAAATCAAGAAAATGATTTCAGTGGAAAAGTAAATTATAGTTTGTTTAGCCTACTTGTTTTTATACAATTATATATTGTAAATATGTAATTCGAATTCATACATTTCTTCTATGAAAAAAATAATGCATGTGGCAGAACCCTTTGCAACGGGGGTTCTCAGTTTTCTTGTAGATATAACCAAACGCCAAGTGAAAGAATATGAAGTCTATATTCTTTATGGTGTTCGTCCATTGACTCCTAAGAATGTTGAACAACTGTTTGATAAGCAGGTGCATCTCATTCGAATAGACTCTTTCAAAGGCGCCATTGGTACAGTAATTAATTTGAAAGCCTATCGTGATGTGCGTGAATGGTATAAGAAAATAAAGCCGGATATTGTTCATTTTCATTCGTCAGCATCTGGTTTTGTAGGCAGATGGGCGTTACCATGTAAGAATATTCCTTCTTTTTATACTCCACATGGATATTCTTTTCTAATGAAGGATGGAGCAAGATTCAAGCGGTTTTTGTTTTGGTTGATAGAGTATGTATCGGCAAAAAGACCTTGTATGACGATAGCTTGCAGTGAAGGAGAATATAAAGAGGCACTTAGATTATCTCCCAATTCTACTTATGTGAATAATGGTATTCATACGGAAAATTTGAAACCGTTTGTATGTTCGATAAGTAAGCTTTTTAAACAACCGATACGAATAGCTACCAGTGGGCGAATTCTTTATCAGAAGAATCCTACTTTGTTTAATGAAATTGCGAAGCTGCTTCCTGAAGCTCAGTTTACATGGATAGGTGAGGGAGAACTTAAATCAGAATTGACTTCTCCTAATATTCATGTTACTGGATGGATAAAAAGGGAAGAGGCATTGGGAATTCTAAAAGAGATGGATTTCTTCATATTGCCTTCGTTATGGGAAGGACTTCCGATTTCGTTGCTGGAAGCAATGTATTTAAAGAAAATTTGTTTGGTAAGTGATGTTACGGGAAATCGTGATGTAATTAACAATGGTGTGAACGGATTGATTTGTCATTCGGCAGCCGAATATGCCGATTCGATACGTTCTATAATAAATGGAAAGATGAATGGTGTTTCCTTTTCCGAACGTGCCTCAAAGGATGTGGAAGAAAATTACAACATAGATTTGATGGCTCAGAAATACAGTGAAATTTATGAGTGCGGTATCATTGGTAAAGAATTATAATTAAACTATTTTCTCGATGAATTATTTTATAACAGGCGGCTCCGGTTTATAGGAACCCATTTGACGAATCTTCTAAAAGAGAGGTTTCCTCACTGCCATATCTACAATTTGGATATTGTGGAAAATTCTCAGGAAGGAAAGGTTACATACATTTATTGTGATGTAAGAAAACCAATCCATTTGGAGGAAGTAACCGTTACGGAAGATGATGTAATCTTTAATTTTGCGGCTGTGCACCGTACTCCCGGTCATTCTGACCATGAATATTTTGAAACCAATATCCTGGGTGCTGAAAATGTGACAGCTTTTGCAGAAAGTATGGTATTAGAAGAATAGTCTTTACAAGTTCCATTGCTCCGTATGGAGCGGCTGAGAACCTGAAAGAGGAAATAACAGTTCCTACTCCGAATACTCCTTACGGTATATCAAAGTTGGTGGCAGAAAAGATACACACCATTTGGCAGGCGAAGAATTCTTCGGAAAGACAATTGACCATAGTCCGTCCCGGGGTCGTGTTTGGCAAAGGAGAGAATGGTAATTTTACCCGTCTTTATTGGGGATTGCGTGGACGTAAGTTCATGTATCCGGGTAGAAAGGATACGGTAAAGGCATGTATCTATGTGAAAGAATTGGTTTGTTTTATGTTGTATCGGTTGGAACACCACGAGCAAGGTGTGGAACTATACAATTGTACTTTTGAACCGGCTTATACAATCGAGCAGATTGTTGCAACAATGAATAAGGTAACGGGATTGAACCGTACTGCTCCTTTGATTCCTGCGTGGATTTTGATGCCGGCAGCAGCGGTAATCGGTTGCTTGGGTGCCCCCATGGGAATTTGTCCGGCACGTGTTAGAAAATTGATGGTCTCTACTAATATTTGTGGCAAGAAACTGGCTGATTCGGGATATCATTTCCATTATACTTTTGAGGAGGCTATAGCTGATTGGTTTAAGGACAATGACAACCAGTATTTGAAATGAGAAAAAAGATATTTTTCTTTTTTTGTTATTGGGAGTGTTGGGTGGTACACTCAAAGCTCAAATTAACTACGGTACTACCGGCTTGATGAACATGCCTACCGCTGACATGCAGCGCGACAAGACTTTTATAGCAGGTGGCAACTGGTTGAGCCATCATGCTACGGTTCCTCGTTGGTGGTATGATACATGGAACTACTATATAAATATTACTATCTTTCCTTGGTTAGAGGCTGGCTATCTGTGTATGGGGCACAAGTCTGTTCCCACGGATTACGGTAATATCTCAGGTTATTGGGTACCGTCCAAATATGGTAAGTTCACAAACCAAGACCGCTCTTTTCATTTTCGCTTGCGTGTGTGGAAAGAAGGGTGGTGGAAACCGTGGACTCCCCAGATTGTATTGGGTGCCAATGATGCAATCGGTGATTCTTGGAATGGTGGCTCTTTGTCCAAACCCTCGGAATTGAATTACGGTAATGGTTTCTTGAATCGTTATTATCTAGCTATAACCAAACATGTCGATTTTGAGAATGTAGGTGTATTAGGTGCACATGTGTCCTGGATATATAGCAACCGTTTCGATAATAAGTTGAACAATCCAGCAATGGGTGCCAATTTCCGTTTTCATCTGAAAGAAAATGAATCATGGGTAACCAAAGCGGTCACTGGTGTCAATGTAATGGCGGAGGTAGTTCCCGGCTATACGGATGTGAGGGAAGACTTGACTTTCAATCCCGATGGGGCGAAATATCAGGTGAATCTCGGCATGGAGTACAGCTTTTGGAAAGACTACATCAACGCTGTAGTAGGACTGAACCGCTGCAAATACTTCTCCGGTGGATTAGTCTTTAAAGTACACTTGAAATAAAAACTAAAATAGATTATTCTATTAGGAATTCCCGTTTGAATTTTGTTCCTTTGCATAAACGGTAAAAGTAGTGCATCATGGAAAAGCAGCAGTTGAAGAGATGCCCGATAGGGATACAGACTTTTGAGGAAATCATCAACAAGGATTACCTTTATATAGACAAGACGGAGTATATTTACCGGATGGCGAACGGTGCCTCCAAATATTGTTTCCTGAGCCGTCCCCGGCGATTCGGTAAATCGTTGCTTACTTCTACGTTGCACAGTTATTTTGCCGGGAAGAAAGACCTTTTTGAAGGGCTTGCCATCGAAAAGCTGGAAACCGAGTGGACAGAATATCCGGTACTGCATTTTGATATGAGTTTGTCCAAGCATGTGGACAAGGAAACATTGGAAAGTATGCTGGATGTGCAACTCTTTGAGCATGAAAAAATATACGGGAATCCGGAAAGAGCGGTTACTCTTAACGACAGGATGAAGACACTCATCATGCGTGCCTGCGAACAGACCGACCGCCAGGTGGTAGTCCTCATCGACGAGTATGACGCGCCCTTGCTGGATGTGATGCACGAGGAGGAGAATCTCCCTGTACTGCGCAATGTGATGCGCAACTTTACAGTCCGCTGAAGGCGTGTGATCCCTATCTGCGATTCGTGTTTCTGACCGGCATCACCAAGTTCTCGCAACTCAGCATCTTCAGCGAGCTGAACAATATCTCGAATGTCAGTATGGACGAGCCTTACGCTACCATTTGTGGCATTACGGAGGAGGAAATGCTGGAACGGATGTCGGGATACATAGAACGGCTTGCCATTTCGCAGGAAATGAGCAAAGAGGAAACGGTGCTGAAACTGAAAGAGAGATATGACGGTTATCATTTCACTTGGCCGTCCCCTGATATCTACAATCCGTTCAGCCTACTGAATGCCTTAGAAAGAAGGAGGATAGACAATTACTGGTTTGGCAGCGGCACGCCCACCTATCTGATAGAGATGCTGCGCAAGTTCAAGGTGTTTCCGTCTGCTATCGGAATGAAGAAGGCGCTTTCAACCAATTTTGATGCCCCTACCGAGCGTAGTATGACAACTATCGTGCCTCTGCTTTATCAGAGCGGTTATATTACAATTAAAAACTATGATAAGTTGACTCAACTATATACACTGGATATCCCGAACGGTGAAATTAGGTGGGTTGTGTAAAGCCTTTTGCCTAACTATTCCTTTCCACCGTCCCGTATTGTGATAATACGAATTATGAGGGGCATTATCAGCAACTATTCTACATCATCTTTTCTTTGTTTGGGATGTATGTGGATGTGGAAGTCCGTACCCCGAAAGGGCGTGTGGACGTGGTGATGCGTACTACCCACACTTTGTATGTCATTGAATTGAAACTGGACAAAAGTGCTGATTCCGCTTTAGCCCAAATAAATCTGAAGAACTATCCCGAACGCTTTGTTCTTTGCGGACTTCCCGTGGTGAAGGTGGGGATAAACTTTGACTCGGAAAGTCACACTTTGAGTGATTGGATCATAGAGGGATAGACAATAATAGGTTCTGTCTGAATTCGGTGGAGGAACAGTTCATAACCGCTGATAAAATAAATTTATAAAGATAGAATATTTACTATAGGCTGTATGCGATAACGTATGCGGCCTTCCTTGTTTTTGTTGTCGGTAGAGACTGGCATCCGTATAATGTATTGTAAGAATGATTGTCTTCGTGACTACCAGCAGGAGATGAAGCTCAGGCTTTTTGAAGAGTGGGAGCTTCATCGGAGTGTGATGGTACAGATGCCTACAGGCACGGGAAAGACACACCTGCTGGCTGCCATAGTGAGGGAGTTCTTGTGTGGTTCCGGTACCCGGGTATGGATTGTGGCGCATCGTCGGGAACTGGTGGAGCAGATAGAGGAGACGGTTTCCCGTTATGGAATGGGGAGGGAGGACGGAAGTGTGAGTGTGATGTCTATCCAATGGTTGTCACGAAATCGGAAGATTGTGGACGGACAGCCGGATTTGATTGTTATTGACGAGGCGCATCATGCTCTGGCGGAAACCTACCGGGAGCTTTGGAAGAAATATCCGGAGGCGAGGAAATTGGGTATGACCGCTACCCCCTGCCGGCTGAACCGCAAAGGATTCACGGATTTGTTTGATACCCTGATTACCTCATGGAGTATTGCGGAATTCATCGGAAAGGGCTGGTTGTCGTCATTTGACTATGTGTCCATCCGTGCGAACAGCAGCGAACAGCGACTGATTGACTCGTTGAAGAAACGGGGTGCGGACGGGGATTATCAGGTAAAGGAAATGAATGCGGTGTTAAATCGGGAAATTGGCATTAGACAATTGTACGAGAGTGTCCGAAGATATGCTGCCGGGAAGAAAGGAATTGTCTATGCCGTAAGTATTGCACACGCCCGACAGATTGCAGCCTATTACAGCTTACATGGTGTGGAGTCTGTTGCTATTGACAGCAAGACTCCCGCTTTGGAACGTGGAAGACTGGTAGAGGATTTCAGGCGGGGAAAGATCAGCGTGTTGGTCAATGTGGATATTTTTTCTGAAGGGTTTGACTGTCCCGATGTGGAGTTCGTGCAGCTGGCACGTCCCACGCTTTCGTTGGCGAAATACCTGCAACAGGTGGGACGGGGGCTGCGGAAGTCGGATAATAAGGAATCATGTGTGCTGATAGATAATGTGGGATTGCACCGGATATTCGGTCTGCCTGTCCGTGACCGTGACTGGGAGGCGATGTTCGAAGGACGGATGGCGGGAAATGCTCAGCCCCGGACACGGATGGAGAACAACGGGCTGTCTGTGTCTTGTTCGCTATCGGAAGATAGCAAACGGAATGAAGGACTGGAAATTGTGATGACACACAACTGTCTGCTGGATGCTGTCCGGAACGGGGACTTGGTTCGTCTGGGAGAGGACGGTCCGGCCGGTGGGGAGCAACGGACGGCCTTGAAAGCCTGTCGTGACCGGCAGAGTGGTTTGTGGGGCTTGAGGTGCGGGAACAAAATCACAGTGATTCCTCAATACCGGGAAGTATTTGATATTTGTGCAAACCGGGCTGCTGTCCGTTTTAAAGATGGCCGGACAGGGGTGGTGGATAAGTCCGGAGTCCTCATGGTGGTGACAGGCTGTTGCCGGAGATTGAGATTCCTGAAGGGAGAACTTCTTTCTGTCACCAAAGAGGATGGGAGTGACTGTTATACCGATTTGAAGACAAACAGAACTTATCAGGAGAGACCGGTGGTTTTTTCATACGGCGGCATAGAGTTGCTGCGGGTGGGGGAGACTTCCATAGCCGCACGCGGAAGGCGTATACCTCTATGCATGGTTTGCACAAAGACAGTCTTTGTTTTTATGGTTTCTACTTGAAGATACCGGATTACCGTGTTCCGAAGTCTTGCCGGCTAGTTGATCCTGTGTGGTCTACTATATTTGATGTCTTCGCCTGCGTGCTGGAAGGGGATGATGAAGAGGTGTACTGGTGTTGTGGCTGTTTGGCGGATCGGAGCATTGTGGTGATGGATGGGGAAGGAAGCTATTATCATGTGGAGAAAGGAAAGGGGAAGCGGTATATAGCTTGTAATGCTCCTAAGGCGGGCGAAGCGGATTTTGCCTCCGTGGTGGAAGGTCTGAGGAAGGAAGCCGGGCGGCGTGCGGAGAGCGTACAGCGGGAACGGCAACAGAATGAGGAAGAGAAAAGGCGGAAGAGGCTGGAGGAAATAAAAGATGTCCTTCCTTCCGGATGGGGATGAAGTGGGGGCTGAAATGGGGAGATCGTATCGTAGTGCCTCCTTGTTACCGGAATATCTGTATTCCTGTAGGCGGTTATTGTGCTTTTGAAGGGAATGCCTGCCAGTGGGGGGTGATGGCGCTGGATGGAAAAGTGGTGGTGGAGGCCAGATATCAGAAGGTGGAGATAGAAAAGGATGGAACGGTGCATCTGACCATCATTCCGGGTAAGGTAAAGACCATCAAACTTTGACGGATATTGAATTGTTTGGGTATGGAGTGGGTAAATTTCAGTATATCACGGGTATTTGATGAGGAGAGCAATTAGTGTAAAATAGTTTTTACGCCTTGATGTTATAATCTTTACATAAAAGAAAACAATTCTACCGTTGAAGCTCTTACGTGGGATACCGCTTTCAAGAACATAAACGAACCAAGCGGATGGGCCATGAAAGGGATACATGAAGAAGCCTACCAATAAATCCGGCATCAATTGACATAACAAAATCGGATAACTGAAAAATTATCCGCTTTTAGTTTCTTTATTTCGAAAGAAAGATATATATTTGCAACGCTTTTTCAGAAAAGCACCCAATATTGCAGAAAAAACAGTTGCCGAAATGGCTCAGTTGGTAGAGCAATTCATTCGTAATGAATAGGTCCCGGGTTCGAGTCCCGGTTTCGGCTCAAGAAGCGGTATTCTACCGCTTCTTTTTATTTTATATAGTTCTCTTTTTCCATATAATAAAGCCCTTCTCCACGGTCACCATTCTCTAAATCAGTTAACTCTACTTTAAATATTCGGTAGGGGAGAATATTTTTCTGGTGTCTGGGCATATCCACGGTCAGCAGATAGCATTGCCGTATTCGGTAGCATCGAAGTACTCTTTTATCTCTTGTTTCATCAGAACAGGTACTTCTTCTCCATCTATCCAAACGATAGCTTTTAGTTTGTCAGCCGATGGTGCCAGCAAAACGCCTTTGGCTTGTTTGCTTAAACCTGTTTGCTCAATCTTGCTAAGATCCTGTGCATGTACAAGTGAGGATTTTTCTTCTTTTTGCCATTGCAGGGTGCGGGTCAGACTCATGGGTCGAACATATATCTGATAGGTGGGCATGCTCCAGGGATGTGGAAAATACGTAGTCCATAGACTTCCATACGATGATAGCGAATGTTGAGAGTGGTATCACGATCGGCAATGAAATTCCATGCCCAAAATTCGAGACGTTGGTCTTTTTTCGCTAGTCCGGGTTTTACGGTATGTGGGTAGGTAGACATATTGATAGCTCCCATACTTTGATACTTTCCTTTAGGAATACGGGTGGTGTAGTATCCGTTTTTGTCAGTGATGGCTTGTTTAATGTCATCAAAAGAAGGGCTCTGCCAAAAGATGGAACAACTGTCAATGGGTTGTCCGTTATAATCTGTTACTTGTCCGCGTATGGTTACTGAATCCCGTTGTTGTGCATATCCAGCAGAATAAAGAAAAAATAGGATAAAAAGGAGAATCAATTTAGGAATAAAAGGTGTTTTCATTATTTTATCTGTTAATTGTGTTTTTAATGTGTATCTTTTTCACTTCTCACCACTTCCCATCCTTTGAACTGTATCAGGACTTTATGTAACGTGGTTCCTTGAGCCAGATACAGCGCTTTTCTTCAAAATCATCATAATAATAAGAAGCGTAATCCTTTATGAACAGGTAGAGGACAACATTGCAATAAGTCTCAAAACATTTTTCCAGTCTTTCCAATGAAACCCCTGCCTTTGAGAAATCAAAATAAATCACCTGGAAACGGTTGCGCTGGTCGGTGGAATTCTTACCAATCCATAGTCCGCTGAATAACTTTCGAAACGGTCTTTTTGCAAATGTCATAGTAGGCTTTCATCATGCTTAGGAAAAGGCTTTTTCCGAAACGGCGCGGACGTATCATAAAGATATAGCTGGCTGTATCTTCAATCAGGGGCAAATACATGGTCTTGTCCACATAATAATAATTTTCAGTCCGCATCCGCACAAAGTCCGAGATGCCGTAAGGGATTTGAGGCGCTTTCTTTGTTTCCATCTTTCTTCTTCTCTTTTTTATAGCTATACAAAGTTACACCATTTTTTTCTGATACCCAGCATGGAAAGGGCTGTTTTTTCCACTCTATTTCGAAAACGTTGGCAAAAGCACCGCGCAGCCTTCCTCTTTTCGGAGGCAAGGCTGCGCAAAAGTTCGGGGTGCAAAGCATCTCTTCATTTAATGAATGCTGTAAGAGAAGCGTTAAAGATATGCATGAATTTGTCGGAATCGAATTCACGTTGCCATATTATGAATCGTATGCTTCTTCGTGCACTCCCTTCACGGCCCGTCCGCTTGGTTCGTTCATGTTCTTGAAGGCGGCGTCCCATGCAAGGGCCTCGGCGGTAGAACATGCCACACTGGGTACGCTTGGCACGCTGCGGGCTGCGCTTTCACTGGGAAAGTGCTCCTGGAAGATGCTGCGATAGTAATATTCTTCCTTGTTTTGCGGTGTATTGATAGGAAACCGTTCGGCTGCGTGCGCCATTTGCTCGTCACTGATGGCTTCGGCGGTAAGGGCTTTCAGTGTATCAATCCAACTATAGCCCACGCCGTCGCTGAACTGCTCTTTCTGTCGCCATGCTACACTGTCGGGCAACATGTCTGCAAAGGCTTTGCGAACGACTTTCTTTTCAATGGTATTTCCGGGGCACATCTTTGCTTCGGGATTGAGGCGCATGGCTATGTCCAGAAATTCTTTGTCCAGGAAAGGCACTCGGCCTTCCACTCCCCACGCTGCGAGGATTTATTGGCACGGAGGCAGTCATAGAGGTGGAGCTTGCCTAGTTTACGCACGGTCTCTTCATGAAAGGCTTGGGCTGTAGGAGCTTTGTGGAAATAGAGATAGCCGCCGAACACTTCATCAGCCCCTTCGCCACTCAGCACCATTTTGATTCCCATGCTTTTAATGACGCGTGCCAGCAAATACATCGGGGTAGAGGCGCGAACGGTGGTGACATCGTAAGTCTCGATGTAGTAAATGACGTCGCGGATAGCGTCCAATCCTTCTTGGATGGTATAGTGGATTTCATGATGCACGGTTCCGATAAAGCGGGCCACTTCGCGGGCTTTTATCAGGTCGGGCGCACCTTCCAGACCGATAGCAAAGGAATGGAGCTGAGGCCACCAGGCATCTTTTTTATTGTCGGTTTCTACCCGTTTGCCTGCATATTTCTTGGCAATGGCAGAGATGACGGAACTGTCCAGACCGCCGGAAAGAAGTACGCCGTAGGGCACATCACTCATCAGTGGCGTTTAACGGCCTCTTCCAGTCCGTCGTGTATGTCCTGGGAATAGGCATTGTTGTTTTTCACGGCTTCGTATTCAAACCAGTCGCGGACGTACCAGCGGGTCATCTTGCCTTCTTTTCCCCAATAGTAATGGCCGGAAGGAAGGGTTCGTATTCATCACAGAACCCTTCGAGGGCTTTCAACTCGCTGGCGCAGTATATTTTGCCGTCCTTATCCTTACCTATATATAAAGGTATGACTCCGATGGGGTCGCGGGCAATGAGGAAATCGTCTTTCTCCTCATCATAAAGGGCGAAGGCAAAGATGCCGTTCAGGTCTTCGAGGAAGTGAATACCTTTGTCACGGTAAAGGGCAAGGATGACTTCGCAGTCGCTTCCGGTTTGGAAATCATATTTTCCGGCGTACTTTGCACGAACATCCCGATGGTTGTAGATTTCTCCGTTCACGGCGAGGATTTGTTTCCGGTCGGGACTATATAGGGGTTGCCCTCCGCTTTGAGGGTCTACGATGGAGAGGCGTTCATGGGCCAGGATGGCAGAGTCGCTACGTAGATGCCGCTCCAGTCCGGCCCGCGGTGGCGGAGCTTTTGTGACATTTTCAATGCCTTCTGACGCAGTTCCTGCGTTTGTTGCTTTATCTTGAATATTCCTACGATTCCACACATAATTGTATTTGTTGATTTATTTATTGAGATAACTGTCTATGTCCGTTGCCGCTTTCCGTCCGCTGGCAATGCGCGTACCACTAGGCTGGCTCCGCTTGCTGCATCGCCGGCTACGAATACGTTTTCGGCGAATTGGGGATGTTCGGGCTTTAGGAATCCCATTGCCAGAAGAACCAGGTCGGCTTCAATCACTTCCACCTTTCCGGTGGGCTTCATGACAGGGCGGCCGCGTCGGGACCGGGAATCCATTCCACCTGTTCCACTTCCACACCGCAGACTTTACCGTTTTTGCCGAGAAACTTATGAGTGGCGAGAGACCACCGGCGGCTGCATCCTTCTTCGTGGGAAGAGGTGGTTTTCAGCACAAGGGGGAATTGGGGCCATGGAGTGGCTGGATTTTGTCCTACGGGCGGTTGGGGCATGATTTCGATTTGGGTGACGCTTGCAGCACCCTGACGGTTACTGGTTCCGATGCAGTCGCTGCCGGTGTCACCTCCGCCGATGATTAGTACTTCTTACCTTTGGCAGTAACCAGTTGTTCTTTCGGGAACGTCATGCCGGCAAGGATACGGTTTTGTTGCGCCAGCATGTCCAGTGCCGGGTGGATGCCTTTCAGTTCGCGTCCGGGGACAGGGAGGTCACGGGCGGTCGGAGCTCCGGTGCAGATGCAGTAGGCGTCAAAACCTTCGGGGAGTTGCCGCACATCCACATCGTTGTTCATTTTGAAGTGGATGCCTTCTTCTTCCATCACCCGGATACGGCGGTCGATGATGGGCTTGTGCAGCTTGAAGTTGGGGATGCCGTAACGTAGCAGGCCGCCGGGAGCCTCATTCTTGTCGAAGACGGTCACTGTGTACCCTTTTCCGTTGAGCTGGTTGGCAGTAGCCAGTCCTGCAGGCCCGGCGCCGATAATGGCTACTTTCCGTCCGTTGCGTTCAATGTGCCGGGGGCTGATATAACCTTCGCGGAAGGCTGCTTCGGCAATGGCCGCTTCATTCTCGCGGATGGTGACGGGGGAGTCCATGCTCAGTTTCAGCACACAGCTCTTCTCGCAGAGGGCGGGACAGATACGGCCTGTGAATTCAGGAAAATCGTTGGTTTCGTTCAATATCTTGTAGGCTTCTTCCCATTTGCCTTTGTAGAGGGCGTCCTGAAATTCGGGTTGCTTGTTGCCCAACGGACAAGCCCAGTGGCAGAAAGGAACACCGCAGTCCATGCAGCGTGAAGCTTGAAGTTTCCGGTCACGGCTGTTCAGGGTCTGTTCCACCTCACTATAGTCTGATATCCGGTCGTGAATGGGACGGTAGCCCGCTTCTTGGCGCGGAATGGTTAAAAATGCTTTTGGATTTCCCATATTTTTGTTGTATTTCTTTGTTGATAATTTGTGTGATGTATTAATAATCTCTTTGTACATCAGCTATTTTTTGCTGTAGCTTGCGCATTTGTTCTTCTTGCAATACTCGTTTGTATTCGATGGGGACTACCTGGATAAATTCATCTACATAGCGGTTCCAGTTGTCCAACATCGTTCGTGCCAGTTTGGAGCCGGTATAGAGGTAATGCTGGCGGATCAGTCATGCAGTTCCTTCCGGTAAGATGCCTCCTCGATAAGCGAGAGCTCCACCATTTCCATGTTGCAGAAATAATCGAAGTTGTGGTTTTTGTCCCATACATAAGCCACACCGCCACTCATCCCGGCAGCGAAATTCCGTCCGGTTTCTCCCAGTACCACAACTCGTCCTCCAGTCATATATTCGCAACAGTGGTCGCCTACACCTTCTACCACGGCTGTCACTCCGGAATTGCGGACTGCGAAGCGTTCACCCACTCGTCCGTTGATATACACCTCGCCGTCAGTAGCGCCATACAGCAGGGTGTTTCCGGCGATGGTATTCTTTTCCGCATCGAAATTGCTGCGCACGGGGGGCAGTACCGCAATGCGTCCGCCGCTCAGTCCTTTTCCCAGATAGTCATTCGCTTCGCCTTCCAGCTTGAAACTGATGCCGTGGGTCAGGAACGCACCGAAACTTTGGCCTGCCGAACCTTTGAATTTGATGTGGATGGTCTGTTCCGGAAGTCCTGCCTGCCCGTATTTCTTGGCAACCGCTCCTGCCAGCATGGCGCCTACCGAACGGTCCGTATTGGCGATGGTGTATTCCAGGGAAATTTCTTTTCCGTTTTCTATGGCATCCCTGGCGGCGGCCAGTATGGTCACATCCTTCACATGGGCAATGTCGTGCTTCTGTTCCATGACATGGTGTATGGCAGCTCCGTTGTCCACCCGGTGTAGCAGTCTGCTGAAATCCAATAGTGAGGATTTCTTCTCACTTGGCGCTTGTTGTATTTCAATCAGGTCTGTCCGTCCAATGATATCCTCCAACCGGGTGAATCCCATTTCGGCCAAATATTCGCGTACTTCCTGTGCCAGGAAAGTGAAATAATTCACTACATATTTATAATGCCCACGGAAATGTTTGCGGAGTTCGGGGTCTTGGGTGGCCACGCCTACGGGACAGGTGTTGGTGTGGCACTTGCGCATCATGACGCATCCCAGTACAATCAATGCGGTGGTACCGAAACCGAATTCTTCCGCACCCAGCAAGGCCATGTTGATAATATCCCGTCCGGTTTTCAACTGTCCGTCCACTTGCAGTTTCACTTGTCCGCGGAGTCCGTTCAACACCAAAGTCTGTTGCGTCTCGCTCAGTCCTATTTCGGGCGAGATACCTGCATACCGCATACTTGAGGCAGGTGACGCTCCGGTTCCTCCTTCAGCTCCCGAGATGACAATCAGATCGGCTTTCGCTTTGGCCACGCCGGCGGCGATGGTTCCCACCCCGCTTTCGGCTACCAGTTTCACACTGATTCGTGCCTGTGGGTTTACGTTTTTCAGGTCGAATATCAACTGGGCCAAATCTTCGATGGAATAAATGTCATGGTGGGGTGGAGGGGAAATGAGCGAGATGCCCGGAATGGAGTGGCGGGTTTTGGCAATCACCTCATCTACCTTGAATCCCGGCAGTTGTCCTCCTTCTCCCGGCTTGGCGCCTTGGGCCACCTTTATCTGGATCTCTTCGGCATGGACCAGGTATTCGGCGGTGACTCCGAAGCGTCCCGATGCTATCTGCTTGGTCTTGCTGCAAAGTGAGATACCCTGGTAAGTGCCGGTAATGCGGTCGCTGTCCTCACCTCCTTCACCCGTATTGCTGCGTGCGCCCAGTTTGTTCATGGCCAGTGCCAGCGCCTCATGTGCCTCCTTGCTGATAGCGCCGAAGGACATGGCTCCTGTCACGAAATGTTTCACGATGTTTTCTACCGGCTCCACCTTTTCAATATCAATGGAGTTTCGTTTGTGTCCGAAGAAGTCGCGCAGGAAGAGGGGTGACTCTTTCCATCTACCATGGAGGTGAATTCCTTGAACTTCTTGTAGCTGCCCAGCCGGGTGGCCAGTTGCAGGGTGGAGATGGTTTCCGGATTCCAGGCGTGCCGTTCTCCGTCTTTGCGGAAAGAGAACAGTCCGTTATGCGGTAAAATGTCGCTCACTTCTTTCGGAGAGAATCCGGCATCGTGCAGGGCGATGGCATCTTTGGCGACTTCTTCCAGACGAATACCTCCGATGCTGGATGTCTGTGTGCCGAAATAGCTTCTCAATAATTCCTCACTGACCCCTACGGCTTCAAAAATCTTCGCGCCCCGATAGGAACGGATCGTAGAGATACCCATCTTGCTCATGATTTTAAACAAGCCCTTGCAGATGGCTTTGATATAATTCTTTTCGGCCGTTTCATAATTCATCTGCACATCGCCTTTTCTCACTAGTTCATCCAGTACGGCAAAGGCCATGTACGGATTGATGGCACTGGCACCATATCCCAGTAACAGGGCGGCGTGCATCACTTCGCGAATCTCGCCGCTTTCTACAATCAATGCGGTTTGTACGCGTTTCTGAACCGAGATGAGGTGATGATGAACAGCGCTTACCGCCAGCAGTGACGGGATGGCGGCATGAGCCGCATCAACAGAACGGTCGCTTAGAATGATATAGTTTACTCCGTCGGTCACGGATTGCTCGGCCTGTTTGCACAAATTACTCAGCGCTTCCTGTAGTCCGGCTTTTCCTTTGCTCACCTCGAATAGGATGGGGAGTTTCACGGTATTGAATCCTTTATATCGGATATTGCAGAGAATGTCCAGTTGGGTGTTATTTAGTACGGGATGGGGCAGACGTACCATTTTGCAATGGCTTTCGCTGGGTACTAAATGTTCATTCCTACGGCGCCGATGTATTCGGTGAGCGACATGACTAATTCTTCACGGATAGGTCGATAGCCGGATTGGTAACCTGTGCGAATTGTTGGCGGAAGTAGTTGAACAGTAACTGCGGTTTGTCCGAGAGAACTGCCAGCGGCGTGTCGTTACCCATAGAGGCGACAGGTTCGGCCCCTGTGTTACACATTGGTATGAGGGTACGTTCTATATCTTCACGCGAGAAGCCGAAGGTGCGTAACATACGGTCATAACCGGCTATCCGGTTGTCTATCTTGCGCCCGCTTTTCAAGGTATCGAGTTCGATGCGGTTGGTAGACAGCCAGGTGCGATAAGGACGGGCTGATGCCAATTGTTCTTTCAGTTCTCCGTCATAATATATTTTACCCTGTTCAGTGTCAATCATCAGTATTTTTCCCGGTTGCAGACGTCCTTTTTCTTTAATCTCTCCCGGTTCGAAATCCATCACGCCTACTTCGCTGGCCACTACCATCATGTCATTGTTGGTGATGAGGTAACGGGCAGGGCGGAGGCCGTTGCGGTCCAACATTCCTCCGGCAAAGCGTCCGTCACTGAACAGCAACGCGGCAGGTCCGTCCCAAGGTTCCATTAGGATGGAGTGATATTCGTAAAACGCTTTCAACTCTTCACTGATAGGATTTTTATCATTGAATGATTCGGGAACCAGCATCGCCATGGCATGGGGCAGACTCAATCCCGACATCACAAAAAATTCAAGCACATTGTCCAGTGAGGCACTGTCGCTCATACCTGGCTGAATAATGGGGCGGATGGCTTTGATATTCCCCAATGCCGGAGAGGAGAGGACACTTTCGCGTGCTTCCATCCATCCTCGGTTGCCGCGGATGGTATTGATTTCACCATTATGCGCCAACAGACGGAAAGGCTGTGCCAGACTCCATGTAGGAAATGTGTTGGTGCTGAAGCGGGAGTGTACCAATGCCAGTCCACTGGTAAAGTAAGGTTGTGTTAAGTCCGGGAAGTACTCGCGTACCTGCATGGACGAAAGCATCCCTTTATATATAATGTTTTTGCCCGATAGTGAAACGATATAGAAATCTTTATGCCGGACACGTTTTTCAATCTTTTTACGGATAACATAAAGGGTACGTTCCAAGTTTTCCACATCAGTCACTCCGGTGATGAACACCTGTTTGATATCCGGTTCGGTGGCTCGTGCGTCTTTGCCCAAGCAATTGGGATTAGTGGGCACATTGCGCAGATGCATCAGTGTCAGTCCTTCCCGTTCTATTTCTTCAATCATAATACTTAGGATACCGGCTTGTTCTTTTCATCTTTTGGCAGAAATATTAGTCCGGTTCCGTATTTTCCCTTCTCGGTACGGGGATACCTTGCAAGAGGATGAATTCGTGGGGGATTTGTAGCATAATTCCCGCGCCGTCGCCGGTCTTGTTGTCAGCTCCTTCCGCACCTCGATGGCGCATGTTCTCCAGTACCTTTAATGCGGAGTCTACCAGTTCATGTGATTTATTGCCATGAATGTTGACTACCATACCTACACCACAAGCATCATGTTCGTTGGTTGCATTATAAAGACCATTTTGTTCTCTTTTTACCATTATGACTGTCTTTAGTTTGTAATAATGTTGATTTGTATTTCAGTTTGTTTTGCAAAGGTAGATAATTTATTTCTTTTTGCTATAAAATAAATGAGCTGTGTTAGTAAAAAGATGCTCTTCTGCTTTTGATGCTTACATATTGTTTATTCTGCCTGTCTATTACTTTTAAATCGTAACATGATTTGGCGAAATTGCTTTGATAATGTAAGTTTTCATATTTATTTTAAAAACGGATAAAACATTTCTTTTCGATTTCTATTCTTACTTTTTTATCGCTTTCGTCAATTATTTATGGTCTTTTATTGCATTTATGTTAATTGATATTTGTATCTTTGCAGCCAAATCAGAACATATACTTATATAAATTATGTGTGGAATAGTAGGCTACATTGGAAAACGAGATGCTTACCCTGTCCTCATAAAAGGCCTGAAGCGGTTGGAATACCGGGGCTATGATAGCGCAGGAGTCGCATTGATTGATAAAAAAAGGAGGTTGAACGTCTATAAGACGAAAGGAAAGGTCTCAGACCTAGAAGCTTTTGTTTCCCAAAAGACGTTTCCGGTACAATTGGTATTGCCCACACCCGATGGGCTACTCACGGAGAGCCTTGCCAGGCTAACGCCCATCCTCATTTTTCTTCTTCCGAGAATCTTGCTCTTATCCACAATGGTATTATTGAAAACTACGCTACCCTGAAAGAAAAACTACAAAAAAAAGGTTCATCTTTAAAAGTAGTACAGATACCGAAGTTCTTGTCCAGCTAATTGAATTTTTCCAGCTTTCCAACCATTTAGATTTACTTACTGCCGTTCAGTTGGCTCTGCATGAGGTGATTGGTGCATACGCCATAGCGGTGCTTGACAAGAATAATCCCGATGAGATTATTACAGCCCGTAAAAGCAGTCCGCTGGTGGTAGGGATAGGGAAGGATGAATTTTTTTTGGCCTCGGATGCTACTCCGATTGTAGAGTATACGGATAAAGTGGTGTATCTGCAAGATGGGGAGATAGCGGTGATTCGCAGAGACAAGGCGCTGGAAGTCGTCAATTTGGATAACGTGCTTCAAAATCCCGAAGTACGTACGGTGGAAATGAATCTGGGACAGCTGGAGAAAGGAGGATACCCGCATTTCATGTTGAAGGAGATATTCGAACAACCCGATTGTATTAACGACTGTATGCGTGGACGCATCAATGCGGACGGTGATAAAGTAGTACTGTCGGCGGTTATTGATCATAAGGAACGTCTGCTCAAGGCTCGTCGCTTTGTAATTGTGGCTTGCGGAACTTCGTGGCATGCCGGATTGATAGGGAAACACTGATAGAAGTTTCTGCCGTATTCCGGTAGAAGTGGAATATGCCTCCGAGTTCCGCTATCGTGATCCGGTGATTCATGAAGATGATGTGGTAATAGCTATCTCGCAATCGGGCGAGACGGCCGATACATTGGCTGCCATAGAACTGGCGAAAGAGAAAGGAGCTTTTATTTATGGTATATGCAATGCGGTAGGTTCATCCATTCCGCGCATTACAGATACCGGTTCTTATATTCATGTAGGACCGGAAATAGGAGTGGCGTCTACTAAGGCATTTACCGGACAGGTAACTGTGCTGACCATGCTGGCGCTGACCCTGGCAAAAGAGAAAGGGAGCATGACGGATGAGAAATACCTGGAAGTGATTCGGGAATTGACTGTGATTCCGGCTAAAATAAAAAAGATATTGATCAGTAATCCTAAAATAGCGGAACTGTCGCGTATTTTCACCTATGCACATAATTTCCTCTATTTGGGGCGGGGGTACAGTTTCCCGGTAGCTTTGGAAGGCGCGTTAAAGTTGAAGGAGATATCTTATATTCACGCTGAAGGCTATCCCGCCGCTGAGATGAAACATGGACCTATCGCATTGATTGATGCCGAAATGCCTGTTGTGGTGGTAGCTACGCATAATGCGATGTATGAAAAGATAATGAGTAACATACAGGAAATCAAGGCGCGGAAGGGAAAAGTAATCGCTTTGGTCACAGAAGGAGATACGGTAATCAGCAAGTTGGCTGATGATTGCATTGAGTTGCCCGAAACATTAGAGTGCCTCGAACCGTTGATAGCTACGATCCCCTTACAGTTATTGGCCTACCATGTAGCCATTTGCAAAGGGAAAAATGTGGATCAGCCACGAAATCTGGCGAAGTCGGTAACAGTAGAATAGAAGGCAATGCTGCCGGAGATTATGCAGGAAGTTCCCGGAAGTTTCCGGCATAATTCTTGAAGATGTGCCGTAAGTTTGGAAAAACGACAGAAGGTCTTGTCATACCTTTGGGATGTTTTATAAGAATCTGAAAATGATATATTAATTTAAGGAGTAAAGAGAGAGCATGGAACCGTTAAAGCATGAATGTGGGGTCGCTGTGATACGACTGCTGAAACCGCTGGAATATTATCAGGAAAAGTATGGAACCTGGATGTATGGCTTGAACAAGCTGTATCTGCTGATGGAAAAACAACATAACCGCGGACAGGAAGGCGCCGGGCTGGCCTGTGTCAAACTGGAGGCCAATCCCGGTGAAGAATATATGTTCCGTGAAAGAGCTTTAGGTTCAGGGGCGATAACAGAGATATTCGGTACGGTGCAAAATCATTTCAAGGATTTGGCGCCCGAACAATTGCATGATGCCGGATACGCCAAGAAATGCCTTCCCTTTGCCGGAGAGGTGTACATGGGTCATTTGCGTTATTCTACTACCGGAAAAAGTGGTATCTCCTACGTGCATCCTTCTTGCGTCGTAACAATTGGCGTGCCAAGAATCTGGCACTGTGCGGCAATTTCAACATGACCAATGTGGATGAGATTTTCGCACGTATCACTGCTGACGGCCAGCATCCGCGTAAATATGCCGACACATATATTATGTTGGAACAAGTGGGACACCGTTTGGATCGTGAGGTGGAGCGCCTCTATGTGGAATGTGAGAAGGAAGGTCTGAAGGGTATGAATATCACTCACGCCATAGAAGACCGCATTGACTTGGGCAATGTCCTCAAGACTTCGAGCAAGGAGTGGGATGGAGGCTATGTGATCTGCGGTATGACCGGTAGCGGTGAATCTTTTGCGGTACGCGATCCGTGGGGCATCCGTCCGGCTTTCTGGTACATGGACGATGAAATCATGGTATTGGCGTCCGAACGTCCCGTCATTCAGACTGCTTTGAATGTGCCTGCCGGAAGCATCAATGAATTGCAACCGGGACAGGCTATATTGATGAGCAAGACCGGAAAGATGCGTCTGGCACAGATCAACCGGGCGAAAGAGAAGAAAGCTTGTTCTTTCGAGCGAATCTATTTCAGCCGGGGAAGCGACATGGATATTTATAAAGAAAGAAAGCTGCTGGGTGAAAAACTGGTGAATCCTATCTTGAAAGCGGTAGACTATGATGTGGAGCATACTGTATTCTCTTTTATACCCAATACGGCGGAAGTGGCTTTCTATGGACTGCTGGAAGGATTCGACAATTATCTGAATGAACTGAAAGTAAAGAAGATAGAGGCTTTGGGACATCATCCCAATCACGAGGAACTGGAAAAAATCCTGTCCTGGCGTATCCGTAGCGAAAAAGTGGCCATCAAGGATATCAAGCTGCGTACCTTTATCGCCGAAGGCAACAGCCGGAATGACTTGGCCGCCCATGTGTACGATATTACTTACGGTAGTTTGATACCTCATGTGGATAATCTGGTTATTATTGATGACAGCATCGTCCGGGGAACTACATTGAAACAAAGCATTATCGGTATTCTTGATCGTCTGCATCCGAAGAAAATCGTCATTGTTTCTTCTTCTCCACAGGTGCGTTATCCGGACTATTATGGTATTGATATGGCCAGCATGGATCAGTTTATCGCTTTCAAGGCTGCTATCATTATTGAAAGAACGAGATATGAAAGATGTAATAGCCCGTGCTTACAACAAATCGAAAGACCAGGTGGGGTTACCCAAAGAGCAGATGGTGAATTATGTGAAAGAAATTTACGCTCCTTTCACTAATGAGGAGATTGCGGCAAAAATGGTGGAACTTCTCACTCCGAAAGGTACGCAAGCTAAAGTGGAGATTGTTTATCAGACATTGGAAGGATTGCATGAAGCATGTCCCAACCATACGGGCGACTGGTATTTCAGTGGGGATTATCCTACTCCGGGTGGAGTGAAGCTGGTGAACCAGGCGTTTATAGATTATATAGAAAAAGTATATCAATTCTAAAGAATAACATTCAAGATAGATAGATGAGAAATGTAACATTGATCCTCGACGACGGGAGCCGTTTCCCGGGCAAGTCGTTCGGTTATGAGAAACCGGTAGCCGGTGAAGTGGTGTTTAATACCGCTATGACCGGTTATCCTGAGAGCTTGACAGACCCTTCATACGCGGGGCAGTTGATGACCTTGACTTACCCGTTGGTCGGTAACTACGGGGTGCCTCCCTTTACTATCGAACCCAACGGCTTGGCCACTTTTATGGAAAGTGAACGTATCCATGCCGAAGCGATTATTGTAAGTGATTACAGTGAAGAATTCAGTCACTGGAATGCGAAAGAAAGTCTGGCCGACTGGCTGAAGCGTGAGCAAGTGCCGGGCATTACAGGTATCGATACCCGTGAACTGACAAAAGTTCTTCGCGAACATGGGGTGATGATGGGGAAGATCGTATTTGATGATGAGCCCGATAAAGTGCCCGAAGCAACGTATGCAGGTATCAACTATGTGGATAAAGTATCATGCAAGGAAGTGATTCGTTACAACGAAGGCGCCGGCAAGAAGAAAGTGGTGTTGGTGGATTGTGGTGTAAAGACAAATATCATCCGCTGTCTGCTGAAACGGGATGTGGAAGTGATCCGCGTTCCTTGGAACCATGATTTTACAGGGATGGAGTATGACGGATTGTTTATTTCGAACGGCCCGGGTGATCCGGATACATGTGATGAGGCGGTACAGCATATCCGCAAGGCGATGAGCTTGAGCGACAAGCTATCTTTGGCATTTGTATGGGGAATCAGTTGCTTTCAAAAGCAGGAGGTGCTACTATCTATAAATTGAAATACGGTCATCGCAGTCATAACCAGCCGGTGCGCATGGTGGGAACGGAACGTTGTTTCATTACCAGCCAGAACCATGGTTATGCAGTAGATAATAATACATTGGGAACCGATTGGGAACCGCTGTTCATCAATATGAATGATGGTTCCAACGAGGGCATCAGGCATAAAACCAAACCTTGGTTCTCGGCACAGTTCCATCCGGAAGCGGCGTCGGGACCTACGGATACCGAGTTCCTGTTTGATGAATTTGTGAAGTTGTTATAAACCGTGTATTAAAAAGAACAAGTATGAAAGACGAAATAAAGAAAGTATTATTATTAGGTTCCGGCGCCTTGAAGATTGGCGAGGCCGGAGAGTTTGACTATTCAGGCTCGCAAGCGCTGAAAGCCTTGAAGGAGGAAGGGATTGAAACGGTTCTGATCAACCAAACATTGCTACTGTGCAGACCAGCGAAGGGGTGGCGGACCAGATTTATTTCCTGCCCGTTACTCCTTATTTTGTGGAAAAGGTGATAGAAAAGGAACGTCCGGATGGTGTGCTCCTGTCTTTCGGCGGACAAACTGCTTGAACTGTGGGGTGGCACTGTACAAAGCAGGTATTTTCGAAAAATACAATGTCCGTGTGTTGGGTACTCCCGTACAAGCCATCATGGATACGGAGGACCGTGAGTTGTTTGTAGAAAAACTGAATGAAATCAATGTAAAGACCATCAAGAGTGAAGCGGTGGAAAACTTGGAAGATGCCCGTCGCGCTGCTAAAGAATTAGGTTATCCGGTTATTATCCGTGCCGCCTACGCATTGGGTGGACTAGGTTCTGGTTTCTGTGACAATGAAGAGGAACTGAATGTTCTGGCTGAAAAGGCCTTCTCTTTCTCGCCGCAGGTATTGGTGGAAAAGAGTTTGAAAGGCTGGAAAGAGGTGGAATATGAAGTGGTCCGCGACCGTTATGATAACTGCATCACTGTATGTAACATGGAGAACTTTGACCCGCTGGGTATCCATACCGGCGAGTCTATCGTGATCGCCCCTTCGCAGACACTGACCAATGCGGAGTATCATAAACTTCGTGAACTGGCTATCCGTATCATCCGCCATATCGGCATTGTGGGCGAATGTAATGTACAGTATGCCTTCGATCCCGAATCGGAAGATTACCGTGTCATTGAGGTCAACGCCCGTCTTTCGCGTTCGTCTGCATTGCTTCCAAAGCGACCGGATATCCGTTGGCTTTCGTTGCCGCCAAATTAGGCTTGGGATACGGGTTGTTCGACTTGAAAAACTCGGTGACAAAGACCACCAGCGCATTCTTCGAACCTGCACTGGACTATGTGGTGTGCAAGATTCCCCGTTGGGACTTGGGCAAGTTCCATGGTGTGGACCGTGAGTTGGGCTCGTCCATGAAATCGGTGGGCGAGGTGATGGCCATCGGACGTACTTTCGAGGAAGCCATTCAGAAAGGTTTGCGCATGATTGGCCAGGGAATGCATGGCTTCGTAGAGAATAAGGAACTGGTTATAGAGGATGTGGACAAAGCCCTTCGAGAGCCGACGGACAAGCGCATCTTCGTGATCAGCAAAGCCATGCGTGCAGGTTACACGGTAGACCAGATTCATGAGCTGACCAAGATTGACAAATGGTTCCTGCAGAAATTGCAGCACATCATGGACACTTCTAAAGAGATGCACGAATGGGGCAATAACCATAAGCAGATTACCGATATGCCGGACGAGTTACTCCGAAAGGCGAAAGTGCAGGGATTCTCCGATTTCCAGATAGCCCGTGCCATTGGCTACGAGGGTGATATGGAAGACGGTATACTGTATGTGCGTAATCATCGCAAGCAGGTGGGAATTCTTCCGGTGGTGAAACAAATCGATACCTTGGCAGCCGAGTATCCTGCACAGACCAACTATCTGTACTTGACTTATAGCGGCGTGGCCAATGATGTGAAATACTTGGGCGACCATAAATCCATTGTGGTACTGGGTTCGGGCGCTTACCGCATCGGTTCGTCGGTGGAATTTGACTGGTGTGGGGTACAGGCCTTACAGACCATCCGTAAGGAGGGTTACCGCAGTGTCATGATCAACTATAACCCCGAAACGGTTTCTACCGACTATGATATGTGCGATCGTCTTTACTTTGACGAACTTACTTTTGAGCGTGTGATGGATATCCTCGAACTGGAGAACCCTCACGGAGTCATTGTATCTACCGGCGGTCAGATTCCCAATAACCTGGCTCTCCGTTTGGATGCGCAAAATGTAAATATCCTCGGTACCAGTGCCAAGAGCATTGATAATGCCGAGGACCGTGATAAATTCTCGGCCATGCTGGACCGCATTGGTGTAGATCAGCCTGAATGGAGCGCATTGACTTCTATGGAGGATATCCATGCTTTTATTGATAAAGTAGGCTTCCCTGTTTTGGTACGTCCCTCGTATGTGCTGAGTGGTGCGGCCATGAACGTCTGCTCCAATCAAGAGGAATTGGAACGCTTCCTGAAACTGGCTGCAAACGTATCGAAAAGCATCCGGTAGTGGTGAGCCAGTTCATTGAGCACGCTAAGGAAGTGGAAATGGACGCTGTGGCACAGAATGGCGAAATCGTGGCATACGCTATCAGTGAGCATATTGAATATGCCGGTGTGCATTCGGGGGATGCTACTATCCAGTTCCCACCGCAAAAACTGTATGTGGAAACGGTACGCCGCATCAAGCGCATCTCCCGTCAGATAGCCAAGGAATTGAATATCTCCGGTCCGTTCAATATACAATATCTGGCAAAGGATAACGATATCAAGGTGATTGAATGTAATCTTCGTGCTTCACGCAGCTTCCCCTTTGTCAGCAAGGTGTTGAAAATTAATTTTATCGAACTGGCTACGAAGGTGATGCTCGGACTGCCGGTAGAGAAACCGAACAAGAATCTTTTCGAGTTGGATTATGTGGGTATTAAGGCCAGCCAGTTCTCTTTCAACCGTTTGCAGAAAGCCGATCCGGTATTGGGCGTAGATATGGCCTCTACCGGTGAAGTAGCTGCATTGGTACGGATACCTCTTGTGCCGTATTGAAGGCGATGTTGTCTGTGGCTATCGTATTCCGGAAAAGAGTGTGTTGCTTTCAACTGGTAACGCCAAGCAGAAAGCGGATACTTTGGAAGCTGCCCGTATGTTACAGAAGAAAGGTTATAAACTTTATGCCACCGGAGGCTCATCCCACTTCCTGACCGAAAACGGGGTGGAAAATACCCGTGTTTACTGGCCCAGCGAGGAAGGGCAGCCTCAGGCACTGGATATGCTGCACCGGAAAAAGATAGATATGGTAGTCAATATACCGAAGAACCTGACAGCCGGAGAGTTGGATAACGGGTACAAGATCCGTCGTGCCGCCATCGACCTGAATGTGCCTTGATTACCAATGCCCGTCTGGCAAGCGCGTTTATCAATGCCTTCTGTACCATGACGGTGGATGATATCGCTATCAAGAGCTGGGCGGAATATAAATGATTTGAATGTTTAGTGATGTGTGGTTAATGGGGTGCGGCATAACAGTGCACTCCATTAACTATTAATCAGTGACTTCTCTTTCATTAGAAAATTATTCACTATTCTTTCTTTGTTCACAAAAAGTTTCCTAATTTTGTCCGATTAGGAATCCTAAAGATATTCAATACAAATGGATTGTGAACACAAGCTTAAAGCATTAGAGCAGGAAATTGAATCGTTGAAAGAGGAGAACAGGCTGCTGAAAGAAAAATTATCTTCTTCTGAAAAAACTTTGATAGCGTTAGTTTCAAGGAGAAATATGCGGTAAGAATATTAGATTCTTTGCCGGATATGCTCACCGTATTCAATCATGAGGAAACGGGTATAGAAGTGGTGTCTAATGAAGAAACCAATCATGTGGGTGTATCCAACAATGATTTTAAAGGGATGCGTATGCAGGATATGGTTCCTAAAGAAGCTTATCACAATATACATAATAATCTTCAGAAGGCTATTGCGACAGGTAGAGGTTCTACCGCCCATCATGAATTGGATGTGGACGGGACACTTCATTATTATGAAAATCGTATTTCCCCTTAGATGAAGAATATGTACTGATAATGTGTCGTGATATTAGTGAAAGAGTTGCCACACAGCAGAACTTGGAAATATTTAAACGGGTACTGGATAAGGTCAGTGATAGTATTCTGGCTGTATCGGTTGACGGAACCTTAGTTTATGCCAACCGGCAGTTTATTGAGGAATATGGAGTGAAAGAGGAGTTGGGCACACAAAAAGTTTATGATTTACCTGTTTCTCTGAATACCAAAGAAATATTTGATAAACGTGTTCAAGAGATTCGTGATAATGGAGGTAATTTTGCTTATCGTGCTAAATATACCGTGTGGGAGAAACAAAACTTCGTGTTCATCAGGTTTCGGCTTTTATGATTCAAAATCAGGGTGAGGAAATGATTTGGTTCTTTACACAGGATATAACGGATGTTATCAAGAACCGTGACGAATTGCGTGAACTGAATTATCTGATGGATGCCATACTGAATAATATTCCTGTTTATTTGTTTGTGAAAGACCCTGAGGATGATTTCCGATACCTTTATTGGAACAAAGCATTTGCCAGTCACTCTAAAATTCCTGCTTCCAAGCATTGGGCCATATTGATTTTGAAGTGTTTCCTGAGCATGAGAATGCGGAGAAGTTTCATCGGGATGATTTGGAATTGATCCGTACCCGAGAGCGCATGGAAATGCAGGAAACGTATGTGACGGCTACAGGCGAGACCCGCATCGTGCAGACTTTAAAAACATTAGTTCCTCTGGAAGGGCGTGCACCGCTTATTATTGGCATTTCGTGGGATATTACTAATATGCAGAACATAGAGCAAGAGCTGGTTCAGGCCCGTATCAAGCTGAGCAGTCCGACAGGCTGAAAACAGCCTTTCTAGCCAATATGAGCCATGAAATCCGTACTCCTTTGAATGCAATAGTAGGTTTTTCCCGTTTGATGACTATGGCGGATAATGCGGCGGATGAAAAACTTTATTCGGATATTATCAACCAGAATTCGGAAATATTGTTGCAATTAATCAATGATATTCTTGATTTGGCAAAAATAGAGGCCGGTACATTGGAATACGTCAGATATCCAATGGACTTGGGAGAATTGTGCCGTAATGTGTATGAGATGCACAAGGATCGGGTGCAGACTGGGGTTGTTTTGATATTAGACAATAAAGACACCAGCTTGATAATCAATGAAGATCAGAACCGAATTATGCAAGTCGTTACAAATTTGATAACCAATGCTATAAAATTTACTTTCAAAGGGGAAATCCGTTTTGGTTTTGAAGTGAGGAAGGAGTATATTGATTTTTATGTAAAAGACACAGGGATGGGGATCTCCGAGGAGAAGATTAAAATGATTTTTGAGCGTTTCGTGAAACTGAATACTTTTGTTCAGGGAACAGGCTTGGGGCTTGCGATTTGTAGGGTGATTGTAGAAAAACTAGGTGGAGAGATTACTGCGGAATCCAAACTGAATGAAGGTTCTACTTTTCGTTTTACAATTCCTTATAAGGCGGGTAAAAAAATGTCCGGAATCCGGAAGGGGTACGAAGTGTCCGGAATCAGGGAGTACGGGACTGAGAAAAGTATTGCAAAGAAGAACAGTACTGGTGGCGGAAGATGTGGACAGCAACTTTTTGCTGTTAAAGACATTGTTAGGAAAAAGATGTAATCTGCTATGGGCTAAGGATGGAGAGGATGCGGTGAATCAATTTAAAGAACATCAGCCTGACTTGATTTTGATGGATATCAAGATGCCCCATATGGATGGGCTGGAGGCTACGCGCCTGATTCGTTCTTATTCAAAAGAAGTGCCTATTGTCGCTTTGACTGCCTTTGCTTTTGAGTCCGACAAAGACAGAGCTATAGAAGCCGGATGCGATGATTTTCTGACTAAGCCGATTTCACAAAATGCCTTGGAAAAAGTGTTGGATAAATATGTTAAGTAGACATTAGCGAGGTATAGTGCGTAAAGACAGCCGACAATATGGACCAGAATAGGGAAGGGAGGATGCAATGCGAAGATTATAGATCTTACCCCCGGAAGATTATAGATCTTGCAGGTGAAAGATTTATATCTTTGGGTTGTAAGGTTACGATGAACCTATAGTAAATAGAAACGGACTTTTATAAAAACAAAAGAGGAACTGCCCTTTCATAGGCAATCCCTCTTTTCTGAATTTGAGAGCATGTTATTTAACTTCGATAACCTTAGCTGCTTTTTCTTTGTCTTCCGGCGTACGCTTCGGCAGCTCGATAGTTAATACACCATCGTTTACTTTTGCATCAATTTTATCTTTATCTACATCATCAGGCAGGATCAATGTCTGTTGAAATTTAGAATAAGAGAATTCGCGACGCAAGTAACGGCTTTCTTTCTTGCCTTCTTTATCACCTTCAGTACTTTCTGTTTTCTTTTCCATAGAGATAACCAAGTCGTTGTCTTCGTTGATATGAATCTTGAAGTCTTCTTTGGTCATTCCCGGAGCGGCGACTTCTACTTTGTAGTCTTTGTCACTTTCAATAACATTGATGGCGGGAGCTGTTGCATTGGCTTTTACCATCCAGTCGTTATCAAAGAAATCATTAAAAATACTTGGTAACCATGTTTGGTTTGATCTTCTTACTGGCATCATAATCTTAATCTCCTATAGGTTTTGGTTAAACATTTTGTTTATTTCTGAATTCCTTCACCTTTCGGTTTTGTCATTCACTATCCATAATGCAAACCGCATACCATTAGTTCGATGATATGCGGTTTATATTGCACTCTTTTAAACCTATAAAGGTTTTCTTAAAGATTAAAACCTTTGCATTAAAAGTTGGTAAGCCTCTTTAAACATTTGATTGTCAAGACTACTGCCAATTTGTAATTTTAGGGGGGACAGATTGACAGTCGTTCTATATCAGCTTGAACCGCATACGGAAGATTCCGTCTTTATAGTCGTAGCTTATAATTTTAAATGTACCTATTTCGGACGTATTTTTCACGTGTTGACCTATACAGAGGCATTCGTCGTAATCGCCGACTTTTACAATCCGTACGGTTTCGGAAGCTTTTTCCGGTAAGCGTTTCATGTCAAAACGTCCTATAGCTTCCTCTTGAGAGATAAATTCCATTGTAACGGGCAAATTTCTTCGCAATACTTCGTTTACGGTGTTTTCTATTCTTGTAATATCCGTTTCTTCCGGACATGTTTGCAGCGCAAAATCCAGCTTGCTTTTTTTGCGTTCTATATGGGCGGATATTGCTCGTCCGCATCCGAAAAGATTGACCATTGTCCTGTTTATGACATGCTCTGTGGTATGCATGGGAGGGTACTCCTGTTTATTATGGTCGTTGAGTGATGGTTGTTCCATAGTTATTTTATTTTTGTTCTGATTTTGATGGGATATTAAAATCCGTTCAAAGATAAATTATTCTTTTGTAATGAGGAAGCAGAGAGGAAATGATTGCTTTTGTATTATTATAAAACAACGAATTTTAAAAGATACTTAATGCCAGAGGGGGAGCACATTCGTAAAAATGTATGACGTTCACGAGGCTCTCAACCGATTTTCATGAGGCATGAACGTCATACTGATTTTACTATTTTACATCACAGGGGTTTGAAATAAAAAGACGAATGAGTCGCTGTCTTTTAAATCTTTTACGGCATCCCCTGCATAAATCTTTCCGTTGGTGAGAGGCAGTTTCTTGATTCCGGCTTTGGGACTAAAGTCGATTTTTTTCAAATCCAACCAAAATAGATTAGGAGTCATGACCGATTCAAAATAATATATTTTATTCTTCTGATCGGATACAGAGCGCCAGCGGGTGGAAGATATATGAGGTTTGTCCGGTGTGGTAATTCCGAAGGGGACGGATACATTACGCATCACACTGAGTACACTGGGTACAGCTATTTTAGCGTCCGGAGTCTGAGGGATTGCATGTATATAAAAAGAGGCACGCACAAAGCGGTCGCTGGAACGGTTTGTACCCGGCAGCATTTGCAATCCTCCTATTTCTTTCCAGTAATCATTGATAGCTAACTGATAATCATATCGTGGAGAATTGGTCATCACTTGGAATTCTTTTCCTTCGTGTATGCTTAAATTCCCGTCCAGATATTCCAGAACCGCTGTATTTCCTGTTTCATCTGTAATAGCCAGGTGAAGAGTGGAAGCTGAACCGTTGGGCATGTGGGGAGCATCAATGCGGAATGATTCTTTTTTCAGTTCCTCGACAGCTTCATGTACGGTGGCAAAATTGTCCAGTACATATTGTGTCCATATACTGATTCCCATGACAGGACGTGTATCTCCCTGACGGTCAAAGACGGATTCTGGCAAAAATAACAGACTGGCAACCAATCCTTTTTCATTCATTCCGTCACACGTACCTATATCATATCCTGTTGCAATGACGCTGCCGTATTTTGAAGTCCATTTCACGGCATTTTCTTTATTATATCCTGCACGTTGTATTCCTCTGGGGAAAACATAGATATTACTCATAATATCTTCTTTCCAATCCATTGTACGTCCAGTTATTACCATATTGTCCGGTCCGATATAGACGGCACGCGTGCATGCATCCGCTTTTTGTACGCTCATATAGAACATACCTGCCAATGTTAGTAATGCAATACTTCCTTTTTTTAATTTCATGATTCTATCATTATAAAGATTGTCTTTGCCATTTAGAACAAACTGGATAAGGAACAGGTTTATAGAAATGCAGTGATTTGTGATACATTTGTTGATAAATGCTAATTCATCGGTTCAATTGGAATATAAATGACATCCGTGTTCCCTTCATAAATTTCTACCTGATTATCCTATTGGAGGGATTTTGTTGAGAACTGATTTAAGATAGATCGAGGTTTGTGGATTAAAAGAAATACTTGTTTTATCATAAAAATAAGGGGGATAAAATAAAAAAGGAGCAACGCCTTGCTCCAACCTTTGTTAACCTTAAATCTAATACTATGAAAACACATTGCAAAGATACGGACTTTTTGGAAAATAGCAAATAATCAGACTTAAAAAGTATGCTATATAACATTGTTTAATATTTGTATTTCTCGAAAACCTGTTTTTTAAGACTTCTTTTGCGTATCTTTGCAGCCGTTAAAAAATAGCTGACGATAGTAAAAAGAGAAAATATATGGCATTTGAAGCGACAAAGAGAGAGTGGGGCGAGCTTTACGCCTTTTTCCGCTTGTTAGCGGACGGATATGTGTATGCAGGTACGCCTGATGTGAAAAGGAATGAAGTGCAAAAGTTTCCTGTGGCGATGGTACAGCGTGAGGAACATGACGGGACACGCCGTTATATTCTGGAGGATGAGGCGACCGTACGTATTTGTGGGGAAAAGATAGATAAGCAGATACCTCGTGAGGATTTTGCGGCTGTGGCAGAGTTGGTTTTTGCTGCTGTCAAAGAGAGTCGCGAGAATGATGTGATGTCTCCCGACGGTGTGGAAGAATTTTTGGATGAAGTCGCCATTTATGACTTGGAAGCAAAGACGGATGACCGTACTGATTTTTATGTTGCTTTTTACGGTATAGAGGCCCCGTTGGTAGGTTTTTGCGTTCGTTCCCGTTTGGGGACTATGTTCCCGTTGTTGGATGGAGGCGTGCCGCCAATTTGAAGTTCGAGCAGACAGGTGTTAAATTCGCTACTCCTACCGTAAACAAAATTAATGCTTTTGGTGAAGAAGATGATGTGGCAGGGCGTATGTTGATGATAGAACGTTTGGGAGGAATCTTGAAATATAATGATGTGGCCGATAAAGTATTCCGCAGTAATCTTTGCATGATAGATCTTCATTTTCCCCGTATGTTGGGCGAGATGTTGCGTGTCATGCATTTGGATGGCATATCCAAAGTTAGTGACCTGATAGAAGCAATCAAACAAATCAATCCGTTGAAAATAAAGGATGAATTGATTCATAAGCATAGTTATTATGAATATAAGATGAAGCAGTTTCTTATGGCTTTGGCTTTGGGAATGCGTCCTGCCAAGATCTTTAATGGGATAGATTCTGCTATATCCGGTTTTCTGTTTGTAGATGGTAATGGAGAGATACTTTGTTATCAGAAGGCTGACCGTCAGGTCTTTGCCGATTTCCTGTTTGTTAATTCCCGGTTTGAGAAAAGTTCCACTGAAAAAGATAAATATGGATATCTGGAACGTGAGAACGGAGTCTATTATTTTAAACTGAACTTGAAAATTGGTCTGTTGAAGAGATAGGACAATGAAAGAATTTGTATTTCCTAGAATTAAAATATTTTTCACTACAGATTACACAGATTGAAATACGATTTATTGATTATTTCAATCTGTATCTGTGTTAATCTGAGTAATCTGTAGTGGGAAACTATAGCTTGAATTTCAGAATTTTTCCATTCATTCCATCTAGTAATACGGGAGTTGTTTTGTCCGGCATAAGAGTGAGCTTCTCTGTGTTTCCGGTCAGCAATTCGGTTGCCTCATATTCTCCATAACGATGGATGCCTAAATAATCAAACGCATGTTGCGGAATATTGACGGCTGAACGTGCCGGTATGGAGTCAAAGTTGACCATAATTAATATCAGTTCATCATCCTGTTTTCGTAAAAAGGCGTATTGCTTATGTTCGTTGAACACCCATCCGGCCAGATTGGCATAGGTTAAGTCAAAGAACACACCTTCCCGTATGGCTTTTTCACTGTTGCATATATTCAGCAGGCGGGTATAGAATTGTTTCAATTGCTTTTCATCCTCATTCAGGAATTTATTGTCAAACTTGCCTCCGTTGCGCCAGCGGCGTATGCTGTCCACACTCCAGTAATCAAAGATAGTAGTTCTTCCGTCACGCCCGCTGAAACCTTCCGTATCCGTGCCATGTTCTCCCAATTCCTGCCCGAAGTAAATCATGACTGGGTTGGTATTCATGCAAGCCGATACAATCATTGCGGGGATGGCTTTCGAGCCGTTTCCGGCAAAATAATCGGAAGCTATGCGCTGCTCGTCATGATTCTCCAGGAAATTGAGCATTCGTTTTTCGATACCTCCCAAGCTTTGCCAGCGTTGTGGAATAGCAGTTGCCGATTCCCATCCGCAGGTAATGGCGCGTAGCGTATCATACAGACCTACTTTGTCATATAAATAGTCGAATTTACCATTGAACAGATAATTCCTGTATTCTCCCGGATTATAGATCTCGGCGATAAATATCAGTTCCGGATGTTCGGCTTTGATTTGCGGAATCACCCATCCCCAGAATTCTACAGGAACCATTTCTGCCATATCACAGCGGAATCCGTCAATGCCTTTGGCAGACCAGAACAGTAGGATGTCACGCATCTTTACCCATGTGTCCGGAATCGGTTCGAAGTGGCGGCTATGACCGTTCATGTAGTCTATACCATAATTCAGTTTCACAGTTTCATACCAGTCATTGGAGTTGGGCCATGCGTCAAAACGGTCATTACCGGTTGCTTTTGCCGGAAATTCTATGTAAGGTTCCGCTGCGCCACGGTGCAGGTCGATATTACCTTCCAGTTTTGTATCTGGAATATAATAGAAATTATTGTTGGGGCTGAATGCTTTTGTCATATCATCTTTTTCACCCAAATCGGTTACTCCTTCAGGCTTGGCGTCTGAACCATATTGGCGGGCTACATGGTTGGGGACAAAATCAATGATGACTTTCAATCCGGCTTTGTGGCTTCGTTTTACCAGATTCTCGAACTCTTTCATACGGTCCGGGATACTGGTTGCCAAGTCAGGGTCTACATCATAATAATCCTTGATGGCATACGGTGATCCGGCCTTTCCTTTTACTACTGCAGGATGATCGGGTTTGATACCATAGCGGGTATAATTGGTTTGGGTAGCATGTTCAATGATACCTGTATACCAAATATGTGTAGCACCCAGTGTTTTGATCTCGCTTAAAGCCTTTGTCGTGAAATCGGCCATTTTTCCGCAACCGTTTTCCTCCAAAGAACCATTAGGCTTACAACGCAGGCTGTTGTTCCCGAATAAACGGGTGAATACCTGATAGATAATAATTTTTTCTTGTGTATCCATTTTATTCTTTTTTTTGTTTATCTCCAAATCGTTCCATTCTCCAGGAGTAATCTGTCCAGGAGTTCCGTTGCCGTATTGTATCCTTTTTCGAATATCTCTTCGGCTCTTTCCAGCTCCCTGTTGCTGTATTCTTCCAGTCCGTATGATTCGATCAGCAAATCTGCAATCCCTTTTTGAGGCAGTGTATTGGCTTGGAAAATAAAATGATAGGCTCTGAGTGCGATGCTTACCACATTCTTGCTATATTCATCTGCTACCAGCGGGTCTACATTGAGTGCTATCACTTTCTCGCATTCTTTGCGGATGGGGCTTACCGGCAGGTTCATCAAGATTCCTCCATCTACATAATATGTATTGTTGATGCGTATGGGGGCAAACAAGATAGGCATACAGCAGGAAGCAGCCAGCCTTTCGGCTATTTTCCCTTTTTTAAAAGAAACGATGCGTCCGTGATCCAAATCGGTAGCGGTAATAATAGTGGGGATTTTTAGTTCTTCTATCATTTTCGACTCCAGGTTGCTGTTTAAGAAATCAATGAAACTGTCCAGTTTCAGCAGACCTTGTTTGTTGATAGAAAAAGTGGTCAGTTCTTTGAATGAATGGTGCTCAAAAAGTTCAACAATATGAAAAGGTTCTTTGCCGTCGGCATAGAAGACGGCGGCAAGAGCACCTGCACTTACTCCGGAAGTATTTCCGGCTTGATGCCATGTTCATGCAAAGCCTGCATAATCCCCAAATGGCAAATCCTTTTATAAATCCTCCGCTCAGGCATAACCAATGTTATATTTAAATTCATTCATAGTCTGATCTCGTTTAGATACCGACAAACTTACGAATATTTTTGTGAAATGCCATAAAAATACGGATTACTCAGCATATTCCGGTAATCCGTATAAAATTTATAATAACTGAAATTTATTTATCAAGCAATACCGTGTGCGTTGACCGATCCATCAATTTTCTTGATCAGTCCTTGCAGTACAGCACCCGGTCCGCATTCAGTAAAGTCATCGGCACCATCGGCAACCATATTCTTCACAGTCTGGGTCCAGCGTACGGAAGCGGTGAGCTGAGCACCAGATTTGCCTTGATTTCAGCGGGATTTGTGTGAGGTAAAGCGTCCACATTCTGATATACTGGGCATTTCGGAGTATGAATTTCAGTAGCGTTGATAGCAGCTTCCAGTTCCACTTTGGCGGGGTTCATCAGCGGAGAGTGGAAGGCGCCTCCCACTTTCAACGGCAGGGCGCGTTTAGCACCGGCAGCTTTCATTTGCTCGCAAGCCTTGTTGATCCCTTCGATAGAACCTGAGATGACAATTTGTCCCGGGCAGTTATAATTGGCAGCCACTACCACTTCTCCTTCTTTAGAAATCGCTTCACAGATTTCTTCTACTTTTTCGTCAGGCAACGCAATGATGGCAGCCATCGTAGAGGGTTGTGCCTCACAAGCTTTCTGCATAGCCATAGCACGTGCATAAACCAGTTTCAGACCATCTTCGAAAGACAATGCTCCGGCTGCAACCAATGCGGAAAATTCGCCTAGCGAGTGTCCGGCAGTCATTTCAGGTTTGAAATCATCACCCATGCAAAGAGCGGAAATTACCGAGTGCAGAAAAACGGCAGGCTGAGTTACCTTAGTCTGGCGCAAGTCTTCGTCAGTACCTTCAAACATGATGTCTGTGATACGGTATCCTAAAATGTCGTTTGCTTTTTCAAAAAGTTCTTTGGCTAAAGCCGAGTTTTCGTACAGGTCTTTACCCATACCTACAAACTGTGCTCCCTGTCCGGGGAATACAAATGCTTTCATATTTTTCCTATTTTGGTTTAAAAACGTTGCAAAGTTAATTATTTCTTTCGGAACTACGGAATAATAATGAGGCAATTTGCTAATATGCTGCGTTATGTACCGCATGGTAATTAGCGCATAGACAAATTATTTCATTATTTTCATCGGGACAGGTGCGTAAAAGTGATTCAGCGGACCGTGTCCTTCGCCTATATGCACGTCTTTCCCGGCGTGGATGCCTTTGGTGACATATGCTTTTGCATGTTCTACGGCCTGCGGCATATCATATCCCAGTGCCAGAAAAGTAGCAATGGCGGAAGAAAGAGTGCATCCTGTTCCGTGTGTGTTTTTGCTTTCTATCTTGTCTGAAATAAAGAGATGAGGCTTGTCTTCTCCAACTATTTGTAATACATCGCACATCTTGTCGCCCTCCAAATGTCCTCCTTTCAGTAAAACGGATCCGCAACCGAACTTTAATAATTCCGATGCGGCAGCTTTCATTTCGTCCACATAGCCTATGCGGTGTTCCGTCAATACTTCCGCCTCACTCAGATTGGGTGTAATCAGGCTGGCCAGAGGCATCAGTTCCCGGGTCAGTGCACTGATGGCGTCCTCTTCTATCAGCCGGTGTCCGCTGGTCGATACCATGACCGGATCGAACACAACGAAGCGGGGCCGGTATGTACGGAGGCAGGAGGCTATGGTCTTGACTATTTCCACATCATTAATCATACCTATTTTAACAGCATCCGGACGGATATCTTCCATTACGGCTTCTATCTGGCCACGCACATATACCGGTGGTACGGGATGTATGGCACGTACTCCCAAAGTGTTTTGTACGGTGATTGCAGTAATGGCTGTCGCAGCATAACCACCCAAGGCGGAGATTGTCTTCAGGTCAGCCTGTATACCGGCTCCTCCGCTGCAATCGGAGCCTGCTATACTTAATACACAAGGATATTTCTTCATATAAATCTCATTTTGACAAAGTATTTGCAAAGATAACGAATAATCTTGTTTTAAATGTTTGCACAAGTGAAGGGAATCAATTATTTTTGCTAAACATAAAATAAAGTAAAAATAAGGGGAATGAAAAGAATCCTAGTAACGGGAGGCGCAGGATTTATAGGGTCACATCTATGCACTCGTCTGATAGAGGAAGGTAATATTGTTATATGTTTAGACAACTTTTTCACGGGGAGTAAAGAGAATATAAGTTACCTGATCGGGCATCCGCGCTTTGAACTGATAGAACACGATATAATTAATCCGTTTTGGACGGATGTGGACGAGATATACAATCTGGCATGTCCCGCTTCTCCTATACATTATCAGCATGATGCTATCAAACGGCGAAGACGGCTGTCTTCGGCACGTTTAATATGTTGGGACTGGCGAAGCGTAACAAAGCAAAAATACTTCAGGCTTCTACCAGTGAGGTGTATGGTGATCCGTTGTCGCATCCCCAGAGGGAGGGAGATTGGGGGAATGTGAATCCCATAGGCTACCGGTCTTGTTATGATGAAGGAAAACGTTGTGCCGAAACTTTGTGCATGGATTATTACCGTCAACATGGTGTTTTGGTAAAAATAATCCGCATATTCAATACGTATGGCCCTAATATGCTGACCGATGACGGACGTGTAATTTCCAATTTTGTGGTACAGGCATTGCAAGATAAAGATATAACCATTTATGGAGACGGAAAACAGACGCGTAGTTTCAGTATATAGATGATCTGGTGGAAGGAATGATGCGTATGATGGCTACGGAAGATCATTTCACAGGACCGGTGAATATCGGTAACCCTTGCGAATTTTCCATATTTGAACTGGCTCAGAAGATACTGGAACTGACCCGTTCTCATTCTAACATTATTTTCGAACCTTTACCTCATGATGACCCTCGTCAGCGCAGGCCGGATATTACTCTGGCAAGAGAAAAGCTGGATTGGGAGCCTCACATTCATCTGGAAGAGGGGCTGACGAAAGTGATTGATTATTTTAAAAGTGTTCTGGCTAAATAATATATACCTATGACATCGGATGTAAATGTTGTAATAAGTCATTCTGAGTACACTGTTTTAGTTGTGGATGATGTGGTTTCTAATGTCTTGTTGTTAAAAGTGTTGTTAACAAACGAGAAGTTTAAGGTGATAACTGCCGGTAATGGAAAGGAGGCATTATCTCAGGCGGTCAATGCCCGCCCCGATTTGATTTTGTTGGATGTCATGATGCCCGAGATGAATGGTTTTGAAGTTGCCGAACGATTGAAAGCCGATCCGGAAACACAACATATTCCTATTATATTTCTGACAGCTTTGAATACCACCGCCGATATAGTGAAGGGTTTCAAGGTAGGTGCGAATGATTTTATATCCAAACCTTTTAATAAGGAAGAGCTTGTGATCCGTGTTACTCATCAGATATCCCTGGTTGCCGCCAAACGGATCATCATGGAGCAGACGGAAGAACTGCGTAAGATTATTATGGGGCGCGACAAGTTATATTCTGTTATCGCGCATGACCTGCGTTCACCCATGGGATCCATTAAGATGGTGCTCAATATGTTGATACTCAGTCTTCCGTCCGAACAGATCGGTAAGGAAATGTTTGATATGCTGAGCATGGCCAATCAAAGTACGGAGGATGTTTTCTCTTTGCTGGATAATTTGCTGAAATGGACTAAAAGCCAGATAGGCAAGCTGAATGTCGTTTATCAGGACTTTGATATTGTGGGGAATATTGCTTCGGTTATCGAAATTTTCAATCTGGTAGCCGGTATGAAGAATATAAAGGTGAACTTCCCGGTGCACGGAAAGATTGAGGTACATGCCGATATGGATATGATGAAGACTATCTTGCGTAATCTTCTCAGCAATGCGATCAAGTTCAGCTATAATGATTCCGAAATTCTGGTTAATGCTGGAATAGAGGGTGATAAAGTCATAGTCAGTGTAAAAGATACTGGAAAAGGCATGGGTGAGGAAGATCAAAAGAAATTGTTGAACACGGAAACTCATTTCAGCAAATACGGAACGAATAATGAGGAAGGTTCCGGATTAGGCTTGTTGTTATGTCAGGATTTCGCTGTTAAGAATGGTGGGCATTTATGGTTTGAGTCTGAAGAGGGGAAAGGTTCCACTTTCTTTTTCTCGGTAGCTTTGAAGAAGTGATTTATCAAAGTCCCACCTCCAGATATACCGGGTTATGGTCACTCATATCATAAGGAATCACCTTATATTTTATACCTTCCAATAAGGTGGAATGGAACAAGTAGTCTATCCGTAGTAAATGGTGAACCCCCCGGTAAGTGGCTCCGTACCCTTCTCCTGCGGTTTGAAATCCGTCTTTCAAGCCGCTTTTCAGCGTTTCATAAGTAAAAGTTCCCGGAGGGTCATTGAAGTCACCGCATACAATCAAGGGATATTCCGTGGCATTGATTAGCGAACTGATTTGTTCAGCCTGTCCGGCACGTCTGACAGTATTTTCCCGGAAGTTGTCAGAATAGTCCAGATAAATGGCTCTTTCCTGTTCCTCATCTTGTGCTCCCCGAGCCTGTGCTGCTTTGGAACGCATTTTGTCAAAGTTGGTAGTCTGCATGTGCACGTTGATGATGCGTATCGTCATACCTTTTACATCCAGGTCGGCCAGATGGCTCCGTTATTGGTATTCGGAAATTCTATTGTTTGTGACTGTTTGATGGGGTAGCGGCTGTAAATGGCCTGACTCAATCCTTCGGGGATAAACGAGTAAGGGAATGTTTTAGCATACGTATTCTGTAAATCCTGTTCCGTAAAGTCGCCATTACCTCTATATTCCTGAAAACAAAGTACGTCCGTTTCCTCCTTGTTCATCATCTCGGCAAACTCTTTGGCGGAGAATCCCGTGATTTCATTTCCAAATGAGTGGACATTGTAAGTCACTATTTTCAGTCTGTTTTCGTTAGCATACTTGGTAGGGTTATAAATTTGGTACATGGAAGTGATGTATTCGTAGTTTACCATCAGCCCCGTCAATGGAATCCATAACCAATACCGGAGTCTGATGAGCCAGTAAGTAAATAATATCGTATTGACAACCACCAGTATAGGTTTGCTTAAAGCAACGTACGCGGCGAACATATTCTCTACCGGATTTATTTTACCTGAGAAATAAGCGAAGATGGAAAGTCCCAGAATGAAGATTGTGAACAGGATAGATAAAAAATAGGCAAATTTGTATACGGCTAATCTTCCCATAAATTACTTTTGTTTTAGATACTTGTTTATAGTCATTTTCAATAAGTCGGCAGATACCGGTTTGGTTAAAAAATCATTGCATCCGCTTTCTATGGCAGCTATTTTGTCTTTTTCATATGCGTATGCGCTTACAGCGATGACAGGTACGTCGGCAGACATTTCCCGGATGGCTCTGGTGGCGTCCAGACCATTGATGTTAGGCATTTTTATATCCATCAAAATCAAGTCGGGTTTGTATTGTTCATAGAATATGATAGCCTCCATGCCGTCATGAGCATGCACCAGTTTGTATATTTTTCCGATCATAGCCTCTATTAAGTCATAATTGCTTTGATAGTCTTCCGCCACTAGGATGGTCATCTCCTGATGGGAAGTTCTGCTGTTGTCTTTAACGGAAGCTGGTGGAAGTTTTTCCTCCCATTTCATATCTCCGTTTGCTGAAATGTAAGGCAATGTAAAAGTGAATGTGGTTCCGGTTTCCATTTTTGATTGTACAGCTATTTTTCCTCCTAACTTTTCTACAATGATTTTGCTGATGGAAAGACCCAGTCCTGTACCTTGCACCTGGTTGTTGGCCATGATGAAACGGTCGAATATCTTGTCTATCTTGTCATCGGAAATACCGCTTCCGGTATCGGCTATATGAAAAACAATTTCTTTTTCCGTCAATTTATATCCGAAGCTGATAGAACCTTTGGCTGTGAATTTTGTAGCATTACCTATCAGGTTGGAGAAAACCTGGAACAAGCGGTTCCTGTCTGTCGAGATAACCAGTGACGGATCGGACTCTTCGAAAACAAGCTCCACCCCAGGCTGACACCTGAAACTATACGTGTTTTTACATCCTCACATAAAGTATAAAGGGATACAGGCGCATAGTTGAACTCCATCATGCCCGATTCAATCTTCGACAGGTCCAAAATCTCGTTGATAAGTTCCTGCAGGCGCATGTTGTTTTTTTCTACAATATCGTAATACTGCAATCTTTCCTCGGCGTTTTCCGTTTCAGCTATAATGCGTGAGAATCCTAGAATGGCATTCAACGGTGTACGGATTTCATGGCTCATATTGGCAAGGAAGGCAGATTTCAGCTGGTTGGAGCGTTCTGCTTTCCAAACAATCTCGGATGTGTTCTGTATATATCCTTCCAATACGGTCCTTTGCATATATACCTCTTTATGATATGTTTTTATTCTCATGTTGACGGTCTTTCCGTCAATAAGGAGTTTGTAGTTTATGGTATTGGAAGCATCCTTCTCCTTCAGATTTTCTTCCAGCCATTGACTGAAACGGGCCTTGTCATCAAGGTGCATATAGTTCATGTATTCATCTATGGAAATCTGTTTCTGTTCCTCATCGTTACAGAATATCCGGGTGTATCCCGAATAAGTGAAGAACCGTGTGGACGAATCGTATGCCCATAATCCTATTCTTGCGGCTTTTTCTATTTCGCACAAATCTTTTTGCTTTTTTTCCAGTTTCAGCCTGACGACACTCCGGCCTGTGATATCCCTGTATTGAAAAAGAAAATGCTCCTCATCATACTTGCTGATAATACATTTGTAGTATTTCACGTCATCTTCCAATATTAATTTGTAATTCCGTGCGGAAGGTTTGTCTCCTGCCCGTACTTTGATGAATTCCGCATACATCTCCCGTGCCGTTTCTACGGGGAAATAAAGAGAATATATTTCTCCCTATAATATCTTGTTCTTTTATAAAGAAGTCCGTCGTATTAGCCTTGAAGTCTAAACAGGTGCCGTCTTTATATACGAAAAACATAGTATCAGCCGTAATTTCCAGAATTTTGTCTGCATACTGCTTATCGTGCAATATATTACTCGGAATTTTCATATTAATAGTATGATTCTCAATATACTGTTTCTCTTAGCGAATTTAGATGCGTGATATTTGTTACTGACAGCAAATATACAAAAAAAATATTGTTTATATCATTTATATCGTAATTTTGCAAGGTAATCAATGAAAAGAAGAAATGAAAAGATTTGGTAGCTGAAGATACGGAAGTAATTACCTCTTATTATCTATAATTTTAAGAAAGGAGTATGAAGTTTACCGTGCCCACGATGGGCAGGAGGCTATTGAGAAATTTGAGGGTTGCCGGCCCGATATGATTTTGATGGATATAAAGATGCCTGTTATGGACGGTTTGGAAGCTACCAGAAGAATTCGTCTGAAAGGGGGGACACTTCCCATCATAGCTCTTACCGCCAATGCGTATGACAGTGACCGTGACAAGGCTTTTGAAGCCGGATGTGACGATTATATGGCCAAGCCGATTATGGCTCCCGCTTTGCGTGAGATGATAGAAAAATATTTTGGTGAGTAAATATTATGCCCTGCGGGATTTTTCCCATGTTCCGCCGGCATGTCTTTTCAAATAGAAG
>ENA-OQJH01000113-OQJH01000113.1-human-gut-metagenome-genome-assembly--contig:-NODE-113-length-46249-cov-2.167946_pt1 | contig 46249 bp, 49 predicted proteins | sample MGYA00242597_ERZ504763 | MGnify/ENA primary metagenome ERZ504763 (study PRJEB26092, sample SAMD00036359) | human gut metagenome | host: Homo sapiens | study: EMG produced TPA metagenomics assembly of... | reverse complement strand
CGGTCACCCATACCGGCGCCAATAAGAATAAGTTGGTTTCATAAATTGTGTAATATTAAAAGGTTAGTGATGTCAATGGCATCAGATTTCGTTGCAAATTTACAAAAACTTTCTTTCTTTTGTCTTGAAACAAAAGAAAGAAGCAAAGAAAAATTCAAGGCTGACTTTTTTCTCCTACTCACACCCTTCACTACGCTAAAGGGCAGAAACTCGCTTCGCTCAAACAATCTGCCCTTTTAACACTTCGTTACGGGTGTTCGCTTAACGGAGAAAAAAGTAGGTCGGAAAACCTTTCGGCATGTAAACCTATGCAGAATCAAAAGTACATCAATGACAAATCTAGAAATCCGGTAATTCATTAACCTATGCAGCAAACACGCCGAAAGGGGATCGGCCTCGTTTTTCCGGCGTTAACGCAGGCGTTTTCTCCAGCGTTAAAAAGGGCAGACTGTTTGAGCGAAGCGAGTTTCTGCCCTTTAGCCGGAGAGAACACCGGAGTAGCCGGAAAAACGCAGCCTTGAATTTTCTTTGGTTCTTTCTTTGTTTCAAGACAAAGAAAGAACGTTAGAAGGGATAACCGATAGCAAAATGTATTCCCAGATTCTTCATAAAGGATCCTGTGACATTGTAATATCCGCTTCGTTCTGTATCGTAAGGCAGATGCAAAGGAATACCGAAATCAAGACGGAACACAAGAATATCCATATCATAACGAATACCGACACCGGTGCCCAAAGCGATCTGTTTCGGGACGTTTCAGTTCGAGTTGTGAATTGGGACGGGCCTCATCCTTGCGCATCAACCAGACGTTTCCTGCATCCAGGAAAGTGGCTCCCCAAATGCTCTTAAAGATACGGAAACGATATTCTACATTTGCCTCAAAACGGAAAGTACCCGTCTGGTCGAGGTAAGAGTAGCGGCTTTCTGCCGGATGGTATCCGCCCGGGCCGATGCTACGTACCGTAAAAGCGCGGATGCTGTTGGCACCACCCACATAGAATTGTTCGCTGTAAGGGGCTATCGTTGCATTACCGTAGGCGAAGAGAGCACCCAAAGCTACACGGGAAGCAATCTTATTATTCTTGTCCATATTCCACAAATGGCGGAATTCCGTATTCAGTTTCACAAACTGCGCGAAAGGGACGTTCAGCAAACGTTTGTCCTCTTTGCTGAAAGACTGACCGAAAGCACGGTAAATCACCGAGGTCAGGTTACCGGCAGAGGTTACAGTCGATTGCCACCAAATCGGATTTTTAATACCGCGTGCGGAAGCATTATCATAGGTATAGGTATATTCCATAGCAGGAATAAACTGGTCTTTCAAACTGATATATAATGCAGGATTAGCATCGGCAATTTCCCTGAATTCTTCCGATTGGTGTTGAAGGACGTTGAATGTCAGTTTGAAAGGGGTAATACTATGACGGCTTGTACGTGTCGGTTGGAAATCGTAGGTAGCATTTCCGCCGAATGACAACAGTTTATAATACCTGGCACGGTTCAACTGGTCGATGTATAAACGGAATGTAGTGGTAGCCGGGAAGTCAAACTCCCTTTTCCCCCAATGCGGGAAAACCACGCGCGGGAAAGTCAGAGAGGTAGAAACTCCCATCTCCCAGCTGTTCATTAAAGAGCTTTTTTCTCCTCCGCCGGTTTGCCATTCATAAGAGCCTTTCAGCTTCACGTTCCAGCTTTCGCCACCTCCGAATACATTGTTCCGGGTGACGCCGAATGATGCCCCGGGACCGGTTTGGTCGTTACTTTTGGTTACGACATTCAATTCCAGTTCGGCGTCCAGCGGCTTAGCAAACGTGGCCTGCATGGTTACGTTCAGCGTATCACAAACGGCTGTCGTATCTTTCGGAGCATATTGTAAATCCAGATAACTGAAGATTCCCAACTGGCTAAGTTTCTCCTGCACCTGCTCCTGTCGATACTGACTGTAAAGACGAGTGCGATTGGAAGCCCGCATCTGTGCATTCCGCACAAACTGTTGATAGTTCAACCAACGATAAAGCATATTCGGACGTACCTGCAATTTCTTATAATAATGTATATTCAGATTCTTATACATCATGCTGTCATTGGGCGCCTCACCATTCTTGCCAAACAGGTAAACAGAAGCATCTCCTACATAGTAAGGACGTTGTGCCGCAGCGGGTAATCCCGGAACGGGAATCAGACGAAGGCTGATATGTCCACCGGGAACCAATGTCGTATCTGCCTGATAAGTCATATAATCGGGACGGAAGTAAAAATATCCCCGGTTACGCAACAGCGTACTGATACGGGTACGCTCTTCATCCAGATCGACCACGTTAAACTGCTCGCCGGGACTTATATAAGACATTCGACGTCCCCGTTCCATAATGCGCAACGTTTGGGGAGTGAAACGCTGATAATAGACCGTATCTATAAAATAAGGATTCTTCATGTCTACCGTATACAGGATACTTGCTTTCAGGCTGTCTTTCTTATCGACCAATGTTTCATAAGTCACTTTCCCATTGAAGTAACCATAATCACGGAGCAAGTTTGTAGCCACCTTGATGCGGACCTCCGGATTGACAGTGGAAATAAATACCGGAGGGTTAGCAGCCAGACGGTTGAACATCCACTTTCCAAATCCTTTTTTATATTTCACAAAGTCATTGTACATCCACATCTTAAAAGGAATAGGCAGAAGCCCTCCCAACATCTTCGTACTGGGAGTTTTATCAAGGGCCGCCTCAATCTCTGTCAGAGCCGTCCCTCCTACCGGTGTTGTCGACTTATTCTGTATGACAGTTTTTCCTCCTGTATAAAGTACCTCCTTCGGGCAGATGCTTTGTCACCGAACAACCCGAGAATAAGATGATACCCATCAGGCAACTTATTAATATGTTACTATATATACCTTTCATGTTTACTTCTTTTTCTTAAAGATGAACAGTTCGCTAAGTTTATCCAGCTTCTTGCGAAGTACCAAACCGACTCCGGTTTCCGTAATCTCGCCTTCGAGTACACTTTCGTAATTTTTATCGTAGAACAGACGGACATAACGGGTTCCGGTTCTATCCAACGATATTCCAGAGAGATGTTATCGATGAAAGATTCTGCGTCATTGGTCGCATTCTCACCCGTAGAAACTTTACCTCCGATTACAATCTGGAAACGGTTATTGAAGAGACGTTGTGAATAACGGAAACTGTAATCCGTACGCTTACCACCCGTATCCGACAGATCGTGGTCTTCGATACCGACAGAAACACTGGCATTTTTCAGGTTCCCCATCAATGAGTTGATTTGGCTACTTAATACGGAGTTCAATGCAGAACCCATATTCAGTTTACCCAGTCCACCACCTCCGCCACCAATCGGTCCGGTGCCAAGGTAGGTTTTCATAACCATGATATATAGAGCCTGTTTACCTCTCTCTTCCGCTCCCATAGCCGTCAATTCATTTTGTATGGTTGCGTCTTCGGGGGCAGATACGTCAAAGGCGAAAGACAGATTATCCAGTCGGTTCTTGACGACGATGGACACATCGAAATTAACCATACGTGTTCCGCCATTCTCTCCTTCGGAGACAGAAGCACGGATACGGTCGGTTGCTTTGAAGTTCAGCATCGGGTCCATAGGATTTCCCGTCCATTCCACATAGCTGCCGTTGTCGATAGCAAATTCTTTGGCAGCGATGACAGGCAAAGCATATTTCATCAAACCGCCGCTCAACGTATAGCGTCCGGTCAATGTCAGATCTCCTTGCGGAGTGTATTTCATTGAGAGATCACCTCCTCCCTCCAATTCAACACGATTGTCATTGCTTGCGTCCAAATCGACTTTCAAACGAACGGACGGATCGATGTGCACCATCATCACCATATCCAGCCCGCCTAAAGAAACGGTCGGAACTTCTTGCTGAACAACCGTCGTGGTGTCACTAAATGAAGTAAAGGTTACCAAACTTCCCAAACGGTCCTGCACAGTCAACGGTGAATCGGTCAATATATAAGAAACATCTGTATTGCCCAGCAAACTCATGTTTCCACGCATATTCAATCCGTCTAACGGCCCTTTCACCGTTGCCCGGAAATCAGCATATACTTTTCCGTAAACCAGACTTTCACGGGTACGTTTGGCATCCAGAAGCGTATAGTTCTGCGCCAGCAGATTCAGATTTGCCATCGGCCGGGACATATCTCTGAAATCAACAGATCCGTCAATCGTAAATGGATTCTTTCCTGTTGTATAAATAGCGAACTTATCAAATTCCAAACGATTATTCTTTATCTGCACCGGGCGGTTATCGAACCGGAAGTTAGCACCATACTGCCGGGAAAGGACAGTAACACTATCCAATATCAGTTCGCCATTAATCAAAGGTTGTTCGGTGCTACCGGTAATGTTCAGATTACCATCATATCACCGGCTAATGTAACCATCTGATCGGGAATGAATACGTTCGCTACACGGAGTGGGAAGTGTTCCAGAGTAGCATTTACTTCCAAACTATCTTTTCCTGTCCGGGTTGGAACCAATTTGCCATCTGCCACCATCACTTCCACATTGTCATGATTCAGATAAGCGTTAAGATATTGTTTTCCTTGTTCACCCGGCAACCAGGTAGCTCCTAATGTCACATCACCAATTCGTTGACGTTCATAAGTCAGCTCGTCAATAGATGATTCAACCGAGAGTTGAAGATCTTTTTCAGTCTGCACGTAGTGTGCTTCCGCAGAGAATAAACCGGTTATTTCCGGGAAGTAAGGCAGTACTTTGCTCAATTCGGCTAAACTGATTCTTCGGATTTCGACATCAATATTCTGTAAAGAAACAGTGTCCCCCCGCACCGAATGTACACGGAATCCCATTCCTTCATCATCCCACATATCTACATTAGCGTATACACGCATATTCTTATGCACATAAATCCAGTTGTGATTCTCATTAAAATGGAATTTCTGGAAGGCGATAATCGGTTCTTCCGGGATTAATGTGAAAGCTAATCCATCGCCTTTTCCTTGCCCTTCAAACAAAGGACGCGCATTGACACCGAGCAGTACGCCCGTTTCTCCTTTTCCATTCTTAAAATCTACCAGCAGTTCCGCATCCCGGTCACGAATCTCTCCTGTCAGTGTAGTAGAGAAGGAGAATTGCGGATTCTTCGGTCCGTTAATAACACCGGCACGCAATTTCATGAGTGTGGTATCTTGTTTGACTGTAAAGAAAATCGTGTCCAGTTGCAAGGTGTCTACTTTCAAAGCATGAATAGCGGCTTTTCCATTAATTCCCCAATTAGGAGCTGCTCCGAATTTCACAGAAGCATCATGGTAAGCTATCTTTTTAGTAGCCAGAAAATATGCCAAAGGGTTTTCTTGTCCTGCAGAGAAAGAGAAACTGCCGTCGGTAACGCCTTACGCAGTTCAGCGTGATTCAATGCTTTCTCATCAATCTGCTTCATCAATACATCCACAAAGTGAGTAGATTGGCGAATTAAAGGATTAACGCCGGAACGTGCGTTCAAGTCGAGTTTCATATCTCCGGAAACGAAATGTGCCGAGACTAAATCCCGACGAGCTTCGGCAGCTAAATTAAAAGTAAGCGGACGCTTCATTGGCTGTGGCATGATTCCTAATTCATGTAAATCCAGTTGAGTGACATTAACCGTTATCTTACCATCAGGATAACTGTGCGCCAAATTATATTCCGCATCGGTTGTCATTTTCAATAAAGCATTGTCACTTGTCAGATGTGCGGTGACCAGTGCGCCTTTAAGGTCTCCTGTCAAATTAAGATTGGAGAGATGATATTTTGCATAATGAAGCTGATCTAATGAAAGATTCAGTTTGGCAAAAGATGATAAGACATGACATCCAGTCCACGACCATTAGCCGCAGCCGAAAGAGACAGTTCGTAGATAGAATCTTTCGGAAGGAAGTTATGGAGTTGCAGATTGTCTATCTTCAGATCAGCTTTGTAAACTTCGGTAGATGTATTTAATGCTGCATTCACGTCCATAGCTCCTTTCCCCTCTTTCAGACGGAGGCCTGCTTTGTATTCAGGACCTTTGATATCAACTTTCGCCACCAGATTCATGCTGTCAGGGACTACAATCGTACCATTGGGAGCCTCTCCTGACAGAGCGGTCAGGAAGTTCAAATTTTGAGTTGTCATTTTCAGCCCAATGGTTCCGGTACGAGTCAGGCTGTCAGCCAGGTTTTCTATCATACCGCCGCCTTCTAAAGCAAAAGCACCCGGCAAGTCTACCGTAAAACGGGAAATCTGCATTTGTTTCAAGTTACCGTCCGTACCGGCACGAATGACAAGCGGACGAAATGGATAGGCTTCTTTAAAGCTATCAGGCAATCCTCCTGCAAATAACATAACATCTTCTTTGCCGATATAGGCATTGAGATTGGCGGACAAACGTCCTGTAGTCGGGATGTTGACAAGTTCCCAATAAGTATGGGCAGATAAATCGATTTCAGAATGAGGGGTTTTTAGTTTTAAACCGGGAACACTAATGATTGAATCGTTAGAGTATGCTCTACCTGTCAGTGAAACAACACTTAATCCGGAACGTTCATTCATTGTAAACTCACGAATGACCGCATTCATGTCCCTGCCTTTATACAACAGGGAATCCAAAGCGATGCGAACATCACGAACGGCAATATGGGAAGCATCAAAACCTTCTATTGGTTGCGCAGTTCCTGTATCATAACTGGCGGAAGTTCCCGACAACAGAAACTTCTTCAAACCATAAAACTGATTTTTCAAATCAGCCTGTGCATCATCAATAGCAGCCTCCCCGATATGAGCTGCCATCCGCATGGAATCAACAGGAAGTTGCATACTGAATGATACATTCTTTAATTTCAACTGATGAAGATCCACTTTCCAGTTTACAGGAGCAGAGGCTGTGGTATCTTTAGGAGTGGTGGTAGTATCATTCATCAGCAACTGCACATGGGTATCAGACAGTTCGGCCTGATTGATAATCGCTATTTCATTGGACAAGTCAACACCATGGCTTTGCAGGAAGAAACGTCCTAAAACGCTTTAATCTTCATTCCTTCCATCAAATTGGCTGAATTAACGGCTACCCGGCTCAAAGTGACTTCATCCACTTCGACTTTTCCTTTTATTAACGGCCATGCCTGCACACGGACATTCAGGCTTTCCAAAGACAAAAGAGTATCCGGCTGTTGAATAACCTCTACGCCACGAACCAACAGATTAAGCGGGAAACGAAGGTCTATCCGTTCCACCTGAATCTGCATACCGGTTGCCTTAGAGGCGTATGCAGTAACCTCCCGACGCAAAAGATTCTGAACGGAGGAACATAAAGCAATACCATTAGTATTACAAAGAGTATTATAGGAGTAAGCAGTATCCAGCTTACCCAGCGTATCCATTTTCGTTTCATGTAAAAATGTGTCAGTGTAAATAAGGTGACACAAAGTAAACAAATTATTTTGAAAAAAAGGTTTGGCTAATAGTAAGAAAGATACAGATACTAGCCAAGGAGTAGAAGAAAATAGCTTATCGGGTATTTTTCATCACTATCAAATAGCGCTCTGCCTCACTTATTATTTTATGGACAGCCTCTAATATATTAAGTGTTTGTTTCTTCTATTTTTTCCGAGAATTTTTTCTCCACGACAAGCTTCCAGCCATTTTAATGGAGTTATGGTTTCATCCGCTCCAATCATTGTAAAGAGAGGGAGGAGCTTATGCGCCATAGCAGCTATCCCGTCCACCTCTTTATCGTTCAGCGCTTGTTGCATCCGTTCGATATTCTTACCTGTTTCTTCAATAAAAGTCTGAATAATGGAGGATGCTGCTTCCGGATCGTCTTCAGAATAAGCAGTAAGTGCAGAGAAATTTATTCCGGCTGTTGCCATATCTTCTGTGATATGCGCTTCATCAGCGGAGAGTTGCCCTTCATTTACCGTCATCAATAATTCTTTTACTGTAAACGGTTTATGCAGACAACCGGCAAAGCCATGTTCATGTAAAGCTGCCTTATCCATTTCGCTACGGGCGGTCACAGCAATGACGGGGATTGTTTTTGCTTGTGGTATATTAGAAGCCCGCAATAATTTTACCAAATCAAAACCGTTAATAGCAGGCATTTGTATATCTGTCAGCAATACATCGAAGACGGAAGAGCGAAGCTGTTCGATCAACTGCTCCAGCTGTTCACAACATACCGCATCGATACCATGTTGTTTCAACATGGCAGCAGTCAGATTCAACTGAATCTTATCGTCATCGATCAAAAGAACACGGATGACTTCATCGGAGGAATCGCGGCCGACTCCTCTGTTATATCCACATTTTCGCTTTCGGGAGATTCACTTTCCGCAATGGATTTACCTACCGGATAAAGAGGCAGAGTTACAGTAAAACAGCTTCCTTTTCCTAATGTGCTTTGCACGTCAATGGTTCCTTCAAGCAAGGTTACCAGTTTCTTCACAATAGAGAGTCCGAGTCCGAAACCTTCCTCTCCCTGCGCACCGGAAAGACGTGTAAACTCCTGAAAGATACGTTCACGATCTTCTGATGCCATTCCTTTTCCTGTATCGGCGATAGCAATGGTTAACTTAGAAGAATCATAACCGGCTGTCAGGCTAATCTCTCCTTTTTGAGTAAACTTACGGCATTAGACAAAAGGTTGTTCACTATTTGCCGGAGTCGCAAAGGATCACTGATATATCTTCCGTTCAGTTCCGGGGCGACGTGACATTGCAAGGCTAAACCTTTGGCAGCGGTCAAAGGTTCGAAACTGACATAAATTTCGTCGAACAGCTGGGAAGGGTTAAAGGTTACACGGTTCACTTCCGCTTTATTGAGATCGAGCCGATGGAAATCGAGCAAGTCACTGACTAGTTTCAACAAATGTTCCGAAGAGCTTTTCATATTGTCGAGGTAGAACCGTTGCCGTTCATCTTCTGTCAGCCGGGACAGAAGTTCGGTATATCCCATGATTGACCCAGCGGCGCCTTAAAGTCATGGGTAATGGCCAGCATTAATTTCTCACGGGCAACAAGCAAATCTTCCGCGCGTTATTCGCCACCTCCAATTGCTGACGATAACGGTTGCTGCGAGAGATATCCCGCATAATCAATATCAGGAAAAAGCAGATAATAGTACGGCACCAACCGCGATACCGCCGATGATACGCGCCGACCGCATTCTTACCTCCTGCTGAAGCTCGGCATCCTGACGGGCACGCAGGGTCATTTCTTCCTCATATTGTTTAATCAGACTATCCATTCGTGCCGTCAACTGTGTATTCATCCGCTGGTACTTCGTACTGGTACGCCGGATGGTTTTCTTCCGTTGCAACCGTTTTTCTTCGGTAGCCATGCGGATTTTCTGCTGAAGAGAATCTTTAGAAGTAGTCGGTTGAAGAATGGTATCAGTGGCTACTTCCAGCGATGTATTAACTAATACGGCACTGTCTTGTTTAGAAGGGGAAAACACTTCGGCGAGCCGTTTGAAGAATCCCTTCTTTTTAGGAGTAGTTATTAACGAGTCACGCTTGGTAATGACCCGATGTTGTACCCGTTGCTGGGTAATGACAGAATCTTGTTCGGAAATGATTTCTTCAATCTCCGAAGCAGAGAGAAGGCTGTCGTTTGCTTCACTTAACACCCGCAACATCTGAATCGTGTTTTGATCTTTCTCGTGGAGAAGGGTCAATAGACTATCAGTCTTAAGTTCTGCTGATCGTCGGCTGCCGACAATGCTTCCATCTCACGATGTACAAACACCAGCGAGAAAAGGAGGATCGCCAGTAACAAAGTGTAACCGGCGGTTATTTTCAACTTTGTAAAACGGAAGGAAGCCATTGGGATAAAAGTTTTAAGTATTAAGTATTAAGTATTAGGTTTTGGGGTGGGGTTCGGGGAGTTTTGTCATGTAGTGGAAACGCCACCAGAGCATTAGTCCCGCACTCGTCAGACCAAAAGGAAATGCCATCCAGACACCTACTATCCCCCATCCCATTACAAAGCCGCAGAAATATCCTACGGGAAGCGAAATAACGAAATAGGCGATAAAGGCGATAACCATCATTAGTTTTACATCTGAAATTCCACGCAAAGCATTGGCGAAAGTGATTTGAAGCCCGTCGCCAAACTGATAGACAAGGAAAGGAAAAATTAAAGATGTCACCATAGCAACCACTTCCTCTGTCGGTAAACCAGCTTCCCAAGTAATTCCGGCAAAGGAAGACAATCAAGGAAAGCACGACACCCAATGTCATCATCAGATGAAACCGGCATAGGCTGAACGGCGTACATTGACGATGTCATTCTGGCCTTTGAAATTGCTGACACGAACAGCAACAGCAGCCCCATACCGTAATACATCATAAAGGTAAACTGCGAAATAGCAACATCACCTGATGAGAAGCCAAAGCGATCGTACCTAGCCAACCGATCATGATAGCACTCAAACTAAAGGAGGCTGTCTCCATTCCCATCTGGAAAGCAATCGGCCATCCTAGTCCATTCAAGCGTCCAAATACTGCACGTGACCATCCCAAACGGAAAAAGCCAATCTTATAACGGACGAAACGCGGACTACGCATAAAGATGATTATAAATACAATCACCATCACAATACGCGAAAACAACGTACTAATACCTGCTCCCAACAAACCTAATTCGGGCAATCCGAGTTTACCGTAAATCAGGATATAGTTTCCTATGATATTCAAGACATTTCCTCCAAGCAATATCCACATGGCGGTTTGGGTATCCGTTATTCCGTCTGTGAATTGTTGAATCCATTGAAAAGCATGACAAACACTAATGAAGCAAGCAAAACAAGGTAATACGGTTTAATCAGAGGAATCAATCTTCCGGCTGTCCGAGATGCTCGATATTCAGATAAAGAACAGTCATACATATAGTCAGCAGCAATGCAACCATCAGATTTGCCAACAAGCTGTTGCGCAATGCCTGTCCGGCAGGAGCATACTGATGAGTCCCATACAGCCCTCCTACAATGGGAGTCAGTCCATACGAAAACCCTGTACTGAAAATAATCGCCAGATTAAACACATTATTTACGAAGGAAGCTGCTCCCAGCTCAATCGTACTATGATGTCCGATCATTAACGTATCCGCAAATCCGAGAACGATCACTCCTATTTGCCCGATCACAATCGGTAGTCCGAGAAAAATTAGTGCTTTATAATGCTCTTTATATGTACTATAAATATGTCTCATTTACTTTTCCGTTACCTAAACGTATCTCCATTTTCAGGCAAAGGGACTTTCCCCTTTCACTGATAAATTATAAAAAAGGGAGAATTTAATTTTGTTGTTTCTTATAATATAGTATTACTCCGTTCTCCTTACGGAAAGCAGATTGAGCTACCGCCCGCAATTGTTCAGCCGTGACAGACCGATAACGATCGACCTCTTTTTCCATGTCCTCCGCCCGGCCAAGCAATTCGTACCAAGCCAGGTTGGTTGCCACATTCAAATAATTGATGTTGCCGAATATCTGGGTGGACTCAAATTTGTTCTTCACTTTTTCCAGTTCCTGTTCGTCAACCAATTCTTGCTGCAACAGTTCCAGTTCTTCCCGCACTGCCGCTTCCGCCTGTTCCAGGGTGACACCTGCCGAAGGTTTACCACTAATATGGAATAACCCCGCATCTACACTGCCGGAAATATAAGCATCTATACTCGAAAATAATTGTTTCTGTTGTACCAAACGCTGGTTCAACCGGCTGGAACGTCCGTTGCTCAACACATCCGACAGGATATCAAATGCATAATAATCCGGATGCCGATGGTCGGGCATGTGATAGGCCATAAACAAAGCATCGAGAGGCACATTTCTCTCTACCGTCAACCGCCGTTCTTCTGTCTGTTCCTGTTCTTGTGGCAGGTTCCGCAAAGGAACTTCCCGACGAGGAATAGAAGCGAACCATTTTTCCGTCAAAGCAACTGCCTCTTCGAAAGAGATATTGCCGGTCACAGCCAATATTGCATTATTAGGAGCATAAAAACGGAAAAAGAATGCCTTTACTTCTTCCAGCGTAGCATTGGCAATATGCGACAACTCTTTTCCGATCGTAGGCCATTGATAAGGATGCGTTCGATAAGCCAAAGGGCGCAAAAGATGTCCGACATCTCCATAAGGCTGGTTCAAACAACGCTGCTTGAACTCTTCCATGACCACTCCCCGCTGTACCTCCAGGCTCCGTTCGCTAAAGTCAAGACTCAACATCCGGTCGGATTCCAGCCAAAAGCCGGTTTCTACATTCTGACGAGGTACAGTGAGGTAGTAATTGGTATATCATTATTCGTCCAGGCATTATTCTCTCCACCCGCCAATTGAAGCGGCATGTCATAATCGGGAATATTCACCGACCCTCCGAACATCAGGTGTTCGAACAGATGGGCAAAGCCGGTATGCTCGGGATCTTCGTCGCGAGCTCCCACATTATATAATATATTAAGGGCAACCATCTGCGTACTCTCGTCCTGCGAATGTACCAGACGTAACCCATTATCAAGAATATGCCTGTTGATTTTCATACGATTCAGTCAAGTATTGTCACCTTTGTTATCTTTACATCTTCTTCGGGACGGTCGCTGCGGTCTGTTTTCACCTGCTGGATCTTATCCACAATGTCCATTCCTTTCACCACTTCGCCAAACACGGTATATTCGCCATCCAAATGCGGAGTACCACCCACCGTGGTGTAGGCTTCAATCTGTTCCGGAGTAAAATGGAATTCCGGTTCTTTGGCAGCCATCTCCTGTGCCTGTGCAAACAGTTTTTCCTGCAAATCATAAAGACCGTTTTCATCGTTTGCTTTCCGCATCTTATAGATTTCCTTCATGTGTTTCTGTGCCAATGTATTGAAAATAACATTTATCTTATTCTCATTCATCTGGCTTTCCATTCCCAGCAGAGTAGAGTCGTTAAACACTTTACCTGTCACGATATAGAACTGGCAACCGGAAGATTCTTTCTTCGGGTTCACGTTATCCCCCTGGCGGCAGCGGACAGGGCACCTTTCTTATGGAAATATTTAGGATATACAAATTCAGCGGGAACGGTATAACCTACGTCTCCGGTACCCAGCATTTTTCCTTTCGGCGCATTTTTTGAGTCCGGATCACCGGCCTGAATCATAAAATCTTTGATAACACGGTGAAACAGTGTACCTTCATAAACTCCGTCCTTCACCAGTTTGATAAAATTATCACGATGTTTCGGTGTCTCATTGTACAGTTTCACCTCAATGTCTCCTAAAGTTGTTTCAATCTTTACCACGTTTCTTTATCCATGTCTCCTCCTTTTTTTGTTCCGGTTTTGCAGGCAGTAAGTCCGCAAAGATATGGTTAATATTATCAATAGAATCTTTTTCATAACACTTTTATTTAATTTAAGTTTGCAAATATACCACTTTCGCCTAAATCCTCTTACCTTTGTGACTTAAAAGAATCAAAACCTGACATGATGAGCTCCATATTGATCGTTGAAGATGATATCACTTTTGGAATGATGCTAAAACCTGGCTAGGCAAAAAGGGCTTTGAAGTATCATCAGTGAGTAATATTGCCCGCGCCCGAAAACATATCGAAAGCCAAAACGTCGATCTGATTTTATCAGACCTGCGACTACCCGACCACGAAGGTATCGATCTGCTGAAATGGATGAATGAACAAGGCATGGACATTCCTTTAATCATCATGACTGGCTATGCGGATATACAATCCGCCGTACAGGCAATGAAACTGGGAGCACGTGATTATATAGCCAAACCGGTAAATCCGGAAGAATTACTGAAGAAAATTTCTGAATGTCTACAGTCTGAAAAGAGTCCTGCTACTCATAACGTTGCTAAATCTTCTTCTAAAAAAGGTGCTTCTACTTCATCTAAAGATTCAACAGAAAATCATCGTGCTTATCTGGAAGGAGAAAGTGATGCAGCCAAACAACTCTACAATTATGTAGTCTGGTAGCTCCGACCAATATGTCCGTACTTATCAACGGTTCCAGCGGAACAGGAAAAGAGTATGTGGCGCACCGTATTCATCAACTTAGCAAACGAAACGATAAACCGTTTATTGCCGTAGATTGTGGTTCTATCCCCAAAGAACTGGCTGCTTCCGAATTTTTCGGTCATGTGAAAGGTTCGTTTACAGGTGCTCTGACAGATAAAACGGGTGCTTTCGTTGCAGCCAACGGTGGTACTATCTTTCTGGATGAGATCGGAAACCTTAGTTATGAAGTGCAGATACAACTGCTTCGTGCCTTGCAAGAGAGAAAAATACGTCCGGTAGGTTCTACACAGGAGATATCGGTAGATATTCGTCTGGTATCTGCCACCAATGAGAATCTGGAACAAGCCATTGAAAAAGGTACTTTCCGTGAAGACCTTTATCATCGTATCAATGAATTTACCCTCCGTATGCCCGATCTGAAAGAACGGAAAGAAGATATTCTGCTCTTTGCCAATTTCTTCCTCGATCAGGCAAACAAGGAACTGGATAAACACCTGATTGGTTTCGATGCAAAAGCATCGCAAGCTTTAATGAATTATCATTGGCCGGGAAATTTGCGCCAAATGAAGAACATCGTCAAAAGAGCAACTTTATTGGCACAAAGCAGTTTCATTACTTTATTGGAATTGGGGACCGAGCTTTTAGAAACTCCTGCATCCAGCAATACGAGCATTGCATTACGCAATGAAGAGACTGAAAAAGAGCATATTTTGGAGGCGCTACGCCAAACAGGAAACAATAAGAGTAAAGCAGCGCAATTACTGAATATTGATCGAAAGACTTTATATAATAAATTGAAATTATACAATATTGATTTGTAACAAGTTACATTCTTGCATTTTCTCAAGTGTTCTCATGCCTATGAGAAAATTCTCAATGCAATGAGAAAAGATTCTCACTATTATGAGTATTTATTCTCATCACGGTGAGAAATGATTCCTTTTTGTAGTGCTCGAACTTATCTTTAACCGAATCTATCGCATTACCAGATATTATTAATTTTAATGCATATTCCATAGAATAAAATGACCCCCATGAATAAAAAAACATTATTACCCCTTGCATTTGTGCCACTCGCTGCAACCAATCTGCAAGCACAAAGCAATATGCAAATAGAACACGCGGACAAACGTCCGAATATCATTCTCTTTATGGTAGACGATATGGGATGGCAGGATACTTCACTCCCATTCTGGACACAGAAAACACACTATAACGAATTGTACGAGACTCCCAATATGGAGCGGTTAGCCAAACAGGGAATGATGTTTACTCAAGCGTATGCCAACAGTATCAGTTCTCCTACCCGGTGCAGCCTCATCACCGGAACAAACGCCGCACGTCACCGAGTAACTAACTGGACGCTGCAAAAGAATACAATGACAGACCGTAAAGATAGCATTCTGGCAGTCCCTGACTGGAATTACAATGGAGTAAGTCAAGTGTCCGGCACTAATCATACTTTCGTAGGAACCTCCTTCGTGCAACTGCTAAAGAACAGCGGTTATCATACTATACATTGTGGAAAGCCCATTCGGAGCGATAGATACTCCAGGGGAAGATCCGCATCATTGGGGATTCGAGGTAAATATTGCCGGACATGCGGCCGGTGGACTTGCCAGTTACCTGGGAGAAGAGAACTACGGACATACCAAGATGGGAAAGCGGTATCACTGATGTCTGTTCCCGGATTAGAGAAATATTGGGGAACGGAAACCTTTGTAACTGAAGCATTGACGTTGGAAGCCATTAAAGCACTGGATAAAGCGAAAAAGTATAATCAGCCTTTCTATTTGTATATGTCGCAATATGCCATCCACATTCCTTTGAACAAAGATATGCGCTTCTATGAGAAGTACAAGAAAAAAGGAATGACAGACCATGAAGCTGCTTATGCCACACTGATTGAAGGAATGGATAAAAGTTTAGGTGATTTAATGAACTGGCTGGAAAAGAATGGAGAAGCCAACAACACTATTATCATTTTTATGAGTGATAACGGAGGACTTGCATCCGAATCCGGATGGCGTGACGGCAAGCTGCATACACAGAATTATCCATTGAACAGTGGTAAAGGTTCTACTTATGAAGGCGGTATCCGCGAACCGATGATTATCAGCTGGCCGGGAGTAGTAGCTCCGGGAAGCAAATGCAACAACTACTTGTTGATAGAAGACTTCTACCCTACTATTCTTGAAATGGCAGGTGTCAAGAACTACCAGACAGTTCAACCGATAGACGGTATCAGTTTCATCCCTCTGCTGAAACAGACAGGCAACCCAGCTAAGGGTCGGAGTCTTTTCTGGAATATGCCTAACAACTGGGGAAATGACGGTCCCGGAATCAACTTAATTGTGCCGTTCGAAACGGTGACTGGAAATTGATTTATTACTATGGAACAGGAAAGAAAGAGTTATTCAACATACCTGATGATATAGGAGAAAGCAACGACCTTAGTGCACAGCATCCGGACATCGTGAAGAAACTTTCTAAAGAGCTGGGCAACTTTCTAAGAAAAGTAGATGCACAACGACCGACTTTCAAAGCGACAGGTAAACCTTGTCCCTGGCCGGATGAAATTAAGTAAATAGATTACCTAAATAAAAGAACTGTGGCGGGGAGTGTGGAATAATTCCACACTCCCCGCCACAGTTTCCACACACTCCACACATACTTCCCCACTATCCTAATTGGCATCATCTTCCTCATTCCCTTATTTATCAATCACTTATCATACATTATCTAATTTTGGCACGCGCTTGATCTTTAATTAGACGTTAGCGAAAAGCAATAACCGATTCCTTAACACAAAGGTAGAGAATTGAAAACATATGTCTAATAATCATTAAAGCAAACGATTATGAAAAAATTAGTATTAGTAGTAGCAATGTTTATGTTTGTTTGTGGTGGTTCATTCCTTGTAAAGGCTCAGAGTTCTGCAGAAGCTGTGACAGCCCCGACAGAAATCAATGCAACAGTTGTCAATGATACAGTAGTAAAAGATACTGTAACTAAAGAAGACGCGCCTGCAAAGGCATCACTGGTTGCACTCGCCGCCAATGTCAATGATACAGTTGTCACAGACACTACATCAAAAGACAAACCGGCTGAGCCTGTCAAGGAATAACCTTGCCAACAACATGCAGGACATAGTCTGCCGAAGAATAGTAAGCACACTACAAAAAAAGCCATCCCTACTTTCGTCTATTCCGGGGATGCTTTTTTATTATCCTATCTTCTTACAATCATTCTGTAGGAGTACTTGTTTCCAATATCGGATCTGTTTTCCAACTTGAAACAATATTTGCCGCCTCTGCTTCGAAGCTCTTTCCTGCCAAGGACACAAATGTCTTGGTATTACCATTTCCATTATTGAATAACCAATTAGCTACCATTCCATCCTTATCCTCACTCAACAACTTGCCGCTCTGCTCGGAGATCTGTTGATCCGACAAGGCTTTTGTCCAAATACGGGCATAACTGATAGCTCCGTTCAACCGGCGTTTACCATCAGACTGGCCGATGTAGAAATCAGAAGTAAGATTGATCTCTTTCAAATCATCCGGCGTACCGTTTGATAATTGAAGCGTTTCTCTGACACCATTTACATACAATGCAATCCGTTCGCTTCCGCTCTTACTATTATCCAATACCACAGCCACATCATACCACTTATTGGTTCTATCTTAGTAGAGCCCTCATAGCGAATACTACCTTTATCATCTGCAGCAAGCTGAAGGAAACGTTCCTCATCATTGCTTCCTCCCTTATGCACATCGACACGCAGCAAGAATTTCTTCTCTATACCCATCACCGTATTAATCCGGGCATTTCCATTGTCATTGCCATTCAACGACTCAATGTTGAAACGAGCCTCAAATGTGAGCGTACTCAAATTCTTTAGCGATTCATCTGCCGTACCATTATATTCAAACGGTACTTTAAAGTAATTACCGCTACCCAGGTTTGCCACTTTATCTGCCTGTACCACCGTTACGGTCAGACTTAATTCCTGTTCCGCTTCGTCTCTGACAAACACGGTAGTGATACCCGCTTTCTTACCTATTAAATTGAAACGAGTGTCATCCACCTGCTGAATAGCTACAATCTCTTCATTCTCTGCTGTCAGACTATAACCTCCGTTTCCTTTTTCTACCGTAATCATGATCTTATTGTTGACTCCCACTCTCGGTGTCAGATTGGAGACATCGATAGAAATCGGATTTACCGTCACCTGAACCACTGCCTGTTTTCCTTTATGGTCTGTAAAAGTCACTGTTGTATGTCCGTTCTTCAAACCTGTCAAAGTATAGAAAGGACGGAACTGATCTGTATTAACCATGCTGACAACCGTTTCATCCTCCACCTCATAAGACAATTCATCATTGCTGGAAAAGTTTCCCATGCTGACAATCAGTTGCTTTTCACCGGCAACTTCCAAGATCACCTCCGGTTCATTCACTTCCAATTCAAATACACCTACATTCACAGAAATATTGGCAACTACTCCTTCTCCATCCATTACTTCGACGGTAGTGGCCCCATTCTGTGAGCCACTTTTTACAGTTATCAATTCGCCGGAAACGGTAGCCGTTGCAATGGCAGTGTTGAAACTTCTCACGGTATAGTTTCCGTTTCCAACCACTACATTCACTTTGGCTTCCTCATTCTGCCCGATACGTATTACCGGTTTGTTCACAATCAACTCTATCAAGTCTTTAGCCACATCGTCGTCGTCATCGTCATCACAACCTGTAACGGCAAACGATAATACCGACAAAAGCAACAGACACATATATGTATAGATTCGTTTCATCTGATTTTCTTTTTAAAGTTATACATTCCTACCGGTTTACCATCCGGGATTTTGTTCAATGGTCGGTGTCTTCTGCAACTCACTCTGGCGAATCGGGAACAGATAATGCTGAATAGAGAACGTACGTTCTTCCACGCAGAAACGCTCCATTCTATATTTCACACCGTCAACCGTAATGGCCCCATTCTCATCCTGCACCGGACGCATTCCGTTAATCATTCGCTGGCAACGGGGCAATGCACCGTTATTGGCAGCCCAGTATTTCTGTGTACGTTTTGAATTGTCACTCCCGCTCGATTTCCAAAGGCTTTCCTTTGCTAGCTCTTCCTTACTGGTGGGTTCCAGATACAAGCGGCAAGTCCACGGACGTTTTCCTTCATAAAAAAGTTCCACGCGACGTTCGCGCTGAATGTATTCACGCATCAACTGTTGATTAGTCTTTACTTCCGGCGGCATCGGTTTCATAAAAGAACGTTCACGAACCGTATTCACCAATTTATAAGCTTCATCGATATCCTCGCCCAATTCATTACAAGCCTCTGCATAAATATAAATAAACTCCGGAAGACGCCAGATGGCGGGCGCATTGATACTGAAGTTACCGGATTTGTTCCATGACTCCTGTTGGAATTTACGTAAATAATAACCGGTAGTAGTTGCATTGGTAGCACCAATCTTATCGGAACCACTCGCCGTATTGATCGTTTTCGACTCGTTCTTATTATTACGGTAAGGAGCTCCGTGATAAATTACATCACGATAGAAACGCGGGTCACGAGTACCTTTCACATACGGATTAGTATCATCATAGCCACCTTTGCGGGCTTCTGCCGAATATACCGGATAGCCATAATCACCTACGATATATTCGTATTCATCCACTTGTTCCTGCACCGGTTGCTGGCGCGAACTTCCCTCACGGCTGGGCGGATAAATATCACCCTGCCATGCCTGATCCTTGCTCTTCGTCATAAAGAACACATACTCATTGGCAAAGGCATCCATATCATAAAACATATCCCACAAACGAGCATATACACGGCTGTCATTCAGATTACCGTCAGCCGGATCCTTGAAATCATTTGCATCATGTTTCGTATAGAGAGAATAACGCTTGGTTCCGCCGACTTCGAAATCCAGAACGGCTTTAGCCGCTTCTTGGCTTTTCTCCAACGAGTAGCATCATAAGCATACTCATTTTCAAACACACGACGCAAGTTGTATCCATATTGAGAAGCACCGTTCCACAACGGAGTAGCCGCTACCCAGCGAACAAAAGAAATCAATCCCAGACAGGCTCCCTTATCCACACGCCCAAAATTCTCGGAAGTTTTCACATATTTATTAGGAACCATGCCATAAGCAGTTTGCGCATCCGTCACAATCTTTTCAACCATCGAATGAACAGATTCTTTCTTGAAGTCCATATTATCTCCGGCATTAATCACACGGTCAATATAAGGAGCTTCGCCATACATACGCAATAACAGCATGTGGAAATAACCACGCATGAAATACATCTCACCGATACGGTTGCGAAGATCACCATCCTGCTGTGGGTTGTCGGGCGTGTTATACTTCTGTACATTTTCTATAATCAGGTTCGCTTTACGGATTCCTTCATAAAGAGCTTCCCAATATTGCCCTACACTACCGGGCAAAGAATTCGGGTTCCAGGCACCGTTATTGAAGTTATTCGTAATGTTTCCCTCTACGTTGGTTCCTTCACATTCGTCCGTAATGGCACTGTTGCTGAAGTGCTCGAAGAACACCAGCGGACGGTCTGCTTTCTTTGCAGCCGCGTATACGTCGGAAACCAGTCCGTTCACTTTTTCGTAACGGGCAAAAACGTCCGCTTCCGTAATATTATCATCATCGTCCCGATCCAGGTAATCGCTACATGAAGTAAAGACCAACGGCAGGACCAATAAAGCAATTGCTGAAAATCTATATAACTTTTTCATATTTCTATCTTATTTAGAATGTTATATCAATACCAAAATTGAATACCTTTTGAATAGGATACCAGGAAGCTCCGTCTCCGGATTTCGTTTCCGGATCTATATCCACATCACCCAGTTTATCAAAAGTCAACAGATTCAGACCTTGTACATAGATACGTGCCTGTTGCACATGGAATTTACGTAATAATTTGGGTGATACATTGTAACCAAATTCCACATTCTTAAGACGCAGGTAGGAAGCATCATACAAAAACAAACTACTGTTTCCATTCTTGTTGTTATCATGTGTTCCATAATGCAATGCCGGATATTTGGCAGTAGCAGCCGTTTCCGGTGTCCAACGGTCCAGATGCATTTTCTTCACACGTCCGATCTTATCTTGTTCAAATTGCGGGAAGTCAAATACAGCAGCCCCATTCAACAGAATAGATGATTTTGTCGCACCTTGCAATAATACACTAAAATCAAAGTTCTTATACTGGAAACCGAAAGGAATACCGAACATCAGTTCCGGACTACGCGGATTTCCCATTACCGTACGGTCTTCATCATCAATCACTCCGTTACGATCCAAATCCTTATAAACAACATCTCCCGGAATTAATTGTCCCCACGGCTGATAACCGATCTTGTTCAAACGGTCAGCCTCTTCCTGATCGGCTACAAAATGATCGAACACATAGACGAAGTTTTCGTATAAACGTTTACCGGTTTCTTTACGCCAGGAGTTCTTGCGGGCAACTTCCGCTTTATATTCCAGACGGTTACGGGAGAAAGTCAGGTTCGGACGAATATAGTAACGGAAATCCTTTCCAATCTTATCATTCCAGCTCAATTCGATATCCACACCACGGTTGCTTACTTCACCCAGATTCTGTAAAGCTGCATCTTTACCTACAATGTCCGGATATCCCATGATACCGTCACTGTTCATATCTGTAATAATGTCAAAACGATATTCGTAAAATGCATCTATCGTCAATGCCAAGCGTTGATTCAGGGTAGTAAAGTCGATACCGACATTCAGTTTACGTGCTTTTTCCCAAGTCAGATTCGCATTAGCCAAATTACCTTCGGAAGTTCCGCCTACATTCGTACCAAAGTTATTACCGAAATCATAACCGCTACCACCACCGTAGAAAGCCAGATATGGGAAACGGCTGCTGACGTTGTCACTACCTACCAAACCATAGGAGGCTCTTACTTTCAGGAAGTCAATCCAGGAAGCCTTTTTCATAAATTCCTCTTCAGAGACTACCCAACCGATTGAACAGCTGGGAAGAACCCGTAACGTTTGCCCGGAGCGAAGTTCTCGGAACCATTGTAACCGAAGTTAAATTCCATCAGATACTTCTGATTATAATAATAAGCAAAGCGTCCGGTGATACCCTGCTATGATAAGCCAATTCATTGTTAACAGTACGGTTACCACGGTTTGCCAATAACATGGCTGTCACTTCGTGGCGGTTGCTAAACAAACGGTTGTAATCCAAACGTGCCTGTATATAAGTACGTCCGTCAGAAGCGTTATGACTGAATCCGTTGCCGATAGTCTGGTCAATATCATATTTGTTACCCGTTTTGTAAGCACCCGTATAGTGTCCGCCTGCCATATAAGCATCCGAACCTTCGATCGGCATAAACGTCGCATATTTCGGATATTCACGATAACCGTCTTTGTAAGTATCCAGTTTGCGATTAATCCATCGTCCTTCAGAAGCATCATAAGAGAACATCACTTCCGCTTTTAATCCTTTCGTCAGAAATTCCATATCCAGATTCATGGCAAAACTACCATTCAGATACGTGTTCTTTTCATTCAGATAACCGGTACGGCTCAATTCACCCAGAAGATTGTAACGGTAGATATTGTCACCATAAAGCATACCACGAGGATTTTGCTGAATGTATTCCTCATTCTGCGGATGCGCATTTTCTTCCACCAGAATGGGCAGATATGGAGGCTGGGTAGCACAGATGGTCATCAGGCGACCGGCTGTTGTACCCGGTGCATTACGGTCGGTAATACGGGCCCCCAAATCCAAACGGTACTCAAATAACGATTAATGTTGATATCGATGTTCGAACGGAAGTTGTAACGGGTGAACTTGGTTTGCGAGTCATATTCACCGGCATTCGAATATTTGTAGTTACCGCCTTGTGAAAAGTAATTGGCCAATACATAATAACGTACCTTGTCCGTACCGCCACGGATGGAGAGGCTGACATCTTCCTGCAAACCGGGTTTGAAAGCAAAATCATAATAATCCCAGTCATATCCCAAACCATCGGAGTTGTCTCCTTTCGCACGGCGGAAATTGTCAATCGCCTGTTGAGAGAAAAGGTTCAAACTGCTGATGTCTGCGCCCGTCATCTTGGCATCGTTCAATCTGGCTTCATTATATAAAGTTGCATAATCGGCAGAGCTAAATATTCGGGGAAACCGATCGGCTGGTTAATACCGATAGAGGCTTTCAGGTTCACGGTTGCCTTTTCCGCTGCCTTACCACGTTTGGTAGTAATAACGATTACACCATTTGCACCACGGATACCATAAGCGGCAGTGGCGGAAGCATCTTTCAGGATAGTGAATGTTTCAATTTCATCCGGTGCGAGGTAACTCATGTCACGTTCGATTCCATCGACAATGACAATGGCACTCTGGTTACCGTAAGTTGCCTTACCACGGATAAACAATTCACTTTGATCCACACCCGGTTCACCACCCGCATACTGGTTTACAATCAACCCCGGCAGACGTCCGGCAAGCGCATTGTTGATATTGGCAGTAGGACTTTGCGTCAGATCTTTTGTCGTGATGGTAGCAACAGAACCGATCATCGTTTCTTTACGTTGTTTGGTATAACCAACTACAACCACTTCCTGCAATGCTTTCGTATCTTCCTGCAATAAGACAGTCAGTTCTTTCTTTGCACCGGGAACAATCTCCTGTGGCTGGTAACCCAGATAAGAAAACACCAACGGAGCTTCCGCATAAGGCAGTTTAAGCGTAAACTTACCATCCATATCCGTAATCGTACCTGCATTGGCTACTCCTTTCACGACAACAGACACACCGATCAACGGATCATTTGTCGTCTTGTCCAATACCGTACCCGACACTGTTATCTTATTGCTTTGTGTGGCCTGCACCTTTGCCGTTCTTCCCGTTTGCGCCACACCCTGCAAAGGTATACCTGCAAGAAGAGTGCAAGAAACAGCCACCAGACAAATATTTCTTTTTATATGTATCATCTTTCTTTTCGATTTTCTATGTGTAATAAATCAATCTTATTCCTCTGCTTTCTTACCGAAATCCGGTCCGACCAGTTGGCCTTTTCCGTTGCTTTACCTTGCACCCAGTCTTCATAACGGGCACGGATTTCAATCATTGTTGCTCCCGGGACTTCCGCATTCAAGGAGATTGTCAGGCGATCTTCCTGTTGTCGCGATTACCAAAGGCCGGTGCTTTTGCCCAGTCGTACTCCCACACATAATAGCCTTCGGGATGAGCCAACGTCCAAAGCACATCAGAACAGCTGCGCAATGCAGCGATAAACTTATTCTTGGTCTTTTCCGGATAAAGGCTGTTAGTCGGCTGTTTCACCATATCCAGGAAGTAACGGACAAATATTCCACGGAATAAAAGATTATCTCCCGAATTTCCTTCACCACTGAATACCGGATAGTTAGAGTCCATTTTCTTATTTACCTGATAAGAGCCGAAAGCAACCGCATTACGAAGATATTCCTCCTCACCGGTAGCATTGTACAATTCCAAGGCAGCCGCCATAAATGTTCCCTGATTATAAGACAAAGCTACTTTATCAGGATCTCCCGGTGTACCGTCATCTTTAATACTCAAATTATCATATACCTGTCCGGTGGAAATATCACACAGATAAGCCGTCATCCAGTTGTATACCTCTTTGGCGAAGTTCAGGTAATAAGCAGCCTGCTCTTCCCAACCGTCTTTAGCTCCTTAATGGTGAGCGATATAACTTCATAGCCAACAGGCAACCGGGACCATTGGAACAAGACATACGCGAAGCCGGCGCATCCGTTTTCCATGCCATTCCTCCTGCCCCTTTGTAGTCATTCTTTGCTCCCTTGATATGATTCCACATCTTCATCAATGCACTGTAATAATCAGGATCACCAGTCAACTCGTATACCCGCAGAAGCTAGTGCCATCCATTCCATATCATCATAGAAGTTATTCCAAAAATCCTTGCCACCATAACCGCAATGCTCATTCCAGTCATCAAAAGCCGGCAGGAAAGGTTTCATGATGTTTTCATACAAATAAGTCTGATATTCGGGATTGTTCGCATGGCGGATATAAGCATCGGTGATAACATCCAATGCATGTCCCTGTGACCAACCACCGCTACCGCCTGTACTTGTTGGTTCTCCGGTTTCCGGTGTATTCGGTTTTTCCCAATAGATGCTTCCGCAAAAGGTATTCCGTCCACTGGCATTCTCATAGAAATATTTGATATATGTTCCTGTACTTTTGTCGGCTGCATCCGTCCAGTTCACATCCGACACATATTCGCCGGATGAGTTACCTTTGTAGATGTCTCCCAAATCGCCATCGTCACAAGCTGCGAATATTGCCAGTGCACCGCTTAACAGCAAAACTCTTTTTGATAATGATACTATATAGTTCTTCATATTATTATTAAGTTTTAATCTTCATTCGTTTCCGAAGCTACCCAACGGTGGGTATACGTTCCAAGCTCTGCGTTGAAATAAAGGGTTACATCGGTTTTCACCGTAGCATAATATACATTTCCCTGTATAGCACCCCACTGCAGTAATTCGTCGCAGAAACGGAAACTATAATCCCAGGCATCAGTACCCAATGCTAATTGATATAGATTATAATAACTCTTATCGGTATCCAAATTAGGCTGTCCCTTATCTCTTTCCTTATGTCCCCAACGGTAAGTCGTTCCGTTGATCTCCATCTTAAAGCTATGACGGGTTTCACCGCTTCCTGCCCAATCCTCTTTTTGCTTACGTGCTGTATAATTCTTCACGCCCCATTTGCCATATCCCAGATAGTCGAAGTTTTGTCTGTACCCTCCAGACTGGTTATAAAGATATACGGTCCTATCTCATCATACTGATGGTTTGTTCACCCATATTGATGGTAATACGATAAATACCCGATTGAGGGACAGTCACCGTATATTCTTCACCATCGTTACGTTCACGCAGCACTCCATTATCGTCTACATAATAATAACACTTACGACCTTCGACAGTAGACATAAAGACAAACGGCTGGTTGGCTTTCAATTGAGTGAAAGTCTGATAGATTCCTTCATTCTGACGGAGCATTTGTTGTGCTTCCGCTTCATCACCATCATCTTCCGTACCCACACCCGTGATGTAAACCGGGTCATTTTCAGCAGGCATATCATCGATGCCATCCATCATGAAGATCACGAAATAGCCTTCCAGACTACTAAGAGCCTGATCCAATCCGCAATAAGCACGCACCTTCCAACGCAGTGTGCCGTTGGTATTGCAACGGAATTTAGCCAGTTACCTATTGTGTTTGCCTGATAATGGGTTAAAGTCAACTGTGATTCCAAACCGTTATTGTCAGAAAAGATCGTTTCTACCGGTTTGGTAAAGTCGCCCCCGATCGTATCAATCAATACTTCATAACGATATACTGTATTTCCGTGTTTTTCGGTAGGCGTCCATTTCAGAACAATATCTGTCAACGAAGCACCCGAAAGTACTACCCGCTCGCCACTAGCCATTGCATCCATGGTTCTAACAGGTTCAGGCGGAACAATCGGTTCATAATCATCCGGATCAAATCCCGGATTCAGTTTATTGTCACAAGCCGTCAGTCCGATAAGAAAAAACAGCAGGGCAAATTTGATTAGTTTTTTTGTTATCATATTGTTTCTCATATTATTATATTCCTAGTTTTAGTATGAATGAGGACATTCAATTGGTTCAAAGCGGCTCTTATCTCCATTATAAGTTGCAGGAAGTTCCGCTCCCCAGGCAGGTTTATTTTCGCTTATATTCTGCAAACAAACTTGCGCATCCAATCCGTTGCCGCCATTTCCCCAATTTTCAAAAACTGTAGTACCTCCGACACCTTTCGAGAATACCCAATATCCCATCAAGTCAGAGTGTTCTTCTGCATTAAGGATTTTGCACATATTCGCTTTAATTTCACTTTCGTCCAACGCTCTCTTCCACATCCGTGCCTGATAAACTTTGCAATATCCTACCCGATATGAATCTCCGGAACGTCCAATCAACAGTGCTTTATCATTTCCACCTACATCTGTCAGATTGAGAGATGAATTAGGGGCACAATCCTCATAAGAGTTATCTGCAGGAGTCAACGTTTCTCTCACCCCGTTTATATACATTTTATAAGCCTCTTTAGTACTTGATTTCGTTCCATCATATACAATGGCTATATGATACCATTTACCCGGAGTCTTACGTCCACCTTCCGAATCATCGCAATAAATAGTTTGCTGACTACGGAAACGGGGATCACTCTTACCATTAATTTTAGTGGCTATTTCAAAACGCGGATTCACATCCTTAGCTTCTGCACGAAGCAGGAATACACTTTCCAAACCTATAAACGATTGCATAGAACAAGTATAAGTCGGGTAGAACACAACCTCAAAAGTAAGCTGATTCATACTTTTCACCTCTGAATGTGATTCGGCATACTTTTTAATATCAATTTAAAGCATACGTCATATTCCATACGATAACATACCGGATTCACATAAACTGGTAACGTCAATTTCTGACCTGCCGCATCAGACAGTTCCAGTGTGGTAGCCCCGAGCTTCTTTCCTGTTAGTTTTAACTTGGTAGCCCCGTCTTCCGTAATCAATTCTGCGGTTTTCAAATAGGTTTTATTATCATCTGTGAGTTGTGCCAACTTATAATCACCATTTCCTCTGGTAATAGCTATTTCTGTAGATGCCTCATAACCACCGATGATTAAAGAAGTTGCTTCATTTTCCAGTTTAAGGTTATATGGATTCACTTTCACCGAAATCTCCTCCACAGAACCTTTCTGGTCTGTCACAATCACTTTCACATCACCTCTAGCTTTGGGTTTCAAGGTAATCAAGTTCTCTTTTTCAGTAGCTTCCACAATCGTTGCATCCGTAGTAGGCTCGCTGTCTCCCACCTGATAAGTGAAACTATATCCGCCATTACCTCTCTCAATAGAGATATATTGAGATTCGGCATCCGGTTCGGCAAAAGTGGCTTCATTACTTTTCAGTGTCAGATCCACGATGTTCACTACCACAGGAATAGTGATTGTCTTACCTTTCTTATCTGTTATCGTAATATTTACCGGATCGGCTCCAGTCTCGAACTTGGCAGTCAACGGAATAACTTGTCCGGATAGTTCACCCACTTCCAAAAACTTATCAGCACCTTCCGGTATGGAAATCTGATAATCTCCGTTACCGGTCAAAATCTTCACCAGTCTCTTTTCACCGATAAAAAGGTCAAAACCTTCTTCCGGTGCATCTACCGTCAAATCCCAGAGTTTTGCTACCCGAACCAGCACTCTAGCCACTTTCTTACGTCCATCTACTATTAATATAGTAGTTTCCGTACGGTTATTTTCTTCCAACTGGCTATTTTCGGTAGCTTTAATAGTCACCTTATTACCATTGATTGTAGCCGTCGCCACGTTTTCATCAAATGGCTTCACATAATAATCGCCATTACCGGAGGTGATACTCACCGTAATTTCGTCTCCTTGTAGTAGTGTCACCGAATTATTATCGACAACCAGATCTGTTGCCGGTTTCACTTCCTGTTCTTCTTTATCATCACTGCACGAACCCATAAAAATGGAATGGTCAATGCTGAAAGAAATAAAAAACTAAGTTTCCTTTTCATTAGATTAAAGATTAATAAATTAATACTTTTCAAGTTTATCTACTTAAAAACTTCGATGAGACAAAGATAAAATCACTAAACTCTACCAAAAGAAAATTAACTATCCTTTTTTACCTTTTGGCACGGATATTTACTATATTAACACGGATATTTACTTCTTCTTTTTCTTTAAAAATTCCCGCCACAGGCTACTGCTGAACCTCTTCCAAATGTTTCATCCGAAACTCTTTTGGCGTGCACTCATACTTTCACGGAACACCTTAAAGAAAGTAACTTTGTTCGAGAATCCCGAATCGAATACAATTTCATCAATCGTCTTTTTAGTGGTCAGCAATAAATCTTTCGCTATGTGCAAACGACATTCCTTAATCAGATCGGTCGGGCTATCCTCTCCTATCTCTTCCATCTTCCGATAAAGACTCCGGGGACTGATTGCCAGTCGATCGGCGATATAACGCGGAGTCAAATCTTTGTTCGTTATATTATCATTGATAATCTTCAAAACCGACTGAAGGAACTTCTTCGACTCTTTATGCGTCAACTTCCCGTCCGACTTTTCAAAAGAACTGATCGGCGAACTGAAATAATTTTTCAACACCTCTTTCCGTTCTATCACCTGACAGACAGAGATACGAAGATACTCCGCACTAAACGGTTTTGTGATATACATTTCCGCACCGGCAGAAAGGGCTTCCATCTGTTGTTCCATCTCGTGTCGTCCGGAAACCACAATAATAGGAATATGCGCCGTCTCTTTCACCGATTTAATCCGCCTGGTCAGTTCAATGCCACCCATTCCCGGCATCATACATCACAGATAATCACATTCGGATAAACCTCATTCATCACCTGATCCAGCCGTTCAGGATCTTGCAAGGTTACCACATTGAAGTCAGCCGAGAAGATTTCTCCAATAAACCATAGCATTTCGATTCATCATCGACAACCAAAAGCGTAGGACGCATCTTATCAAACTCATACTGGGGAAGTTTCAGTATCGATTGAGTATCTATCTTAGGGATGTATTCCGCTGTGAGCCGCTTGGTTTCCACCACTCCGGTAGTCAGTTCCACGACCGGCAAGGTTAGTGTAAACATCACCCATCCGTCAGGAGTATTTTCCACTTTCAACGTACCATTCAGCAACTTTGCCATATTATAAGAGATGGCTAGCCCCAGTCCGTTCCGTGAAAAGTTCTTTTCATCCTGATTCTCGAAATTATCCAAATGGCATACCGATTAAAATATACTGAAAATCCTTTTCCTTGATGGTACTTCCTTCATTTGCTACACGAAGAGCCAGCATATTTTCCCGGCTCGTATCCACTTCAATCTTGATACTCTGTCCGTCGGGAGTATATTTAAAGGCATTAGAAATCAGATTAATAATAATTGTATTCAGGAATCCTTTGTCCGAGTTCCACATCACCTGCTCGGGTATCTTGCTCAAGAAAGTGATGTTTCTGGATTTAGCCATTTCAACAAACGTTTTTGGCTATTCCTTTCACAATGGAAGACACATTCAATGACTCAACCGCACTTCCCTGTTTCCCGTTTCAATCCGACGGAATTCGATCAACTCATGAATCAGGTTGTTGAGACGCTCCGCATTCGTCTGAATCATCTGTACGTAGTCCACGACAAATTTACTAAGTCCCTTCGATGAAAGGATTCGTCCGCAAGGACCATAAATCAAAGTCAGCGGAGTACAAAATTCATGTGCGATATTAGTAAAGAAACGAAGTTTGGACTCAAAGACATTCTTTTGATGGCGTTTCTCTATCTCGTTCAGCAATTCCTGCTTTTACGTTTGGAGCGCAGGATAAAGGAACGTATCAGCAAGGCTGCCAGTAAAAGCAGACACAGGGCATAAATCAAATAAGCCCACCAGGAAGCATACCACGGATCACCTATACGAATCACCAGAGAATAGACATCACTCTCTTTATCAAAGACACTATTGTAATATTTCACCAGTAAGGTATATTCGCCGGGAGCCATATTCGTAAAAGAGACTCCGCTTTCCGAACCATTGTTTACCCATTGGTCACTCAATCCTTTTAGTTTATAGAAATAGGTACAGTTATTACCATTCAGATAATCCACAGAGGCAAATGAAACAGAAAAGAAATTCTGGTCATACTGCAAATTCAAGACTTCAGTTTCTTTTTTCCGGGTGAGAAATTCGCCCAGATTGTATTGTTCACCGAAGATAGACAGCTTATCAAAATAAACAGGAGGCATATAAAGCTGCTCCGGACGGCCATCCGCCCGGGATAGCTACGACTCCATTGATTCCGCCAAAGAACAGAGTACCAGTCTGGGAATCCCGAAAAGCGGCTCCGTCACTAAACTCTACCACCTTTAAACCATCTCCAAAACCGTATGAACGAAAGACATTCCTTTTCGTATCGAAATTGATTAATCCAAGATTGGTGCTCAACCAGAAGTCGTCGGACGAGTTTCTAAGAATTGCATGAATGGTATTATTCAGGAAACCATTCTTGGCATTGAAGAGCTGATAAGAGGTTTCCGATGTGTACTTTATCAATCCGTAGCTCGTTCCGAAAAGATAGTTATTGCTGCTGTCTTTACTGATAGCGAGAATATTATTCAGGGTCATGTTTTCGTATTTGTGAGTAGACACCGGTTCCAGGCCATTCGTCGTTTCGTTATAGCGGAATACCCCATATCCTTTATTGCCAAACAACAGGTTGGCTTCATTCTCCGCATAAATAGTAAAGAAATAGTTCGATCCCAGTTCGCCGTCATTGATGATGTAACGTTGCGCATCCACAATCACCGGATTGTCCGGTGTTCCGGCAATACGAGCTTTCACCACTCCCATGCCGACACTCACCAGCCACAGTTCGGAATCTGCTGTTTCGTAAATGTCATGGATGTATTTGAAATCTTCGTTACCGATCCGTATTGGTATACTCTTGATACGTTTTTCCCGATATGAATAATAAGTTAATCCTTCTTCGTCTCCTATCCAAAGCAAATTCCGGTGGCTCTTGGCAAAACAATAAACGGCATTACTACTCAAAGCACTATTAGAGGTAGTCAACACCTCCGCCCGACAGTCGGAGATGTTTTTATCGAATTCGTAATCATAGATTTTAAGAATTCCGTTTCCTTTGGTTCCCACCCAGAAAGTACGTTCATCATCAAGATAGATGGCACGCACGGGGCGTTCTATTTTCTCGGTATAATTGCTAAGCACCATTGATTTGATAGAATAAAGCGGGTTCGAATAAAGATAAACACCCTGCCCGTCGGTACCAATCCAAACAACATCCTGAAAACGGTCTTTCTTGAGACAGAATACACCGCTGTTGATAGGTAACGACTGAATTTGATAATGATTCGTCTCCTTCTGTTTCTCCAACAGCAGAATACCATCCATCAAAAAGCCCACAAAATAGCTGTTATGATAATGAACGATGGACGAATTTTGCCACGTTCCTGTATTTCCTTACCCAGATTGGCAATAAACTCATTCTTCTGGGTCGGAATATGGAAAGCATAGAAATTAAATTCCTTGTCTATGTAATAAAGAGATTGCTCGTCATTGAAACAATAAATCAAGGAAGTCTGATAAATCAGGTTCGTTTTCTGGGGTAACAGGGTGATATCTCCCGATGCGGCTTCCTGCTGTATATCATAACAGCGGTTATATCCTTTCATGACTACCCACATCCGGTTGTTACCGTCGATAAAGAAGTTTACGATATCGGAAATCGGGATTCCCGTGATATTGATTTTCTTGAAGACTCCTTCTTTTTTATGATAATAATAAATGCAGTTACTATCCTGGATAATGAACAGATTACCATGACTATCCTTATTCATAAAGAAGAGTTTCTGAAATTCATTATAGTGAGTGATTGTATTGGTTTTCCGGTTCAAACGGTTCAGCCCATAGTAGGTTTGAATCCAGTAAATATCTTCGCCCGTATACACAATATTGTCAATCAGATTACCAGATAAGTAATCCTCCTTGTCACGAGTCTTAAATTCCTCAATCTCCTGTCCATCATAAATATTCAGCCCGTCGCAGGTCCCGATCCACATCAATCCACGCTCATCCTGGCACAGAGATGTAATCGAACTATTAGACATATACTCTTTATCTGCAACTTGCTTCAAATTATAAGCATAAGCGTTATGTATCAACAGATTAAGAAAAAAGAATAGAATAAAAACCAACTGTTTTCCCATAGTGTATTATTCTTAGATTTGCTATATGACAAAGGTAAACAAAAAAACATTTCGAGCTTTTTTTGGCCGGAATATAAGTTAAGTTCCGTGCAGAGTAGTTAATTTTAGCGACAAGAGGCGATTTAACCACTCTATTACTAGAAGCACATTCCTTTTCTCCCTATTTTCGTCGTAGAATTATTTTCAAATCTATAAATTCATTTGTTCATGAAAACACATTTTTCATTTAAACACTTGCTATTTCTTGGAGGTGCCGTGTTGTACAGCCTGCAATCTTCTGCCGTTAAGAATCCGGTAGACTATGTCAGCACACTGGTAGGCACTCAATCCAAGTTTGAACTGTCTACCGGAAACACGTATCCGGCTACGGCATTGCCGTGGGGAATGAATTTCTGGACACCGCAGACCGGTAAAATGGGAGACGGTTGGGCGTACACGTATGATGCCGACAAAATCCGGGGATTCAAACAAACACATCAGCCCAGTCCCTGGATGAACGACTACGGGCAGTTTGCATCATGCCTATCACCGGCGGACTGGTATTCGATCAAGACCGACGCGCCAGTTGGTTCTCTCACAAAGCGGAAGTTGCCAAACCTTATTATTATAAGGTGTACCTTGCCGACCATGATGTAACAACCGAGCTTGCTCCTACGGAGCGTGCCGTCATGTTCCGTTTCACGTATCCGGAGACAAAGATGCCTACGTGATTGTAGACGCTTTCGACAAAGGTTCTTATGTGAAAGTGATTCCGGAAGAAAACAAGATTATCGGCTATTCAACCAAGAATAGCGGCGGTGTGCCGGAAAACTTCAAAAACTATTTCGTGATTCAATTCGACAAACCGTTCACATTCGTTTCCACAGTTTCCGAAAACAACATTCTTCCGAATGAAACAGAAGCGAAAGGAAACCACACAGGTGCGGTAATCGGATTCGCCACGAAAAAGGGAGAAATCGTACACGCACGTGTTGCTTCCTCCTTTATCAGCCCGAACAGGCGGAGTTGAATCTCAAAGAGCTTGGCAAAAACAGTTTCGACCAACTGGTAGCGAACGGAAGAGAGATCTGGAACCGTGAAATGAGTAAGATAGAGGTGGAAGACGATAACATTGATAACCTGCGCACCTTCTATTCTTGTCTATACCGTTCCATGCTTTTTCCACGCAGTTTCTACGAGATAGACGCTAAGGGAGAATCATGCATTACAGCCCTATAACGGTGAAGTGCGTCCCGGCTATATGTTTACCGACACCGGTTTTTGGGACACGTTCCGTTGTCTGTTTCCTTTCCTCAACCTGATGTATCCGTCAATGAATCAAAAGATGCAGGAGGGGCTGGTAAACGCTTACAAAGAGAGCGGTTTCCTGCCGGAATGGGCCAGCCCGGGACATCGGGATTGTATGGTAGGCAACAACTCGGCTTCCGTAGTGGCCGACGCTACATCAAAGGGTTGCGCGGGTATGATATCGAAACTCTTTGGGAAGCATTGAAACATGGAGCAAATGCACATCTTCGCGGGACTGCTTCGGGGCGTCTCGGTTACGAGTCTTACAACCAACTGGGATATGTTGCCAACAATATCGGCATAGGACAAAACGTTGCACGTACACTGGAGTATGCATATAACGACTGGGCAATTTATACATTAGGCAAGAAACTCGGTAAACCGGAGAGCGAAATCGACATTTATAAGAAACACGCGCTGAACTACCAAAATGTCTATCATCCGGAACGCAAACTGATGGTTGGCAAAGACAACAAAGGCGTATTCAATCCGAATTTCGATGCAGTGGACTGGAGCGGTGAATTTTGCGAAGGGAATAGCTGGCACTGGAGCTTCTGCGTATTCCACGACCCGCAAGGACTTATCAACTGATGGGAGGCAAGAAAGAATTCAACGCGATGATGGATTCCGTCTTTGTCATCCCAGGTAAACTGGGAATGGAAAGCCGCGGCATGATTCACGAAATGCGTGAAATGCAAGTAATGAACATGGGGCAATATGCGCACGGCAATCAGCCTATTCAGCACATGGTATATCTCTACAACTATTCGAGCGAGCCCTGGAAAGCTCAATACTGGATACGTGAGATTATGAACAAACTATATACCGCCGGTCCCGACGGTTATTGCGGTGACGAAGACAACGGACAGACTTCCGCCTGGTATGTATTCTCCGCACTCGGTTTCTATCCGGTTTGCCCGGGAACGGATGAATATATCATAGGAACCCCGCTTTTCAAATCAGCGAAGTTACATTTGGAGAACGGAAAGACCATCACTATCAAGGCAGATAACAACCAGCTTGACAACCGCTACATCAAGGAAATGAAAGTAAACGGGAAATCACAAACCCGTAATTTCCTTACACATGACCAGCTGATTAAAGGTGCTAATATTCAATTTCAAATGAGCCCGTGCCAATAAACAACGGGGAACCACAGAAAAAGATGTACCTTACTCTCTTTCGTTTGAATAAAATATTGTACTTTTGGAGATCAATGAATTATCTACCAAACAAACTATAAAAACATGAAACTGAAAAACCTTTTACTAATTGCCCTTGTTGCGATCGTCTTTTGCGGTTGCCAAAGTAACTATCAGCCTACTTCTATCACCGTTGCTCCTACAATTTGAGAAACGCCAACGGTGGCGATTCAATCAACGGAAACGGTTGGGGACAACGTTACCCGGTCATTGCCCAAATAGTGCAATACCATGATTTCGATATTTTCGGCACGCAGGAGTGCTTTATTCATCAACTGAAAGATATGAAAGAAGCATTACCCGGTTATGATTATATCGGTGTAGGCCGCGACGACGGCAAAGAGAAAGGTGAACATTCTGCTATTTTCTATCGCACAGACAAGTTTGACGTGATAGAGAAGGTGATTTCTGGTTGTCGGAAACTCCCGACGTGCCGAGCAAGGATGGATGCCGTATTGCCGCGTATTTGCAGTTGGGGACACTTCAAATGCAAGGATACCGGCTTCGAATTCCTTTTCTTCAACCTGCACATGGACCATATCGGCAAGAAAGCACGTGTGGAAAGTGCATTCCTCGTACAGGACAAGATGAAAGAACTTGGCAAAGGCAAAGAGCTTCCGGCCATCCTGACGGGAGACTTCAATGTCGACCAGACCCACCAGTCTTATGATGCTTTTGTGAGCAAAGGGGTGTTGTGCGACTCTTACGAGAAGGCCGGCTTCCGCTATGCTATCAACGGCACGTTCAACGACTTCGACCCGAACAGCTTTACGGAAAGCCGTATCGACCATATATCGTTTCTCCGTCTTTCCATGTGAAAAGATATGGTGTGCTGACGGATACTTACCGCAGCATCGTAGGCAAGGGAGAAAAGAAGCAGGCGAACGATTGCCCGGAAGAAATCGACATCAAGACTTATCAGGCGCGCACTCCTTCAGACCATTTCCCCGTAAAGGTGGAACTGGAGTTCGACCAGCGTCAGCAGAAATAATCTTTGTATCTAGTTATAACCTGAAAGTTTCACCACACAACCCGATATTCCTATGAGAAATATATGTTTTGTAGCCTGTATGTTATTTTGCCTTACCTCCGCAGTGGGAAAGACACCGGGAAATACCCGTTATCTTTCTATTGCCGACTCAATTCTATCTAATGTATTGAATCTCTATCAGACGAATGACGGACTACTAACAGAAACGTATCCTGTCAATCCCGACCAAAAAATACTTATCTGGCGGACGGAACGCAGCAGAACGGAACGCTGAAGGCTTCTTTTCTATGGCCGTATTCCGGGATGATGTCGGGTTGTGTGGCTTTATACAAAGCGACCGGAAACAAGAAGTACAAAAAGATTCTCGAGAAAAGAATTCTACCGGGAATGGAGCAGTATTGGGATAACAGTCGCTTGCCGGCCTGTTATCAGTCATACCCCACCAAGTACGGGCAGCACGGACGTTATTATGACGATAACATCTGGATTGCACTGGACTATTGCGATTATTACCAACTGACTCACAAGCCTGCATCTTTGGAAAAAACCGTTGCATTGTATCAATATATCTACAGTGGATGGAGCGATGAGATAGGCGGTGGCATCTTTTGGTGTGAACAGCAGAAGGAAGCGAAGCATACTTGTTCCAATGCACCGTCTACTGTGCTCGGTGTCAAGTTGTACCGGCTGACGAAGGATACCAAATACCTCGAAAAAGCAAAAGAGACGTATGATTGGACGAAAAAGCATCTGTGCGACCCTATCGACCATCTTTACTGGGATAACATCAACCTGAAAGGGAAAGTTCCAAAGAAAGTACGCCTACAACAGTGGACAGATGATTCAGGCGGGTGTATTACTCTATGAGGAAACAGGAGATGAACAGTATTTGCGCGATGCACAGCAAACAGCCGCAGGAACAGATGCCTTTTTCCGCACAAAACCCGATAAGAAAGACCCGACTGTCAAAGTGCATAAAGACATGGCCTGGTTTAACGTAATCTTATTCAGAGGACTGAAAGCTCTGTATAAGATTGACAAGAATCCGGCGTATGTCAATGCGATGGTGGAGAATGCGCTTCACGCCTGGGAAAACTACCGGGATGAAAACGGATTATTAGGCAGGGATTGGTCGGGACACAACAAGGAGCAGTATAAATGGCTGCTCGACAATGCCTGTCTGATTGAATTCTTTGCAGAGATTTAACACTTCTTCTCCGCAACACTTTCATAATCAATACTAATCAACAAAAAAAGACTATTACCATGAATATAACTAAAGCCTTTTGTTTGTCCATAGCACTCTTGGGTGCTAGCAATATGCAGGCTATAACGAACAGTGATTTTGTCATCCAACAAGATAATACCCAAATCAACAACTATCAGACGAACCGTCCGGAAGCATCGAAACGTCTGTTTGTCTCGCAAGCTGTGGAACAACAGATTGCGCATATCAAGCAACTGCTGACGAATGTCCGCTTGGCATGGATGTTCGAAAACTGTTTCCCGAACACACTGGATACTACTGTTCATTTTGACGGTAAAGATGATACGTTTGTTTATACGGGTGACATTCACGCCATGTGGTTGCGTGATTCGGGTGCACAAGTATGGCCTTACGTGCAACTTGCCAACAAAGACGCGAAACTGAAAAAAATGCTGGCCGGCGTTATCAAACGTCAGTTCAAGTGTATCAATATCGACCGTATGCCAATGCTTTCAACATGAATTCCGAAGGCGGCGAATGGATGAGCGACCTTACGGACATGAAGCCCGAACTGCACGAACGTAAATGGGAAATCGACTCGCTCTGTTATCCTATCCGTCTCGCTTATCATTACTGGAAGACGACGGGAGACGCCAGTATATTCTCCGACGAATGGCTTACAGCCATCGCCAAGGTTTTGAAAACGTTTAAGGAACAGCAACGAAAAGAAGATCCGAAAGGTCCTTATCGTTTCCAACGCAAAACGGAACGTGCACTCGATACGATGACCAACGACGGCTGGGGTAATCCTGTAAAGCCGGTCGGACTGATTGCTTCTGCTTTCCGTCCTTCGGATGATGCTACAACTTTCCAGTTCCTCGTTCCGTCCAACTTCTTTGCTGTAACTTCATTGCGCAAAGCTGCCGAGATTCTGAATACAGTCAACAAGAAACCTGATTTAGCTAAAGAATGTACTACACTGTCGAACGAAGTGGAAGCAGCCCTGAAAAAGTATGCGGTTTACAATCATCCGAAATATGGCAAAATCTATGCTTTCGAAGTAGATGGTTTCGGCAACCAACTGTTAATGGATGATGCCAATGTGCCGAGTCTCATTGCCCTGCCTTATCTTGGAGATGTGAAAGTGAACGATCCTATTTATCAGAATACCCGTAAGTTTGTATGGAGCGAAGATAATCCTTACTTCTTCAAAGGTACTGCCGGCGAAGGAATTGGCGGTCCGCACATCGGATATGACATGATTTGGCCCATGAGTATTATGATGAAAGCATTCACCAGTCAAAACGACGCAGAAATCAAGACCTGCATCAAAATGCTAATGGATACGGATGCCGGAACAGTTCATGCATGAATCTTTCCACAAGAACGACCCGAAGAACTTTACTCGTTCCTGGTTTGCATGGCAAAATACGCTATTCGGAGAACTAATCCTAAAACTCGTAAATGAAGGAAAAGTAGACTTACTGAATAGTATCCAATAGTCTTCTATTATGTTTTTTATTGTATTCCCGCTTATGAGATAACTGTTTCTAACCTTGAAGCTTACGCTTCCAAAGTAGTTTCAAGGTTGAAGAACTTTAGTTTCACGCCTTTGAAACCATAGTTTCAAGTAAGTGAAACCAAAGTTTCCCGCTGACGAAACAAAAGTTTCAAGCAATAGAACTTTTAGTTTCAAGTACTGAAACTCTCTCTTCTGTAATAGGCTGATAATCCTTGAATACCAATCCGGATAGAGAAATAAGTATCCACATAGCAGAGAAACAATAAAATCCTTGCTTTCAACAACAAGGTGACAGCAAAGTTGTCGTCACCTTGCCGTCACATCATGCTGTCACACTGCAGTATATTTATAATCAATCATTTATGCCCAGTCAGGTGACAGATGACAGCATTTAATTTATTTTCCAATTTATATGTAGGGAGTATATGACTCCTAAAAATAAATGACCCATATAATATGAACAACATGAAATCAACTTTTTATTCCTACTTGCTACAACCATGATGACTTGTACTGCCTACGGACAGTCCTCCAATCATAAAGAGAACAAATTACCCGATTGGGCTTTCGGTGGTTTCGAACGTCCAAAGAATGTCAATCCGGTAATATCTCCTATAGAAAACACCAAGTTTTACTGTCCATTGACCAAAGATTCTATTGCGTGGGAATCGAACGATACATTCAATCCGGCTGCTACACTCTACAATGGTGAGATTGTCGTGTTATACCGTGCAGAGGATAAATCAGGTGTCGGTATCGGACACCGGACTTCCCGCCTCGGTTATGCCACTTCTACCGACGGCACACATTTCCAACGGGAAAAGACTCCTGTATTCTATCCGGATAATGATTCACAAAAAGAGTTGGAATGGCCCGGCGGCTGCGAAGACCCACGAATTGCCGTAACCGATGACGGATTATATGTAATGATGTACACCCAATGGAATCGCCATGTGCCTCGCCTGGCAGTAGCGACCTCTCGCAACCTAAAAGACTGGACAAAACACGGTCCTGCTTTTGCCAAAGCATTTGATGGAAAGTTCTTCAACCTGGGTTGTAAGTCCGGCTCTATCCTGACCGAGGTTGTTAAAGGGAAGCAGATTATCAAGAAAATCAACGGGAAATACTTTATGTACTGGGGAGAAGAGCATGTATTCGCAGCTACTTCCGATGACTTAATCCACTGGACACCGATTGTCAACATTGACGGTTCCCTAAAGAAGTTGTTTTCTCCCCGTGACGGCTACTTTGACAGCCATCTCACCGAATGTGGACCTCCGGCTATCTACACTCCGAAAGGAATCGTCCTTCTTTATAATGGTAAGAACCATTCAGGAAGAGGTGACAAACGCTATACCGCCAATGTCTATGCTGCCGGACAAGCACTCTTCGACGCCAATAATCCTACCCGCTTTATCACCCGTCTCGATGAACCGTTCTTCCGTCCGATGGATAGCTTTGAAAAGAGTGGGCAATATGTGGATGGAACCGTATTTATAGAAGGAATGGTCTACTTCAAAAACAAATGGTATTTGTATTATGGTTGTGCTGACTCCAAAGTAGGAGTAGCCGTTTATGATCCGAAACGACCGGCAAAGGCTGATCCGCTTCCATAGTTATAAAAATAGTCTTGATTACATTCTTTTTTAAAGGAAAGATATAATCAAGACTAACTTATTTCTTAAAACTATATTCCCCAAAACGGCTGAAAACAGTAAGTTCTTGTTAAGGATTTGCTTTTCAGCGTTTCTAGTATAAAATAAAGCTTTCCGAAGCAGAATTAAATGCTACAATCGGAAAGCCTTATAATACCTATTGAAAACTGAATTGAATATTGAGAACCAGCTTTATTCTTTCATTGTCGGAGGTTCTTCCTCCTTTCAACAATTAGCTGTCTTTTATAAGTAAGCCATCTTTATCCATTTATCTTATTCAAAACAACCGGTCTGTTTGCCGGAGCCTTACCAAAATTCTTATTAGGCTTTTTCCCCATTACAAACTTCAATGTGCTGCCATTTATTATATCCTGATAAGTGATATACTCTTATCATAAGGCTTGCCATTCAAATACACTTTCTGGATATAGATATTTTCTTTGCTGTTATTGGGTGCTTCTACAGTAAAGTGTTACCACCACGTACCTTCATTTCTACTTTCTTAAAACAAGGGCTACCGAAAACAAATACACCATCCGACGGGTTCACCTGATAGAGTCCCATAGATGAAAGAAGATACCAGGCAGACATTTGGCCACAATCCTCATTACCGATGATGCCGTCCGGCTGGTCTGTGTAAAAATCGCTCATGATAAAACGAACCTTTTCCGCCGTTTTCCATTGTTCACCGGCATACGCATAAAGATAAGCAACATGATGGCTCGGTTCATTTCCATGTGCATATTGTCCGATCAATCCGGTTATGTCGCTCGATGCTCCTTCCCCCATACTGTCGTTGTTGGTGAAGAAATTATCAAGTTTAGTAATAAAGGGGTTGTCACCGCCAAACAAGGCAATCAGCCCGTACGGTCTTGTGTACAAAGAAGTATATTGCCATCCGTTCCTTCACAAAAATCTCCAACTGTGTGGATGGAACGTGCCGGATCATAAGGAGTACGCCAAGAGCCGTCTTCCAATTTCGGACGAATGAAATGGATTGAAGAATCAAAATAGTTCTTGTAATAATGAGCACGCTTTGAGAAAGTTTCAGCATCTTCTGCCTTTCCCATCTTACGTGCCATAGCGGCAATTCCCCAGTCGTCCACTGCATACTCCATGGCTATGGAAGTAGCTTCATGAACTTTATCGGCAGGGATATACCTCTTTTTGACTACATAAGGTACTCCTTTCTGCTTTTCATAAGTAGCTGTAGCTATCATTGCTTGCAATGCTTCTTCCGCATCGAACCCGGTAAATCCCTTCAGATATGCATCGGCAATCACCGGCACGGAGCTATACCCCGGCATCTGATCGGTCTCTCCACTCATCAAAGGCCAGATAGGGAGTTTGTCCTGCTGACGATAGATGGAAATCATCGAATTGACTACATGGTCAACCATTTCAGGTTGAGTAATAGTCATCAAAGGATTTAATGCACGGTAGGTATCCCATAAAGAAAGAGTCGTATAGTTGGCTTTCTTCGGGTCTGTGTAAATCATGTCATTCATCCCTCTATACTCTCCATTCACATCGCAAAAAGCGTAGGGGCAATCATAGTATGATAATGGGCGGTATAGAATACACGCTTGGAAGCCTCATCATCAGTCTCTACTGTCATCTTCTCCAGTTGCTTATTCCATCGGTCGGCACTCATATCCACCACCTTATCAAAATCCCAGTGAGTAAGTTCGGATTGCAGGTTCATCGCTGCGTTGTCACAGCTGACAGAAGAAAGAGCGACTTTTATCTTCACTTCTTTCACGTTGCCAAAAGTAAGGACACTCTTCACCGATGCCACTTTCAGTTGGTCCCAAGGTTGCGGGGTATTATCATCATAGGCAGTAAACTGCTCTATCTTCTTATCACTTTTCAACACAAAATAAACTTTGCGGGAAGGACTCCAGCCTCTCACATAACGATAACCCTCTACTGTATAATCATCTACCTTACGGATATAGCTGTCGTAAGCATTCGATCCGTTTCCTTCACGTAAGTCGATTAATATGGAAGCCGGTTTTCCTTCAGGATAAGTATAACGATGGAAGCCTACACGATCTGTAGCTGTCAGCTCGGCTTTGATATTGTAACGGTCGAGAAGCAAAGAGTAATATTCGGGACGGGCGATTTCATTCGCATGAGAATATCTGGAAGCATACCCATCACGTATATCATCCTGATTGCCTCTGGGAGTACGGATCTCATTCAATGGCATGATGAGAATATCACATAAGTCAGTACAGCCCGTACCGCTCAAATGGGTATGTGAAAAGCCAATTAAAATACTATCGGAATAATGATAACCCGAGCACCAGTCCCAACCTTTATGGATATTGGTAGGACCCAGCTGTACCATTCCATACGGAACACTCGTCCCAACAAAGACGTGTCCATGATAACCGGATCCGATATACGGATCGACGTACTGCAATAATCCTTCACTTTTTGAATAGTTCTGTTGCGCTACTCCATTTCCCGCTGCAAGCAAGACACAAGAAGTAAGTGCAAGTAGTTTAAATGCCTTCATTCGTATTTTTCTTTGGTATGATTGAAAATTATAGTTAGCGAATGATGCAAATATACTACCTATTTAGGAATTAACTAACTGTCGCTAGAGTTTACAAGAAAAATGGCAGGCAGGTTTACTCTTTTGGCAAGTTCCAACCACAGATTTACACGGTTTTCCACAGAAAAACTGCGTAACGTCTATAAATAACATAATAGATGAATCTGTGGAATTCCGAGTTAATCTATGGCAAATCCTTTCCATAAATTCTTCGGGAAGGGGAGCTTCAAGCTCTATCAGTCTTTGGAGACAGGATGTATGAATCTCACTCTCCGGGCATGCAGGCAAATACTCCCGTCCGGATTGGAGCGTGGAGAACCATACTTCAAATCTCCCTTGATAGGACATCCCATTTTGCCAATTGACAACGGATCTGATGATGCCGTCCGGTTTTTAAATCAACTTCGAGTAAGAAGTAATTTTCTGAATGACCGATCAACCGGTAATGCAAGATCGCTTTCTTGCTGTTCGGCACCTCCTTGTCGTATGCATAACTTTTATTCTGCTTTTCATTGCGCACAAGGAAATGTACCAATTCACCCTCCGGTTCTTTCGGCGCATTTTTCACGACTGCCCAATAAGTCTTTTTCACCTCACTGGTGCGAAACATTTCGTTGAGCTTGTCAGCGCCTTACTCGTTTTGGCAAAATAACAAGACCGCTTACGGGGCGGTCCAACCGGTGTGTCACACCGAGGAAAACATTTCCGGGTTTCTGATACTTCTCTTTCAGATACTGTTTCACAGTCTCCGAAAGCGGCGTATCCCCGTCTTGTCTGCCTGGACAATCTCGGAAGCGGTCTTGTTGACTACAATGATATGGTTGTCTTCGTATACAACAGTCATTCTGTTCGATTACATATTCATACCACCATCTACCTGAATCACCTGACCTGATACATAAGAAGACATATCAGAAGCCAGGAAGGTAGCGATGTTTGCCACATCTTCAGGAGTACCACCACGACGCAAAGGAATTTTCTTTGCCCATTCAGCTCTTACTTCGTCAGAAAGAGCAGCTGTCATGTCTGTCAGGATGAATCCCGGAGCGATAGCGTTGGCACGGATGCCGCGAGAACCCAACTCTTGTGCGATAGACTTAGCCAATGCAATCATACCTGCCTTAGAAGCAGCATAGTTAGCCTGTCCTGCATTTCCGTGAACACCTACAACAGAGGCCATATTGATAATGCTACCAGCTTTTTGACGCATCATGATAGGTGTACAAGCATGGATGAAGTTAAATGCTGACTTCAGGTTCACGTTGATTACCATATCCCATTGCTGTTCGCTCATGCGCATCATCAAACCGTCACGAGTGATACCGGCATTGTTTACCAATATATCGATCCGTCCGAAGTCCTTGTGGATTTCTTCAACGACCTTTGCAGTATCTTCAAAGTTAGCCGCGTTAGAAGCGTAACCTTTGGCTTTCACGCCCATTGCTTCCAATTCTTTAGCTGTATTTTCTGCATTTTCGTCAATGACAAGGTCAGTAAATGCGATGTTTGCGCCTTCGGCAGCAAACTTAAGAGCGATAGCCTTACCAATACCGCGAGCAGCACCGGTTACAATGGCTGTTTTTCCGTCTAATAATCCCATACTAAAAGTTATTTAATTAAATTTCTGTTCTATGCAGTGCGCCAAACACAATGTTGGACACATATCTATTTCTTGTATCTTCATCCAGATGTGCACCTATATGGCCTCGAATATAAGGAACTTCAATTCCTTTCACACAATAATGTATCAAGTCGGCAGTCATCTCCACATCGTCAATATGGAAAACTCCTTTTGCCTGTCCTTCCAGAAGAACAGCTTTAAAGAGCTGGACTTCCTTTGCATCAAACTTCTTGCGAACTTTTTCCACCCGCCATATATCACGGAAGAAATAAGCACGCAACGTCCCGTTCCGATAGACCACCTCTTTCACTGCATCTAATCGGGTATATATCAGCTCCAGCAGTTTTTCGTCCGGAGAAATGTTTTTCTCGCTACCCGCTTCATCATATCCGACAAAATATCCAATTCCGATTCCACAACAGCCAAATAGATTTCATCCTTACTTTTAAAATAAGTATAGAGTGTCCGTCTCCCTTTTTTAGAAGCAAGAGCGATATCGTTCATAGTCGTATTTTCTACCCCCATCTTCGCAAAAAGCTGACGGGCTACATCTACTAACTTGGCTTTTGTCTTGGATACGGTCATAGGTTACAAATTGCACATTGCTGAATATTTTGAGCAAAGTAATTCTTTTCTTTAGACCATACAAGAAAACAGAGAGAATATTAACATTTGTATATTAATAGGTGCTAAGAAAAAGTTTCATTATTATTTCGTTCATTCTCAACTAAATAAGAAAAAAATGATGATTTACTCGAAAAATATTCAGCAAATTATTTGTTTGTTTCAAAAAAGCTGTACCTTTGCACCCGTTAAACATCGCGGAGTGGAGCAGTTGGTAGCTCGTTGGGCTCATAACCCAAAGGTCATTCGTTCGAGTCGGATCTCCGCAACTAAAGATAAGAAGAATCGCAGAAATGCGGTTCTTCTTTTTTATGACGACTCTTCTTTACTGGTTTTATTCACAACCTAATTTCAGTTATCAACAAGGATATCAACAAAGTTATTAACAGGTTAATTTGCTTATAACAAGACAATTAAGCATATAGACTCCTTTTCTATCAACAAGGCAGTATTTAGTTATTCAGGGCTCACCCGATAATCATTGGGGGTATGCATAAATCTTAGCCAGTCTAAAGAGGAAGAATTTCTCATCCACTACTCCTCTTAATGCGGTTCTGAATTGTTTGATTTTCGCATTAAAGGATTCAGCCGCCGCATTAGAGGATCTTTTATTATAAA
>ENA-OQJH01000112-OQJH01000112.1-human-gut-metagenome-genome-assembly--contig:-NODE-112-length-46953-cov-2.725986_pt1 | contig 46953 bp, 70 predicted proteins | sample MGYA00242597_ERZ504763 | MGnify/ENA primary metagenome ERZ504763 (study PRJEB26092, sample SAMD00036359) | human gut metagenome | host: Homo sapiens | study: EMG produced TPA metagenomics assembly of... | reverse complement strand
GAAGAAATAGTAGATGACTCCTATCCCGACCTGGATTTGGAAATCGATCCCAAACTAGGTTGGGCATTACGGCATCCCGAACTATTTCCGATAGATATAAATCAGGCAGATTACGAAATGATTCTCAGAGTACCGGGTATCGGAATCAAATCGGCAAGACAAATCATCGCGTCACGCCGCTTCTCAAAACTGGGATTCTATGAACTGAAAAAAATAGGTGTAGTGATGAAAAAAGCGCAATACTTCATAACCTGCAACGAACTCCCCACCCGGACTGTTAATGAACTAACTCCGACAGGAGTACGCAGACTGTTAGTACCCAAACCCAAAAAGAAAGTGGACGAACGCAATTAATACTAAACTTTACTGATAACGAATGATTCTGTTTATCTATGACCATACATTTGAAGGCTTGCTGACTTGCATTTTCGATGCTTACTTCCGCAAAACCTTTCCTGACTTGCTCTTGATGGAAGGCGAGCCGCTACCCTTGTTTTACAATGAAGCCATACACATAGCCACTGATGAAGAGAAAGCCGGACGCGTGTGGCGCGGATTACAGAAAAAAATCTCCAAGCATGCCCTTTTCAGCTTGACCTGCTGCTGGTTATCAGAATTACCAAAGGTGGACGAAATGCTTTTCCACTATATCCAGAAGGCCATAAACTCTCCTCATTCTATTGAGACCAACTTTGCCGATCCTGATGTGCTGGAGCTTGCGAAAATCTATAAAAGAGTAGATGGAGAACGAGTACACCTCATGCAGTTCGTCCGTTTCCAAAAAGCAGCGGACGGAACTTTCTTTGCAGCCGTAAAACCTCAATTCAACGCACTGCCACTGGCTGTGGATCATTTCAAAGACCGTTTTGCCGACCAGCGTTGGCTCATTTATGATGTGAAGCGACAATATGGGTATTACTATAATCTAACAGAGATGGAAGAAGTAACATTTGAAGATCCCCGCCAAGCACATCTGGTCACAGGAATGCTAAATGAAACATTGATGGACAACAATGAGAGATTATTTCAGGAACTTTGGAAAACATATTTCAAGTCCATTTGTATCAAAGAACGTTGGAATCCCCAAAAACACCGGCAAGATATGCCTGTCAGGTATTGGAAATATCTGACGGAGAAACAATAAACAGTTCTTCCGGATATCCCACATCTACTAAAAACAAGGCATGTCCCGGCACAGAACTACCGGCACTACAACGATCTTTATTCTCTATCACCTTCCTGAACCCATCTAAAGTCATTTTACCACGCCCCACTTCCACCAGCGTACCTACCACAGCCCTTACCATATTCCGTAAAAAACGGTCAGCTTTAATAGTAAATACCCATTCTGTCCCGCTCACCTGCGTCCATTCAGCATGCATAATCCGGCAATTATTCGTCTTCACATCAGTATGCAATTTACTGAAACTGGTAAAATCAGTATAATCAAACAATACACGGGCAGCCTCATTCATTTTCTCAAAATCCAATGAATTAAAAAGCCTCCAAGCATAATGACGGTTAAACGGATCTTTCCGGATAGTCACATAATACTTATAAGTACGATAAGTCGCGTCAAAACGGGCATGCGCATCATCCTTCACCCGCTTCACATCGTAAACCGCTATATCGGAAGGAAGCAAGCGATTCAATTTCTCCGTTATCTGAACACAATCCAACTCCTGGTCATAATCAAAATGCGCGACCATGAGACGTGCATGCACGCCGGCATCAGTACGTCCTGCTCCCACTACCTCTATTTCTTGACGGAGAAAAGTAGAAAAAGCACGCATTAATGTTTCCTGTACACTGTCACCATTGGCTGAATCTGCAACCGTGATAATTTGTCCCATCATAAGCCAAATATATGAAATACCGCATCGTAAAGCCTCTAACCAAGTGAAAATTCAATAATTCAGCGGGCTGTTATATGAAAACATCCCTGTTTCAACTCATATTTGATATAGCATTTGTCCGACTTCCGAAGATCACGGAGTACCTCGGCCAATACCAACTTCAGCGTATCCGGACTAACATCCTGCATAGGACGTCCATCCGGATCTTCCACTTTACAAAACCGACGGTAACTGACATCGAAAGTTGTCCCAAAAGCATGAGCTGAATTAGCAGAAGCATTTCCATTGCGACGACGAAGACGTTTCACATCATCTGCCGTACGAAGTACAGAAGTAACAATGATTTGATTAGGATTCAATCCTTTGCAACTCAATGAATCCAAAAATTGGCTCCTATTGTATCCAATAACGCACTAGCTTGCGGAATCAGAAAAGGAATGGAGTGAGTCAGCGAATCCATAGCATAACGCTCACAAGGTTTTATCTGGACCAATTTACCACCCAATCCCTCTGCTTCCGAACGAGAAGCCAACGGGCGAATTCCTATTTTCTTCGCTACACTGAGATGAGTATCATTCAAATCACCGAAACTACGTTTATAGCTAATTACACCTTTTATATTATGAGGCTCATTCATCTTCATGGACATATCTTTTTCCTTGCAACCGGAAGAAACTGTCAAGGAAAACAAAAGTGACAATAGCGTGCAACATGCACCTTTCATACAATTCATAATCTAACTATCTTTTCAAATTCCTCGCAAAGATAGATTAAAATCCTTTTTCTGAAAAAGCTTATGCAAATAAATTGCCCGGAAAATAAGAACAATGAAAACCTTTCATTAAATTTGCACCCTATAAACAAGTACGTAAAGTACCTAAACTAGTTAAATGATAGAAAAACATATAGTTTTAGAGGATATTGATCCTGTTATATTTTATGGCGTAAACAACGTCAATATGAAAATGATACAAGCTTTGTATCCCAAATTAAAAATTGTGGCACGTGGAAATGTCATCAAAGTATTGGGAGACGAAGAGGAAATGTGTGCTTTTGAAGAGAATATATTGGCTTTGGAAAAGCATTGCGCCCAGTATAATTCACTGAAAGAAGAAGTGATTTTAGATATAGTGAAAGGTCGTTCACCCCAAATAGAGAAAACAGGGGATACTATTGTATTCAGTGTAACAGGAAAACCGATCGTCCCCCGTAGTGAGAACCAATTGAGGCTGGTACAAGAATATGAGAAGAACGATATGCTGTTCGCTATCGGTCCCGCAGGTTCAGGAAAGACCTATACCGCTATTGCCCTTGCTGTCCGTTCTCTGAAAAACAAAGAAATCAAAAAATTATTTGAGCCGTCCAGCTGTAGAGGCAGGAGAAAAACTCGGATTTTTACCCGGTGATATGAAAGATAAGATTGACCTTATCTACAACCACTATATGACGCATTACAAGATATGATTCCCGCCGCCAAGCTAAAAGAATATATGGAACTGAATGTGATTCAAATTGCCCCATTAGCATTTATGCGCGGACGCACCTTGAATGACGCTGTAGTGATATTGGACGAGGCTCAAAATACCACCACCCAGCAAATTAAAATGTTCCTCACTCGTATGGGGATGAACACCAAAATGATTGTAACAGGTGACATGACACAGATAGACTTACCATCTTCACAAACTTCGGGATTGATACAAGCACTAAAAATTCTGAAAGGCGTGAAAGGAATCAGTTTCATCGAACTCAACAAGAAGGACATTGTACGGCACAAACTGGTTACCCGCATTGTGGAAGCATACGAGAAGTTTGAAGAAAAACAGAAAACCCTTCATTCATGCCATTCTGGACGAAGTGAAAAATCTGAAAACATAAAACGAATTTATTGATTTTAATTATAAATAAAGACATGAGTAAAGCATTAACAAGAACAGACTTTAACTTTCCGGGACAGAAAAGTGTGTACCACGGCAAAGTGCGTGATGTATACAACATCAATGACGAAAAGTTAGTAATGGTAGCTACGACCGTATCTCCGCATTCGACGTAGTTCTGCCTGAAGGTATTCCCTACAAAGGACAAATGCTGAACCAGATTGCAGCCAAATTTCTGGATGCAACTACTGACATCTGCCCCAACTGGAAAATGGCGACCCCAGATCCTATGGTTACCGTAGGAGTTATGTGTCAAGGTTTTCCTGTGGAAATGATTGTCCGTGGTTACCTGTGCGGTAGCGCATGGCGTGCTTACAAAAACGGCGTTCGCGAAATCTGTGGTGTACAACTTCCCGAAGGATGAAAGAAAACCAGAAATTTCCCGAACCAATCATTACTCCAACCACTAAAGCCGAAATGGGCCTGCATGACGAAGACATCTCTAAGGAAGAAATTCTGAAACAAGGTCTGGCTACTCCCGAAGAATACGAAATATTGGAAAAATATACATTGGCTCTGTTCAAACGCGGTACTGAAATCGCTGCAGAACGCGGACTGATCCTGGTAGATACCAAATACGAATTCGGTAAACACAACGGCACTATTTACCTGATGGATGAGATCCACACTCCGGATTCAAGCCGTTACTTCTATTTGGAAGGTTATGAAGAACGCTTTGCAAAAGGCGAACCTCAAAAACAACTTTCTAAAGAATTCGTACGCGAATGGTTGATGGAAAATGGTTTCCAAGGCAAAGAAGGACAACAAGTTCCCGAAATGACTCCGGAAATCGTAAATTCTATCAGCGAACGCTACATGGAACTGTTCGAGCACATCACCGGCGAAAAATTTGTGAAAGCAGACACTGAAAACATCGCCGCACGTATAGAAAAGAACGTAACCGAATACTTGAAATAAATAAAAATGAAAAATTAAAGATTAAAAGACAAGTACAGGAATCCAAAAATCCTCCACCCTCTCCTTTTAATCTTTAATTTTCAATTTTAATTAAACATGAACTACCCACAAGAAAAAATCAAGCCCTACAACGCTGACGAAAAGAAAAGCGTCCAAGTAGAGAAAATGTTCGACAACATTGCCCCTGCTTACGACCAGTTGAATCATGCCCTTTCATGGAATATTGACAAAAGCTGGCGCCGCAAAGCCATTAACTGGCTGAAACCTTTTCACCCGCAATACATAATGGATGTAGCCACCGGAACGGGCGATTTTGCCATTCAAGCCTGTCAGACACTTCACCCCCAAGAGCTGATAGGTACCGATATATCCGAAGGCATGATGAATGTGGGACGTGAAAAAGTAAAAGCCGCCGGACTGGACAGCCGTATCTCCTTTGCTAAAGAAGACTGTACAGCACTTACCTTTCCCGACAAACGCTTTGACGCTATTACCGTAGCATTCGGTGTACGCAATTTCGAGGACCTTGACAAAGGACTCCGCGAAATGCACCGCGTACTGAAAGACAACGGAAAACTAGTCATTTTGGAACTCTCTGAACCCGACTGGTTTCCCATGAAACAGCTATATGCTGTCTATTCTAAAATAGTCATCCCCACTTTGGGCAAGCTACTCTCTAAAGACCGTAGTGCCTACACTTACCTGCCGCAATCCATTAAAGCCTTTCCACAAGGCGAAATAATGACAGACATTATCCGTAAAGCCGGATTCAATCAGGTGAGTTTCAAACGGTTGACGCTAGGTATCTGTACGCTTTATTTAGCAACGAAATAATTTAAAGTATAGAGTTTTATGAAAAAATATGGTTTGATAGGTTATCCGTTAGGACACTCGTTCTCAAAGAACTTTTTCAATGAAAAGTTTCATTCGGAAAACATTGATGCCGAATATGTAAACTTTGAAATCCCATCCATCAAAGAACTGCCTTCTGTGTTATTGGCTAATCCTGATTTAGTAGGGTTCAATGTCACTATACCTTATAAAGAACAAGTCATCTCTTATTTGGACGAACTGGATAAAGATGCGGCAGCCATCGGAGCCGTCAATGTAATCAAAATTGTCCGCCAAAAAGGTAAGACCAAGCTAATAGGCTATAATTCCGATGTGATTGGTTTCACTCAATCTCATTCGACCCCTTGTTGGAACCCCAAGCACAAAAAAGCTCTGATTCTAGGAACAGGAGGTGCCTCGAAAGCAATTGCCTACGGACTGAAAAAATTAGGTTTGGAATGCAAATTCGTATCACGAAACCTGCGTGAAGAAATGCTGACTTACAATCAGCTCACTCCCGAAATCATGGATGAGTATAAAGTAATTGTTAACTGCACTCCTGTAGGTATGTATCCCCGTGCCGATGAATACCCCAATATTCCATACCAATATCTCACACCCAACCATTTGCTTTATGATTTGTTATATAATCCTGACACTACTCTTTTTATGAAAAAGGGGGCAGACAAAGGGGCAATTACCAAAAACGGTTTAGAAATGCTCTTATTGCAAGCCTTTGGTGCATGGGATATATGGAACAAATAGATAAGGTATGAAAAGAAAAAAAATGATTATTGGAACGAGTTGTATATTCGTTCTGCTTATTATAGTCCTACTTGGAGCCAGTCAATATATGCTGGACTATTCCTTACGCCTAAAAACAGGGGAAAGAATTTAGAAAGTTCCTGGCAATATATGTTTAAGACTTACTCCTATCTAAAACCATGGATAGATAGTCTGAAACAGAACCAAGCACTGAAAGATACCTTTATCTATTCTCCCGACCACGTAAAACTGCATGCTTACTATGTGGCTTCCAGCCGCCCGACAGCCAAAACCGCAGTTATAGTACACGGGTATACAGACAATGCCATCCGCATGATGATGATAGGTTATCTATACAATAAAAAATTGGATTTCAACATCCTCCTACCTGATTTGCGCAATACTGGTCTGAGCGGTGGAAATGCCATACAAATGGGATGGTTAGACCGCAAAGATGTAACACAATGGATGGAGGTTGCCAATCGAATTTACGGTGACAGTACCAGCATGGTAGTACATGGAATCTCGATGGGTGCAGCCACCACTATGATGGTTTCAGGCGAACCGCAACCCGACTATGTGAAATGTTTTGTCGAGGACTGCGGATATACCAGCGTATGGGATCAATTTTCCAAAGAATTGAAAGAACAATTCGGCTTGCCTCAATTCCCGTTAATGTACACTGCCGACTGGTTATGCCAGCTGGAATATGGATGGGGATTCAAAGAAGCATCCGCATTGAAACAGGTAGCCCGATGCCATCTGCCCATGTTCTTTATCCATGGTGATAAAGATGACTACGTACCCACATGGATGGTGTACCAATTGTATGAGGCAAAACCTCAGCCCAAAGCATTATGGATAGTTCCGGAAGCAGACCATGCACACTCCTATCTGTTCAATACCGAAGAATATACCAAAAGTAAAAGCATTTGTAGACAAATACATCCAATGAGAAAATTGACATTTTTACTTACTTTTTTCATGCTCCTTGCTCCGTCCACCTTCAAGCCAAAGAATATGCCATAAAAGACATACCGATGGTACATTTGCAAAACCGTACCCGCTACGTCAGCAATCCCGACGGTATCCTTTCATCAACCGCTGTCACCACTATGGACAGCATCCTCTACGCTTTAGAGCAAAAAACAGGTATACAAACATTAGTGGTAGCGGTAACAGGCATAGAGGGAGGTGATTGTTTTGATTTCGCCCACCGGCTGGGACAGGAAACGGGCGTAGGACAAAAAGAACGTGACAATGGCTGGTCATCTTGCTTTCCACCGACGAGCGGTGTGTGCAGTTCGCTACTGGATATGGTCTTGAAGGGATATTGCCGGATGCCATCTGCAAACGGATTCAGAACCGCTATATGCTGCCCTATTTCAAGGACAATAACTGGAACGCAGGAATGGTAGCAGGAATACGGGCCGTAAACGGCTATCTGGACGGTTCCATGGAAAATATAAACAATGACGAAAGCGAAGATGATCCTTTGGAATTCATCATCATCTTTTTTGTGATTTTCGGAGGATTTATTGGCATCGGATTATATGCAAACTGGCGTAAAACACGCTGCCCCCATTGCAAAAAACACAAATTGCAACGTCTTTCTTCCAAAGTTATAGACCGAAGTAACGGAACAAAGACTGAAGAAGTAGTATATAAATGCAGAAATTGCGGACATATCCTCAGACGGAAAGAACGGTCGAGAGATGAGAATTACAAAGGTCCCCGAGGAGGAGGTCCGTTCATAGGCGGAATGGGAGGAGGATTTTTTGGTGGCCACGGTGGAAGTGGCGGCGGATTTAGCGGAGGAAGTTTCGGAGGTGGAAGCTTTGGAGGCGGAGGAGCCGGAAGCCGTTTTTAAGAACAAGAATATTCATAATTTTAATAGTATATACATATGAAAAGTCAACGATTATTGTAATAGTAGTCATTGTATTAATTGCCATTTGGGGAATAACCTCTTATAATGGTATGGTAAAAATGGATGAATCTGTCAGCACAGCGTGGAGCAATGTAGAAAACCAGTACCAACGCCGTTCTGATTTAATCCCCAACTTGGTAAATACAGTAAAGGGATACGCCTCACACGAAAAAGAAACTTTTCAAGCTGTAGTAGACGCCCGTAGCAAAGCCACTCAAATGCAGATCAGCGCCGATGACCTGACTCCCGAAAAATGCAGGCCTATCAAAAGGCACAAGGCGAAGTAGGTAGTGCGTTGAGCCGCCTGCTCGCTATCACCGAAGCTTATCCCACTTGAAAGCCAATGAGAACTTCAAAGAGTTGCAAGCACAACTGGAAGGTACAGAAAACCGAATCAGTGTAGAACGCAAAAGATTCAATGACACAGCACGCGCATATAACACAGCTATCCGCACTTTTCCCCGCAATTTGCTTGCAGGTATGTTCGGATTTGACAAACGCCCATATTTTGAATCTGAAGAAGGAGCTGATAAAGCACCTAAAGTAGAATTCTAACTTTTACAAGTCCCTGTTTCCAATCTTAAGAAACAGCTTTCGGGTACGATTGTAGAAACCATGCAGTTTTTTTATGCCAAACTGTAAAAATCATACAATCCGTACCCTATTTTATCCATCTCACTAATTTTTCAACAACAATCAAGCATATTATCCCTAAAATCATTATCTTTACGGAAAGAAACTTTTAAAACTACAAGCAATATGTTCAATTCATTTGGTAATATTTTCCGGTTAACCAGTTTCGGTGAATCCCATGGACCGGGAGTAGGCGGCGTCATTGACGGCTTCCCTGCCGGTATTAAGGTTGATATGGATTTCGTTCAGCAGGAACTGAACCGCCGCCGTCCCGGACAGTCATTACTTACCACCAGCGCAAGGAGCCTGATACAGTGGAATTCCTTTCAGGTATATTCGAAGGCAAGTCCACCGGTTGCCCCATCGGATTTGTGGTATGGAACAAGAACCAACATTCAAACGACTACGAGAATATCAAGAATCTGTTCCGCCCTTCACACGCAGATTATACTTATATGCAAAAATACGGAATCCGTGATTACCGTGGCGGGGGACGTTCATCAGCACGAGAAACCATTTCGCGCGTAGTAGCAGGAGCTTTAGCCAAATTAGCATTGAAACAACTAGGAATCAGTGTCACAGCTTATACCTCACAAGTAGGATCTGTCAAACTTGATAAAGATTACAAAAGCTATAACCTCGAATTGATAGAAACAAACGATGTGCGTTGTCCCGATCCGGGGAAAGCCAAGGAAATGGCAGAGCTTATCTGGAAAATCAAAGGAGAAGGCGATACAATAGGTGGTGTAGTGAGTTGCCTCATCAAAGGATGCCCTATCGGATTAGGCCAACCCGTATTCGGGAAGTTACATGCCGCACTAGGAAATGCCATGTTAAGTATCAATGCCGTAAAAGGTTTCTCTTATGGACAAGGTTTTGACTCCATGGAACTAAAAGGCAGCGAGCAGAATGATGTATTTTATAATAATAATGGAAGAGTAGAAACAAAAAGTAATTATTCCGGAGGAATACAAGGAGGCATCAGCAACGGACAAGACATTTACTTCCGTGTGGCATTCAAACCAGTTGCCACAATTCTGATGGAGCAACATACTGTAAATATCAACGGCACAGACACGACCATGAAAGCCAAAGGACGTCATGACGCCTGCGTGCTGCCGCGTGCCGTCCCCATTGTAGAAGCCATGGCTGCCATGACCATTTTGGATTATTATCTGATAGACAGGACTACACAACTATAAGAATCATTCAATTATGGAAATAAAACAATACATTAAAGAAAATGAAGCGCGCTTCATGGAGGAACTTTTCAGCCTCATCCGCATTCCCAGCATCAGTGCTTTACCCGAACATAAAGACGATATGCTGGCCTGTGCCTTACGTTGGAAAGAACTTTTGTTGGCAGCCGGAGCAGATGAAGCCATAGTAATGCCCTCACAAGGCAATCCATTGGTATTTGCACAAAAGCATGTAAGCAATAGATGCTCCTACCCTATTGATTTATGCCCACTATGACGTAATGCCTGCCGAGCCGTTGGGCCTTTGGAAAAGCCAACCTTTTGAACCTGAAATTCGCGACGGACACATTTGGGCACGTGGCGCTGACGATGATAAAGGACAAGCTATGATCCAAGTAAAAGCATTCGAATACGTAGTAAAAAACGGACTGCTGAAACACAATGTGAAATTTATTTTCGAAGGTGAAGAAGAAATAGGTTCTCCCAGTCTGAATACCTTCATCAAGGAACATAAGGAATTGCTGAAAGCCGATGTAATTCTAGTTTCGGATACCAGTATGCTAGGCGCGGACCTTCCCTCTCTGACTACAGGTTTACGAGGTCTGGCTTATTGGGAAATAGAAGTGACCGGTCCGAACCGTGACCTTCATTCCGGACACTTCGGCGGGGCGGTAGCTAATCCTATCAATACCCTGTGCAGTATGTTAGCCCAAGTCATTGGCGAAGACGGACACATCACTATCCCCCATTTTTATGACGATGTAGAGAAAGTACCGGCTGCCGAACGTGAGATGATTGCACAAATTCCTTTCGATGAAAAAAATATATGGAAGCATTGGCGTAAAAGCACTGAAAGGTGAAAAAGGATATTCCACTTTAGAACGTAATAGCTGCCGTCCCTCTTTTGATATTTGTGGTATCTGGGGCGGATATACAGGTGAAGGTTCAAAAACCGTACTTCCCTCAAAAGCATATGCCAAGGTATCGTGCCGACTGGTTCCACATCAAAACCACGCAGTTATTTCCCAATTGTTTGTGGACTATATCCAGTCTATCGCTCCGGAATATGTACAAGTAAAAGTAACCCCGATGCACGGGGGCGAAGGATATGTATGCCCCATCACCTTGCCCGCCTATCAGGCTGCCGAAAAGGCTTTGCTAAAGCATTCGGGAAAAACCACTTGCCGTACGCCGTGGAGGAAGTATTCCTATTATCAGTGATTTTGAACAAATCTTAGGTATAAAGACCGTTCTCATGGGATTCGGGTTGGAAAGTGATGCCATCCATTCGCCTAATGAAAACTTCTCTCTGGATATATTCCGTAAAGGAATTGAAGCTGTGGTAGAATTCCATCTCAATTATTAATCAATAATAAAAATGAATGCGGCAACAATCTTTAAAACTCTGACAACTGTTACTCTTTCAATAACATTACTAATGACAGGAGGTTGTAACAATATGGAAACAAAAAAAGAAGAAACAGGAAAAAACACGGCTATAGAAAATATCTTTGCCCGAAAGAGCGTCCGTGCCTATACATCCCAACCGATAGAAAAAGAGAAAGTGGACTTATTAGTAAAAGCTGCTATGGCTGCACCGACAGCAGTAAACAAGCAGCCTTGGGCTTTCGTGGTAGTGGATGACCGTACAGTATTAGATAAACTAGCCGCCGAACTGCCTTATGCCAAGATGACGGCACAGGCTCCACTAGCCATCGTGGTTTGTGGTGATTTAAGCAAAGCTCTGAACGGAGAAAAAGACCGGTACTGGATGCTAGATTGCTCCGCCGCATCCGAAAATTTGTTACTGGCAGCAGAGTCAATGGGGTTGGGAGCGGTATGGACTGCGGTCTATCCGGAGAACGACCGCATTGCAAAGGTAAGGTCAGTCTTATCTTTACCAGACCATATCATTCCTTTCAATTTGATCCCAGTGGGTTATCCACAACATCGGAAGAATCTAAAGATAAATTCAAGACCGAAAATATCCATTATAATAAATGGTAAACAAAGGTCTAGAAATATAAATTAAGTCGCTGGTTTAATATAAATCAGCCGACAATCTCTTTCCATTCATTCATAGTTAATTTTCCTCAATCTCTAGCAGCCTCATCAAGTTTCTTTTTGGTCTTTTCTATCTTGTTTTTAGCTTTATCCAAAGTTTCCCCAACCTCATCAGCTTTATCCTCAATCTGATCCTTGGCATCATCCATCACGTCTTCAACCGATTCTTTGGCTTTTTCTATACGCTCCTCAAATTTATCCTTTCCTTTCTTTTCACCACAAGATGTAACAGCAAACATCGTCATGCACACTAACACTGCAAATAATTGTCTTTTCATACTTTTTCTATTTGATTATAAACTTGATTTTAAACTATGTTCAAATATAAGCATATACCCTATTTCTTACAAATTCAACCTGTTCTTTGATACATATAAAATCTAAATCCGACAGGAAAAAAACTTAATCCCATCAAAAAAAGCCACCATAGCAAGGTGGCTTTCAATATATTAATAAAACATTCAATTCTATACTACCTGTCAAACTACTTTGTAGCAGGAGTCGTTTTAGCAGGAGCCGTCTTTATATTAATAAGAATACTATTTTCAACCCCTTCCTTGGTTACATATATTATTCTATATGCCTTCACCCCTTCTTCTTTCAGAGAAAGAGAAGCACTTTTAAGAGTCGATTCGGGATATTTTTGGCTATGGCATCTTTAACAGATTGAGGAACCTCTTTCAGGTCTATGTTTTAAATCCGTCTTCAACGGCAACTGTATCATTCTTTACTTTCATGGTATCATCAGCCATGACAAAAGTTCCTACACCAAAAAGGAATACAAGTGATAAAAATATCTTTTTCATAATGGTTAAATTTAAATGTTTACCTACCGACAGATATCATAAAAGACAAGAAAAATATACATCATATTCAGTCATTTTTCTCCATTAGAATATCTTCGTTAAGTAAGAATACTAAATTAAGAAAACTATATTGAGAACTAAATTATTAAGAAAAGAAGTACATACCAAATATATAAACTAAAGTTTGTGGAAATAAACATTCTTTAATCCACACCAGCTTATGCTTTCACAGCCCTATCTATTCCAACTTTCCTAGCCATTAAGTAAAAAAGCTTCTGTAGAGATAGTTGTACAAACGTTTGGCATAATGCCGCAAAATACGTACTTTTGCGACTCATTTATAAAATACTATTTGAATGAAAGCACTAAAAGAACGCATTTTACGGGACGGAAAATGTTTCGAAGGAGGAATACTGAAAGTAGACAATTTCATCAATCACCAAATGGATCCTATCCTCATGAAATCCATTGCTGTAGAATTTGTACGCCGTTTTGCCTCTACCAATATCAATAAAGTTATGACCATCGAAGCCAGTGGTATAGCTCCCGCCATCATGGTAGGCTACTTACTGGAACTTCCTGTTGTCTTCGCCAAGAAAAAGAAACCCGTCACAATGGAAAATATGCTCACCACCAGTGTATATTCATTTACTAAAGACCGTTCTTATGATGTATGCGTCAGCAAAGATTTCCTGTCCAAAGGAGACCGTGTTCTTTTTATTGACGACTTTCTCGCCAACGGCAATGCAGCCAAGGGGATCATCGATTTGGTAGAAAAAGCCGGGGCCGAACTATCCGGAATGGGATTCATCATCGAAAAAGCATTCCAACATGGCGGAGATTATTTGCGTAATGCAGGTATCCGCGTAGAGTCATTGGCCATCATTGAAAGTCTGGACAATTGTGAAATCAAAATAAGATAATCCCATGCAGGAATCTCAAACCGCCCAATCCAATACCGGACTGATTTACGGATTGAACGACCGCCCTCCTGTACGAGAGGCCATTTTGCCGCCATACAGCATTTGCTTGCTATTTTTGTAGCCATCATTACTCCGCCTCTTATCATCGCTGGAGCATTAAAACTGGATTTGGAAACGACCAGTTTCCTAGTATCCATGTCTCTCTTTGCCTCAGGTATTTCTACCTTTATCCAATGTAAACGGATAGGAGGTATCGGCACCGGCCTTTTATGTATCCAAGGAACTAGTTTTTCATTTATTGGTCCTATCATCTCGGCAGGTATGCTGGGCGGACTTCCACTGATTTTCGGCACTTGCATCGTGGCATCATCTGTAGAGATGGTCATCAGCCGCATCTTAAAATATACCCGTAAAATAATCACCCCTCTGGTATCAGGTATTGTAGTCACTTTGATTGGAATGAGCCTGATAAAAGTAGGTATCACAGCTTGTGGCGGAGGTGTCTCCGCCCAAAGCAACGGCACTTTCGGAAGTTTTGAGAATCTAGGTCTAGCTCTACTGGTACTCATTCTCATTATCCTTTTTAATAGAAGTTCCAACCGCTACCTACGCATGAGTTCCATCGTTATCGGCTTGATTATAGGATATTTAGTTGCCTGGGGTCTCGGTAGAATTGATTTCTCGGCAGTACAAAGTTTTGGTGGTTTCAATATTCCCCTCCCATTCAAATACGGACTGGATTTCGACTTCTCCGCATTCATAGCTTTGGGATTAATATTTTTGATAACAGCCATAGAAGCCTATGGAGACATTACTGCCAATTCTCTGATATCAGGAGAACCTGTAGAAGGAAAAGTATTCATCAAACGTGCTTCAGGAGGAATTTTGGCAGACGGATTCAATTCGATGCTGGCAGGTATTCTCAATTCTTTTCCAAACTCCGTTTTCGCGCAAAATAACGGCATGATACAACTGACAGGAGTAGCCAGCCGATATGTAGGCTATTACATTGCAGGTTTCCTTATTTTATTAGGATTATTTCCCAGTGTAGGATTAATTTTCTCCCTAATGCCCGAACCTGTATTGGGAGGCGCTACTTTACTGATGTTCGGAACAGTGGCTTCAGCAGGCATTCGTATTATCGCAGCACAAAAGATTAACCGGAAAGCAACATTAGTCATCGCACTTAGTTTCGCTTTAGGTTTAAGTGTAGAAATGGTTCCTGAAATACTATGTCAATTTCCAGAATCAATAAAGAATATTTTCTCATCCGGCATTACAACAGGTGGAGTTACTGCCATCATTCAAATGCACTGATACGGATGAAAGAGTAAAAACAAGTAATTTTCTCATAAATTGGAACTAAAGCATTAACTTTCTTTGCAAATCAGCAAAGGAAGGGAGAATAATATATATCTTTGCTCCAAAATATGATTATGACTACAGAGGATTTACAGAACCTATATCAAACTTACCTCGGAGAAGTACCCGAAGAGATTGTAGAATTACCCTCATCCGGTTCCAACAGGCGTTATTTCCGGCTGACCGGAACTAAAAAACTGATTGGCGTATACGGCACCTCCAAAGAAGAAAATGAAGCCTTTCTTTATATGGCAGCACACTTCCGCAAGAAAGGTCTTCCTGTTCCAGAAGTATACATCTGTTCTGAAGACAAGAATTGTTATCTGCAAGAAGATTTAGGAGATATCCTTTTATTCAACGCTATTGAAAAAGGGCGGGCGACCAGCGTCTTCTCCGAAGAGGAGAAAGAAATGCTGCGCAAGACCATCCGCTTACTGCCTTCTATCCAATTTGCCGGAGCAGACGGCTTTGATTTTTCACACTGTTATCCCCAAGCCGAATTCAACCAACGTTCTATCCTTTGGGACTTGAACTATTTTAAATACTGCTTTTGAAAGCTACCGGGCTGGAGTTCCAAGAAGACAAGCTGGAAGATGACTTTCAAAAAATGAGTGATGTACTGCTACGCAGTTCTTCCGCCACTTTTATGTATCGGGATTTCCAAAGCAGAAACGTGATGATAAAGGATGGAGCACCCTGGTTCATTGATTTCCAGGGAGGACGTAAAGGACCGTTTTTCTATGATGTAGCCTCTTTCTTATGGCAGGCTAAAGCTAAATTTCCCGAAACTCTGCGCAATGAACTGTTGGAAGAATATATAGACGCCCTATGTAAATATAAACCGTAGACCGTGATTATTTCTTCAACCAACTGCGTCATTTCGTGCTCTTCCGCACCTTGCAAGTATTGGGAGCTTACGGTTTCCGTGCTATTTCGAAAAGAAGCCACATTTATCCAAAGTGTACCATACGCCATTGAGAACCTGAGGCAATTACTTCATAATGAATATCCCGAGTATCCCTATTTATGCTCCGTACTAAGGGAACTTACCGAACTGAAGCAGTTCAAGGATGATTTGAAGAAACGGCAACTCACAGTGAAAGTCATGAGTTTCGCCTATAAGAAAGGTATTCCCGATGATCCTACAGGCAACGGTGGAGGGTATGTCTTCGATTGCCGCGCCGTAAATAATCCCGGAAAATACGAACGTTATAAACCTTTCACCGGGCTGGATGAGCCGGTCATTCGCTTTCTGGAAGAAGACGGTGAAATATTCCCATTTCTGGATGCTGCTTATTCTTTAGTAGACGCTTCGGTAAAACGATATATGGAACGCGGATTCAGTAACTTATCTATATGTTTTGGCTGCACAGGAGGACAACATCGTTCTGTTTATTCGGCACAACACATGGCAGAACACCTCAATAAAAAATTCGGTATAAAAGTAGAGTTAATACACCGAGAACAGAATATAGAACAAACATTTGAAAGAACATTATGAAAGCAATGATTTTGCAGCCGGACTAGGCAGCCGACTTAAACCTTTAACAGACACCCGGCCTAAAGCATTAATAACGGTGGGTGGAAAAACCATGTTAGAGCACATCATCTTAAAACTGAAAGCAGCAGGATTTGATGAAATAGTAATCAATGTACACCACTTTTCCAATCAGATTCTCGCTTTTCTGGAAGCTAACCAGAACTTCGGAATCGATATACAAATCTCGGACGAGACAGACTGTCTGCTTGATACGGGCGGCGGTTTGGAAAGAGCATACTACTTATTACATCATCCTGAGGATATGTTTACCAAAGAAGGCGAAACTCCGTATGAACTGATATTCGAAAATCTGATGAAAGGAATGGATGAGGAAGAAATAATCGAAAGAGGCTTAGGAATTATGCGGAAAGAATGCTACTTGCTCCACAATGTAGATATCCTTTCCAATTGCGATTTTGAAGTCTTATGTATTATCATCAGAATAGTTCTAACATCAATGCCACCCTTTTAGTCAGCCCACGCAAGACCTCCCGTTATCTGTTGTTTAATGACGACAATCTGTTACGTGGCTGGGTCAATAAAGACACCATGGAAACCAAACCGGCAGGACTCCGGTATAAAGAAGGGGAATATCGGGAATACGCCTATAGCGGGATACAAGTGACTACTCCTAAAATTTTAAATCTCCTTCCCAGAGGAAAATATTCCATTATCGATTTCTATCTCTCCATATGTCACAGAGTCGACATCCAGTGCTATGTAGAAGATGATTTGCAATTGCTTGATATCGGTAAACCGGAAAATCTGGAAAAAGCGGAAGAGTTTCTCAGTAAATTATAACCAGTCCAAGAAATATATCCAATAAAACAGCTTCTTATTCTTTCGGATAAAATGGGCAGATAAAAAAAAAAAGTCGTAACTTTATGAAGTGCCCCCCAAAAGTTTTGTGTCTAACTTTTGGGGGACACTTCATTATGACCAAAGGTTCAATTTATTTTTTTGAGCTTCCTCCAAAGATACCGTTTTTACCTGTTTGGTACTGTTTTTCAGACGAAGTTCCTCATATTCTTTGTTCAGCCTTTCCACAAATTCAGAAGAAGATTCCGGATTCAGCAAACGGGCGGCTACCAAGGCATTCTGTGAAGCATCTTTCATGTGAATGACCGGACCTCCATAAACAGGTGCTATTTTCAAGGCAGTATGCAGCTTGGAAGTAGTGGCTCCTCCAATCATAATGGGAATGTCCAGCCCCGCACGCTTTAACTCTACAGCCACATGCGCCATTTCTTCCAATGATGGAGTAATCAGCCCGCTTAATCCTATTATATCCACCTTTTCCTCTATAGCCTTCCGGACTATCATTCAGCAGGAACCATCACGCCAAGGTCTATAATTTCATAGTTATTACAAGCCATGACCACTGATACGATATTCTTCCCAATATCATGCACATCCCCTTTTACGGTAGCCATCAATACCTTTCCAGCGCTGCGGGCACCTTCTTGTTTATCAGCCTCAATAAGAGGTTGCAAAATAGCTACTGCCTTTTTCATGGTACGAGCAGTCTTCACAACTTGCGGTAAGAACATTTTCCCTGCTCCAAACAGCTCTCCTACCCTATTCATACCTTCCATCAACGGACCTTCAATAATATCCACCGCCTTAGGATATAGTTTCACCGCTTCCGCCAAATCTTCTTCCAAGTGATCACCAATACCTTTTATCAAGGCATACTGAAGACGTTTCTCTACCATCGTCCTCACGCCACACATCCTGCTTTACGGCTTCTGTTCCGGTCGCCGTATTTTTCAATGCCTCAGCAGTTTCTATCAAACGTTCGGCAGCATCGGGCCTACGGTTTAAGACTACATCCTCTATCCGTTCCAGCACATCAGCAGGAATATCTGTATAAAGCACCGAAGTAGCAGGATTTACAATACCCATATCCATACCTTGACGAATAGCATGATAAAGGAATACGGCATGCATTGCCTCACGGATATAATTATTTCCACGGAAAGAGAACGACAGATTGCTTACACCACCACTGATATGTGCTCCGGGTAAATTCTTCTTTATCCATCCGGTGGCATTGATAAAGTCTACCGCATAATTATTATGCTCTTCAATACCAGTAGCCACAGCCAGTACATTGGGATCGAAAATGATATCATGAGGATTAAAGCCTACCTGCTCCGTCAATATTTTATAAGCACGGGCACATACTTCAATTTTACGTTCAAAAGTATCTGCCTGTCCTTTCTCATCAAAAGCCATCACCACAGTGGCAGCTCCCAATTTCTTTATCAGACGGGCATGTTCTATAAATTTCTCCTCCCCTTCCTTCAAAGAAATAGAATTGACAATAGATTTTCCTTGCAGACATTTCAGTCCGGCCTCAATGACTTCCCACTTGGAAGAGTCAATCATGATGGGTACACGGGCTATATCAGGCTCGGACATGACCAGATTCAAGAAAGTAGTCATCTCCTCCCGGGCATCCAGCAAACCGTCATCCATATTCACATCAATCACCAAAGCACCGTCTTCCACCTGCTTGCGGGCGATACTTAGCGCTTCCTCATATTTCTTTTCATTGATTAAACGGAGAAATTTACGGGATCCAGCCACATTGCAACGCTCACCTACATTAATAAAATTCATTTCGGGAGTCTGCTCCAACAGTTCCAACCCGGAAAGCCACAGCCTCTCAGGAGTGGTGGCAGGGATATGAGGAGGCACCCAGGCAGAACCGGAAACAATCAATTCCTGATATTTTGCAATATATTCCTCCGTTGTACCACAACAACCACCGATAATGTTCACTAATCCTTCATCGATATATTCCTTCACTTCTGAAGCCATTTCCTCTGGAGTCTGGTCATACTGTCCCAAACTGTTGGGAAGTCCGGCATTGGGATAAGCACTTATATAATAAGGTGCGCGTGCGGCCAGCCCTTCCAAAAAAGGTTTCAATTGTTTCGCTCCGAATGAGCAGTTCAGACCGATAGAAAAAATAGGCGCGTGCTGTACGGATGCCAAAAAAGCATCCAATGTTTGCCCCGAAAGAGTACGTCCTGCAATATCCGAAACAGTAACAGAAAGCATAAGAGGAACCTCGCGCCCTGTCTTCTTCATTGCCGTTTCCGCAGCATAAATGGCCGCTTTGGCATTCAGGGAGTCGAAAATGGTTTCTATCAGAAGCGCATCCACCCTCCTTCCAGCAGGGCCTCCATTTGTTCCTGATAGGCGGTGGCCAGTTCATCGTATGTCAAAGCACGCAAGGCCGGATTATTGACATCCGGACTCATGGAACAAGTCTTGTTAGTAGGACCTACCGAACCTGCTACAAATCTAGGTTTACGAGGGGTCTTCGCGGTATATTCATCGGCCAGTTCGCGAGCAAGTCTGGCAGCGGCCAGATTAATCTCACGACACAAATCCTGCATATGATAGTCTGCCATCGAAATCCGTTGGGCATTGAACGTATTTGTTTCAATAATATCAGCTCCCGCTTCCAGGTATTTGCGGTGAATGTCCTTTATCACATCTGGACGGGTAAGGCAAAGCAAATCATTATTACCTTTCATTTGTCCGGGTATCTCGGCAAAAACGCTCTCCGCGAAAATCCTGTTCGGACAGGTTGTACCGTTGTATCATGGTTCCCATCGCACCGTCAAGGATGAGGACCCGCTCGTTGATTATTTGTTTTAATGTAGCCATAGGTCTATTTTTTAGGCACGAATTACACGGACAACACGGATTTCCTCTGTGGTTGCTACAACCGGGAACCGTGAAATTCATGTAATCCGTGCCTAATTATTATAAAATATTTATCTTTTAAACATACGGTCCATTTCGCGACGGTCGTCTTTTTCTTTCAACGACTCGCGCTTATCATATTGTTTTTTACCTTTTGCCAATGCGACAACCAACTTTGCCAGTCCTTTTTCATTAATAAACAGACGGACAGGAACAATCGTAAAACCGGGATTCTTTCCGGCTTCTTCCAATTTTCGCAGTTCTTTCTTGCTCAACAATAATTTGCGTTCTCGACGGGCGGAGTGGTTATTATATGAACCATAGAAGTACTCGGCAATGTGCATATTCTTCACCCACAACTCGCCTTGCACAAAATAACAATAGGTATCTACCAAGCTGGCTTTGCCCAAACGGATGGATTTTATCTCAGTTCCCGTGAGCACGATACCTGCCGTGTACGTATCGATAAATTCATAATCGAACGATGCACGCTTATTCTTTATATTAACAGGAGTCGGTTTCATTAATTCAAAATAACAGATAACTCATTAAACACAGCGGCAATCAATGCCGGACAAACAATTATAATAACTGAAGCAATCAAGGTGTATCGTGTCAGTTTCTCTTCATTTACCTTCATCAGGGTACGTGCACCTTCGAACACCACAAATACGGTGTAAAATTGCAATATCCAATGAAGGATGGAAATAGAAAACAACCCGCTGACAATATCGAGCACAAAAGTCACTACCATAGAATAACCTACAAACTGCTGATTTAGTTCATACTGGTCTTCACGCCCTAAAAGTTTCTTGCCCAATTGGTCTATGGCGTATGCCGCCAAAAATATCCTCCAAACAAGGATACAAATATAGCACAACATCGTGTCATCGCTATTTGGAAAGCAGCGACTCCTTCCGTATTTCCTATGAATGTACCTATAAAAACGGATAAACCACATAAGCCTATCATGGGATAAACAAATGCTCCCAACACTTTACGCCTATCCTCTTCTCTGCTAATTTCCTCCCACACTTTTGCCGGAGACGAAATCAACGCTATTACTCGCTTAAATAAATCTTTGTAGTTCAATGCCTAATCTATTTACCTCTGTTCAACTTCAATGAAATGCAAAGGTAATTAATTCACTGGAATAAACGAATAAAAAACGCATACTTCTCTTGGGGGAATCAAAAAATAAGAGTACTTTTATTATAAATTTAGAAGAAGGACAAATATAACTAAGGCAAAATGACAAAAGAAAAAACTTTGAAAGCTTTAGAATATAAAAAACTAAATGTTAATTTAAAAGAAGGATGTCTGGGAATTTTCTCTCCATAGGGAATGCATAGCTTTATAATCAGGTTCATCCTTAAAAGATCTTATCCATACCTCTAAACCTTTCTTGCCGTATGGTTAAGGGTTTTCTTCCTGCCTGTTTTATCTCCGCAAGCTTGGAGTTAACTCATAGTCTTGGGAGATAACTCCAAAACTTATGGAGATAACTCCAAAGGCTATGGAGATAGAATACATCCGCATAAAAAGGTTTAATCAAGAGATAGAAAATGTTTATGCAACAGGAACGAATGCGATATGTTGTTATTACGGCAGCAGAAAGATCGAACCGTTTAAAAATTCATGTTAACTCTTTTCACATGCAGGAGGTATATACTGAATCTAAAGAAAGATATGAACAGGAAAATAAGAAGTAGTCCCCGTCAAATTTCTATCCCCCTTATCTTATGAATTGAACCATATAGTTCCATTAAATAAAAAATCCCCTTCAACCGTAGCTGAAGAGGATTTTACTATATAATAAAATATCATTAATAGCTTGCTTGCATATTCGAAGCACTACATTTCACTGTAGAAACAAGTTCTTTATCATTTTCTCCCTTTGCCGTCACCTTAACTACAATAGTATCACTCTTAGGCACTACTTGATCGAAAATATCACGAAATTTCATATCATTAAAAGGCATATGGAAACTAATCAAAGCACTCCCTGTCTGATAAGCATCATCAGCTCCTTTGGTCTGTTGAAGTTTTGTCACCAATGTATCCTCTTTGGCTTCTACAGCATATAAATGGAAATCGTTCATACTCAGCTGTTCTTTAGTTTTAAAAGTAAAAGGTACGTTAACATATCCATTTATGGCCCATATCTTATTATTAGAATCTTCCAATGACACTAGTGCATAATCAGTTCTCAATGTATCAGACTGAACATTAAAATCTTTATAATTCAAAATAGCCAATACGCCAACTTCACTTACCTTATAAGACTTTTTCCCTTCTGTAATTGCTTCTCCTTCCATCAATTTGATCCCTACCTGCGCACGCTTGTAATAACTGCCGTCAGATGCCTTAAGACCAGCCAATACACTTGAAGCCACTGGAGTATAAGTATATCCCCATGCATCTCCTTTCAGAACGGTTCCACCAAAAATACTACCTTCTTCCACAGTAACGATCTCATAAAGATCATAATTGGAGCCGCTATCACCATCATTCAAACAAGAACTAAAAGTAAACACCGATACTAACCCAGCAAATATTGCTGCCAATTTCATTTTTTTCATTTTCTTCTTTATAATTATTAGGGTTTGCAAAATTAAATAAAAGAACCGGTTTCCAAGAAAGAAACTTAATTCTTTTTATTGTTTTAATGATTAAATGAAAAATTGGCTTAAATACTGCGTCGTCACTTACTTTTTAACATTATTTTTATTTCATATCTCATTCTCTGATAAGACTTGCTTTATCTTTTGTTTAGCTATTTTTCCACTGAGATTCACTTGTACTCTATCTGCCATTAACCCATTAATAAAAATTAATACATAAAAGAACAAGCAGTTTAGCTATAGTACCACTTTATTTCCTATCTTTGAAACAAAACACCCATTAACCATAAAATCTAGAATATTATGCTAATACTCAAGAAATCATGTAAAGCATTGATCACCGCCCTATGTACATTGTTTATATACTCTTGCAGCAGCAATGATAAACTGGATATCAACAATTATCAGTTGCAATCCATTCAATGGAAACTTAGTGCAAATGATGCCGAGAAAGTCGATACAATTGAGTTGCCTCCTAAAATAACCAGCAACAATACAGAAGAACCTATGTCTATCACTTTTTCATTTGAAAAAAACATAAAAGAGACATCACAATTTTACAGTGACGACCCGGAACTATTCAATTCTTTGACTTTAAAAGAGAATATATTGGTTGATATTACAGCTAATGCCAGTACCTTGAGTTCTGAATATAGAAAATTATCATCCGACTTACATGCACCTCTATCCCTTAACGAAACAGTGCTTTCCCCTCTATATAAATCAAAAGAAACACTAAAACTTTCTCCACATACAAAAGTAACGACTGAATGTAAAATATATATCAAAGAATATACAGCAACCTATTTGGCTATTTTTGCAAATGACAAAGGAGAAACTATAGAGATGAGTGGCAAATGGAAAGGAGCATTCAATAAAGGTTCCAAGGTTACTTATATTCTTAAAGATATAAAATGAAACATTTGAATTTAATATAGGGTAATGAAGTGGACTACAGCATAACCAATCCTCATCTACCCTATATTTTTCAAGAACATTTTTTTAAATCAGCCTATGACTAAAAGAATCGGCATAAATATATAGTTAAATATGTAATCTACATGATACCTGTATATTATTTTTGCCGATAAGATAAATTTCCATTCCTACCGATTCGGTAAAATAAACTATTTATGAACACTGTATCTTCAACGAATACATCCAAACAAGCCCTAAATTTATGACCGATTTCACCCCGTGGACACTCTTTGTCGATACAGGCATCATCTCAGTATTGCTACTGCTCGGCAAACTCATGAGAGTAAAAATAAGATTCATCCAAAAGCTGTTCATTCCCCCAGTCTGTTGGCCGGGTTTATGGGACTGGCCTTGGGACCTCACGGTTTCGGCATCATTCCTCTTTCCACCCAAACAGGAACTTATGCCGGCATATTGATAGCCTTCATTTTCGGCGCTCTCCCCCTCACCTCACAAAAGGCAGCCAAAGGAGATGCAGACAATATAGGCAGCATGTGGGCATATTCACAGGCAGGAATGTTGTTGCAATGGGCTTTTGGAGGACTGTTGGGATTGCTTGTCCTGAACCGGATATGGCCCTTGAACCTGCCTTCGGCATCACTATGCCAAGCGGCTATTGCGGCGGGCACGGTACAGCAGCAGCCATCGGACAGGCTTTCAGCCAGTTCGGATATGACGAAATTCTAACTTTGGCCATGACTGCCGCCACCTTCGGTATCGTAGCAGCAGTCATTATCGGATTGATCATTATAAAATGGGGGACAAAGAAAGGGCACACCTCCTTCCTCGCCAATTACGATGACCTTCCTCACGAATTACAGACAGGCCTGTTGCCCGGCGACAAACGGGAAAGCATGGGTGAAAGTTCTTGCTCTTCCATCTCCATTGACCCGCTGACCTTCAATCTTATCATTGTAGCAGTGATAGCATTAGGCGGATACTGCATCAGCAAAACAGTATCCCAACTTTATGCCGGGGTTTGAACTGCCGGTATTCAGTTGCGCATTTGTGGTGGGTATGTTCATCAAAAGATATTCGACAAAACAAAGACCAGTGATTATGTCTGCCCGCAAACCATAGGACACATCAGCGGAACTTTTACCGATTTTCTGGTAGCTTTTGGAATTGCTTCCATTAAAATATCTGTTGTAATAGAGTACATCATACCCTTATTAATTCTGTTAGTCTCAGGATTAATTGCAACCCTGATTTATGTTCTGGTCATGGCTCGCAAATTAATGAAAGACTGTTGGTTCGAGAAAGCTATCTTCACATGGGGATGGTTTACAGGAACTATGGCTATGGGCATCGCATTGCTCCGCGTTGCAGACCCCAAAATGCGCAGCCGATGCTGGATAACTATGCACTGGCTTACTTGTTCATCGCCCGGTAGAGATTTCCCTGATAACTTTCGCTCCGGTAGCTTTCTTGAACGGTTACGGCTGATGTTTACAGGAATCTGCCTAGCGGCAGGACTTGCCGTGCTGGCAACCGCTTATATCAAAGGCTGGTCTATCAAGAAACAATAAATGACACAGGAATAACAAAACAGAAAAAGTAAGTTAACTTACTTGACCAAATAACATAGGTTCGTCAGCCAACGAACTATCTTACTTAGCCATTGAAGCCAATTTACTTTTTTATATCAAAACTCATGAGTCTATACCAGGCAAACGTACGCAAAAGTCCTTGTCATACAATCTCCGCAAACTCCTCAATATGATTGTCCACATATTCTGCAATCCGGACAGTTACCAACTCTTCCATATCCATGAACTGCTCTTCCAACTCATCAAAGGCCTCGTATTGCTCATACATTGCCATAAATTCCTCATCATCCCTGTCCTTTTCCAAATCAGCACGGTTCTCATCATATATTTTCTTCGCGCTATAAATCAATTTGGCAAATTCTTTCGCTCCAAACTGCCGCATTGCTTTTGCAAAAGGATTATCAAAGATATAAGGTCCAAAACCATTCTGTATCAATTGCACAAAACCACCTTCATTTATTTCTTCACGCAAGAAATGATACCCCAACAATGAATGCTGGTAACCATTGAGCAAAGGCATTGTTTCCGCATTGACAACACCTCCTGTCACCTCTAGGTATTTATCTATAAACACCTTCAAAAACCATCCATACCCTCTTCCGCACCTCGGCGCAAAGCTTCGTCTGTAATTGCTATTTTATTTGCTTCCATTCCTATCATTGTAATATAGGTACAAAGATAGAGGTTTCATCGGAAAGAAAAAACATTTTGGCAACTCTAGTTTGCAAAATACTGTCCTACAATAAATTTATTTTATTTAAAGATAAAAAAGTGACGGGCAACAAGTTGCAGAAAAGAATAAAACGACTAACTTTGTGGGCGAAAAGAATAACCAATCTTTTCACGTGGTTTACGAATATTTATTTTATTACCAAAAAACGTAAAGAATATGACTTATTCACACGAAGTAGAACACATGTGTGTTGTGAAAAAAGGTCCTAATCACGGACCAGCTCCTATTCCTGAAGAAGGAAAGTGGGTAAAATCAAAAGAAATTAAAGACATCTCTGGTTTGACACACGGTATTGGCTGGTGTGCTCCTCAGCAGGGTGCTTGTAAACTAACCCTTAACGTAAAAGAAGGCATCATCAGGAAGCATTGGTAGAAACTATCGGTTGCTCCGGTATGACTCACTCAGCCGCTATGGCTGCTGAAATTCTTCCGGGTAAGACTGTATTGGAAGCATTAAACACTGACTTGGTTTGTGATGCTATCAACACAGCAATGCGCGAACTATTCCTTCAAATCGTTTACGGACGTACTCAGTCAGCCTTCTCAGAAGGCGGTCTGATTATCGGTGCCGGTTTGGAAGACTTGGGTAAAGGTCTTCGCAGCCAGGTAGGTACTTTGTATGGTACTTTGGCTAAAGGTCCCCGTTACCTTGAAATGGCTGAAGGTTACATCAAAAACGTATTCCTGGATAAGAACGACGAAATCTGCGGTTACGAATTCGTTCACATGGGTAAGTTCATGGACGAAATCAAGAAGGGTACTGATGCTAATGAAGCATTGAAGAAAGTTACAGGTACTTATGGACGTGTAACTGAAGAACAAGGAGCTGTTAAGAAAATTGATCCACGTCACGAATAATTATAAGGAGGAAAGAATATGATTAGAGAAGTAAAATTCGAAAGCCAAGACCGTCGTATCAAACAGATCATTGCTGCTTTGAACGAAAACGGCATCAAAGACATCGAAGAAGCTAACGCAATCTGCGAAGCTGCCGGACTTGATCCTTATAAAACTTGTGAAGAAACTCAGCCTATCTGTTTCGAAAATGCCAAGTGGGCTTACGTAGTAGGTTCTGCCATTGCATTGAAGAAAGGTTGCAAAAACGCTGCTGAAGCTGCCGAAGCTATCGGTATCGGTCTGCAGGCATTCTGCATTCCGGGTTCTGTAGCCGACGACCGTAAAGTAGGTATCGGTCACGGTAACCTGGCTGCTATGTTGCTGCGCGAAGAAACTAAATGTTTCGCATTCCTGCAGGTCACGAATCATTCGCTGCTGCCGAAGGTGCTATCAAAATCGCTGCAAAAGCAGACAAAGTACGTAAAGAACCTCTGCGTTGCATCTTGAACGGTTTGGGCAAAGACGCTGCACAGATCATCTCTCGTATCAACGGATTTACATACGTTCAGACTGAATTCGATTATTTCACAGGTGAACTGAAAGTAGTTCGTGAAATCGCTTATTCTGACGGTCCTCGTGCAAAAGTGAAATGCTACGGAGCTGATGATGTTCGCGAAGGTGTAGCTATCATGTGGAAAGAAGGTGTAGACGTATCAATCACCGGTAACTCTACTAACCCGACTCGTTTCCAACATCCGGTTGCAGGTACTTACAAGAAAGAACGTGTTCTTGCAGGTAAGCCTTATTTCTCAGTTGCATCAGGTGGTGGTACAGGTCGTACTCTTCACCCGGATAACATGGCTGCCGGTCCTGCTTCTTACGGTATGACGGACACTATGGGTCGTATGCACTCAGACGCTCAGTTCGCTGGTTCTTCATCTGTTCCCGCTCACGTGGAAATGATGGGATTCCTGGGTATCGGTAACAACCCGATGGTAGGATGTACAGTGGCTTGTGCTGTAGACGTTGCTACTGCTTTGAGCAAGTAATATAATACATTGCCAATATATAAATCCCTATAACCATTGCAGTTATAGGGATTTTTATTTCCAGTAATTTCATTCGTTTACTGATGACCCACCCCTCCTATTTTCAATATCAATCAAAAGTATTGCAAATAATTGTCTAAAATTACGGAATGAAATTGGTTCTTTAAATCATAAATCGGTTATACAATTAAGAGTTGGTTTAGGATAAAAGGAGGTCAAAACGAAGATTATTTATATGCAATCTGGCATTTGAAAATTTAAAAACAAGCAAAATTCAACAACCTGTTTTATCCTGCATATACTCAAAGAACGATTATCATAATATAAAATTGACGAGCAAGAAAAACTAGATCAAATCCCTGTATCTTAAATATTATCAAAAAAAGGAAGGCTGTTTTCACGCCCTCCTGTCTGTCCGCACAATTATATAATCCCGTATTTGCAGTATCTCACAGAAGGTAGAGTTAGCTGATGCCTAACATGATAGCCCCTTTACCTAGTTGTTTTCGGTCTGTTCGAACTAATATACATTTTAATATCAGACTTCCCCTGCCAAATTCACATCAAAAACGAGGTTTTACAAATTTGTCATCTGGAGATGTAAAAGACAACCCCGGAACAGAACGGCGGATATCTTTATAGGCATGTTCTTTAATCAGTGAATAATCTGTAGCATCCAAAGCATAGTAATAATCATCTTTATCTGTCGATAACTTTACAGTCCAGTCAAACATATTTCCAAAGATGGTCAACTCATCTTTTGCCGGATCGAAACCGGGGAGAGCTGATTTCACCAAACTTCCATCACTATTGATAATATAAAAATGATGCTTGCTATCTACATATACCCAAAGTCCGACGGCTACGGAATTCAGTAATAAACACATATTCCGGCAAGACTCCTTCAGGCAACTGAATAGCTTTCACATACGGACGTCCTTTGGTGCACTTCAGATGGAACAATTTATGGTTGGCATCTAAAACCAGATATCCCTCATCATAGTCTTTACGAGTAGTTGGATTGCCCGAAGCATAGCATGCAGGAAAAGCAAACCCTTTCTGAACCAGCATATCCGTAAACAATTTGCTTTTCGCCTCATCGATACAATTCGTCTCCATACGAATAAATTCTATACCTTTATCGGTAAAACGGAATGCATCTTCGGGCATTTTCAAATCCACCGTTTGGACATGGACTCCATCAGAAAATAGAGTCCTGTCTGGGAAGCATTGATGGCTGACGGCACACTCTTGAAAGTAAAGTTTGTCAATTGAATATCTTTCGGACTAACTGCCTTACCACAAATGGTATCAGGGAAACGTTCGTCCGCCGTAAGCTGGCGCACATAGAGAGAAGGCAACAAACTGTCTACCTGCTGTTGTGTATATGTATTGCCTTTCGTATCATAGCGGTGAAGTTGCTTATTCTCATCTAGTTGTGTAATAACAAAATCACCAAGTACGGAACTATACATAGTAAAAGGAGTTTTGACAGGCTTCAGTGTGAGAAAAGCATAACACCAAGGCAACTGCCATACAAGCAGGACAGCTACGGTAATATAAAAAAATATTTTGCTGAATCGAATCATGTTTGTTTGATTTTTTAATAATAAACATTCAATTAGTCTTGCTTACCGGCCTTGAACCGTACCACAGAAATCCACGAAAGAGAAGCGGCAAGCAACGTATAAAGTGTCAGACAGAGCAAGAAACTATTATATGCCTCTGCTCCCGGAGCCAGAAAGTAGACACGGAAAATCAATGCCGCAATAATCAGATTCAAAACCCTGCGCTTCCATGTGGGTTCCAGGCAAATCCATGAAACAAGCAGATAACCGGCAAATCCGGCAAGAAACCATGGAGCCGCAGATAATAAAACACGCTGCACCAACTCACTTGTAAAATGTTGTGGCAGATAAACTCCCATCATAATAAAACTCATAGCAAAACAGGTCACCAGTGCAAGTACGCCATAGGCCAACATTGACATGACCATTTTCTTCTGTGAATAAGGCAAATGCAAAGTAAGCTTCAAACACTTACGTTGCATCTCGGGGAAAACTGTACGGCAGCAAGCAAGATACCGATAAGTAAAGGGACAAATTGCAACAAATCAATAAATATAGCATCCTTCTGGACCATCACTACCCATAAATGATCGATTCCCTGTATGGCAATGGTACGGCCAATACGAAGCATGGAATATCCTGTGATCCCTATCATAAAAAGAGTTGCCAGCAACCAATACCAACGCGTTTTATCCACTCTTTATAAAATATGGCTTGTATCATATTTCTTCTATTTAGTTTACATATTAATACTTTCCGGTAAGACCGATAAAGGCATCTTCCAGACTTACATTTTCGTGCTGCAAACCAGTAAAGGGAACTTGACTTTCCTTCAACAGTTTCTCCACATCCACGGGAGGCAAAAAGGAGTACGTTTCCAAGGTTTGACGAATGACAGCCGGATGATAGCAAGTTGCCGGCAACTGAGGCTGATAACCCTCGGGCACAGTACAAGTATATCTTCTCAGCTCTTTCATCAACGTTTCAATAGGCTGTTGAATAAGGATAGAGCCATAATCCATAATAATACAATCATCAATCAACCGCTCCATATCCTGAATAATATGGGAAGTCAGGAAAACAGTCTTGTTCTCGGAACGGGCATAATCACGTAAATAATCCACAAAAAGACGGCGATAGCCCGGATCAAGTCCTAAAGAGAAATCATCCAGAATCAACAACTCCGGATTTTGTGCCAGGATCAGTCCCAATGCCACTTGCGAACGCTGTCCGTTCGACATTCTTGAGATACGTTGTCCCGGAGCTACCTTCAATTTATTCATCAAGTCATAATAAGCCTCCTTTTTCCATTGTCCCGGATAAAAAGAAGCATAAAACTTTTTCTATTTGTGTGATATTCATAAACTGATATTGAACATGACCTTCCAGCAATAAACCGATATTCCTGCGTAAAGCAGGGTTCATGGTCTGAATGTTCTCACCAAAGATGCGACATTCGCCTGAACGCGGCTGAAGATAACCGCTCAATATATTAATGGTTGTCGTTTTCCCTGTACCATTTTTACCCAACAACCCCAAGATACGCCCTTGAGGAACTTCAAAACTCAAGTTCTCATAAATCTTGCGTTGACCGTAATAATGGGTCAGGTTCTTACATTCTATAATTGCACTCATGCTTTATAAATCATTTTTCGTTTGCTATTAGAAACACGCCAGGAAAAGAATAGGAATCAAGATACCGGCCACCAACTCGATTCCTCCTCTGCCCCACAATCCTTTAGGACCTTTTATCATCACTATACCGCTGACAGTGATAATAATCAGACAGACAGCAAAAGCATCGGCAAACCAAGTCCACCACTTACCCGGATTGAAATGGAGTTGTACCATGGAAGAGATCAGCGGACGGCGCTTCACCCCCTCGTAGACAGCATCTTTTGTCCGGGTGTTAATCACCAGACTTGAGCTCCTTTCAGAAAAACCTTAATCAGATCCGGCTCCGGGTAATAATATTTAGTAAAATTTCCGGCTTCGCCCAGCGGTTCCAACAAAGTCAAAATCATCTTCTCATTAACTTTGCTCTTGTCCGACAGATCCTCTGTTATTTTATATTCCGTTCGTGTAACTGTATAATGGGGATTTATGCTATCCCTATGGTTCATCACGATACCCGAAATAGCATAAATCAAAATCATTCCCGCAAAGAAGAAAGACAGATCACGATGGATGATCCGGCTCCACTTGCGGAATGCAGTACCTTTATTCTGCGATTTCATAAGAACTGGCTTCCATATAGTAGAATGACAGATAATCTTTTCCGGTAGCAGCTTTTCTTTCTGCTATCTTTGCGCGAAAGTCCGCAATACGGGCTTCAGGGGTGCTGGCTGTTTCACCGCGTGCTTTTTTTTCCGAATCACACCCGGCAGCAGTTTCTCCATGAGATTTTTCAGTCTGTGCTTTCAGTTTAGCCTCCCAGTTTTGCAAGTAAGCTTCATCTACCCGCTGTTCCTTTAACGTTCCGGTCACTGTGACAATAGCTTGATGCATTTGGTATCAAACGAGCCCAAAGGTCCGGCTTCCACACGAATCGTTTTGGTATCATCACTGCCCATCAGGAATATTTTTGTAGCTCCGTGCTTGCAGGTATGTGTGCAGATTCCTTCGATAGTCACCTCCTTGTTGGCCAGTGAATCGGCATGCACCAGCAGATTATCGATACTCAATGCCGCCGGAGCCGCCTGCTCCGTTTTTTCAGACTGGCTCTGTTTGTTACTGTTTCCACAAGAAGTAGTAGTTACTAAAGCTGCCATTAAGGTTGCAGCGACCATAAACTTAATTTTCATATGCTAACTGTTTTTATTTTTTAAAAAAAGATGCCCAATGAACAAACGGCATACTGGGCCGTTCCGCATTTTTATAATATGCCGCCTGCCATTGAACAGACAAAGACAGGTTATATTGTTTCATGATGGGATAATCCCCTTGCAGACGAATCCCCACCATACTATAACTATCAGATAAATAGTCAATATTTGCCAATAAAGTCTGGGCGGACGACTTCGCGGCATTCAATCCCGGTAAAGAATATTCAGCCGATAAATTGGCATAATATCCACCGTTAGCTTCTGCGGTCAATCGTAGCAGCCTCTTCTGATACAGCAAACGGGCACGCAAAGAACTCTCCAAAACAGACAAGTGAACAAACCGGGATACGGCGTTGTAATCCGTTTCCAACCGATGGTAGATTATGTTTGGGACAATTGCTCCTCCCCATACACCTTTATCGGTCAAAAGCTTCTCCCACAAACCACTTACGGCAATCCGACTATTCGTGACCTTCATTCCCGGAGATGTACTAATTAATGCTCCATAGGAGCTTCCGCCCGCCTCTCCGTAAATATTCTCCATTCCTTTACGAACTATATAGCCTGCATCCAGTTTCACAGCAAGGTGTTCTGCCTGCTGAAGTTCCCGCATCCAGGTCACGTTTCCTTTCAAATCAGTCGTATTCAATTCCAGCAAAGTGAGATTATTGGCATTGCTCAATTTCTTGTCCATTGACATACGGTCAATTGAAACTGTGGCCGATATCCCCTTTTCCGTATCAACTGGCAGAATGCCTATGCTTCCTCCCCACCGGATGCTTGATGCTTCGTCCCGGTCTGGTTTCCGGCGAAACGCACATAATCCATGCCCAATCCCAACATATGGTATACCGAAGTAGAGCCTTTATCTGCAAGGAATGAAATCTCACTTTTCTGCTGATAAAGCCGGAAATCTGCGGAAACTCCCAAACGATATGTCCCCAGACGATATCCTGTTCCCAAAGCAAAAGAGAGATCGGAAGCTGTATTACGTGGACGCGGATCTTTATCCCGATAATTATGAGACGCTCTGTAACCACCGGTGATTCCCCATGTCCAGGAACCTGACTCACTGGCGTAACCTCCATTGAAATAATAAGTTTCTCCCTTCAGGAAACCACCAATGGAATCACCAGTCACGTAAGGAGCTATCAATTTCCAGTCTATATTTTCATTCCATAACACATTCTCCTGCTTCTCACTCCTGTATCCTGCTGAACCGAATACACGATCACGTTCCGAAAGAATAACGAAGGAATTGACATCTACCCCGATACGGTATCCTTATCACCTTCCTGTTTCAAAGATGCTTTTCCTTTATCATGATAAGCTCCATTTACGTCCAGCCTTGTCCATGTATACGGAGTATAGTAATAATAAAGTGCCGGATTCTGCCATATCTCGCCACGAAATCCGGTCGCAAATGAAGCGGTACGGATTACCTTATCGGACAGGGAGAGTGTGTCGGTAGTCTGCCCGAAGCTTCCTGCCGACTCTCCACAAATAAAGCAATCAGCAACATAATGATAATTCGGATTAGCATCATGAATAATAAAGATTTATATATCAATAAGACGGATTCAATTATTTGTTAAACAGGCTCGGAGTAGCCACAGGTGTGAAATCAACGGTAGAGTTATTTGTATCCTGCAATACTTCCCGATCACCATCCTTGTAGGCGGCTTTACGCATTACGCACTTTCCGATGTTTTCTGCAACGGTATTGTTCATACCGATATAAGTATGCCCCATATCCAGCCCGGTAGAGGTTACATTCCACTGCCATTCATTGGAAGCACCTACATTTACAGCATCAATCACCCATTCATTGGGGAACTTATATTTGCTTTGCGGTTTACTGGCTGTTCCATTTTGCATAATATACGTATAGTTGTATGCATAGTCTGAAATATACTTTTCTTTAGTCATACTTTTGGGTAATCTGCCAATAGCATAAGCGCGATTTCCCTGTTTATTCAACACCCAGATAGTTTTGGAATAACAATAATAAACATCCAGATTGGGAACAGCCGGATTATCCACATCTTGCTTTGATTCAATATACCACTCAAAATTGGCTTTACTTAAATCTATAGAATTCGGATTAGCCTCTTTATGATTGATCGCATTGTCACAAAGGATAAAGGATTCTCCCGGTTGTACCGGATAATCTGTTCCACTGCCCGGTACTGCTACAACAGAGCCTACCGCAATAGCTTCATCCATGATATCCGGATCTACCGATTGATATTTCTGAGTAGTTTGGAATTGTGATTCCATAAATATCAATCATCCGCATACAAAACTTTATCCGAGTTATTATAGATACGTATATACTGGTCGCCATTATATTGCTTACCTGCTTCATTATAGGTTCCGGGAATAAATATCTCGGCAATCACAAAATCAGGGTCACCTGTATTGAGTACATGAACCTTCAGTTCCAGCTTGTACGACCCTCCAGATACGGCCACATTCTGTTGTACTCCCTGTACATCGACTTCCACCGGAGTTCCATTCTGTGAGTAAGTTCCCTTACCAATGAAAGTTACATTATACAACCCGTCCGCCAGTTCAATACTCTGAGCCGGATAGGTAATGTCTGTCTTGACAGATGTATTTACATTTTCAAAAGTATAGGTTCCACCGGTCAGTTGCAGCCCCTCGATAGTTGTATCTACAGTAGTGGTAATACCTACAGTGGATATGCTCACTTTGTCATCATCACTACATGCGGTAAATCCCAGCATTGTCGCAAAAAGGACTAACATTGTCAATTGATTCTTTTTCATCTTCATCTCTATTTTATTGTTCATTTACTAAAAAGTTAAGTTCATTTCCATACCGAAATAAGGCGATTCGGACGTTCTCCGTTGCAGTACGCCCCGTAACGTATAATCAGGATAAATACCCAAAAGCCGGTTTACATAAAAAGCCAGATTCAGATACTTACCGATCCGTTTACTCGCCTTCAAATTGATATCCATATAAAAAGGCACGGTAGTACGCTCAAAATAAGTGGCTGAATATTTCTCCACCAGATGCTGTAACTGAATATTGTTTTTATCCTCTTCGCGAAACGGATGCGTTTCACCGGATTGATCTATATAGCTTACCGGCACGCCATTATTCCACAAGTTCCGTCTGTTGGTATACCAAGTGCATTGTGCCGACGTAGAGAAAGTAAGTCCCAAACGCTGTATATAGGTATCAAACATAAAGTTCGTATTGAATGCCTGGCTTTCTGTTCCGTTGTCCCCATTGTACAATCCCACATATTTCAGCTGTTTATTGTCCAACAATATAGAAGAGGCCTTATATTGAGGAGAATCCGAATTATAAATTGTCTTTATCCAGGCTCCATACATAGTGACGCGAGTCTTGAGCGATTCTATTCGTTTGGAAGCGAACTGAAACTCCACTCCTTCTTTACACACCTTCATTACATTACCTTGTGTGGAATACACATCCAGATTATATTCATTTGTATAAGTCAACTGAGAAAGTTCTGGAGGAGCCGTCAATGCTGATCCGTCGATACTAGCAGGATCATATAGTTTATATGCCAATGACCTATAATAAGTGATATCATCAAAAGCATTATTCATCCGTTCGCGGAAATAAGTTATCGACAGGCGGTTTCCCTTATAGCTGACGTCGGCCCGCACTTCCCATTTCATGTTACGTGCTGGTTCCAATTGATAGTTTGTATTATCCCATTTATATGTCATCATATTGATACGGCGATAATCCGGATTGGTATGGTAATAATTCAACTGAATCAAATCTACATACTTAAAATCCGGATATAGCTGTGCGGTGGTCGGCATACGGCTGATCCAGCCCAAACCTCCCGAAAAGGCAACATCCCATCCGTTTGATACCGGTAAACTCCATTGCAAGTCCAGACGAAGATCGGGATATATCTTGCCCTGCATCTTATATTTAGTGTCCAGCCCCAATAAAGACTGCAAACGGATACCAGCCGTAAAAGCCAATTTATGTCTATTTACAGGAAGATTCAACACCTCCTCGGCATAGAAGGCGAAAGGTTGCAGCCCCGGTATATCCTTAAAACGGCGAGGCCGTGTACTCAAACTTTCACTGATGGGCCGTGTCACATCGAATACCTGGCCTTCTCCCAAATTCTTCTGATAATTCCATTCCATCCCCATATTCATCGCATTCTGTAATACCCCCAACGGGAAAGCCAACCGCGTACGGGCGGAAGCCGTAACATATAAAGGTTTACCATCAATATCCATCTGTGCCACATAATTATAAGGTAGATAGATGCCATCAAACTCTCCGGTTTCTGTCTGAGTAGCAATAGCTGCCGGACGATTCAGAGAAACGGACTTTATTTCACGCATCTTCTCCCACTGCTGACTGACAGAAGTAGTCACACCAACCTCACGAATCCATAAATGGGCCGGAAACTTCATGCTCCATTTCCCCGCTATCTTCAGGCTGTTAAAGTCCGATTTATAAGAATCTTCCTTTACTGTCGCATCTTTATCCCTCTTCGCATCATCAAACGAGCCGGTATAATCGGACTGATATTCCAATGAATATTACGTTCATTCCATAACCATTTGCCATCCAAGCGGGCGGAAGCAGTAAGGCGAGTGTAATTTTTCACACTGTTACGCGGATCTATTTTGGACTCCAAATAGTTTAAATCAGCATTCAACACATAACGCCCGTTCCCATCCAGCCGAATTCCCTTGCCTACAGAAAACAGTTTACTGGTTTTATCAGCCTTAAAACGCGCAGACAAGGGGCTCTCATTCATTTTACGCTGAATGATTACCGCACCGTTTGCCACATTACCATAAGCCACGGAAGGAATGCCACGAATGATTTCCACCTTCTCAATATTATCGGTTGAGATGGTACGCATATCCATCCCTTTTGACATTGTGCTCGTTGCATTCACTGCGGAAGTACTGTTTGGCATATATTGCAGATTCGCATCCGTATTCTGGGAGATACCATCAATATAAAATCCAACTCCCAATGAAGAGATATCCTCCGTCTTACCTGTTTCACGTATCCGGATCAGATTGGCCTGCCCCATCTGAGGATCAGCCGACTTTCCTCCAGGTACTAATTCCATCAAGTCACTGAAACTGCTGGGCTGAAGATGTTTCATGGCTGTACGGTCAACGATAGAAGCGCTGGTAGCGCGTTTTGATTCAGAAGCGGTCACCACTACCTCGTTCAGCGCCATGACCGAAGGTTTTAAATAAAAGATTGCTGAAATATCCCCAATGACCTTCACTTCTTTTTCTGTAGAATCATATCCTAAATAGGATACAATAACCCGATAAGTTCCAGGATGGATATGTAGAAGTTCAAAATGTCCATTCGCATCTGTTATTCCCCCATAAACAATCTGCTTATCCACAAACAATTGAACTGTAGCGTAATCCAACGCTTTATGAGTCTGCTCATCCAGTACAGTTCCCCGAAATACAAATGTCTGCCCCCATAAAAGAGACACATTGCTACAAATTATAAATAAAAAAATATATGTAATCTTACAAATCATTTCATTCTCTATTGGTTTGCAAAATTACAATTCATAAAAGCTCGGCACAATCCCCATTTCTAGGTATATACTAAATTATACATAGATCGGAGATACCTACATGACGGTATACAATTTACAAATAAAATCACTTTCACCTAAACTTTATATTCACATTTTTTTCAATGATAAGATAAATACATCTACTTTTTACCTGTTTCAATGGGGAAAATGCCACGCCATATAAATACAGTTCATTATCAACATATTACCCCATAAGCAATGGTATGAAAGCATAATGGCATACAACTTTATATTACAAATCCATTGGCAGAATATTTATATCCGGCAGTCAAGGCACATCAGGTTTATTAAGTAATATCTATCCTTCAAATATTAAATTAGCAAGTGAAGAAAAGCAACTGCAAAAAACACTATATTTGTGGAAATGAATTCAAATTAAACAGTTAGATTATGGGACTTTAGGTTGTATCAATGACATGATGAGAAGAGATAAAGAAAATCGTGAACTACGAAAAGCAGGAAAGGAACGCTTAAATGAAATTCGAAACCGACTGGTTGATTTGAACAAAAAAGAGCACTCCTCCCATCTATCCCTTGAGCAATTAGAAGAGATCAGAATAAAAACGCAAGAAAAAGAAGAAGCGGAAACTAACCAGCTCTTCAAAATAAAATTAATCATGTTAGGAATCGTTCTGATATCAGGAGCTCTGGTATGGATAGGGATTACCTTCTTTTTTTAAAATTCTACTCTCTATTTTCTTCCTTATTCCTTGAAAAAACCAATAAGAATTCTTATATTTGTGATACCAACTTGGAATAACCTTAAAAACAGATAGATATGAAAAGAATATTATTACTACTGGTTTTATGTTTAAACATAAGTATGGTGCTTGGACAAGAGTATAAAAATTGGGATAAATATGATATAGAGGGATTCTATACGATTGCCAAATCAAAAGCAGAAGCCAAGATTAGCAAAAATGTATTGAGGGAAGGAGCAGATTATTATATTCCTACCGAAATGGATGACCAAGTATTCCCAAGCGGAATCAGTAAAAAGATCACTCCCAAGCTGTACAAACTAAAAGACACCGAGATTTATGTCTTTTTTACTTTTCCACCATCCTGTATGATTCAGACAACGGAATGATAGAAATAAAAAACAATAAAGGAGTTTTTTATAAAAGTCCGACAAATCCTTAAAAATGATTTAAACGAGAAATATCATATTTGTTTTGAGGCATGGAACAATGATCTGATAACAATCTTAATCTGGTTTGTTACTACCCGACCGCTCTTCCGCAAAACACTTCTTTCGGATAGAGAATACATTATTTTCACAACGTTAAAATATTCTGCAAAATAATATTTTTTCTCATCTGTTCATATTTAAGTCCTATTAAGAAAGTTGAAAAGAGAATAGTAATTCATATTCTCTTTTCAATTGTGTAATCAAATAGAATTCCTCATAAATTCCATCCAGAAGTACTTTCCTGAATTTTCCATAGCCGGGCATAAAGACCATCTACCCGAATCAATTCATCATGTGTTCCTTGTTCCTTAACTTGACCATCGTCCAAAACAATTATCCGATTAGCATTCATGATTGTCTTGAGCTTATGAGCGATAGTTATAACAGTACGACCTTTGATGAGAGTATCGATGGCCTTCTGCATTTCCACTTCATTTTCAGGGTCAAGCGAGGCAGTTGCTTCGTCCAATAGAATGACTTGTGCGTCTTTCAGAACAGCACGAGCAATGGATATACGCTGTTTTTCTCCTCCGGATAAAGTACAACCGCCTTCACCTATCATCGTGTCATAGCCTTGCGGCAACTGCATGATAAAATCATGGCAACAAGCTTTTTGGGCTGCGACAATAATTTCATCATCCGTTGCACCAGCCTTACCAAACGTATGTTGTTGCGTACCGTATCTTGAAACAGATAGACATCCTGGAATACCATAGAGATATGACTCATCAAACTTTCCGGATTTATTTTATCCATCGGGAGATCACCAAAAAACACGTCCTTTCTGTGGGTCATAAAAACGGGCGCAAAGTTTCATTACTGTACTTTTTCCACTTCCGGAAGGACCGACAAGGGCAGTCAATGAGTTTTTGGAAAGCGTAATTGAAACATCATGCAGGACTTCCTTGTCCCGGTAGGCAAATGAAACATGTTCAAAACATATATCACCTGTAACCGGAGATTGCAGTTCTCCTCTCATTTCCGGCTCATCCATCAGTGTTAAAATACGCCCTCCAGCAATGGAGAAATAACGAAACTCGGCAAAGTTGGTCAAGGCAGAAGTTAACGGGTCAAACACACGAGATCCTACTACAAGAAACAGTATAAAAATAGGCAACGAGAGATCTCCACTCAATAGCAAATAAGTACCGCACAGTACCATCAATGTCAGCCCGGCACGCACCAAAGCAATGGAAAGCAGCACAAACGGGCCTAACTGTGCCTCCTGACGGATACAGGCACGGCGCAGTTCTGCAAACGCATCACGCAACCGGTCAAAATGGGCTCCCAACAAATTGTAAGCTTTCACCACCCGGATACCTTGCAGATATTCTTCAAATCGGCTTCCAGCATTAATTTTGGCCTGAACCTGACTTCCACTCAATTTTTTCTGCACACTCGTACTTACCCACAAAATGAATAAAGCCAGTGGTAAAGCGGCAAACATAGCAACAGCCATCCGCCAATCTATCCATATTAGTGAAGCAAAAGCTAGTACAGGCATAACTACAGCCCCATCAGTTGAGGCAAATGATGGGATATTCCGGTTTCTGCCATTGAAAAATCGGTAATAAGCATAGACGACAAGTCACCGGGATCACGTTGTGAAAGAAATCCTAACGAGAGCTTCCGCAAGTGTTCTGCCAAAGAAAGACGTCCCGAAGCACTCATCTCATATGCCCCTCTAAAATTGGAACGATAGGAAGCTCGTTCCGCTAACGCCATGACTATCATATAACAAGCCATCACTCCGAATATATACCACAAACGAACCGTGTCAAGTGGCCGGCCACTTCCATCGAACGTATTAAAAACAATACGTACCGCCTCAATAGAGAGGCAAAACGGCACAATATTAATCAAATTGGCAAGCACTGTTAAACCTACTGGTCTACAAAGACGTTTCGTATGACCAATTGTAATGTTTTTGATCGCATTCATACCTGTTCCTTTCATTTACGTGCGATAATATACATTTCTTCTTTATTATGAACAACCTGAATGGTTGAAAATCCGGCCTCTATCAACAAATCCTTCAAATCTCCGGCTGTATATACCACCATTCCTTTTATCCGTTCAGTCCACATTTTTCCGAGTTCAGGACTGCTTGCTTCCAAGCCGACAAGGAAGCATCCTCTTTTCGTAAGACTCGTACCACCTCAGCCAACGCTATCTCTATGGGCGACCAAAAATAGACTGTTTCAAAAGCAGTAACAGCATCAAATGTCCCGTCTTTGTATGGCAAGGAGCACACACTTCCTTGCTGTATGAAACATCGTTTATTCAATTCTTTCACATTGTATTTGCTTGCAAAAACTACACTCTCTTCCGATAAATCTATACCATAAACCTTTCCTTGAGGACATTGTTTCAACAAACGATTCAGGTTGGCTCCACCTCCGCATCCAATATCTAGGACAGTCCATTGCGGTTGCCAGTTTACCTGTTTCATACCACGACGGGCCAAAGAAGCATGAAAACGATTCATTCCCCATAAAATCATCCGACCCCAAAAACCTTTCGGACAGCTTGTATTCTGCAAAATACTGTTTAATAAATGCTTGTTTCTCATATCAATATATGTTTAATTCTTGTTTAACGACCAATGGTAAGCGTTTCTATAAGCATCCCACATACTTTTATATACCCCCTCTTTCACAGATAAAATATTATGTTTTCCACATTGCACAATCCGGCCTTCTTTCATGACAACAATCTGATGAGCTGATACAATAGAAGACAAACGGTGAGCTATTACAATAACCGTCTTGTCTTTTATCAAAGACTGCAAGGCCATTTGCATCTTATACTCGTTTTCCGGATCAGCAAAAGCAGTGGCTTCGTCCAGTACTAGTATCGGCGCATTCTTCAAGATGGCGCGTGCCACGCATATCCGTTGCGCCTCACCGCCCGAAAGAAATATACCTTTATCCCCAATTTTAGTATCATAACCATCTGGCAACCGTTCTATGAAATCATGGCATTGGGCGGCTTCAGCAGCAGCTATCACCACTTCTTTACCGGCAGAAGGAGAACCGATGGCAATGTTTTCATACAGCGTATCATAAAACAAGAAAGTGTCTTGAAAGACAAACGATACGGTATCCATCAACTCTGCTGTTGCTATTTGCTTGATATTCACACCACCGATAAGGATTTCGCCCTGCTCTACATCCCAAAAACGCGGTATCAAGTTGGCTACCGTCGATTTACCGCTACCAGATGGTCCTACGAGCGCAGTTATTTCCCCTTGCTGTGCCTTGAAATTGATATCATGCAAAACTTTCGTCCGTGTTCCCTGTTCTGTGTTCTCATAAAAAAATGACACATGACGAATTCTATATCATACCTCTCCGGCACTTGTGGATGTTCCGGCTCGGGAATAGGTTGCCTCTCCAGTATGCGGTCAATACGTGCTACCCCCTCATTGATTTCCCGTGTGTTCCCACCCAAGAAAGTCAGTTTGTAAATAGGTGAAGCCACACCTGGTCCCATAATAATAAAAAACAACCATACCGCAGCCAGTGACAAAGATTGCGGGTTGGCATTCAGCAACAGGATACCCATTGGAAGAATGAATGTCACCATTGAACCAAGCAGAACAGTAAAGGCAATCATCCCGTTCTGGTAGGTATCACAGCATTTCAAAGCAAATGTCTTGTATGCCTGTATCTCTGCATTGAACTGGCGGAACGAGTATACACTTTGCCCAAAAATCTTTACTATAGGCATTCCACGAACATATTGTACAGCAGAAGTACTCATCCTTTCCTGTGCATCGTAATAGACACGCATAAACTCCTTCGCTTTCTTTCCCATAAAATTGGAAAATTGCAGGAAAAGGCTTAATACGACAACTGTCAAACACGCCACTGTCAACCATACATTTAATGAGAAGAAAATGACAAACATCACTGCCACCGTAGCTATCACATTTACCAAATCGGGGATAGTATGTGCAATGAATCCCTCTATCTTCTCGATGTTCTGATCCATCGTTTTCTTGATGGACCCGATGGAAGTGTTGTTCAGATAGCCCAACGGAAGTTTACCGATATGTTCGGATAAACGGACACGCAACCCATACAAGATTCGGAATGCGGCTACATGAGAGGACATAAGGGCAGCGTACAGCAAAACCAATCCGCCGACAAGTCCACCCAGTGCGATCCATCCCCAACGTATCATTTCAGTTCCATTTGCCAAAACAGGATTGCTGCCATGCAACAACAACTCTTTCAGCACCTCATAGACAGCCCAATAGGGCACAAGCATACACATGGCACTACCTACCGACAACAAACCTGCCAGCAGAAGCAACCCTTTCTTCTGTCCCGCAATCTCTAACAAACGGGACAATCCTTCTTTCTTCTTTTTCATATAATTGTACTATATCAAACGGATTATTAGTGAACGGTATTCAAATTTGTTCATAAAAAAAAGGAGGAAACCTCCGTAAAGACTTCCTCCTTTCCTGCTGCCTTACTGTAGCAACCAGTCTGTATATACAAATTTTACCTGTCATATTCGAATAATGGCCCTCCAACCTTGGATCTCAAATAGAATATAATTGTGTAAAATAGCTTTCATTTCCTGTTTCGCTATTGAATGCCTCAAAAGCTCCTCAAACATAGTAAACATCCATACAGTATGCAAATGGATTATAAAATCGGGAATAGCTATATTTATCATCGGGTACTTTCTCTGCATCACCGTAAACCAGACTTTGACTAATTCGGTTGAACGGTCTGTATAATTCTCCCGAAAACATTCCAATGAAGAACCTTGCGCACGAAATAACAGTATTTTCATCAATCTGTGGTGGGTGTCATACAAGGAAATATATTCGTTTATACAGGTTTCTAAGTATTCTTCCGACCTCATCATCATAATATCCTCGCCCTGTATTCCATGATGTTCCTGCAACAGCATTTCCAACGCATACAAAACCGGACGAACAACTTCATGAAACAGCTCATCCTTACTTTTAAAGTAGTTGTAAATATTTCCCACCCCAACACCTACATCCACAGCTATCTCACGCATGGAAGTCTTGGAATAACCTTTCAACTCAAATTGTTGTTTGGCTACATCCAAAATACGGCTACGTATGTTATCCTTTAATATTTGCATGTATAGTCAGTTGTGATTCTGTTTTTATGATGGCAAAGGTAATGAGCTTATCATTATCTGACAATACCTATTTTTAGGGATTTTACCCTCTCTAAAAACTACAAACAGGTTTCTATAGCCTCAGCCAAATCTTCATAACTTGCCAACGGGTTATCCGTGAAAACACTACGGATAACCAACTCTTTATCTATGACATAAACACGAGGTATCCCCGATTTAGCAAACTGATAGTATACCGTGCGGTTTTCTTGGGCCGAATAGGGCAAAGTCAAATGATTTTCGTCCCAATAACGGACAATCTCTGCCGAACTCTCTTCCCTGCTAATACAAACCATCCGGATTCTTTGACCGTAATCCGTATATATTTTTTGCAGCACAGGAAGTTCTTTCCGGCAGTCCGGACACCCCGTATGAAAAAACACAATCAAAGAAACCTCTCCTTTCAGAGTTTCGGAAGTTATTATTTGTCCATCATCCATTACCACAGAGAAAACAGGAATGCTCTCTCCTGTTTGTAAATCAACAGTACCTTCCTCCACATCATCATCAATACACGCTATAAACATTACACAGGTCCAAAACAGAAAACAGACCGTTTTTATACAATTCTTCATTTTCATTTCTATTTTTCTTCTTTACAAAGATAACATGATTTTCATGAAATTACTACTTTTGCAGCATGAAACAAGAATTAAAAGAAAACCAAGGACTACCTGCCTCCTTACTTTGGACGCTAGCAATTATTGCGGGAATCTCCGTTGCCAATTTATATTATAACCAACCTTTATTAAATCGCATCAGCCGTGATCTCCAAACATCCGAATTCACCGCCAACCTGATAGCAATGATTACCCAAATAGGTTATGCCATCGGATTGCTGTTCATTATTCCTTTGGGAGATTTATTTAAAAGGAAAACCATTATTCTAATCAATTTCACAGTCCTAGTCGTTTCATTACTAACCATCGCACTGACTCCTTATATCCATCTCATTTTATTTGCCTCTCTGCTGACCGGCATTTGTTCGGTGATGCCACAAATCTTTATCCCCATAGCTGCACAATTCTCCACCCCCAAAACCAAAGGAAGAAATGTAGGCATGATTGTATCAGGGTTACTGACTGGTATTTTGGCTTCGCGCGTAGTCAGCGGAATCGTCGGCGAATATTTGGGATGGCGGTTTATTTTCTTTGTAGCGGCGGGAATGATGGTGATATGTCTCATCATTATCATGCGTGTACTACCCGATATGCCATGTAATTTTAAAGGGAAATATAGTGATCTGATGAAATCCTTGTTTTCATTAGTGATAGAATACCCCCAGTTACGTATTTCTTCCTTACGTGCCGGAATTGCTTTCGGTTCATTCCTAGCTCTGTGGACTTCGCTGGCATTCAAAATGGGACAAGCTCCTTTCTTTGCAGGAAACAATATTGTAGGGTTATTAGGATTGTGCGGCATAGCAGGAGCTCTCACCGCCTCGTATATAGGAAAATATGTACATGTTTTGGGAGTCAAACGACTGAATTACATAGGTTGTGGCTTGATTTTTGTGGCGTGGTTCTCACTTTATTTCGGTCAGGACTCTTACGTGGGTATCATCACCGGAATTTTTATTATAGATATAGGTATGCAATGTATCCAATTGAGTAATCAGACTACGATTTTCGCCCTCAACCCGAAAGCAGCCAACCGTATTAATACCATTTTTATGACAACTTATTTTATAGGTGGTTCCGTAGGTACATTCCTTGCCGGAACATTCTGGCATTGGTTTGGATGGCAAGGAGTAGTAGGAACAGGGATCGCATTAACAGCCTGTTCCTTTATGATAAATATCTTTGCAAAAAGATAAATCAAGAATCCATATCACTCAGATGCAGTTCCAGCGCCTTGACGGAAATATAAATCTCGCGGACAGAAATGCCTAAAGAAATAATGAGCAGCACCAGTGCCAGTCCAAAAATATATACGGATATGAGGTAAAGCTGTATATACATTAAAAACATACTGACCACGCAAAGCAACAAGCTCCCGATACCTGTCACCTGCATAGCACGTGTCAGATAAAGGCGTTTGCGGAGATTAGAAATCTGTGCTGCCGTAACCGCCGAATGATTTTCACGATACTGATCCTTCAACGTGCGTACTAACTGGGCATATGACAGAAAACGATTGGTATATGCCAGCATAATCAGCGATATGGCTGAGAACAATAAAGCAGGAGTTGTTAAATCTATTTCCATTTTTATAGGTATTTCAAAGTTAGAATATTGCAAAGATAAAGTAAATATCCCGATATTCTCCTTCCTTTTACAATGAAAGGAATATCTTTGCAATAAAAATAATTCCAATAAACTA